>ENA-ORSA01000368-ORSA01000368.1-human-gut-metagenome-genome-assembly--contig:-NODE-368-length-51382-cov-3.902098_pt1 | contig 51382 bp, 46 predicted proteins | sample MGYA00242179_ERZ509142 | MGnify/ENA primary metagenome ERZ509142 (study PRJEB26280, sample SAMEA2338659) | human gut metagenome | biome: human gut; feature: human-associated habitat; material: faeces... | reverse complement strand
CCGTGCAAAACATGGCCTTTCATAAGGCGAAAGGCCGCATATTGCAAAACATACAGATATAAAAAGCGAGACCGCTTGTCCTTCAATCTTTCACCGCGGATGACAACTCGCTGTAAGCCAAAACGTTAGGCGGTGAAAGATTGCAGGCTTCATCCTTCACCGTCTTTCACCATGAAATATGTTGGAAGCCAGCGCGTTACCCCCTGCGGTGAAAGATTGAATGATGTTTTTGAAAAAAATATCGTTTCCGATGTAACAAAACAACAAGTTATTACGTCTGCATAATAAAGGACATAAAACTTGAAGAGATGAAAAGAACATTTGCGCTAATCATGCTGGCGGCGACGCTATGCCTCGCGGCTGCGGCGAAAACGAGCAACGAAGTAATACGCGACATACGCGCGGACGACAAGGCGTTCACCGTAAGGCTGAACTGGTTGACGACGACCCTGCTGTCAGGCTTTGCGGACGGAGCTTTGAAAGGGGCAATGCACCACATACGCAGCGGCACCATTGTGACGATAGACGACGGCGGAGAGGCGTCGAAGAGGAAGTTCCTTGAATGCGTAGCCCAGCTTGACACGTGCGTCTACCTGCCGCTGGCACGCATATGCGACGAGGACGGGGCGGTGCAGCTGTTCGGCAGGATGAAGAACGGAAGCATAAGGGAGCTACTGGTAGCAGTGGCTGACGACGCCGACTGCACCCTTGTCCGCCTGAAAGGCAGGTTTACAAAGGAGGACGTACAGCGGATGCTCGGAAACAAAACTGAAATACATTGAAAACAAATAAAACGTAACGCACAATGAAAAAGATTTTCACACTAATCGTGACGGCTGCGATATGCCTCACGGGAACCGCAAAGACGGCCGACGAAGTAATCAACGAACTGGAAAAGGACAACGGCGCGATGGTAATACGCTTCAACCAGAAGACGCTCGAAACGCAGATGGGCAAGACGGGCGACAACGACCTGAAGCAAATATTGAAGGACATCGACAACGGCTGCGTGGTGGTAATGGAGGGGGCAGACAAGGCCAAGACCGACGCGTTCAACAGCAAGACCGCCGAACTGGACGAGGCTTACGAGCCAATAATGACAGCATTCGACGGGGACGACCGCGTGAAAGTGCTCGGCCGAACGGAAGGCGATACAGTCAAGGAAGTCGTTGTGTCAGTGTCTGACGGCGACGACTGCGTGATGGTGTACTTCGCCGGAAGCATACCCAAAGACAAGATAGGCCAGCTTATCAACAACAAGACGATTAATTTCAAATGAACAGCTGTACGGTTATAGGGTTTTACGGTATAATTGCCGCATACTCTATATAAACCAAAATCCATAAACATCACTGCCACATAGCCGTAAAACCGTATAACCCCATAACCATATAACCGCAAAACCAAAATGACAGGCGAAGAGTTTAAACAACGGTTCATGCCGTACAGCGGCAGGATGTACGCAGTGGCTCTAAGCCTGACATGCAACGGGCAGGAGGCCGAAGACGCCGTGCAGGACGCCTACCTCCGCCTGTGGACGCGGCGCGACAGCCTGCCACGCATGGACAACGCCGAAGCCTACTGCGTGACGCTGGTGAAACACGTATGCTACGACAGGCTAAGGAGCAGGCACTTGACACCCGGCGGCAACGGCATAGAAACAATGCGGAAAGCGGCGCAGACCGACACTGCGGAGGAGGTAGAAGCCAAAGACCACGCGGCAATAATGCGCCGGTGCATATCACGCCTGCCTGAAACAGCGCGCCTGCTGGTCGTAATGCGCGACGTAAACGGCCTCGGCTACGACGAAATAGCACAGGCCACGGGGCTTGCCCCGTCAAACATACGCGTAACGCTAAGCAGGGCGAGGAAGACTTTACGCGAACAATTCAACGCTATCATAAATTATGGCAACACACGAAATTAAAGAGCTGTTGGCACGCTACTACGACGGGCTGACCACCGAAGAGGAGGAGGCGCGCCTGGCGCAGTTGCTCGACGACGGCGACGCACCCGGCAGCCTGAAGGCCGAACAGCGCTTCTTCACGGCCATGCACGCCGTCCGTACTACCGGCGCAAAGCCCGACGGCCTCGACCGGCGGCTCGAGGCGCGGATAGACCAATGGAGCGGCGAGGCCGACGGCACAGCCCGACGCCCCACCCCGCGACCGGCAATGCGCCTGCGCCAAGTCTGCGGCATTGCGGCCAGCGTGCTCGCCGTGGCGATGCTCGGCACATACCTGCACGGACGGACAAGCATCACGCCCGAAGAACAAGCCGCACTGGCGCAAGCCCGGACGGCACTGGTTGAGTTCTCGGCCACGCTCAACAAAGGCTTCGACCAGATGGAGGCGGCACAGGAAAAAACCGCCGAACTGAACCGCAAACTAAGCAAATGTATGGAAATGACAAAAACCGACGTAAAATGAAAAAGCTGATATCAACATTCGTGGCGACGGTGCTCATAACCGCCAGCCTTGCCGCGCAAGAATCGTTTACAACGAAATTCGGAGGCATCAAGGGCGTAACGTCCGTATATGTGTCGAAAGCACTGCTCGGCATGATGCCCGACATGAAGAGCAACGGCATGAACTTCGCCGCAGTGGCCTCAAAGCTCGACAACATACAGATACTCAACACCGAGACCAAGGCGGCCGCCAACGCCCTTAACAAGGGATGCCGGCAAATTATTGCCAAAGAGAAATACGAGAACCTGATGAACGTAAGCGACGGCGGCGAGCACACCGGCATATACATGAAGGAATACGCCCGGGGCAAGAAGCAGTACATCATGCTCAACATTGACGAGGACGAGACAAGCGTCATCGTGCTGACGGGCGACCTTACGCTGCAAGACATAAAGAACGTAATAGGAAAATAGTGTGCAGCCACACAAAAAACGTTAACACAATGTCCGTACCCAAAGGCTAAGCCGACAACGGGTACGGACATTTTTTACCGCACAATAAAATTCGTCAAATGCCGGAATACCGCACCATATACCCACCAAAATAGGCCAATCATACTTCAAGCCGGCCCATGAAGCCTCACCTTTACATAACAAACAAGCGGAAACCCTTTGTTTATCAGGATTTCCGCTTGTTTGTTTCCGGGTGGAGGGTGGGGCTCGAACCCACGACATTCAGAACCACAATCTGACGCTCTAACCAACTGAACTACATCCACCGTGTTAGAAAGTGCTTTCCGTTGGAAAGCGAGTGCAAAGGTACGGGATTTATTTGAAACGACCAAACAAATCCCGTATTTTTTTCTTTTTACTTAGTTTGCAGGTGTCTTTGGAGCCTGCGGAGCAGCTTGCTTGGCTGCGTCGCCTGCCTTCGCCGCATCACCTGCTTGTGCGGGAGCAGCCTGTTTTGTCTGGCTCGCGCCAAATCCGGGCAGGTTGTTCGGGTTAGTCTGCTGCTGCTCGGTAGCGTTGCGCTCGATAACGCTTTCTGTGTCGGCGGCTTTCGGAGCCACGTATGCGCAGATAACGCTGAGTACGACCATAGCCACTGCAAGTCCCCATGTAGTCTTCTCGATTACGTCGGTAGTCTTGCGGACACCCATTATCTGGTTTGAAGATGAGAAGTTGGAGGCAAGTCCTCCGCCCTTTGATTCCTGTATAAGCACAATTCCTATCATGAGCAGTGCCGCCAGGACGATTAAGATTACGAATAATGTGTACATTGTCTTTATTTATATTTATTATTTATTATCAGTTTTTCCAAGAACCGAATTTGGTCTGCAAAGTAAGCATTTTTTTTTGGATAATTCAAATTTAAACGCTTAATTATTTCCAATGCCTTTGAATATCGTCCCTGCCTTATGTATATTTGAGCCAAAGTCTCGGTAAAATACTTTTCGTCTCCCTCACGCTTGTCGTTGTTTTCTATTTCGGGCACGTATTCAGGCTCGTCCTTCAGCTCTATCTTGCCGCTGTCATTGTTGATGAAGTTGTCTATCAGGTCTTGTCCGCGCATGGCAGGGCTGTCGCCGTCAAGTCCACCTTCGGTCTCGAGCAGGTACGACACGTAGTCAATCGCGGCGTCGGCTGGTGTCGGCTTGCGCTTCTTGCGCCCGTCCTTCGCGGCGGCGTCGTTGTCAGTGTCGGCGGGAATGGAGTCAAGGAAGCGGTCGATGAGCGAAATGGTACGGCTTGCTCCGCCGTTTTCCATGGCTTCAGCCTTCGTCTCGTCCTTAGGCTTTTCAGGCTGGCGCAGCCTGTAATGGGCGGCTTCCACAAGATTGAACACCACCTCGCGGTCGGCCACATACACCGCCGAGCGGCGCAGTTCCTCGTCGAACGACGGGTCGTGCAGCAAGTAAAGGTTTTGAAGCAGGAGCAACCTTGCCGTCTGGAAATACGGATACAGGGCAAGGAGGGAACGCAGGTCGTACAGCGTTTCCTTGTCCATCAGTTCGGGGTGTCTTATCAGTTGCTCCAAATCCATTGGCACGACGGTTTACCAGTTTGCCACTGTTGCGTTGAATATCTGGTCGGTAATGTCCTCCACCATTTGCGTTACAAGCTCTTCCTGCACGGATGTAAACGACTGTGTGGTCTCAAACGAGGCCGTAGCCGTAAACTGGCGTTCAAAGTCTTCGTTGTGGTTGGCGTTGTTGGTGAACCTCACGTTGACGGTCATCGACAGTTCGGCCTGCGCCGATGTGCCCTCCGACGTAACGGCCTTGTTGCGCTGCGAGTATTGCGTTATCTCGCCTTCTATCTTCATGTCGCCGTTGCGTCTCACCTGGATGAGGCGTGTATGGTTGGCGAAGATGTCTTTCAGTTGGTTGTTGAATATGCTCCCCATCGGCGCCCATACGTAGCTTGAGCGTATCGGGAAGTCGGCAATCTCGATGGTCTTGGTCTTTGAGTAGTCGATGCTTGCGCCGTTGAACTTGTACGACACGGTGCACGATACCAGCACCGCCGCCAGTGCCAGCACCGCCGTAAGGTATTTAACGCGCGGCATCCTATTATTTGTCAAGTCCATATTGCTTAATTCTTCTGTAAAGGGTGCGGTCTGATATGCCCAGCTCCTTGGCCGCTTTCTTGCGGTTGCCGCCGTTGCGCTCGAGTGCCTTCTCTACCATCTGGCGGCCCAGGTCTTCGAGGTTAAGGCTCTCGGGCTCTGATATTTCCTCGGCCACGGCGTCCTGCACGGACTGCTCCTGACGCACGTCGGTATCAACGCCACGGGTCACGCCTGGAATAACCGACGGAAGGTTGGGCTGTGCGTCCACGCCATGTATCCCGCGTGCAGTGTCAATCTGCTTGCGCAGGCTGTTCATCTCGCGGCGCAGGTCGCTTACGTTGCCACGCAGCTCGTACAGTATCTTGTAAAGTATCTCGCGCTCGCTTTCAAACGAGTGACCGCCCGTAGGGGCACTCATCGTAGCCAGCTGCGTGCTCTCGGCGTCCTCGGGAATGAACTTGTGTATCGTAGCGCCGTCAATAACGCGCTCTTCGCTCAGCACCGACATCTGCTCGGTGATGTTCTTCAGCTGCCTCACGTTGCCCGGCCACTTGTATTTCAGCATCACGGCCTTGGCCTCTTCGGTAAGCGTAATCTTCGGCAGGCGGTACTTCTCGGCCATCTGCATGGCGAACAGGCGGAACAGCAGCAGTATGTCCTCGCCACGGTCGCGCAGCGGGGGCATCTGTATGGGAATGGTGTTCAGGCGGTAATATAAGTCCTCGCGGAAGCGGCCTTCGCTTATCGCCTTGCGCATGTTGACGTTAGTGGCGGCCACTATGCGCACGTCGGTCTTCATTATGCGCTGTCCGCCCACGCGGATATACTCGCCCGTTTCGAGCACGCGCAGCAGGCGAGCCTGCGTAGCGAGCGGCAACTCGCCCACTTCGTCAAGGAAGATGGTGCCCTTGTCGGCCACGCCGAAGTAGCCTTCGCTCTCGCCTATCGCGCCCGTGAACGAGCCTTTCTCGTGGCCGAAGAGCTCGCTGTCAATCGTTCCTTCGGGAATGGAACCGCAGTTGATGGCAAAATACTTCTCACGCCGGCGCGGCGAATTGTCGTGTATGATGCGCGGGACAATCTCCTTGCCCACACCGCTCTCACCCACGACGAGCACCGACAAGTCCGTCGGCGCCACCTGCATGGCCACGTCGATGGCGCGGTTCAGCCCTGGGCAGTTGCCCACTATGTTGTACCGCTGTTTTACCTTTTGCAGTTCAGTAGTGTTCATTTAGCTGACAAAATTACGCATTTTATTTGAATTACCGCCACGTACAGCCGTAAAATTGTATTTTTTCACACATACGCGCACCTTACACGCCCATACCAATGCACAGCAAAGCCGTCGGTATAACAACAACACCGGCCAAGACAATACACGCAACTGCATGGTTGGCCTTATGGCAGACTCAAGTATGAAAACTCAAATAATAAAAAGCGCGTTGCAAAAGGCCGTAAACCGCCTTCTAAAACACGGCCTTTTGCAAGGCAATATGCCACCTTTCGCAACGCCGTTCACGGCCTTTCACAATGCGCTTAAAAACATGTTCGCATACGGCTTGTATTCCGCAATGTCACAATGAGGCGAAACTTCCTGTCTGCCAGGTAGTTGGTTTGTGACATTATGGAATTAAAAGGTTGAATGAAACGCTCATTTGCCGTTGTCGGCCTTGCGCTCAAACTTTATCAGCAGCAAGCCTATGGCCGTCCATATAAGTTCGCGCAGGCGGACTATGAGAGCAACAAATATACCTGCGCTTGCCGTCAGCGACAGGCCGGCGGCCGACATAACGAAGCCTCCCTCGCGGCCGCCAAGCTGGAGGGGCAGGAAGAACAGCAGGTTGGCAAACAGGCTGGTGAATGCGAGTATGAGTACGCACTGGGCGAACGTGGCACTGACTCCAGGCAGGACGAACAGCACGAACATTATCTCGAACGCTGAACAGAAGCGGCAAGCCAGCTCGAGCAACACGGCAGAAAGAAACGTCTTCGGATTTTGGCCGTGCAGGGCTGCTATCTGGCTGTCGATAGAGTCAAGCTGCTCTTTGTGCTTTTCAATGAAGCCACGCGCCCACCGCTTCAGTCCAGGCACATGGCGCGCAAAGCGCATCAACCTTACGGCCATGCCCTTGCGGTAACCTTTGAGGAAGAACCACACACCCAACGTGCAGAACGCCCCGGCTGCGGCAAGCAGTGTACCGGTAAAAACATTGAGAGGCTGCGTGAACAAATAAATCAGGATTGACAACAGCCAGAAGATGAAATGGCTGAAGATGTGGGTCATGGCATAGAGGATTACCGACGATGTGGCACGCTCCGTCCCTATCTTCGGCTTCAATGCCATGATGCGGTAAGGCTCGCCGCCCATCAGTCCGCAGGGCGTGGCGTAATTCAAGGCAAAGCCTGACACGGTTATCTTGTACAACCAGAAAAAGTTTATGTTGTCCTTTCCACTCGAGCCGCTGCGTATTATGATGTACCATGTGGCGGTGTTGAACGCGTACAGCAACGCCCACAACGCCAGCACGGCGAAGAACCAATAACCCGTACTCCTTAGTCCGGCAAACACCTCGCGGTAGTCAAGCTGGGTGAGCATGACGGCAAGTACAGCCGCACCAAACAGGAAAAACAGGTTTTGGTACTTCTTCTTCATAATCCATGATATATAATAAAAAATTAAGAGTTAAGAACCGAAGGTCGGCATCAAACTAATCAAGAAAAAATATCTTGCCAATAGCCTACCAAAATATCTTCATTAATTCTTAACTCTTAGCTCTTAATTCTTTTCGTTTTTCTCACCCTTCTCGCTTTTCTTTGACACGTTGAACCTTGTTTTTTCGCTGTCGTCGCGTTTTTCATGATACAACTTGCCAAGCGGATGAGCCAGCGGCTCGTCATATTCGGCACGGTTGCGGAACACGTCAACGGCAAGATACACGGCCTGACGGAACGAACTTTCGTCGGCCATGTTCTTTCCTGCTATCTCGTAAGCGGTGCCATGGTCTGGCGATGTGCGCACAAGCGGCAAGCCTGCGGTGAAGTTGACACCGTCGCCGCGGTCGAGGGCCTTGAACGGGGCAAGACCTTGGTCGTGGTACATGGCTAACACTCCGTCAAAAGATTCGTAAGAGCCGCGTGCAAAGAAGCCGTCGGCGGCATACGGACCGAATGCGTACACACCGCTGTCTGACAGTTCCTTGATTGCCGGTGCGATTACATCCTGCTCTTCCTTGCCAAGCAGGCCGTCATCACCGGCGTGAGGGTTGAGCGCAAGCACTGCGATGCGGGGATTGGATATGCGGAAATCGCGTTTCAACGAAGCGTTGAATATCCTTGCTTTCTCGACTATGCGCTCCTTGGTTACAGCCTGCGGCACGTCTTTCAGCGGCAAATGCGTAGTTACGAGAGCTACGCGCATCATGTCGTTGAGCAGTATCATGAGCGACTTCCCTCCCTCGCCTATGCGCTGTTCCAAGTATTCCGTGTGTCCGCAGAAGTTAAAGCCATCACCCTGTATATTGTTCTTGTTTATCGGAGCTGTTACGAGCACGTCAAACAACCCCTTCTTGTAGTCTTCAACTGCACGTTCAAGCGCGTTGAACGACGCCGTCCCGGCCTCTTTTGACGGGCTGCCCAGTTCAACTTTGACTTCTTTGTCGAATGTAGTGAGCAGGTTCAGCTTTCCGGGATGGGCGTCTTCCGCCGAATTGATAATAGTGAAGTTTGCCTGTATGCCCAAAGCATTGCGGTGGTATGCAGCCACTTTGGGCGAGCCGTAGATTATCGGAGTGCACAGTTCGAGCATGGCCGGCTCCGCAAATGTCTTGAATATAACCTCGTACCCTATGCCGTTGGTGTCTCCGTGGGTTATTGCCACCCGTATTTTCCTGTCTTCCATAATAAGTTGTTGTTATTGTTTAATTCAAGAGTTCAAAGGCATTAAGAACACACATCTTGACCCTTCCACCCTTAATTCTTAATCTTTAAAGTATATAGTACAGCCTCAACCTGCCTCATAAGGTTGCGCTTCTTGGCCTCAGGCGCATAAACAAAGGCTTCGACCACAATGATGCGACCTCTCGCACTGTCTGCTGCCGAGTGGGCAACGAACGGGCCGCCCATGGCGTCGCCGTGCATTTCCCACAGTCCGCGGCTTATCATCAGTATGCGTCCCTTCTCGTTTGCCTTGACAAAATCTACGCTGCCTCGCACGGTCTGCATGTACATGTCTTGACGTTCACCAGGCATATTGCGCTTCATTACACTGTCCCTTGCGGCCAAAGCCATTGCAGGGTCGAGCCTGTCGCCGGGGTATGAATACACACAGATGTTCTGCATTCCGCTTGGAGCGTTGTCGGACAACCAGAGGAAGCCGTCGGCTTTCTTGCTGTATTTCATGTCGGCAGGTATCTTCATCGCGCATCCGAACATGCTGTCAACCGTCACCGACGCCACGACATTGCCGCTTTCAGCCAACCGTGCAATCTCGGCGTTCATCTCGGCTCGCGTGAACAAGTCGGCCAGCTGGCGGCCTATTTGCGGCAGGCTCTTGGTTAGGGCAGTGCCGGACGGCGCGTTTACGTAGGCTACCATTTGCGGCCTTGCCCAGACATTTTTCTCATATCTCACCCTCACTGACGTAAAAACATCTGGATTTACGGTAACAATGACGATGTTACGGGCCAACTTTGCCGTCTGGTTAAAGTGCAGGCTGTCCGTCAGCGAAACGTCAAACATGGGCTCGGCCTGTGGCAGTCCTGCGGCGTCTTGTGACAATATACTATCCAACAAATGCGCGTTCGCCCTGTCAGAAGCTACGACAAGCACCTCATAAGGCCTTCCTCCGCTCTTCGGGAGCATAGACACCGCACCGTCACATGAGCACAACAAGGCGGCAACCACCGTCAATACGCATACAGCGAGCCGCGCAGTCATGCGCCCCCGGCCTCCTTTCTCGCCGTACTAAGCAGGCCACAGGCGGCATAAATGTCCTGTCCGCGACTGGCCCTTATCGTTGTAAACACACCGTGGCCGGTAAGATAATCGCGCAATTCCGTCATCCGTTCCTCACCGGCCCCGTGCAGGTCAACGCCCGGTATCTGGTGGAAACGTATCAGGTTGACGCGGCATTCAAGCCCTTTCAGCAGCCTTACAATCTCGCGTGCGTGAACCTTTGAGTCGTTAAGTCCACCGAACACGATGTACTCGAACGACAAACGGCGCTGGTGGCTGAAGTCGTAACCGCGCAGCATCTCCACAATCTCTTCTATCGGCATGGCTTTCTCGGCGGGCATCAGCATGGCGCGCTGCTCGTGAAGCGGCGAATGCAGGCTTATCGCCAGGTGGCATTCGCTTTCCTCGATGAAACGCCTTAGCTTGCTCCTTATACCGACGCTGCTCACCGTTATGCGCTTGGGGCTCCATGCGTAGCCCCACGGAGCAGTCAATGCCGTGGTTGCACGCAGCACGTTGTCAAGATTGTCCATCGGCTCGCCCTGCCCCATGAACACGATGTTGGTAAGCGTGTCGCGCTCGGGTAGCGAATACACTTGGTTAAGGATGTCGACCACGGTAAGGTTGCCTTCAAATCCCTGCTTGCCCGTCTGGCAGAACAAGCAGTTCATTTTGCACCCAACCTGTGACGACACGCACAGCGTGGCGCGGTCGTTGTCGGGGATGTACACCGTCTCGACAAACTTTCCGGCGGCAGTTGGGAAAAGGTATTTCACCGTTCCGTCAACCGACCGTTGGCTATCGGCCGGTGGCCTGCAACCTATCGTGTAGCTTTCTTTCAGCCGTTCGCGGTTCTGTTTCGATATGTCTGTCATGTCGTCAATCGAACTTACATGCCTTGTGTAGAGCCACTTGGCCATCTGTCCGCCTGCGAAAGCGGGCATCCCGAGCGACTTGGCAACGCCTTTCAGTTCGTCGAGCGACAAGCCCAGCAACGGTGTTTTACTGTCGTTCATCCTTGACACGTCAATGTTTTAATTTGCAAACTTACACAAAAAAATCCATTTACCGCCGCATATCGTGAGAAAATCGCCTTTCTTTGGCAAAAGGACAGGTCGATAACGCCACAAAAACAAGCCATGCCGCAGGCTGCTTGTCTTTGCCTGCGGCATGGCTCATAATAATATAATAAGGTGTTATTTGTTCTGAATGGTGATGGTTGTGAAAGCGCGAAGAATGTCGGAAGACCCTGATATAGGCTCATTTGGATACAAAGTCGCATTTCTCAATTTACATGCTTTTATTTCACCTTCATTATCCCTATAATAATAATTAACTGCGTCTGTATTAAATTCGCTCACATCTTCATCCTTAATTAATAAATCATTAAAAATACTTTCAATTTCAGAATAGTGCGCTCGAACATAAGTTATCTCATCCACATTTGCCAATCTCCACCCCGTAATATCACTTAAGGCCAGCTGAGCTATGCCATTATTTATAACAGTTTCTACCTCTCCGTCTGCGAAAGTCAATCTATCTAAACACTTTGCTGACATCAATGTATAAGCCTTACCTGTGCCTTGTTCTGGCTGTATTTCCCTCAATACATAACAGCCTTTATATAACTGCCCTACAACGGGCAGCTCTTCCACTTGCCCGTCACCATCTTCTCCGGGCTCTACGGTCTCCGTTTCGCCCTCTTCGTCAAAGCTGAACGTAATGTCGATAGGCTCGTTCCACGTCGCGCCGGTGATAGTGCCGGTCATCGTAACGCCGTCACCGCTGTACGTTCCGCTGATGTTCACCTTATGATTGGCCGCCAGCGTCTGTGGACACGAGTATGAATAACTGTGTATTTTGCCTCCGGCCGTGAACGACACCTTCACCGTGGCACTGCCCGAAGCCTCGAGCAGATACACCGCGCCGGTGCTTTTCCAAACGCCGGTCTCGCCCTCGCGTGCCAAGGTCGCGGTATATTCATAGCCGTCGCCCGAATAACTGCCGTCGAGCTTGATGTTTTCATGCAGCGGACTTACCGACACCGCCACCGCCGTAACACCTTCCGGAACGTTGCTTATGGTGACGCTTTCGAGCATCATCACCTTGCGCGCCATCGCCAAAGTAAGCTTGTTTTCCTCGCCGTAGGCCAGCGTCACGTTGCTGTTGGCCGTCATCAGGTCGCCGTGCGTGTGCCCGCTTTTCAGCGTTATGGCGGCATCCTTCGTGGCGTTCTCCTTCACCGGCAGCTCGTAAGCGGCTGCATCGGCACCCGCTATGGCGTAAACGCTGTACGTGCCTTCGGACAACGGCAGCTTCAGTTCTTCGTCGCCGGAAGCTATCTGCTGCACGGCCACGCACGCGTCGGCATCGTCAAACACATACACGTTTACCGGATAGCTCACCTCGCCCTCCGTACCGGCCGCATCACCCTGCGCCGCACGGGTGCGTACCACCAGCGTGCTGTTAGCCTCCTTGCCGCCAAAAGCCTCGTCTTCGGTAAATTTCTCACATGAGAACAACGCCAACACTGCGACAAGCAGTGCCGACGCTTCAAGCAGTTTTTGTTTCATAGTCATGATTGCAGTTGAGTTGTTAACACGGTTTTAACACAATACAAAATTAAAGCAAAACCACCAATCGTGCAACCATTTACGGTTACAAATTATCACGAATTTAACAATATTTACGACAATCAGCCACGAACACCTAAAACTTTCGGCCGCTTATGATGCTGAACGCCGTGCGTACAACGATGCTGAAGTCTAACCACAGCGAGCGGCGGCGCAAATAGCTGATGTCCATGTCGAGGCGGCGCAGCATCTTCTCCATGGTGTCCGTGTAGCCGTTGTACAGCGTAGCTTCCGACGTTAGCCCGGGCTTCATCTTGTAAATGAGCTCGTAACGGCCGCCGGCAAGCATTATCTTGTCTATGTAATACTTGCGTTCGGGGCGCGGACCTACGAACGACATGTCGCCGCGGAGCACGTTCCACAATTGCGGAAGCTCGTCAAGATGGTGTTCGCGCAGGAAGCGTTGCAGGCGCGTAGAGTGCTCCTTGTCGCTCTTGGCTACAAGCGTAGGCTCGCCGTCGCAGCCGCTCAACGTGCGAAACTTGTATATGGTGAACGGCCGTCCGCCCTGCCCTATCCTCTCCTGGGTGAAAAATGCCGGGCCGTTGCGCTGCAACCTCAACAGCAGGAATATGACCGCCATGACCGGCGACAGCACGGCAAGCCCCGCAAAGGCGAACAGCACGTCAAGCAGCCGCTTGACGGCGCGCTGCCAACGGCTCATCGCGTCAGCCACTTCAAGTGTTCCGGTGTCAATATTGCCCATGCCGTAAATGTTTTGTTTACATGATTTTACTGCTACCATATAGTATAACCCGCATTTCGCCGAAATGTTGTAACGAAAGCCGTTTTTATTTTCAAAGCCCCCATCCGCAGCCGTTTGCCCCATTGGTCCACCACCTGCCGCAGGCACGGTTCAGCCCCGCGCTCAGCCGGAAAAAGCCAACCGCATAACGCATTGACACTCAACGTGTTGCAAAAGGCCGCCTTTTACAATGCGAAAGACGGCCTTTTGGACGGTAAAAGATGGTCTTTTGCAATGTGAAAGATGGCCTTTCGCGGAACAGAAACTTACTTTTCGCGCCTATAATTTCAGCGGACGGGATTTTTATTGTACTTTTGCAACACTGAATTTGGCTTTCGGAGGCGCAGCTTTTGCCGCCTGTCATACATTTATTTCATATCTAAGATGAAGATAATCAGGATTTTCATGGCCGCCATGCTGCCGCTATGCTCCATGCCGGCGCAGGCCCGCGGCGACTCGCTCCGTTACGAGGTGGAGCTCTCGGCCAACGCCTCGTCGGGCAAGTATGCGCCGCTTTGGTTTACGGCCAACCGCTACGGCCTGTCTACGGAGCGGCCGCAGGGCGGACACCTTCGCGCCGACATTCAGTATGACACGCGCTTCGGCAAGGGCTGGAGCCTGCAAGCCGGGCTCGACGTGGCCGGTGCCGTTGACTACAACGCACCGTTCATAGTCCAGCAGGCGTATGCCGACCTGTCATGGAAGGCGCTCACGCTGAGCCTTGGAGCCAAGGAACGGCCGGCCTTTCCGTTGGAGAAAGACCTACGCCTGTCGAGCGGAATGATGGTGGAAGGGTCCAACGCGCGCCCCGTGCCGCAGGTGCGTATCGAGCTGCCACGGTACTGGGACGTGCCGTTCACCCGCGGTTGGCTCGGCGTGAAGGGACACATCGACTACGGACTGCTTACCGACAACGGCTGGCGCGAAGGCTTTACGGCCATAGGTCAGAAGTTTGCCAAGAACGTGATATACCACTCCAAGTCGCTAATGTTCCGCGTGGGCAACAAAGACAAGTTCCCGCTTACAATGGAGATTGGTATGCTCGACGCCGCACAGTTTGGCGGCAGCCTATGGCAGAAGCAGGCCGACGGCTCGCTGACAATGATTACCAACATGCCCAACGGCTTCAAGGAGTTTTTCAAGGCACTTGTACCCACGCAGGAAAGCACGCTCGAGAATGTTGACGGCAACCATGTGGGCAGCTGGAATTTCGCGCTGAATTATTACGCAAAGACGTGGAAGGCGCGCCTGTATTACGAGCATTACTTCGACGACCATTCGCAGCTTACATGGCAGTACGGCCGCTGGAAGGACGGCCACATAGGCCTCGAGGTGACCATGCCGCGCAATCCCGTAGTGTCGAAAGTGCTCTGGGAGGGGTTTTGCACTACCGACCAGACCGGCCCCCTGCTGTACGACGGCGTGGCAGGCTCGTTCCCCGAGCTGCAGATGAGCGGCGGCGACAACTACTATAACCACGCAACTTACCCGTGGATGCACTGGGGGCAGAACATAGGTCACCCCTTCATATACGGCTCCGTGTACGGTGACGACGGCCGCCTGATATTCCACAGTAACCGCGTAAAGGCCCATCACGTAGGCATCGGCGGCGACCCAACCGACGAACTGGCCTACCGCGTGCTCCTGTCGTTCACACGCCACTGGGGCTCTTACGTCGAACCGCTTGACGAAACGCGCCATCAGAACAGCATGTTGTTCGAAGTTACATACACGCCCAAACGTTTCAAAGGGTGGCAGATAGAAGCGGCCTGCGGCATAGACGACGGCGACTACCTGGGCAGCAGCGTCGGGGGAATGATAACCATACGTAAAAACGGACTGTTATGGACAAGACGATAAGGATTATGCTGGCGTCTTTCCTCGTGTGCGCGCTCTTTTGCGGCTGCGACTGGAAAGACCCGATAGACGAAGACATAGAAGGATTTTGGCGGCTGGAACGCTTTGAGACGCGTGCCGACGGCCAGATGCACGAGTGCGAACGCATGTATTACAGCATCACGCGCATGGTGGTCGAGGTGGCCGAGAAGCAAGGGCCTCACAGCTACGGAGCCTACATCGCACGCTTCGAGTATAAGGATGGCAGGAAGAAAGTGGTGATGCGCGACTTCAAAGTGCGTGGAAACACCAGCGACACACACGTTGACGCCACCATAGAACAGCTGCTCCCCTTCGGCATGAACGCCACCACCACCGAGTTCGAGGTAGTCATTGCCGACGGCGACAACCTCGTGTTGCGTTCAGACTACGCCACGTTGCAGCTCAAAAGATTCTGATTTTTTAGTTGACGAGCAGACAAGCAGACGAGCAGACAAGGATACTTGCCAAGTTGATTGATGGCAAAACACATTTCCTTGTCTGCCCGTCTGCTTGTAGCTTGTCTGCTTGAAAGTCATTCCAGTTCAAGACCCAGCATCTCGCTAAGCCTTGCAAACGCCTTGTTTTCGGCCTTCAGCCCGTCAAAGCGCTCGCGGTTGGTAGGTATGCGCTTTATCTCTTCAGGCTTCGCAAGGCGCAGGTTGAGCGTAAGCGAGCCGTTTTTCAGAGCCTGCGCGAGCGTGTTGCGTATGCGGCCGCGTATCTTCTGCATGTCGTCGAGAAGTATTTTGTTGTCAACCACCACTTCTATTGCCGGGAAAGAGGTTATTTTCGGCTCCATGTTTTTCATTCTCGCGGCTATGCCGGTCATCTCTCTCGGCATACGGCTGCACATCGCCGTCCATTGCAGCAGCAGCTGGTCTTCGGTGAATGTGCTGTTGCCGCCGTCGTCACACACCACCTCCTGCACCTCCTCCACAGGCTTGCGCTCTTCCGCTCCGCGCCTCAGGTTGGCGAAAGTCTTGCCTATCCGTTGCAGCTTGAGGCCGCGTAACGGGTTGGCCGGGGCGGCCGGCTGCGGCGTGGATTGCTGCCTTTCAACGGCAGTCTTGCTGCTTTCCGCACCGCCGTGAGCGGCTGCGGCGTTAGCCGGGCGCGCCTCCTCGGCCACCTGCTTAGCCTCTTGCGGCCGCGCACCCATAAGTTTTTTGAACAGGGATTTCAGTCTCTTAGGGCCACGCCCTTGCGCCGCGCCGTCCTCGTCGGGTTGCGTCAGCTGCGACATCTCGATGAGCGTAAGCTCCACAAGCAGGCGTTTGTTGCCGCTCTGGCGGTAGTTCACGTCGCAGTCGTTCATTATCTTCAGCGCATCGTACAAGAACTTTGGCGTGCACCTCTTGGCCTGCTCGCGGTAACGGGCGGTCTGCCGCTCGCCAGCGTGCAGCAAAGGCAGCGTCTGTTCGTCGCGTGCCATGAGCACGTTGCGCGTGTGTACGGCCAATCCCGATATGAGGTTGGCACCGTCAAAGCCCTTTCTTATTATGCCGTCGAGCAACGCCATCAGCTCGGCGGTCTTGTTCTCGAGGCACAAGTCGATGATGTTGAAGTAATTGTCGGCGTCGAGCACGTTTAGGTCTTCTATTACCTTGGCGTATGTTATGTTACCCTGGCAGAAGCTGGCGGCCTGGTCGAAGATGGAGAGAGCATCCCTCATGCCGCCGTCGGCCTTCTCGGCGATAACCTCGAGAGCCTCCTCCTCATAGGTTATACCTTCGCCTTCGGCCACCTTCTTGAGCTGGTTTACGATGCCGGGCACGGTCATCCGCTCGAAGTCGTAGATTTGGCAGCGCGACAGGATGGTAGGAAGGATTTTGTGCTTCTCGGTCGTTGCGAGGATGAACACCACGTGGGCGGGCGGCTCCTCGAGCGTCTTGAGGAAGGCGTTGAACGCCGCCGTGGAGAGCATATGCACCTCGTCTATGATGAACACCTTGTACTTGCCCACCTGCGGCGGTATGCGCGTCTGCTCCATCAGCGCCTTTATGTTCTCCACGGAGTTGTTGCTCGCCGCGTCAAGCTCGTATATGTTGAACGAGCGTTGCTCGTTGAAGGCGCGGCAGCTTTCGCATTCGTTGCAGGCTTCGCCGCCCTCCGTAGGGTTAAGACAGTTGATTGCTTTGGCGAAGATGCGCGCGCAGGTGGTCTTGCCTACGCCGCGCGGACCGCAGAACAGGTAGGCGTGAGCCAGCTTGCCGCTCTTTACAGCGTTGCGCAGCGTGGTTGTCAGAGCCTCCTGGCCTACCACGCTGTCAAACGACTGCGGCCTGTATTTCCTTGCCGAAACGATATATTCTTGCATGATTGATTGTGGATTGTAACGTTGTGTCAGATAATAGCCATGCCGAGGCGTGCGCACTCGTCGCGCATGTCCTGCGGCCATACGCTGGCCTGTATTTCCCCTACGTGAGCCTTGTGCAGCAATACCATGCACAGGCGGCTTTGGCCTATGCCTCCGCCGATGCTCTGGGGCAGCTCTCCTGCGAGCAGGCGGCGGTGGAAGTACAGCTCCTTGCGCTGCTGCTGGCCGGTCATGTCGAGCTGGCGCAGCATGGCGTCGCGGTCAACGCGGATGCCCATCGACGAGAGTTCGACGGCGCGCCGGAGCGGCGGATACCATATTAGAATGTCGCCGTTAAGGCCGCGGTGGCCGTCGCCGGTAGGCGTTGTCCAGTCGTCATAGTCGGGCGAGCGTCCGTCGTGCGGCTTGCCGTCGGCCAGCGGGGCGCCTATGCCTATGACGAACACCGCCCCAAGCTCGCGGCAGATGGCGTCCTCGCGCTCCTTGGCACTCTTTCCGGGGTACATGGCGAGCAAATCTTCGCTGTGGACGAAGTGGATTTCATCGGGCAGGAACGGCTCTATTACGCCTGCGTAACGCTCGCACACGATGAACTCCGTGCGCCTTATCGCGGCGTATATGCGGCGCACGGTGTCTTTGAGGCAGTCGAGCGTGCGCTGTGCCGGGGTGATTACGGCCTCCCAGTCCCACTGGTCTACGTACAACGAGTGCAGGTTGTCAAGCTCTTCGTCGGCGCGTATGGCGTTCATGTCGGTGTAGACGCCGTAGCCCGGCTCTATTCCGTAGTCGGCCAGGGTAAGCCTTTTCCACTTGGCCAGCGAGTGCACAACCTCCGCCTGGGCGTCGCCAAGGTCCTTGACGGGGAACGTCACGGGACGCTCCACGCCGTTGAGGTCGTCGTTTATGCCAAGACCCTTGAGCACGAACAGCGGCGCAGTGACGCGGCGCAGTCGCAGCTCGGCCGACAGGTTGGCCTGAAAGAACTCTTTTATCAGCTTTATGCCCTGCTCCGTCTGCCGCATGTCAAGCAGCGGGCGATAGCCTTCGGGCCGTATAAGTCTGCTCATAATGAATGTCATTAATATGGTTAAATCAGCTGCAAATATACTAAAACTTAGTCAATATGCAACATTCGGGCACGGTAAAATCGCAAATTGACATGAAGACAGCCCGTAGGGCGACGATTGTCAATGCGCCGCCGGGCGCATGGCCTGCGGCCCGCTGTTTTGTGAAAGACCACCTTTTGCTTTCCGAAAGGCCGTCTTTCACCGTCTGAAAGGCCGTATTTTACAACGCAAAATACGGCCTTTTGCAACACATTGAGTATCAATGCGTTACGCAGGCGGTACTTAACGGCTCGGCCACGCGCCTGCAAGCATCGCACAAAATGGACGGAAAAGTGGCGTAAAAAAGCTCTCTGCAATGCGTTAAAACGGCACAAAACGGATAAAAAGTGTAAAAAATGGCTGCGCTTTGTCACATTTTCCACATCTGAAACGTTATTACCAATAACAGCGATAAAGTATTTTGTAAAATGAAAAGCAAACTTTTTACAGCATTGGCAGCCCTGATGCTCTCCGCCACCATTGGTACGGCACGGGCGCAAGAGGCAGGCTTCGGCAAGTACCGAGGCGTATGGGCGGGGATGAAAAGCGAGGCGGTGTTCACCGACTCGGTGATGATGTACTTCCACAGGGACACCCTTTCGGGCAATGGTTACGGCGCGCTGCGCGTCCCCTCGCGCGGCATCGACATGCTGACGACATTCGCCAAGGACACAATCACGTTTGACAAGACGCCCGACTACCGCATCGGCATCACTCCAAACGGCGCACTCTGCATCGGTGGAGACACCCTGAAGAAGGTGGAGAGCATCGACATTACGCAGCCTTACGACATGCCGCAGGCCGCAACCAAGCTTGACATAGGCCGCTGCCTGCAAGAATGGCAGTTAGGCACGGTGGTTAATACCGATGGCAACAGCGTGCAGGTAATGGTCGGAACTAACCGCAACTCGTTCATGTACAACGTCGGCGGAGGCATGGTTTACCTGCGTGCGGCGGCCATGTTGCAGTGCAACGAAGGCTCGCTGTTCATCCAGAACATACGCATGATGAAGAACCCGAACACGGGCGAACGCTCGAACATCTTTTTCTACGACAGCCATGAGTTCCTTACAAACCTGCCGGCAATCGACATCTCGAAGTTCGACCCTACGCGATGCGTCTTCGCAGGCGACGGATTCATCTATTGGTCGCTGCTCAGCCACACGCCTGACGAAATAAAACTGAACGGCTGCGGCGAGACGTACACATTCTCACGGCCACGTAAGGACGAGCCGGGGCTGATAGAATGGCTGAAGTATGAGCCGTACAAAGCCCGGACGGTGAACGGTATTTAAGTGAAAAACGAAAAGTGAAAAATGAAAAATCCATGTACCTTTTATTGTTGAAAGCATATGGATTTTTCACTTTTCACTTTTCGTTTTTCACTTAATGAAGCTCCGCTCCACTAATGAACACCTTACTTATAATAGGCGACGTGTAGGCGTAAGGTATGTAGTTGACCGACGGGATAGGCTCGGTAATAAAGAAGTTAGCGGCCTTGCCCGGCGTGATTGAGCCGTAACCGCCACTCAACCCCATGGCGTAGGCGGCGTTGAGCGTGGCTGCGTTGATGGCTTCTTGCGGCAAAAGGCGCATCTTGATGCAGGCCAACGACACGACAAACTTCATGTCGCCGGAGGGCGTAGAGCCTGGGTTGTAGTCGCTTGCTACGGCTACGCCGAGACCAGCATCTACCATCTTGCGTGCCGGAGCGTATGGCATGTTGAGGAAGAACGACGTGCCCGGCAGCACGGTCGGCATCGTCTGGCTGTCCTTCAAGACGGCAAACTCGCTCTCAGGCATGTTCTCCAAGTGGTCAACCGACAGCGCGTTGTGCTTCACGGCGACGGGAAGTCCACCCATTGCGGCCAGCTCGTCAACGTGGATTTTTGGCTTCAAGCCCCACCGCGCGGCGGCTTCGAGTATGCGGTCGGTGTCCTCGGGCGTGAAAAAACCTTCGTCGCAGAACACGTCTACGTAGTCGGCCAGCCGCTCACGGCCCACCTCGGGCAGCATCTCTGATATGATAAGGTTGACGTACTCGTCGTGTCCGTACTGCCGCCCTACGGCGTGCGCACCGAGAAATGTAGATACAACGCGCATCGGTACGCTCTCTTTCAGGCGTTGGATTACGCGCAGCATTTTCATTTCGTCTGCCGTATTGAGACCGTAGCCGCTCTTTATCTCCACGCAGCCGGTGCCCTTCAGCATTATTTCCTGCGCACGGCGGAGGGCTTGGCGGTAGAGTTCGTCCTCTGAAAGGGTGTGCAGCAAATCTGCCGAATTGAGTATTCCGCCGCCCCGACGGGCTATTTCGGCGTAGCTCAAGCCCATGATTTTATCGACAAACTCGCCCTCGCGGCTGCCTGCGTAGACGATGTGCGTGTGCGGGTCGCACCACGACGGCAGCACCGTTCCGCCCTGCGCGTCTACCGTTTCATCCACGCTGAAACCGCAGGAAGGCATGTCCTGCATCCTGCCAAACGCCGAAAACTTGCCGTCTTCAATAAGAAACCAGGCATCAGAGAGCGTGCGGAGACTCTTCATCTCCGCCCCTTGCAGGCGTAAAACGCCCTCGTCGGCAATGCCGGCGAGGGTCTTTATGTTAGTTACAAGCAGGCGCATTGTTCTCAAGGAAGTCTATTGAACGTTTTATGTAAGGATACATCACCTCGTCGTTCACTATGAACGGCACCTTCTCGCGGTATGCCTTAAAGACGCGATGGATGGCCGGTGACGACTTCAACGGGCGGCGGAACTCGAGTGCCTGGGCGGCGTTGAACAGCTCGATGGCGAGCACGCGCTCAGTGTTGAGCACCACCTTATATAATTTAATGGCTGCGTTCGCGCCCATGCTTACGTGGTCTTCCTGTCCCTGACTTGACGGAATGCTGTCTACCGAAGACGGGGTGCAGAGGCTCTTGTTAAGGCTTACCACTGACGCGGCTGTGTACTGGGTTATCATGAAACCGCTGTTCACGCCCGGATTAGCCACGAGGAAGCTCGGCAGACCGCGCGTGCCGGACACAAGTTTGTATATTCGGCGCTCCGAAATATTGGCAAGCTCGCTCACGGCGATGGCTAGGAAGTCCATCGGCAGCGCGATTGGCTCGCCGTGGAAGTTGCCGGCCGAGATTATAATATCATCGTCAGGACACACGGTTGGGTTGTCCGTGGCCGAGTTTATTTCCGTATCAATCACCGAACGGACATATGCCAGCGTATCCTTCATTGCTCCGTGCACCTGTGGAACACAGCGGAAAGAGTACGGGTCTTGCACGTATGACTTCGGTTTTTCCACGATTTCGCTGCCTTCAAGCAGCTCGCGCATACGCCGCGCCGTCTCAATCTGTCCCTTGTGGGGGCGAACCTGGTGCACGGCGTCGGCAAACGGCTCTACAAGTCCGCAGTAAGCGTCCAACGACATGGCGGCTATTACGTCGGCCCAGTCGCTCAAACGCTGGCTGTTCAATATTGCCCAGACGGCAAACGCGCCCATGTTCTGCGTACCGTTGAGCAGGGCAAGACCTTCCTTCGACGCCAGTTGGATGGGCTTCCAGCCGTTTTTCCTAAGCACATCCGCGCCCGACAAAACCTTGCCTTTATACTCTGCCTCGCCCAATCCGACGAGAGGCAGGGACATATGTGCCAGCGGAACGAGGTCGCCAGACGCTCCGAGAGAGCCTTGCATGTAGACAACCGGGTAAACATCGTTGTTGAAGAAGTCTACAAGACGCTCCACCGTGTCGAGTTTGCAGCCTGAATATCCATAGCTGAGCGACTGTATTTTCAGCAGCATCATTATCTTCACAATCTCATTTGGCACACGGTCGCCAGTGCCGCAAGCGTGCGACATCATAAGGTTTATTTGCAACTGGGCCAAATGATCCTTGCCTATTGACACGTTGCAGAGCGAACCGAAGCCCGTAGTTACTCCGTAAATAGGAGCCTTTGTCTCTGCAATCTTCTTGTCAAGGTACTCACGGCAGCGCACAATACGTTGCTTTGCGTCGTCGCTCAACTCGATTTTATAACCGTTCTTGATTATTTCGCCGATGCGTTCGATGGTCAGATGCTCGGCTGATATTTGGTGAACCATAATACAATAGTTTTTTATTTGTGGAATTAAAGAATTAAGAGTTAAGAATTAAGAAAATATGCCTTGCCGTTTTTTCATCCATGAATGGTATTTTTCTTAATTCTTAACTCTTAAGTCTTAATTAATATATTCCATTTATAACGTCGTCCTCCACAAGGTTTGGCATTGTCACTTTAAGCCCCGGAGTGCGCTCCATCTCACGCACAATGCTGTGCATTGAGCCCTCGTTACGCGCCCAACTGCGGCGTGCTATACCGTTGTTCACATCCCAGAAAAGCATCTCGCGGATGTGGCGTGCACTGTCTTCGCCGCCGTCGATGACCATTCCGAAGCCACCGTTGATGACCTCTCCCCAGCCTACTCCGCCTCCGTTGTGGAGCGACACCCACGTAGCGCCACGGAAAGAGTCGCCGATTACGTTCTGCACTGCCATGTCGGCGCAGAACTGCGAGCCGTCATATATGTTACTGGTCTCACGGAACGGCGAGTCAGTTCCTGACACATCGTGATGGTCGCGGCCAAGAACTACGGGGCGGCTTATTTCCCCTTTGCGTATGGCTTCATTGAAAGCAAGGGCTATTTTGGTACGTCCCTCGGCGTCGGCGTACAGTATTCGCGCCTGCGAACCTACTACGAGGTGGTTGCGCCCGGCCTCTTTTATCCAGTGGATGTTGTCGTCCATCTGCCCTATTATTTCGTCGGGCGCGGTCTTCTTGATTTCCTCCAACACTTCGGCAGCTATGCGGTCGGTCGCTTCGAGGTCCTTCGGGTCACCCGAAGTGCACACCCAACGGAACGGGCCGAAGCCGTAGTCAAAGAACATCGGACCCATGATGTCTTGCACGTATGACGGATAACGGAACTTGCCGTCGGCTCCCATGATGTCGGCCCCGGCGCGTTCAGACTGGAGAAGGAAGGCATTGCCGTAGTCGAAGAAGTACATTCCGCGCTCCGTCAGCTTGTTGATTGCGGCCACCTGGCGGCGCAATGAAGCCTGCACACGCTTGCGGAACTCGTCCGGGTCGTCGGCCATCATCCGCTTTGACTCCTCCAATGTCATGCCAACGGGATAGTAACCGCCTGCCCAAGGATTGTGGAGCGAAGTCTGGTCGCTACCCAAATCCACCTTGATACCTTCCTCGGCAAGGCGTTCCCACAAGTCAACCACGTTGCCGACGTAGGCCATCGACACCGTTTTCTTCTCCTCAACGGCCTTGCGGACGGAAGGAATAAGCTCGTCAAGGCTCGTGTGAAGCTCGTCAACCCAGCCCTGGTCGTAACGCTTCCGGGCTGCAAGCGGATTGATTTCGGCCACAACGCTAACCACTCCGGCTATGTTGCCGGCCTTCGGCTGTGCGCCCGACATGCCGCCGAGACCCGACGATACAAACAGCATACCGTGTATGTCCTTGCGTCCGGGCTGCTTCTTCAGCTGCATACGGGCGGCGTTCATCACGGTAATGGTGGTGCCGTGGACTATTCCCTGCGGCCCGATGTACATGTAAGAGCCGGCCGTCATCTGTCCGTACTGGCTCACTCCGAGGGCGTTCATGCGCTCCCAGTCGTCGGGCTTGGAGTAGTTTGGTATTACCATACCGTTGGTAACGACCACACGCGGAGCGTTCTTGTGCGACGGGAAGAGGCCGAGCGGATGGCCGGAATACATCACGAGGGTCTGCTCGTCGGTCATTTTGCTAAGGTATTTCATCGTCAGGCGGTACTGCGCCCAGTTCTGGAAGATGGCCCCGTTGCCGCCGTAAATGATGAGTTCGTGCGGATGTTGCGCCACGGCGGGGTTCAGGTTGTTCTGTATCATGAGCATGATTGCGGCCGCCTGGAGCGACTTGTGCGGATATTCGTCAATCGGACGGGCGTACATCTCGTACCTCGGACGGAAGCGGTACATGTAAATGCGGCCGTACTTCTCCAGCTCTTCGGCGAACTCCGGCGCCAACGTTGCGTGGAACTTCTTTGGGAAATACCTCAAGGCGTTGCGCAACGCCAGCTTCTTCTCGTCCCGTGTAAGTATGTCCTTGCGCTTCGGCGCATGGTTTATCTCGGTGTCATAAGGCATCGGTTCGGGCAACACGTCGGGTATTCCGGCACGTATGTCCGCTGCAAATTCCTCTTTTGTCATAATCATATATCCTTATTTATTGTTTTTTCAACTATTGTCATAATTTCCTTTTCCTCCTTGTCTGCCTCGGCCATGAGCCTGTCGGCTTCACTTACAAGTGCTTCCGCCTGCGCCTTGTCCTTTAAAGAGGCGGCGTTTATTTTGACGTTCAGCCCCGCGCCAAGCACCGCCGCGCGTGCGGCAAGCGCGCCGACACCGGCATCGGAGACGCTTGCGGGGTTGCCGGTCTCGGCCATCGCACGACAGATTTCAAACGCCTTGAACGACGTTTTCATGGTTTCCAGCGGCACTTGGGCGGCAAACAGCGTCGCGCTTTGTATGGCCTCGGAGCGCAGACGCTTGTCCTCGTCGGTGCTCTTGGGCATGGAGAAGGCAGCCATTATGCGGTTGAAGGCTTCCGTGTCCTCATCGACGAGGCGCAGCAGCTCCTCTTCCAGCTCGACGCCACGGTCGGCCCAGCGGCTGAACTCGGCCCAGCGGTCGTCCCATCCTGGCTTGTGGGCGGAGAGATTAGCCACCATCGTGCCCAGCGCGGCACCCAAAGCGCCCATGTAAGCGGCCACAGAGCCACCGCCGGGAGCAGGCGACTCGCGCAGCGTCTCGTCGGCAAAGCCTTTCACGGTGAGCGCCGTCAGCTTGTCTGAAGAGCCGTTTTCGGCGTCGAGCATGTACTCAATGATTTTCTCTTCGGGCACGAACGGGCGCAGGTCGTCAAGTCCCATGGACTTTATGGCGATGTTCAATATGTCCTCCTTGGGTATGCCCGTAGAGCGGCACTGCTTGCGCAGGAAGTGCTTGCCTGCTTCTATTACGGCGCGCTCGGGCACCAATCCTACGATTTCCGTGCCCGTTACGCGCAGTCCGCGGGCCTGCGCCGCGCGGCATACTTCGTCGAAAGCGGCGTGCAGCGGTGTGGCGTTGATGTCGGTGATGTTCATCGACACCTGGGCTATACCATATTCCTTGATATACCATCCTATTGCTTTCGTACCCTTGAGCGTGCCCGGGCGCATCACGGGACGCCCGTTTTCATCCTTCTTTATTTCGCCGGTTATGGGGTTGCCTATGCGCTCGGGGCGGCCCTTCTCGCGCACATCGAAGGCCACGGCGTTGGCCCTTCGGGTGGATGTTGTATTGAGATTGAAGTTTACGGCGATAAGGAAGTCACGCGCGCCGACGGCAGTGCAGCCTGTACGCGCCACGCCCTCGTCGAACGGGCGCGCGCCGAAGTCGGGCCGCCCGGCATCGCTCGTCATCCTATCGGGCAACGCCTCGTACTCGCCCTTGCGGCATACGGCCAGGTTCTTGCGCTCCGGACGCAGCGCGGCGGCCTCGTAGCAGTAGCACGGTATGCTTAATTCTGTAGCTATGCGCCCGGCCAACTTGCGCGCCAGCTCGGCACACTCTTCCAGCGTTATGCCGCTTACGGGCACGAGCGGAAGCACGTCAGTAGCCCCCATGCGCGGATGGGCGCCGTGGTGGCGGCGCATGTCGATTACCTCGCCTGCCTTCCTTACGGCCTTGAAAGCCGCCTCGACCACGGCCTCGGGGCTGCCGACGAAGGTCACCACCGTGCGGTTGGTGGCCTCGCCCGGGTCTACATCGAGCAGCTTTACGCCCTCCGACGCCTCGATTACGTCAGTGATTTGCTTTATAACAGCCTTGTCGCGACCCTCGCTGAAGTTGGGCACGCACTCTACAATTTGCCTTGTCTTTACCATAGCATCAAATCTGATAAATGTCAACTTATATGATATAAGGTGTGGAAACGCCGCGCAATGCAGCCTATCTTATGCAAAGGTAGTGCTTTTACACAAAAACAGCAAGAAAAAGCAAGGAAAAATACAGACACGCACACGGACATTATGACAGCGCACAACCGTGTTTTCAGGCTTCAGAATGCCGCCAAACAAGGAAACACCGCCAGCAATCCGCACCGCGGCTGACAAAAAGTAAGTCGGCCGGACATCGCGCCACGCCGCACGGCCGCACAACAAACGCCCGACAAAATGCAAGCAAAAACACCGGGACACATGTCAAAACGTCAACGCAAAAATGCACGCCAAAACTCTCGAAATAGAAAAAGCGGCGCGCCTGTGGCAGCTTTTTGTCCGTCAAAATACACCTGATAAGGTATAAAACAACGGCTTCCAAAGGCACAAAACACGGCTTTCAGCCATTGAAAAGGCGGCATTTCGACCTCTCAAAGACGGTCTTCGGCCTCCTAAAAGACCGTCTTTGACACCCGCGAATGCCGTCTTTGCGCCCTGAAACAGCATGTTTTATTGCACACTTAGCCGCATATCGGCAGTAAAACATTAATATATAGCACTTTAAACTTGCACACTTTTCCTTGCGATATTTGCGCCCGAAAGGCTTTTATTTTCAAAAAACGCATTCTGAGAGCGTCAAGAAAAGCCAACATGTAAGCAGAATACGTATTTCAGCTTACATCCTTCACCGCGTCCACAGGCCGCCGAACGCCCCGAAACAAACCGCCGTCCGCGCTTGCGCACGGCCGGCACTTTCATCCCGATTTATTTTGCAATGCGCCGGAAAAACATTATCTGAAAATAAAAACAAATACACTTTTTTGGGGAAAAGCTTTGAAATGAATGATAAAAACATTATCTTTGTAAATTAAAATATTGATTATGGACGCAGTGATTGAAAGGGAACAAATGTCATTTAACTTGAAAAGTGATTTGCTGCAACAATTAAAAAAAGCTGCGAAGAAAGCGAACAGAAGCCTCAATGACTATGTAGAGAGCGTCCTGAACGACGCCATATACTATGAGCCCAACGCCGAAACGAAAAAAGCCATTGCCGATGTTGAAGCCGGAAAAGACCTGAAGGCCGTTGACATGAGTAATTTTGAGGCTTTTATGAAAAGTTGCAGCGAATGAAACAGATAGTAAGCGGCAAACAGTTCAGAAAGGACTTGAAACGTTATAGAAACCAAACAGGCAAATTGAAGAAGCTGTACAGCATCATAAGCCTGTTGCAGACAGGCAACCCCATACCGCAAGAAAACAGGCCACACAGACTGAACGGCACTTATGCCGGGCATATGGAGTGTCATATCGAGAACGACTTTTTGCTCATTTGGATAGACAAGGAAACAGATACAATAAAACTTGTGCGCTTGGGCAGCCACTCCGAACTATTTGGATGACAAACGCCTAAAATAGCATAAAGAAATGTCAGCGGACAAAAAACTTTGGCATGGAATTTTGAAGTTTGACAAAAATGTCGTAACTTTGCAGCCCGAAAGTGTCCGAATGCGGACAAAACAGATTAACATTCAATTATAACATCAAAATGAAGAAAGGTATTCATCCCGAAAACTATCGCCCCGTCGTATTCAAGGATATGTCCAACGGCGATATGTTCCTTACACGTTCTACATGCAAGACTACAGAGACAGTAGAATTTGAAGGTGAAACTTACCCAGTGGTAAAAGTCGAAATCTCAAGCACTTCGCACCCGTTCTACACGGGCAAGAGCAAGCTCGTCGACACGGCAGGCCGCGTAGACAAGTTCATGAGCCGCTACGGTAAGGCGCGCAAATAATATATTCACATATATTTTTAATGCAATAGGGAATGCGTTTTGGCGTAGTCGCATATGCGCCAAAACGCATTCCTTGTATTCATACAGCTCTTGCAGCTGCTTAAAGACACACCGAATGAGCAGATTTCACTACCTTTTCATGCTCTTGCTGGCCGCCTTCACGCTGGCATCATGCAGCAACGACGATGACGGCGGAGGCTATCAAGGCGACAGACGCAACGTCAACAAGAACGTGGTAACCGACGAACCGGCCGTAGCCCGGCTTGAGTTTCCGCGCTTGAAGGAAGGCAATAACAAGGTGATAGTGTACCGCACAAACACCAAGGCGTATGATGCTGACCGCGTGAACTACGCCGTTGAATGGGACTGCGACAAGAAGTCGCAACGCTGGTCGTGCTACCAGATGCACAAAGGGTACGGCGGAAGCTACAGCAGAGTGGTCGATGGGTACATGAATGACACGAAAAACCTTTCACCGGGCGACTATTATTCCACCGATTATATTTACCGTTCAGGCTATGAACACGGGCACATCTGTCCCAATGCGGATAGAAAATACTCGTATGACGCGAACTACCAGACGTTCTACATGACAAATATGCAGCCGCAATACCATAAGTTCAACGGCTATACAAACAGTGGTTCAGACCGCGGCGAAGGGCTTTGGGTGAGGATGGAGAACTGGTTGCGTAAGATAAATCCCAGCAACAGCACCGACACTTTGTACGTATGCAAGGGCGGAACGATAGACCGTGAAGAGTATATTATTGAAAAATTGCAGAAAAGACTGATTGTTCCGAGATACTTCTTTGTGGCCTTGCTGATGAAAAACAGCATGGGTTACAAGGCCATCGGACTATGGTTTGAGCAGGACGGGAACGACTGGCACGACGATGAACCATTGTCAAACTTCGCCGTAACGATAGACAAGCTGGAGGAACTTACCGGCATTGACTTCTTCTGCAACTTGCCCGACGACATAGAGAACGACCGCGAACGCACCGCGTCGGTTAAAACATGGAGCATGGACTGACGGGTAATTCATAATTCATAATGCACAATTCATAATAAGGCGGACGCCATACAATTAGATTGTCTACAGCTGATAACAACCTCGTTGTATGGCGTCCGCCTTATTATGAATTGTGCATTATGAATTATGAATTACCTAAATTATTTTCGGAACCTTGTCAATATTGGCCTTTATGTCGGCATCCGAGATTTCATAGTTAATCAAGTCGCCGTTCAGATACTGGTCGTAGGCGGTCATGTCGATTAGTCCGTGGCCGCTAAGGTTGAACAGTATTACCTTCTGTTGGCCGCTTTCCTTACACTTTTTCGCCTCCCTTATTGTGGCGGCTATTGCGTGGCAGCTCTCCGGGGCGGGCACTATGCCCTCGGTACGGGCGAAGAGCAGGCCTGCGTCGAACGACTCCAACTGGGGTATGTCAACGCCGCGCATCATGCCGTCTTTCAGCAGTTGCGACACAATTACGCCCGCTCCGTGGTAGCGCAGGCCACCGGCGTGGATGTTGGCGGGCTTGAAGTCGTGCCCGAGTGTGAACATCGGGAGCAGCGGAGTGTAGCCGGCCTCGTCGCCGAAGTCGTACTCAAATACGCCGCGCGTAAGCTTGGGGCAGCTTGCCGGTTCGGCGGCAATGTACTCGGTCTTGGCTCCGTCCTTTATGTTGTGCCGCATGAAGGGGAACGCTATGCCTCCGAAATTGGAACCTCCGCCGAAACATGCGATGACCGTGTCGGGATATTCACCGGCCATTTCCATCTGTTTCTCGGCCTCAAGGCCTATTACCGTCTGGTGCAAGGCTACGTGGTTGAGCACCGATCCGAGCGTATATTTGCAGTGGGGCGTGGTGGTAGCCAGCTCGATTGCTTCCGAAATGGCCGTGCCGAGCGAGCCTTGGTGCATGGGGTCGCGCGTTATTATGTCCTTGCCAGCACGTGTTGACATCGACGGCGAGCCCGTCACCTCCGCGCCGAAAGTGCGCATCAGTATGCTGCGGTACGGCTTCTGCCGCAGGCTGATTTTAACCTGATACACTGCGGCTTCAAGCCCGAACACGCGCGCGGCGTAGCTCAGCGCCGCTCCCCACTGGCCCGCGCCGGTCTCGGTGGTTACGTTGGTCGTGCCCTCCTGCTTGCAGTAGTAGCACTGGGCGAGCGCGGAGTTGATTTTATGGCTGCCCAGCGGATTGGTGCTTTCATTCTTGAAGTAGATGTGGGCGGGCGTGTCGAGCGCCTTTTCGAGAGCGTATGCACGCACGAGCGGCGTAGAGCGGTAATATGCGTACATGTATCTCACCTCGTCGGGTATGTCTATCCAGGCGTTAGTCTGGTCGAATTCCTGCCGGCAGCACTCCTCGCAGAACACGGGGAACAGGTCTTCCGCCTTGAGCGGCTCGTGCGTCGCCGGACTGATTGGAGGCAAAGGCTTGTTCACCATGTCGGCCTGTATGTTGTACCATTGCGACGGAATTTCGCTTTCTTGGAGTATGAATTTCTTTTGCTTGCTCATAAACACAGTGTTTAATTATCAGTTTGTTATATAAATACGATAATGACTGCAAAAATAAAACATTTATATCTATAAAGCAAAACATTTTTAAGTTTTTCTTCAAAAATATGTAATTTTTGTCAGTCGCGCACCGTTTTGTCATCCCGAAACATACATTCAAGCAAACGCATGTAGAACAACCGTTTTGCGAAAGGCGGTCTTTCAGGCTGCAAAAGGCCGTCAATCACACGCTAAAAGGCCGTCTTTTGGAGCACAAAAGACGGCCTTTCGCAAAGCCGTTGATTATCAACGTGTTACGGCTTGCGCGCAAAACGCCATGCAACGCGCCGCAAACAGCACGGCCAAGGGTTAAAAGATGAAAATAAAACAGCTGTAAATTTTGCATTGAAACGTATTTTCCGTATCTTTGCATAATGCAAACCGCACCAGGGAAAAGGCATGGCAAGCATCCTGTCCTACCCCGTGCATCGTCTTGCATAACGCCATAAAGACAAACCAAAAGTCATTTAATAGAAATAAGATGAAAACAGTTTATGATTTCTCTGTCAAAGACAGGAAAGGCAAGGACGTATCACTGAAAGAGTATGCGAACGAAGTATTGCTGATAGTAAACACCGCTACAAAGTGCGGATTCACCCCGCAGTACGAGGAGTTGGAGAAGCTTTACGAGCGCCATCACGCCGACGGGTTCAACATATTGGACTTCCCCTGCAACCAGTTCGGCCAGCAGGCACCCGGCACAGACGAGTCAATCCACGAGTTCTGCAAGCTGACATACGGCACGGAGTTCCCCCGATTCAAGAAAATAAAGGTAAACGGCGACGACGCCGACCCGCTATACAAGTTCCTCACGAGCCAGAAGGGCTTTGCCGGATGGGACGAGAGCCATCCCCTGACGCACATCCTCGACGACATGCTGTCGAAGGAAGACCCCGACTATAAGGACAAAGCGGACATTAAGTGGAACTTCACCAAGTTCCTCATCAACAAGAAGGGCATGGTAGTGGCACGCTTCGAGCCTACCGAGAAAATAGAGAACATCGAGAAGCAGATTGTGGAACTATTACATAATTAAGAGTTAAGAATTAAGAGTTAAGAAAATATGACTTGTAGGGTTATTATCCTTAAAATCATATTTTCTTAACTCTTAATTCTTAACTCTTAATTCTTTGATTATGGAACAGCAAGAACACATACGCTGCCTCATCATAGGCAGCGGCCCGGCCGGCTACACGGCGGCCATCTATGCGGCGCGCGCCAACCTCAGCCCGGTGGTGTACTGCGGCCTGCAAACCGGCGGACAGCTTACCCAGACAACCATTGTTGAGAACTTCCCGGGCTATCCCGAAGGCGTAGACGGCAACCAGATGATGCTCGACTTCCGCCAGCAGGCCGAACGTTTCGGTGCAGACCTGCGCGACGGTGTCATCGTCAAGGCCGACCTCGGGCAGGCTCCCTACACGCTTACCACCGACGAAGGCCACACTATTCAGGCCGACACGGTAATCATTGCCACGGGAGCTTCGGCCAAATACCTCGGCCTCGCCGACGAGGAAAAGTACAAGGGCGAGGGCGTTTCGGCCTGCGCCACGTGCGACGGGTTCTTCTACCGCAAGAAGACCGTTGCCGTAGTGGGCGGCGGAGACACAGCATGTGAGGAGGCTCTGTACCTCGCATCGCTGGCGAAAAAGGTGTACATGATAGTGCGCAAGCCGTTCCTGCGCGCGTCGGACGTTATGCAAAAGCGTGTGAAAGAGACGGAGAACATCGAGATTTTGTTTGAACACAACACGCTCGGACTGTTCGGCGACAACGGCGTTGAGGGCGTGCGCCTTGTAAAACGCAAAGGAGAGGCCGACGAGCAGGTGTACGAACTGCCCATTGACGGCTTCTTCCTCGCCATCGGCCACAAGCCAAACAGCGACGTGTTCAAGCCATGGGTTGATACGGACGAGACCGGATACATCATCACCGAGGGCGACTCTACACGCACGAAGGTGCCCGGCGTGTTCGCCGCAGGCGACGTAGCCGACCCTCACTACCGGCAAGCCGTAACGGCAGCGGCCAGCGGATGCCGCGCAGCCATCGAGGCAGACAGGTACTTGAGGGAACGAGGCATCATTTAAAAGGTAAAAAGGTAAAACAGTAAAAAGGTAAAACAACATTATGTAGCCAATGTTTTGGTCTGTTGGTTTTACCTTTTTACTGTTTTACCTTTTTACCTTTAATCAGCATTCCCCCAAACGTCAGCGCGCCATTTAGCAGCAGAAGCTCGTAGCCGAAGCGGTACCCCGTGAGGCAAGGGACGGCGTAATCAAGGGCGAGGCAGAGCAACGGGGAGGCTGCGGCGATGTAAGGCACGGCGCGGTCACATGTTTTCCGTTTTGTAAGAAGGCCGAAGGCGAAGAGCCCCAGCAGCGGTCCGTAGGTGTAAGAGCAGAGTATATAGACCGCATCGATGAGGCTCGTGGAGTTCAATGTGCGGAAAGCGAGGATGAACACTACGGCTACGGCGGCCATGCCTACATGCACGCGGCGGCGCAGACGCTCGTCGCCGGGACGCTCCTTTATGTCAACACAGTATGTGGTGGTAAGCGCGGTGAGCGACGAGTCGATGGTACTGGCCGACGCTGCGACAATGCCGATAGTGAAGAGCACGGCCACCACGTCGCCAAGACGCCCCGTGGCGGCGAACATCGGGAGCAAATCGTCGGGACTGGCGGGCACGGGCGTGCCTTCCTTTTGCGCCAGCATGAGCAGCAATACGCCGAGACCAAGGAAGAGCATGTTGACCGGCACGAAGGCGAAGCCATACGTACAGACGTCCTTCTGCGCCTCGCGCAGGCTCTTGCAGGTAAGGTTTTTCTGCATCATGTTCTGGTTGAGACCCGTCATCACTACAACGATGAACGCGCCACTGATAAACTGTTTCCAGAAGTTTTGCGGCGACATCCAGTCCGAGAACTCGAATATGCGGCTGTGGGGACTGGCCGCCACGGCCTTGACGGCTTCGCCAAGGCTCATGTCCAACGCCCCCGCCACCTTTATTATAATAAGCACAAGGGCGGCAAGCATACACGCCGTCTGGAAAGAGTCCGTCCACACGAGCGTCTTTATGCCGCCGCGGCGCGAGTAAAGCCATATCAGCAGCATCAGCGCGGGCACGGTAAGGAAGAACGGCACGCCGTAAGCGTCGAGCACGAAGCGTTGCAGTATGATGCAGACGATGTAGAACTTAACGGCCGCTCCGCAAAGGTCTGACAGCAGGAAAAACGTTGCACCCGTCTTGTAAGCCCGCCGCCCGAAGCGCCCGAGCAGGTAGGTGTAGATGGTGGTGAGGTTCATCCTGTAATACACGGGCAGCAGGACGAACGCCACGATGAAGTAACCGAGGATGAAGCCGAGGCACGTTTGCAGATAGGTGAAGTCCATACGCTCCACCATGCCGGGCACGGAGACGAAGCTGACGCCCGACACCGACGCGCCCACCATGCCGAAAGCCACCGCCCACCAGGGCGACTTGCGGTCGGCGCGGAAGAACGTATCGTTGGTGGCGCGCCGCGAAGTGAGCCTGCCAAGCAGGCAAAGCGCGGCGAAGTAAGCCAGCACTGTGATGATGATTAGCATGGTGCAAAGGTATAAAATATCAATGAAAAACCAAACACTAACCACCTAACACCCACCCCAACCCTCCCGAAGGGAGGGAGTTTTATATGATTTTGCTGTCTGTTTACGTCCCAGTTCTCCCACAACTCCCAGTTCTCCCAGTCGTCTTCTGTAATCTGTTGATTATCAACAACTTGAAAACGCCTTTCCAAAAGACGGTCTTTTAGCCTGCGAAAGACCGTCTTTTACACGACGAAAGGCCGTCTTTTAGCTTCTGAAAGACGGCCTTTCGCAAAGCAGGGGGTCAGCACCTGCGTGTCAAATCATTATCATTACAATTCTTTTACGGCTTCGACCAGTCGTCGGGATGCACGTCGCCAATGTTGCCGATGCGGAACGTGTCGGCCTGCGATATTTTGCCGGGATAGATTACAAAGCCCTTCGCCTTCAGCGACTGGTAGAACGACTGGAAGTCGAACGCGGCCGAAGGATAGTAGAACGACGTGATTACTGGCGACTGCCACTCGTCAGCAAGGAGCGTCTTGTAGCCCAAGGAGCGCATCCCTTCCACGAGCACTCGGTGGTTCTCGCAGTAACGGGCGTGGCGTGCGGCCACTCCGCCTTCCTCCTTCAGCTCCGTAAGAGCCTGCATGAAGGCGCGCACAACGTGGGTGGGCGAGGTGAAACGCCACTTGCCGTGGCCCTTCTCCATAGTCTCCCACTGGTCGTAAATGTCGAGCGAGAGCGAGCGCGCAACGCCCTTGCACCGCTCCAAGAGCGAGCGGCGGGCTATGATGAAGCCGAAGCCGGGCACGCCCTGGATGCACTTGTTGGCCGAGCTGATGAGGAAGTCTATGCCCAGCTGCGCCATGTCGATGGGCACTCCGCCGAAGCTGCTCATCGCGTCAACGCAGAACGTGCCGCTGCCCTGCATCAGCACCGCCGTATATTCCTCGGGGCGGCTTGAGGCGATGCCTACAAGCTGCTTGCGGATAACCTCCACAACGCCTTCGTTATAGTCTTTGTCCCATGTGCACCAGTCGCTCATCATGGCACTCTTCACACTCTCTGTGGTCGTCAACGGACCGGGGGTAAGCAATAAGTATGGTCTCATAAGTTTAAGAATTATAAGCCCCCACCCAACCTCCCCGAGGGGAGGTGACTGACAGCCCAACACCATTCAGGTATTTTTCTCCTCCCCTCGGGGAGGTTGGGTGGGGGCTGTTTCTTTTTTATTTATTTGTTCAACACTTCTATCAGCATCGGCAGCTCCGTTATGTCGTCGATAACGTAGTCGGCGCCGGCCAAGTACATCCTGTAACGCACGTCAAGCATCCTCGCTTTCAGCTCGTCGGCAGGCATGGCGGCCACCTCTTTATCGGTCAGTGCAAGCTCGTTGCTGCCAAGGATGACGCCTACGCTCCACACTCCGGCGTTCACTCCCTCCTTGATGTCGGATATAGTGTCGCCCACCTTCACCACGGAGCGCGGCGAAGCGATGCCCATCTCGCACATGTTCTGGTATATCATGTAAGGCTTGGGGCGGCCTCCGGGCAGGTTGTCTGACGTTACGCAGTTGTCTATTACGTAACCGAGCTTTGCCGCGGAGGGGATTACTACGTCCATCATCTACCGCGTATAGCCCGTAGTAGAGCCGACTTTTAAGCCCTGACTGCGCAGCTCCGATATGGTATCAACCACTCCGGTGATTGGCTTTGAGTAGTCTTCGAGCGTGCGAAACAGCTCGTTTTGGAACTTCTTGTAGCACTCCTGTACGTCGTCTTCGTTCCATTCGCGGCCGTATTTGGCACGGAAGTCCGCCCCGACATGGTCGATGGCGAACAGCACGCGCACCTCTTCTATCTTCGTGAGGCCCATGTGCGCCCTCGTCTCCGCCGCCGTTACGGGCGCGCCTATGGCCTTAAAACTCTCGACAAATGCTGCCACCGGGGCGAAGCATCCATAGTCAACGGCCGTTCCGGCCCAGTCCATTATTACACATTCAATCTTTTTCATATCATTTACGGTTTTGTGGTTATGCGGTTATAAGGTTTTTATGGTTATGGGGTTATAGGGTTATGCGGTCGTAAGGTTTTGCCGTCCGGCGGTTGAAAGGTCGCATGTGTGCGCCTCGCTGGCCTTCTCCGCGCCGCCTTTTATTACCTTAAATTCTTTTACCTTGTACACCTTATTTATTATATAGACTATCGAACCGGCAAACGCCAGGCAGCAGGCTATGCCTATGTAGACGCTCATGGCGTTGTAGAACGACGTCCAGTCGATGTGCGGAGCTTGGAACTCCTTGAACAGAAGCAGGCAAAGCGTGCCGAGATAGCCGATGAAGTCAATCGTGATAATGAAGAAACCGACGTTGCCCTTGACCTTGAAGCAGGCGATAAAACGCTCGAAGAAGATAGTCTGGAAGCTCAAATAGGCTATGTCTATGCAGAAAGTCTGGAGGAAAAGCCACGCCGTTGTGGGTATGTCTAACGCCTCGCCTTCAGCTCCGAGGAATGCTACCGTGCCCATGCCGATGGCCGAGAATATCAGTATAAGGCACAAGGCGCGCAGGTGGTTGCCCACGGCTGACAACAGGGCGAACGCTCCGAGCAGCACGACGGTGGCGATTGAGTCGAGATAAGCAAACGCCCAGGAGGACACTTGGCTTACGTCGATGATGCAGACGATGAAGTCTTCCTTGATGTCGCGCTGCACGGTGAGCAGCAGGTTGGCGCCGAAGAGCATGACGAGCAGGGGCATGAACTTGACGAAAAGCCGCCAACGCTGGTGTCCGTCGAGCGTTACGCGCTTCGTGCGGGCGGCTATGTCGGCCTGGGTGGGTGCCGGGAACTTGGTCATCATCCATCCCATGAAGCACAGCAGGGGGAAAGCCAGCGCGCCGACGAGGGCCGGCATCCAGAACTCACTTACCCCGAGGTCGTTCAGGGCGTACAGTCCGAGCGACTTGGCGACGCCGGAACTAAGTGCCATGCTTACTCCCATGATACTGGCGAGGATGTCGGTTGTGCGGCGGCCTTCGAGGAAACTGAAGATTACTCCCCACATGCAGCCTAGCGAAAGGCCGTTGAAGAACAGCGCGAAGATGTTGTAAGGCGTGGGCAGAAGGCCGAAGGCGACAAGCGAAAGCTCTGACAACGCCGCCGAACCGACGATGAAGCGGAGGCGGCCCTCGGGCTTAAGCTCGGATATGTACTTGATGCCGAGCATCTTGGCGCACACGTAACCTATGAGCTGGATTATGCTTACCACTATCTTATAGTCCATCCCTGCCACCTGCAAACCGTCGAACTCGGCCGCCGTGAACGGCTTGCGCAGGGCGTAGACGAGCGAATATGACAGCAGGGCTGTGCCCCCGGCCCAGAGCACGAAGAGCCAGTCGGGCATGTTGGCCGTGGCCGCCCTCATGTTTGGAAGTCTGTAGATACGTTGTTTCATCATTCTTTTCGGTTTTAGGGTTTTACGGTTTTCAGGTTTTACGGTATGCAGGCATCGTCGTACAACCGTATGGCCTTACAACCGCATGACCGTGCATTGTCCTTTTTCCGCTGCAAAATTACGCCGCCGCAGGTGCTAAAAAAATGAATACCGGATGAATAATATGGCCGTAACAATTCATTAAAATGAATGAAAACATTACTTATCAAGGATGCAAAAACATTGCAAATTCTTTGTAACTTGTCTGTAATATATGTTTCAAACTTAATGGTTACCTTTGCATAAGAAAATAAAACAGCTTATGGACGACCTGAAAGAGATATATGAAAGGATAAAATTCTTGCGCGGCAAGGGCGTGAAGATGAAGGAAATCGCAGCCCAGACGGGTTTTACGCCGAGTGTGCTGTCGGCCCTGTTCACCACCGTAATGCCCGAATATTTTAAGAATAAGGACAAGGGTATGCCAGAAGACGAGGCGCTGGACGGGGCGCTCGTGTGGGTGAACAACGTGTCGAAGAAGAAGCTCCTGGGGCAGCTCGACAAGATGAAGGCCGCCCTCTTCGCCATGGACGCCGCGCCGAAGGCTGCCAGCGGCGATGCCGACAACATGCACAGGGACATCATAGCGCACGCCATGAAAGGCGCGGTGGACTGCTGCACAGCCTTCAGCGGGATGTACATGAGCTACAGCGTGTCGTCAAGTTCGAACGCAATGAAGATGGAGCCTTACCTCATCACGCCCTCGGCCGACGGCGGTTACGTCGAGGTGGTGCACAACAACGCCTACGGTTCGACGCACCACGGCTTCGCCCTGATGAACGGCCTTAGCCACATATACATCATGTTCAACGAAAACCGGCCGCCGCAGCTCGCCCTGTTCAGCATCTGCCTGAAGCTGCCGATGTACGAGCGGCCGCCCTACCTGCGCGGCATTTACACCTGCCTGGACTACAACCACAACCCCATAGCGCGCCGCATACTCTTCGTCAAGGCAAGCGACAGCACGTCGCGCGAGGACTTTCTCAACGCAAAAGGCTGCCTGAAGCAGTATGAAGAGCTTGACGACAGGGAGCGGCTTTACTACAAATACACGTGCGGCGGCGAGGATGTGGTGCGCATGAGGGACGTGCCGTCACCGCGCATGACCGACGACGACCTGCTGGCCGAGAAGGAACTGCTCGCCGGCGGACAATGACCCACACAATGCCCTACTAACGGCGGATTTATAAAAGACGGCCTTTTGCGTTCCCAAAGGCCGTCTTTCGTCGTCCAAAAGGACACCTTTTGCAGTGCGAAAGGTGGCCTTTCGCATTGCGCCCTGCCACCCATGATAAAACCGCCGGCAACAGCCTGAAAGGGAAACTCCGCCGGAGGATAGGGAAATCCCCCGTCAGAAATATGGACGTATGCTTGCAAAAGCCCGATGAAAGCGTTAATTTTGCAGCAGAATTATTAATCAAACATACAGTTATTATGAAAAAGTTTACATCCTTATCGGCTATAATAATGATGATGGCGATGACGTTTACGTTCGTAAGTTGCGACGACGACGAATACATCGCGGACACGCTCTGGGGCGTGTGGCAGGGCGACATGCACGTATGGAACGAGTGGAACGGTAATTACTACGAGTCGCACGACACGGAAATAGCCTTCGACCGCAATCCGTACGAATACTCGTCGGGCAGCGGCTACTGGGTTGATTTTTACAGCAGGGCGCCCTGGGACTATTTTGCAAGCAATATTACGTGGACTGTCGATAACGGAAGGATTACCATTTACTCTTACGAGGACGACAGGTATTATTACATTTACGACTATTCCTTGTCAGACAACTATTTCCGCGGGACGATTGAAAGCGACTGGGGCGACCCCATGGACTTCCGCCTGCACAAGGTGTCTTCGCCGCGCTGGGACGGCTATGACTGGGGCTGGGGCGACTGGTACGGCTATTCTGACCCGTGGTATTCGGCATCAAAGTCACGCTCCGGCGATGCCGTACAGGAAAAGCCTGTAAGGCATATAGGTAAAATAAATTAAGAATTAAGAGCTTGGTGAGTTAAGAATTAAGAGTTAAGAATTAAGAAAATTACCTTTTATAATTGCAACAGGGTAATTTTCTTAATTCTTAACTCTTAATTCTTAATTAGAACTTACGTCTCTCAGCACCTTCACGGCTTCCTCAACCGAGGGCACGCCGGTTACGAGCATCATCCTCTTTCCTGCCACTTCCTTCAGGTTGCAGCGGCGAGGGTTGCGCCCGATGTAGTTGAGCACGTTGTCGAAAGCCCGGCTCTTGTAGTACGCGCTCATGGGGTTTGAGACGAATTGCATACGCATCTGCCCCTGCCGCAGCATTATTTTCTCGCATCCTAAGCTTCTGCCCAGGCGGCGCAAGGGCACAACCTGCATCAGCTCCAGCCCTTCACGGGGCACCGGACCGAACCTGTCTTCAAGCCGCGAGCGGTATTTTTGCAGGTCGTCATCGTCCTTGATGTTGTCAAGTTCGCGGTAAAGCAACATGCGTTCGCTGCTGCTCGGCACGTACAAGTCGGGCAAGTACATCTCCAGGTCGCTCTCTATGGCGCAGTCTTCCACGAACTCGTCGCCTGCAATGTCGCGCCCTCCGGCTATTTCCTGCTCGTACATCTCGCCGAACTCGTCGTTCTTCAGCTCCGTCACAGCCTGATTCAGGATTTTCTGGTAAGTCTCGTAGCCAAGGTCTTCCATGAATCCGCTCTGCTCCGCTCCGAGCAGATTGCCCGCCCCGCGGATGTCGAGGTCCTGCATGGAGAGGTTAAATCCGCTGCCCAGTTCGGAGAATGTCTCAAGCGCTTCGAGCCTGCGCCGCGCCTCTTGGGTGAGTGCCGACAGCGGCGGGGCAAGCAGATAGCAGAACGCCTTGCGGTTGCTGCGGCCAACGCGGCCGCGCATCTGGTGCAGGTCTGACAGTCCGAAGCGGTGCGCGTCGTTGATTATTATGGTGTTGGCGTTGCTTATGTCGATGCCGTTCTCCACAATAGTGGTTGACAGCAGCACGTCATAGTCATAGTTGATGAAGCCCATCAGGATTTTTTCTAACTCCTCCGGCTTCATCTGTCCGTGGCCGATGGCCACCCTCGCATCAGGCACATACTTCCTTATAAGACCGGCAATTTCGGGTAGGTTGCTGATGCGGTCATTCACGAAAAACACCTGTCCGTTGCGGCTCATCTCAAAGTTGATGGCATCGGCGATTACCTCCTTGTCAAACGTATGCACCTCCGTGCTTACTGGGTAACGGTTGGGCGGCGGTGTCTGGATAATGCTCATGTCCCTTGCGCCCATCAATGAGAACTGGAGAGTTCGCGGAATGGGTGTCGCCGACATGGTAAGCGTATCGACGTTGACCTTCATCTTGCGCAGTTTCTCCTTCGTAGCCACGCCGAATTTCTGCTCTTCATCGATTATGAGCAGCCCCAAGTCCTTGAACTTTACGCTCTTCCCGATGAGCTTGTGCGTCCCTACGATAATGTCTACCTTGCCTTCGGCCAGGTCGGCAAGCACCTCCTTGGTCTTCTTCGGGCTGCGGGCACGCGACAAGTAGTCAACTCTTACGGGGAAATCCTTAAGCCTTTTCGAGAAGGTTTGGTAGTGTTGGTATGCCAGTACGGTGGTAGGCACGAGCACGGCGACCTGCTTTGAGTCGCACGCAGCCTTGAAAGCGGCACGCACCGCGACCTCCGTCTTGCCGAAACCGACGTCTCCACACACGAGCCTGTCCATCGGACGGGGGCTTTCCATGTCGGCTTTCACGTCGTTGGTAGCCTTCAGCTGGTCGGGCGTATCTTCATACATGAAGCTCGCTTCAAGCTCATGTTGCATGAAGTTGTCAGCCGAAAAGGCGAAGCCACGCTCCTTGCGGCGCGCCGCATAGAGCTTGATTAGGTCGCGGGCGATGTCCTTGATTTTCTTCTTTGTGCGCTCCTTGAGGCGGTCCCATGCGCCGGTGCCGAGCGTACTGAGGCGCGGCGGTGTCTCGCTGTCGCGCCGTTTGTATTTCGATATTTTGTAAAGCGAGTGGATGCTTACGTCCACCTTGTCGTTGTTCTGATATATAATGCGGATTACCTCCTGGTAACTGTCGCCCGAAGGGACGCGCACCAGTCCGGCGAAACGCCCTATGCCGAAGTCTACGTGGACGATGTAGTCGCCCGGTTCCATCTCTTGCAGCTCCTTCATAGTCAACGCCATCTTGCCCGAACGGGCAGTGTCGGAGCGCAGACTGTACTTGTGGAAGCGGTCGAAGATTTGATGGTCGGTGAAGAAGCAAGCCTTCATCGCATTGTCGGCAAAGCCCTCGTGCAGGGTCTTCGACACGCCGGTGAAGGGTAAAGCCCCCACAACTCCCCCGACGGGAGAACTTTTGATGTTGGCTTCGTAGGCATTTGAAGCGCCCCCATCGGGGGAGTTGGAGGGGGCTTTCATGCTTTCAAATATTTCTTTCAGCCTCTCGTGCTGCTTGGTACTGTCCGCAAGGATATAGATTTTGTAGCCTTTCAGAATGTAGTCTTCAAGCGCACGGGCAAGCAGGTCGAAGTTTTTGTGGAACAGCGGCTGCGGACTTACGTCCAAGCGGAGCCCCGCATCAGGTGTGCCCGTTGGTTTGCCGCCGAACTCAATGCGGCGCATCTTGAGCGCATCGTCGGCAAACTGCGCGCCTGTTACGAGCGAGTTGGTGGCCGAAAGCTCCTTCATGGCGGCCTGCTGCTCCATCTCGGTAACTCCTTCAAGGCGTTCCTTAACCGCCTGCGACGAGAAACCGTCGCGGTAAATCATGTCGATTTTCTCGCGGCAGAACACAAAGTTTTTCACAACGAGCAGCGTATCGCTTGGCAGGAAGCGCAGGAAGGGCACTTTCTCATCAACCAGCGTAGCCACTTCGGGCACTATTTCGATGCGCTGACGCTTGTCGCGCGAGAGCTGACTCTGCACCTCAAACGTGCGTATGGAGTCGATTTCGTCGCCGAAGAAGTCGATGCGGAACGGGTATTCGCTGCTGAACGAGAACACGTCGATTATGCTGCCGCGCACGGCGAACTGCCCCGGCTCGTAAACATAATCCACCTCGTTGAAGCCGAGCTGCCGCAACTGGCGCGACAATTGCACGATGTCGTACGTCTCGCCTGCGGCCAATATTACCGTACGCTCGTCCAGTTTGCGGCGCGACACCACAAGCTCTGCCAACGCCTCGGGGCAAGTGACTATGTACAAAGCCCCCTCACACTCCCCCAAGGGGGGAGTTTCGGTTACCGACGATGCAAACTTGAGCTCCCCCTTGGGGGAGTGTGAGGGGGCTCCAAGCAGCCTTCCCAGCACCTCGGTGCGCAGTATTTCGTTGGCCGCGTCGCGCTGGCCGTACTTCACCTGTCGGCGGTACGACGAGGGGAAGAACAGCACGTTGTCATTACCCAGCATCTGCGTAAGGTCGTGGTAGAAGTAACCGGCCTCCTCGGCATCGTCAAGCACAAACAGGCACGTACGCCCCACGCTGCGCGCCACAGAGGCGAACAGCACGGGCATAGCCGACGCCAGCGCGCCCTCGATGTGCGCCGTGCGCACCGTGTCGTCACTTATGAGCTTCGTCAAAGCCGCCGTCTGCGGCGACTTCGCGTATAAATCCAATATACCTTGTATGTCCATCGTAAACAGGACACAAAGGTAATGCAAAATTTTGAATATCCGCTTATTGTCGCTATATTTGTGCAATGACTAACCCAAAAGCATTTTACGCATATGAAAAAATCAAAGACAGTAAAACTGTTTGCCGTGTCGGCCGCCGTGCTCGCGGCCGTTTCATGCGGCAACAAGAAGGCCGACGCCCCCACAGACGCGGCGCAGCTGCCTGAAGGAGTGACCGTACAGAAGCTCGACTCGCTGACGCTTACCACCATCAGGGACGACGAGGGCGACAAGCGTATGCCCAATTCGCTGTTCTACGGCGAGGCCGACTCGGCCAAGGTTGACAGCCTGTCGCCCGAAGGGTCGGTACCGTCGTCAATCAGCTGCTTCCTCGTAGAGACGCAGGGGAAGAAGGTTTTGTTCGATACGGGCAACGGAACGGAGCGCGGAGGGATGCTGCTCAAGCGGCTCGACAGCATCGGCGTGAAGCCCGAAAGCATAGACTTTCTTGTAATAACCCACTTCCACGGCGACCACATCGGTGGCATGACCGAGGGCGGCAAGCCGGTGTTTACGCGTGCTGAGGTGTATGTTCCCGAGGCGGAGCGCATCTATTGGAAGTACATGAGCAACCGAAACGCCAAGGCTGCGGCTGACGCAATGGCGGCATACGGCGACAAGGTGCACTGCTTCAAGTACACCGACGCGCTGCCGCTCGGCATCAAACCACTGGCCGCACCCGGTCACACGCCCGGCCACACGGTGTACCAGATGGGGCGGCTGCTCATCGTAGGCGACCTGATGCACGGCTTCGACCTTCAGATACAAGACCCCGGCATCTGTCCCTCGTTTGACATGGACCGTCAAAAGGCCATCGAATCGAGAAAGAAATACATCGACTACATACGTAAAAACAAGCTCGTGACGGCCGGTATGCACTTCCCCGGCAACGGCGTGAAGGACAGTTTGTAGCCCCGTTCATGGCTACCGCGTACCCCGTTCTTGACAGTCGTGTAACCTATTGATTATTAATGACTTTCCAAAAGGCCACCTTTCGCATCGCGAAAGGTGGCCTTTGAGCGTGCAAAAGACGGCCTTTTGGAATGCCATTTGCCGCCTTTCGCAATTCCGCTAATCATGTCCCCTCCACTCGGGGAGGTCGGGTGGGGGCTTCCTTTAAGGCCGCCTGCACCGCCGTCTGCAAAAATATTAGGCGGAAATTGCAGTTTTTAGTTGGAAAAACACTATTTTTGCACTACATAAACATGCGTCAACATATAAGGCAAAAATGAACGAAAGCGACAGCATCGTAATAATCCCGACTTACAACGAGAAAGAAAACATCGAGAAAATAATACGCGCGGTGTTCTCGTTGGAAAAGTGTTTCCACATCCTTGTGATTGACGACGGCTCGCCGGACGGCACCGCCGCCATAGTACACGGCCTCATCGACCGCGAGTTCGGCGGCCGCCTGCACATCATAGAGCGTGCGGGCAAGCAAGGACTGGGCACGGCTTACATCACAGGTTTCAAGTGGGCGTTGGCTCACGGCTACGACTACATCTTCGAGATGGACGCCGACTTCAGCCATGACCCCGCCGACCTGCCGCGCCTCTACGCCGCCTGCCACGACGAAGGGTACGACGTTGCCATCGGCTCGCGCTACGTCAGCGGCGTGAATGTGGTGAACTGGCCCATCGGGCGTGTGCTGATGAGCTACTTCGCGTCGCAGTACGTCCGCCTGGTGACGGGCTTCAAGGTGCACGACACTACCGCCGGCTTCAAGTGTTACCGCCGCCGCGTGCTTGAGACAATCGAGCTTGACAAAGTCCGTTTCAAGGGTTACGCCTTCCAAATAGAGATGAAGTACACGGCGTACAAAATCGGTTTCAAAATAAAGGAAGTGCCCGTAATCTTCGTAAACCGCCGCGAAGGCGTGTCGAAGATGAGCGGCGGCATCTTCGGCGAAGCCTTTTTCGGCGTTATGCGCCTGCGCTGGGACGGCTGGACGAGGAAGTACCCGAAGATTAATTCATAATTAGCTTGCGCTGACTTTCAGTTCACAATTCATAATTCATAATCGGGGCATACATGAAATACTTATACCGCATTTACCAAATCGTCATCGCCTTGCCGATAATCATTGTCCTGACGCTGCTCACCGCGCTGACGACGAGCGTGGGGTGCATACTCGGCAACGGCCACTTCTGGGGCTATTATCCCCCCGTAATCTGGTCGAAGTGGGTGCTTGGGGTGCTGTTCCTGCCGGTGAAAGTCACGGGTAGGGAGAACCTGAAGCATGGAGAGTCGTACGTGTTCGTGAGCAACCACCAGGGAGCGTTCGACATATTCCTCATCTTCGGCCACCTGCACCGCAACTTCAAGTGGATGATGAAGCAGCAGCTGCGCAAAATTCCGTTCGTGGGTTACGCCTGCGAAAAGTCGCACCACATATTCGTTGACCGCCGTCACCCAGCCAAAATGATGGCTACTTACGACAAGGCGCGCGCCACGTTGAAGCATGGCATGAGCCTTGTGGTGTTCCCCGAAGGCTCTCGTACCTACGACGGACGCATCGGCAAGTTCAAGCGTGGTGCGTTCGTGCTGGCCGACGAGCTGCAATTGCCCGTTGTTCCGCTTACCATCAACGGCTCGTTCGACGTCATGCCGCGCACGAGCAAGTGGTATTGGGTGCACCGCCGCAGGCTCACGCTTACCATACACGCGCCCATATATCCGCAGTCGCAGGGCGCGGAGAACGTCGCCCTGCTGATGGAAGAGAGCCGCAAGGTCATTGAAAGCGGGCTGAACGAGAAGTACAAGACAAACTGATACCCACCAAAAAACTTCCCCAAGGAAGGTAGGTGAAAATGTATTGCTGGCTAAATACAAAATGAGGGACTGATAGAATTTATCAGTTCCTCATTTTATTATACATTAAAAGGAAATCAAACTCCCTCCCTTGGGGAGGGTTGGGACGGGTGTCAGTTGGGTGTTTGGTTGATGTCTGTTTGTTTCCGCTCTTCAGGGTTATCACCACTATCTCGTTGCTTGCTCCGAGGCGGAAAGGTATGAAACCGCCCATGCCGTATGACACGTTGATTGCGCGTCCGCCTTCGTTGTACATGCCGCCCCACTCCTTATAATTGATGGCCGCCGGCGACCATCCGAACACTTTTAGCTGTCCGGCGTGCGTGTGTCCGCTTAGCGTCAGTTGGGCGTTGCTCTTTGGAAGTATGGTGCGCCGCCATGACGAAGGGTCGTGCTGAAGCATCAGGACGAACGCTCCGGGCTGCACTCCGGCGAGCGTCTTGCCGATGTCTCCTTTCTTCGGAAACCGTTTTCCACCGTCGTTCTCCATCCCGGCCACCACTATTGAGTCGCCGCCCCGCCGTATTGTGCGGTGCTCGTTAAGCAGCAAGTCCCAGCCAAGTTGCCGCTGAAGGCTGATTAATTCGCGCTCGTTTGCCACCTTGGTTGCGCTCTCCGCGTCGATATACATAGAGTAATCATGATTGCCGAGCACGCTGAACACGCCGTCCTTGGCCTTGATGCGGCTTAAAGTCTGCATGAACGGGTAAAGCTCTTTCGGCTCCATGTTCTGCAAGTCGCCGGTAAACACCACCATGTCGGCCTGTTGCGCGTTGATAAGGTTTACCACTTTTTCGGGTATATCGGCGTAACTGCTGCCGTAAGTGCCAAGGTGTGCGTCGCTGAAATGCACTATTTTGTAGCCGTCGAAAGCCTTTGGCAGGTCGGCGGAGGCGTATGTTTCGTGCCTCACTTCAACCTTGCGGAAACCCCATGTGCCGCCATACGCCACGGCTACGACGGCCCCGAAGCCGAGCAGAAGCCCCACGAGGTTGCCCCAGTTGTTATGAGTATGGTGGTAACGGCAGTGCGCCCAGCCGAGAAACGAGCAGAAAGAGAACAGGAACTTGGGCACTATCATTATGCCGAAGAGCAGCAGGTACAGGTGCAGAAGCAGCAGATTGTCGGGCGCGAAGTTGCGTCTCGTTGCAAGGAAGATGGTGTAAAAGAACATGAACGCTCCCGGTAGCCACCACAATACGCGCTGCCACCACAGGTAACGGGTGCGCTTTCGCAGGAAGCGGCGGTCCAAATAGTAGTCAGGCAGGGTGATGAACAGGAGCAGGTATATGAATATGCGTGCTATCATTGATGTTTACGGTTTTGCGGTTGGGCGGTTATACGGTTGTAAGGTCTTATGGTTATGCGGTTGTGCAGTTTGGGTTTTGCGGTGTCTCACCTTCTCACTTCCTCACCTTCTCACTTCCTCACCTACTCACTTTTTTCTCTACCTGAAAAGGACTTCCTCGCCGCGGCAGGAGGCGTCGAAACGGCCGTTGTCAAGTATGTGGCGGCCGTTGCAGAAGGTGTGTTCCACACGCCAGTTAAACGTGTGTCCCGTCATCGGAGACCATCCGCACTTGCTCTGTATGCAGTCTTCAGTCACCGTCCAGGGCGCATTCGGGCGCACAACTACCAAGTCGGCCTTGTATCCTTTGCGGATAAATCCACGTCGGCGGACCTCAAACAGCTGCGCCGGACGGTGGCACATAAGCTCCGCCACACGCTCAACGGTGAGCACGCCACGGTCAACAAGCTCAAGCATGGCTACAAGCGAGAACTGGAGCATAGGCATACCTGACGCCGCCTTGGCGCATCCGCCCTGCTTGTCGGCCCGCAGATGCGGCGCATGGTCTGTCCCGACTACGGCTATGCGGCCGTCTGTCAGGGCGCGGCGCAACGCCTCGCGGTCGGCTTCAGACTTGACGGCGGGGTTGCATTTGATGAGCGTTCCGAGCCTTGCATAGTCTTTGTCGCAGAACATCAAATGGGCAATTACCGCCTCGGTGGTGATGCTTGGCATCGCGTCTGTCCACGGTTCGAAGAGCGAAAGCTCGCGCGCCGTGGTGACATGTGCCACGTGCAGGCGTGCATTATGCTTCCTTGCGAGCCTCACGGCAAGCTCCGTCGAGCGGTAGCAAGCCTCCTCGCTGCGTATTTCTGGGTGATGGATTACGTCGGGGTCGTCGCCATACAGCTCTTTGGCACGGCGCATGTTGTCGTTTATTATGGCAGTATCCTCGCAGTGGGCCATGAGCGGAACGGGGGCGGTGGCGAATATTTTGTCGAGTGCCTCGGTGCGGTCAACGAGCATGTTGCCCGTAGACGAGCCCATGAATAGCTTTATTCCGGGTATTCGGTGGATGTCAATCTGGCTGAAAGTGTCGGCGTTAGTATTGGTAGCTCCATAGAAGAAGGAGTAGTTTACGTGGCTGTCACGAGCGGCGATGGCGCATTTCACCTCGAGCGCGAGCGGCGTAGTGGTCTGCGGTACGGTGTTGGGCATGTCGAAATATGTCGTCACTCCGCCATACGCCGCCGCCCGGCTTTCGCTCCGTATGTCGGCTTTCGCCGTAAGACCGGGCTCGCGGAAGTGCACGTGGTCGTCTATAATGCCGGGCAACACGAAGCACCCCGTGGCATCGACGGTGGCGTCGAACTGCCCACGGGGTGTATTGTTGCCTTCAAATATGTCTGATATGCAATCGCCGTCGATTACGATTGAGCCACTTAACGCCTTGCCTTCGTTTACGATTGTAGCGTTATTTACCAGTATTTTCATGTCTTGCAGTTTGTTCAGTCGCCCATAGTCGCCGCAACGGAGTCTGCCGCCGCCATGCCCGGAGCGGCCAGTTCGTTGGGCGTGGGCACGTCAGGCACGGGAGCCGACGCATCGCCCGGCATGGCCGTACCGTTCATTATAGCCTGGTTTTGCTGAGCCTTGCGGTAGTAGTCGCTCACGTAAGGGTTGTTCTTAAACTTGTCCGTAGCCTTGCTCATTATGTCTTCTATCCACGGTGACAGCTCCGGATAACGGTGGCCTGCTGTCATCATGAAGAACACGCCGGGGCCGAGCACGTTGTCAAAGTTCTCCACTATGAACGATGTCACAAGCTTGTCTTCACGCTCCGCTATCTTGCTTGCCTTCTCGGCCAGCTGCATGTTCACTTCATTGAGGTCCTTGCCGTCCATTATGGCCTGGCTTTGCAGGTGGCCGAGCTCGCTCACCTCGCTCTCAAGCTGCTTGTACTTCTCGATAAAGCTAAACAGTTTTTCGTTGAGCGGGGTGCCGCTTACCTTCTGCTGCGCGTTGTCAATCTTAATCAGGATTTCGCCTTTTTCGAGCACAACGGGCATAAGTCCCTCGTCGTCCATGAACAAGGTGACGAGCCTCGTAGAGTCGAGCGTACCGGTGAAGTGGAACTGTCCGTGCACGATGTCGCACGAGTCGATGTCCTTCAGATCGCCGTCGTCATAAGCTTTGAGGAAAAGCATCCTACCGTCGAGCGTAGGAACGTTTGACGAGCCTTCTATGTTGTACGTATTGGCGCACGACGCAAACGTCAGCACGGCAAGTAGAGCGTAAAGTGTCTTAATCATAAACGTGTATTATAATACCGGCACAAAAGTACAACCTATTGCCGACGTATGGAAAAATTTTCATGCAATTTAAAACAATAGTGCCGTCTTTTATAGTTTTTTTAGCCGCATCAAGCCTGCCCGCCGGCGGCCTGTCCTTCTTTTTTCAGTTCGCCGGAGATGCGGTGGGTGGTGTAAATCTCAAGGATGGCGGCCACGAGCAGCAGCACCACCCAGTTGTTGTGCACATAAGTAAGGTAATGGTAATAGCCGTTGTCCATGTACTGCAAGAAGAGCGGCAGCAGCGCATGGTAAGTGTTCTCGAGCATCAGCGCGGCCGAGAATATGAACAAAGCGTCGGCCACAGACATAATCTTGCGCAGCCGCCTTATCGTCGTGTTGCGCCCGTCATACGTCTGCCTGAGCTGCATCGAGGCGAAAGCCACAGCCCCTGCGGCGAACAGCCAGGCCGCCACCGCGGCCGCCGTAAACACGTAAAAGCCCGCTCCTACCACCATAAGCAGCGCCCCGGCGAGCATCGCCAGCGCCTCAATCCTGTTCAGTTGTCTCATCGTCGTCGTCTTTTTTCACGTTGTCGTCGCTAAGTACGAATATGTCCTCGTCGTCAGCCTTCATGAAATACTGCTCGCGTGCAATCTTAGTTATCGCCTTTGGGTTGCGCTGCAGCTCCTTCAGCGTGTGCTCGTCCTTCTCGTACTGGGCGTTGTAGGCGTCGATTTCCTTCTTCATCTCGCGCACGAGCATACGGTTCTGCACATGCTTCATGATGCTGTTCTCGCCCACGAAGCCTATGATTACAACACCGAGCACCGACACGATGAGGTATTTCCTGCGGCCTACGAATTTCAAGAAAGAGTACCAGCGGTTCATATTTCGTAACGTTTTGCCTGCAAAGATAATGCAAGTTGAGCGGAATGCAAAATAAAACCGAGAGAAACGAGGGTTTATTTTTATTGCCGAAACGCAGCTTATCTTATTTAAAGATAATGCAAAATTTCGGTTAAGCGAAATGAAAGTAAAATAGTTTTTCCTTTCATGAGCGTAAGAAATTTATCAAAGTTGAGCGGAATGCACGATTGCGTCTTAACGGGCAATCTTCTAAAACCGAGAGAAATGAGGGTTTATTTTACCTCATACTCTTGTCCCCGAAGGGGAGAACTATGCTTATGGCAATCCAACAAAACATCAAACTAATTCCAACATGCGGTTTTTCCGCAGTTTGTTTGGATAGC
>ENA-ORSA01000343-ORSA01000343.1-human-gut-metagenome-genome-assembly--contig:-NODE-343-length-53281-cov-9.937418_pt1 | contig 53281 bp, 48 predicted proteins | sample MGYA00242179_ERZ509142 | MGnify/ENA primary metagenome ERZ509142 (study PRJEB26280, sample SAMEA2338659) | human gut metagenome | biome: human gut; feature: human-associated habitat; material: faeces... | reverse complement strand
TCCTTGTCTTGGTCCTTGTCTTGGTCCTTGTCTTGGTCCTTGTCTTGGTCCTTGTTCTGGTCCTTGTTCTGGTCCTTGTTCTGGTCCTTGTTCTGGTCCTTGTTCTGGTCCTTGTTCTGGTCCTTGTTCTGGTCCTTGTTCTGGTCCTGTTGTTTTTTCTTCTCTTCTTCCAATTTCTTCTTTAATTCTTCCAGCTGCCGGCGGTATTCGTCCAGGGATTTATCATAACGGAGCATTTCCTCCTTGTTGGACGCTGCTCCTTCATGGGAACCATAGGCAGAGAGCGCATCGTCAAAACGTTTGACGGCCTCTTTAACATGTTTTTTCGCAACGGGTATTTTTGCCAGCCGGGCATCAATTTCCTTAATTTGGTCGTCAATGGAAGAGAGCCGGGCTTGCTGCTGTTCCCCTTCCGGCCTGGAGAAAGTCATGGTCTTGCGGGCCTGGGCGGCTTCCAGGTTGCCAAGGTTGAAGTGGGAATCCGCCTGGAGGGCTGGTTTGGGAGAAAGGAGCGCCTGGGAGAAAGCTTCCGCGGCTTCTTTGGGGTTATCCGCTTTTTGTTCCAGGCATCCTTTGGCGAATTCCAAGGCCTGGCGCGTTTCTTCCGCCAGGTCGGGAACAGCGAGCATTTCATCAATGGATTTGACGGCTTCTTCCGTTTTTCCCGTCCGGATCAAATCCGTGACATTGTCCAGGGCGTGCGTGTCCGCCTGCGCTTCCTGGCCCAGCAGTCCGGCGCAGAATAACGCCGCAGCAGTCAGAGATGTCATACCGCGGCGTCCGGAACGGCGGAAGGAACGCCAGCGTGTTCCCGCCAGAAGGGTGAGGAGCAGGCAGATGAGGGCCGGAACGGCAAAGATGATGTAGCGGTCATTCGGCACGCGGCGCACTTCTTCCTTGCCTTCCGTGGTATCCAGCCGGTCCGCGATGTCCTTGACGAAGCGGTTCAGCGCCGCTCCGTCGGAGAGTTGGACATATTGGCCTTCCGTTTGCCTGGCCAGGTATTGCAGGCTTTCCGGATTGAGCTTGGAGACGACGTGCTGGCCACGACGATCCCGGTACAGGCCGGAGGGGGATTGCTCATCCGGAATAGTGGTGCCGATAGTAGTACCGATACCCGCTGTCACGATGATAAGCTGGTGCTGCCGTGCGGCTTCCGCAGTCTTATAGGTGATGTTGACGGTGTCTTCCCCGTCGCTGAGGATGACCAGGGCGTTTTTGGCGTCCGCTTCCTTGTCCCGTTTGAAGGTTTGAAGGGCCAGCCGCACAACGTTTTCCAGGTTGGTTCCCCCTTGGGAGACCCAGCCGAATTGAAGTTGTTCAATGGTTTCTTTTAATGCGTTATGGTCATGGGTAAGGGGCATGAGCAGGACGGCGTCTCCGGAGAAGATGATGATGCCGAAGTTGTCCCCCGGCAGGGCGTCCAGCAGGTCGTAGGCGGCGGTTTTTGCCCTTCCCAAGCGGGTCGGGGAAGCATCCTTGCTGAGCATGGAACGGGAGCAGTCAATAGCAATGAGGATGTTGCGCGATTTGGGGATTTCCTTTACCTCCGTGTAGCCGTCCACCGGGCGCGCAATGGAGAGGATGGCGAAGATGGACGCCAGCACGGCAAAGATGACGGGGAGCACCCGGTGCCAGGTGGCCGGAGCGTGAACCAGTTCCCGCCGGTATTCCGGCGAAACGAGTACTTCCCATTTTCTGGAACGGCGGCGCCACAGCCACCAGGCCGCCGCCGCGAGCAGGACCGGGAGAATGAGCGCGTACAGAACGTTGGGATAAAGGAAAGTCATGACGGGTGAAGATCGGTATTACGGGGCGGGGGCCGGTTTGAGCACTTGCAGGGAGAGGCCCAGAAGCGCCAGCGCGGCTCCCGTTACAAGGAAGTACATGAAGTATTCTTCAATGTGGCGGACGGTTTGCACTTTGGCCTCGCTTTTTTCCAGCTTCCCGATGGAGGTGAACGCTTTATTGAAGGAGGCCATATTGGTGGCCCGGAAGTGTTCTCCGCCCGTGAGCTGGGCTATTTTCCGCAGGGTTGGTTCGTCAAATTCACTTTGCACCACCATACCGTTCGCCAGGGTTCCTTCTTCCGTGCCTACGGCAATGGTATAAATTTTGATACCCAGCTTGGCCGCGTTTTCCGCCGCCACCAGCGGGGATATCTGGCCGGAGTTGGAGGCACCATCCGTCACCAGGATGATGATTTTTGATTTGGTTTCCTTACGGTCGTCCAGCCGGGTGGCCGCCGCCGCAATGGCGGAGCCGATGGCCGTGCCGTCCGCCTGGATCATGCGCGGATGGAAATCCCGGATGATGCTGTTGACCAGGGCGTGGTCCAGCGTGAGCGGACAGAAGGATTTTGTTTTCCCGGCAAATCCCACGATACCGATGCGGTCGTCCGGACGGCTGTCAACAAATTGGGTGATGACGTGTTTGGCGGCTACCAGCCGGTTGATGGGCATTCGGTTGAGAACCATGTCCGGCGTTTCCATGGAGTAGGAAAGGTCAAAGGCGATCATGATGTCAATGCCGTTGACTGTCCGGAAGGTTTTATCTTCCACGTGCTGGGGGCGCGCCAGGGCGATGGCGATGGCGGCAGCTGCCAGAACGAAGCAAAGGGCCCCTATTTTTCCTGCCAGGGATTGCGGAGTACGCGCCAGGGAAGCGATGAAGCGCACGGTGGGGTAGGTGATGGAGCCTTCCGCCCCGCGCCTGCGGCGGAGGATGATGAGGCACAAGATGAAGGGTAAGGCATAAAGCCATTCAGGTTGTGCAAATTGGAAGTGTTCCGTCATGGTATGCTAGCGTTGGTTGAAGCGGGATGAAGATTTTTTGACGACAAGGTCCGTTTCTTCCTTCGTCCGGTGGGCATCCGCTTCTATATCATTGATGAGTTGGACCGTAGCGTCCGCCAATTCGTTGACCATGGAATCGTTTTCCGGGGTGTCCGGTTCATATTTGAGAGAAGCCATGCGGTCCAGCAGATCGCGCGTGGGGGCCTGGAGTTCGGAAGGCAGCGCGGTGAGCGCGTCCGCCCGGCGGTTGAATTCCTGCTGGGTTTCATATAGTGCCGGGTCTTTGGTTTCTCCTACCAGGTATTTGCGGAGGATCAGGGAAAATTCCACGGCGGCCTGCCTGAGGGAGGGATGCGTGTTCCGGAGCATCGAGATGTCCCGGATAGCGGTTTCCGACGGGCTGAGCGGCGCGGCGGGGATGCGTCCCTTCCTGCGGATGAGCACGATGACGGCGATAGCGACGGCCAGAAGGATGGAGGCCAAAATAATCCAGATGCCCCACGCGCCCCAAAAGCCCGCTTGGAAGTAGGCATCCGGGGATTGTGTTTCCATCAGGGAGGGAAACGCCGGCGGTTCCGGAATTGCCGTGGGGGGGGGCTGAAAGGTGGCGGGGGTTGGCATGGCTGGCGGAGAAGAGGATTAGCGTGAAAATTTACGGGATCTTCTGGCAAAAAGGGCCCGGAGGGGAGGCATGAAGTTGTCCGTGGTCTGCAAGTCCAGGAAGTCAATGCCCAGGCGGCGGAAATCCTGCGTCCATTTCTCGCGGTGCAGATGAACGACGTTGGCGTGGGTTTCCCGGACATCCTGACGGGAAAGGTTCAGGAACATGCTTTTGCCAGTTTCCGGATCTTTCAGGATGACGCGTCCGGCATCCGGCAGATGCAGTTCCATCGGGTCTGCGATGCGGATGGGGATGAAGTCATGCTTGAAGTTGAGCTGCCCCAGGGCGGCTTTATTGTTCTCACCCCAAAAGTCACTGATCATGATGACCATGGCCGCTTTTTTCTGGGAAAGGACAAGTTGCCGGGCTACATCGGAAATGTTCTGGTCGGCTCCATCGTTTTTACTGGCTACGATTTCGCGGACGATGCGCAGGGTCTGCTTGACTCCCTTGGCCGGGGGGATGTAATGGGAGTGGCTGTTCCCGTAGATGAGGATGCCGCATTTGTCTCCGCTCTGGGCAGCGCTGTAGGCGAGTACTGCTGCTACTTCCGCCGCATAGTCCAGTTTGGAGACGCGGGCCGCGGAGGAGGCGTAGTGCATGGAGCCGCTGACGTCCACCGCCAGAATGACGGCCTGTTCCCGTTCCTCCCGGAAACGGCGGACAAAAGGGGAGTTCATCCTGGCCGTTACCTTCCAGTCAATGAAGCGGGGGTCGTCTCCCGGCATGTATTCCCGGAAGTCGTCAAAGTCCAGCCCCTGTCCGCGGAAGCCGGACTGGTATTGCCCGGCGAAGTTTTCCGTGGCCAGATGCCTGGCGCGCAGTTCAATGCGGCGTACGCGCTTGAGAATGTCTGAGGCTTTATCCATGAAATGATTTTCCCTGTTTGGGTTCAATCAGGTTCCGGCAAGGCGCCCCTTGGGGCCTGAAGGATAAGGGCGGGCGCGGAAGCGTCCGCCTCCTGCCGTCACGGCACGGGGACTTTCGTCAGGATGTGGTCGATGACGTCGTCCGTGGAAATGTTTTCCGCTTCAGCCTCATAAGAGAGCAGGATGCGGTGGCGCAGGATATCGTGGGCCAGGTCCTTGATGTCCTGTGGAGTGACGAAGGAACGATGGTGCATGAAGGCATTGGCGCGGGCCGCCAGAGCCAGGTTGATGGTAGCGCGGGGAGATGCCCCCGCGCGGATGAGACCGCGCAACTTCACGTCCACCGTTTCCGGGAAACGGGTGGCGCGCACCAGATCCACGATGTAGCCGCGCACGGCGTCGTCAATATAAATCTGGTTTACCAGGTCGCGGGAGGCCGCCACCTGTTCCGGCGTGGTGACCGGGGAGGTTTCCGGCGGTTTGGCGGAGCTGGCCATGAGGTCCAGCACCTGGAGTTCTTCTTCGCGCGTGGGGTAGGTGACCAGCACCTTGAAGAGAAAACGGTCAAGCTGGGCTTCCGGGAGCTGGTAGGTGCCCTCCTGGTCAATCGGGTTCTGCGTGGCAAGCACCAGGAAGGGGTCCGGCAGGCGGTAGGTGGTTTCACCCAGGGTTACCTGGCGTTCCTGCATGGCTTCCAGCAGGGCGGATTGCACTTTGGCCGGGGCGCGGTTGATTTCATCCGCCAAAATGAGATTGGCGAAGATCGGGCCTTTTTTGGCTGTGAACTGCCTTTCTTCCGGATTATAGATCATTGTGCCCAGCAAATCCGCCGGAAGAAGATCCGGCGTAAACTGGATGCGGGCAAACTGTGCATGCAGCGTGCCCGCCATGGCTTTTACGGAGAGCGTCTTGGCAAGGCCGGGCACGCCTTCCAGCAGGACGTGGCCCTTGCAGAGGAGACTGAGGATTAATCTGTCCACGAGCGCCTGCTGGCCGATGACCACCTTGCCGACTTCCGTTCTGAGAGCAGAAATCCACGATGAGTTCGCGGCGATAATTTCGTTGAATTCTCGGGTGTCCATGATTCTGATAGCGGGTGAGACAGTATGCCGGGCACTTACGTTGAAAAAATCCTATTATTTCCCAAGGGCAAATCCGGTTTTCAACAGGAGGTCTTCCCGGAAATGGGGAGCCATCATCTGAAAGCCCACGGGAAGTTCCATGCCGCTTTCCCTGACGGTTCCGCAGGGAATGGACATGGCGGGGAGGCCGGCCAGGTTGGCGGGGATCGTGTAGATGTCCGCCAGATAGGTCTGGAGGTGATCCAGCGCGGAATCTCCGATTTTGGGAGCGGGAGCGGGCGAGGTAGGGCCTACGATGATATCCGCCCTGGAAAAGGCTTCCGCGAAATCTCTGGCGACCAGGGAGCGGACTTTTTGAGCGCGGGAGTAGTAAGCGTCATAGTAACCGGAGCTGAGCACATAGGTGCCCAGGATGATGCGGCGCTTGACTTCCGGCCCGAATCCCTCTTCACGGGTGCGTGAGAAGAGTTCCACCAGTCCGGCGGCGTCTTCCGCCCTCTTTCCGTAGCGCACGCCGTCAAACCGGGAGAGGTTGGAAGACGCTTCCGCGCAGGCGATGATATAGTAGGCGGCGACGACGGCATCCGCGTGGGGCAGGTTGACTTCCACCAGCTCCGCGCCCAGGCTTTCCAGCTGTTTGACGGTGTTTTGCACAGCCTCGGAAATGCCCGGATGGTTGCCGGAGGTAAAGTATTCCGAAGGGATGCCCACTTTCAGCCCTTTGACGTCACGGCCCAGCGCAGCTTCAAAGTCCGGCACGGGGCAGTTTGCGGATGTGGAGTCTTTACGGTCGTGTCCGGAGATGGCCTGGAGCAGGATGGCGGCGTCTTCCACTGTCCGGGTCATGGGGCCGATCTGGTCCAGGGAAGAGGCAAAGGCTACCAGTCCGTAGCGGGAAACGCGCCCGTAGGTAGGCTTGAGGCCCACGATACCGCAGTGCCCGGCCGGTTGCCGGATGGAGCCGCCCGTGTCGGAACCGAGTGCGGCAACGGCGGTAGCGGATGCGACGGCGGCGGCAGAGCCGCTGGAGGAGCCGCCGGGAATGCGGTCCGGGGCTTCCGGGTTGCGCGTGATGCCGTAAGCGGAGTTTTCTCCGCTGGCACCCATGGCGAATTCATCCATGTTCGTGCGGCCCAGCGGGATGCCGCCCGCCTCTTTCAGCAGGCGGATGGAGGTGGCGTCATAAGGAGCGACATAAGGGGAAAGAAGGCGGGAGGCGCAGCGCGTCGGCTGGCCCAGGACATTAATGTTGTCCTTCACGGCGATGGGGATGCCGGCCAGGGGGCTGGAAATATCCGCTCCGGCCGCGGCGTGGAGGGCTGCTTCACGGTCAAAGGAGATGTAGGCGTTGGTTGTCCGGTCCGCCTCAATGGCGTCCGCCGTCAGGTTGACCAGTTCGGCAGGGGAGAGTTCCTTGCGGCGCAGGCGGTCACGCCACTGGGCCAGGGTGCCTTGAATTTTTGACATGAGAAGGAAAGGGTAAAGACGGTTGAAAGGTGAAGGGAAAAGGAAGCGGGAGGATCAGGCGGATTCCACCACCTTGGGCGTGCGGAATTGCCCCTGGGACTGCTGGGGGGCATTGGAGAGGGCTTCTTCCTGGGTGAAGCCGGTTTCAGGAATGTCTTCGCGCATCACGTCCATTGCCGGGAGAGGATGGTTCATGGGGGCGATGCCCGTGACATCGTAGGATTCCAGCTTGGTGATATAGGCCAGGACTTTGTCCAGATCCTTGGAGAAGAGAGCTGTTTCTTCCTCCGTCAGGTCAATGCGTGCCAGCTTGGCAATGTAGGCTACGTCTATTTGGGGCGTGCTCATGGTGTAATGTAGAAAAGATGCGGAAAAGAAAGGGGGCTGCCTACTGTTGTTCCAGTAGGCGGACGATCCAGCAGAAGGAAACGGCGATGGCGCAGATCAGTAGGCCCAGCAGCATGAAGTTTTCTCGCAGTTCCCGCCTCATGTTGGTGGCGCGTCCGTCACGGGCCACTACGGCACGCAGTGCCCGGTTCTGGTTGCCCTCCCGAACGCGGTCGGGAGGCGGCATGGTATTGCGGTCCAGGCGCATGCGGGTCTGCTGGGACGGGCGTTTGAGAGAGGCTTCCAATTCCTGGATACGGCTCTCAATTTCCCGTGAGGCGCGATCCAGTTCTGCCAGTTCGGAGGAACGGCGTTTGGTTTTTCTTTTAATCATGATGCGGAAGGGCTGAAAATCCAGATGAAAAAGAGGATGATGAGGGCAATCAGGAGCAGGGGAAGATGGAAGGAAAGACCCTGGAGGAACTGGGTCATGAATTCACGGGAGCTGATGCGCACTTTGCTGGAGCGGCGTACCCCGGTGAGCACTTTGGTATGCTGCATACGCGCGCACTGCTGGACGGCATCCGCGAATTCCTCCTCGCAGCGGTCAATGACCTGCTGGCCCTGGCTGATGAGGTTGTCCGTATTTTCAATAGGCCATTCATCCGGGCGCACGGTGCTGAGCATTTTCAGGCTGCGCGTCAGCGCCATGTGGATTTGTTCCAGTTCATTGCTTTCCTGGCGGAGGCTTTCCACCTCCCGGCCGATGAGGTCTGCGGCGTTGACCATGCGGTCGCCCAGCTCGTTCTGCTGGTCCATAAACCTGGCTTTGCGCATATGGCATTCTTCCAGGCGGCGGCGGGAGTTTTCCACTTCCTCCTTTTCCTTCCGCAATTGTTCCAGCCTCAGCTGGGCCTGTTCCATATCGGCGTCCACCTGGTCGTCTGCCTGGGAATTGTAACCGGGGTCGGCGTCCATGCGGCGGTATTGAGGGTGACTTGGTCTCATATGCGGAAAAAATAATGCGGGCCGGCGTAAGGGATTACAGCGTTTCCGGTCCTTTTTGCCGGAGCGGGGAATCCCTGCGCGTGCTATTATTTAACTTTCACAAAATAAATCAAGCCAAGAAGAAGACAGGGAAAGATTTTCCGGATGTGTTCCCGGCAGGGAATGCCGCCCTGTTTTTTCTTCCGGAGCCGTGCATTCCGGATATCCGGGGGGGCGACAGGACGCTCCGCTTTCCCGCAAAGGAGGGGGAGGTGCGCTTTTTTTATGGTCAAGGGCATGGATTTGCTGGTATGTAGGAAGCATGCAGTCTGACACGGTAGAATGTAAGCCGACCATGTGGTTTACCGGCAGGGCGGTTATCATGGCTCTCATGTTTCTGGGGTTCGGAGTGTATTTTTATTATGATGCTTCCATCGGATACCCTCAAAAAAACCTGGAGTTTTTCATGCACAAGGCGTTCGTGGACGCTGGAGCCGTGTTTGACCGTGAGGTGAGCGGGAAAGGGGCGTCCGCGGAGGACTGGGAGCGCATTGTTCTGGCGCGCACTGTGGATTTTCCGGAGGGCTACGAAATTCCTTCCGACGTGAATCGGAACGCGGTGCCGTGGCCTGACATTTTGGCGGATTACAGTCTGATGTCCACCCCCGGCAAGGGCTGGAGCGCTGCGTGGCAATCTTATTCCGGGGAAAAGCACTATCCCATCAAGCCGGTGGACCACCCGTATGACGCCTCCAAAATTTTTGAACAGTGGGTGGCCGGGTGCATTTGCCTGGCGCTTGCCATGGTGGCTCTGTTTTTCCTGGTGAGAACGCGCGGCAGGAAAATGTCCCTGAACGGGAAAGAGGTGACGGCCGCCGGCGAGGCTTTCCGCGTGGATGACATTGCCCGTCTGGATTTGCGCAGATGGAAACTGAAGGGACTGGCCATAGCGACGCTGAAACCGGAATGCGGAGGAGCCCGAATCAGGCTGGACGGCCTGACTTACGGCGGCTTCCGGAAGGAGGATTCTCCCCATAACGCGGAAGATTTCATGAAGGCTCTTCTGTCTCTCTACAGAGGAGAAATAGTGGATTATGAAGAAATTCCTGATGCCGGCGGGCCGCCTGCCCGGCAGGAGGACAAGGAACGTGCCGTATGAGCGAATCCCTTCCACCGGAAAAGGGCGCCAATGACCGTGCGTTCGGCGTCGCCTGCTGGACGCTGGGTGGGCTGGCGTTTGTTCTGTTGCTGATGGTGGGCGTTTCTTTCAGCCTGTCTGTCCGTACCGTGGTGGTGGAAAAAGTGGTGGAGAAGCCTGTTCCCGTTCCGGCACGGGAGAAGCCGGAGCGTTCGGCCGGAGTCGTTGAGGATGGGGCGGCTGAGGAGACAGTGCATATGGCGGATGTTCCGGTATCCCCTTCTGAAAAGCCCCGTTCTGTGGAAGAAATGCTCCGGGAAGCCGATTTGTCAGATCCGGCTGCCGATTCTGTACCGGTGGCCGCGGCCGTTGCGGGAGGGGGGGACTCCGCTAGCGGGGCATCCCTTCCTGCTGAGGATCCGGACGAGGTCATGCCCCCCATGACGGAGGAAGTGGCGGAGCTTGTCAAGGCGGCTCGTTACGCCCAGATTGAAGGTGACCTCAAAATAGCGGTCGTGAAGTTGGAGCAGGCCATGAGGCTGGAACCGGATAATCCGGTGGTGCTTTATTATTATGGACTTACCTATGAATGGCTGAGGAATGCGGATAAGTCACGGGAGTTTTTTCTGAAAGTATATACCCAGCGTGAGAAGGCGGGGAAATATTTTGCGCGTGCGGCGCGGCACCTTCAGGCCGGCTTTTCCAGCCCGGCGGATTTGCGGGGGGATATGTCCTTCGGCACTATTCTGGAATACCGGGATCCGGAATGCCCCGCCGGGGAGCGCGTCAAGCTGATGGTTCCTATTCTGATGAAGGATGGACTGAATGTCAGGCCGGAGGATCTGCGCGTCATTGTCCAGTTTTTTGACAAAGTCAATGGGAAGAAAGTGGAAAAGACGCATGCGCCCGAACCTTCTTCCCGGTGCGTTACGGAACCCGCGGATTGGGCGGACGGTGAGGAAATCATGGAAATAACCTACTACATGCCTCCCCTGACGGAAGAAGAGACGATTGCTTATGGAAGCCTGAAATATTACGGATATACCGCTAAATTGTATTACAAGGGGGAACCGATGGATTGCCATGCTTCCCCTCCCGTGCTATTTTTACTGGAACAGATGAACCAGAGTTCCCCTTCCGGACTGCCCGAGATTTATGACGGCGGTTTGCTTCCTCCTGTAGAGGCGGCTCCGGTTTCTGAGTCTTATGAATCTCTTTTGCCTCCCTGATGCCTGATTTGTCCAATGTTTGATCTTCCCCACAACTTTGGCGATTACACGCTGGTGGCATTTATTGGCCGCACGCGCGGAGGAATTCTTTATCAGGCCATCCAGCAGGGCATGGACCGTTCCGTGTTTCTGGAGTTGCTGGATCCGGACAATCCGGAGGGGGTGGGCGTGGAGGATTTTCTGATGAAGGCCCGCACGCGCGCCGCCATTAATGCTCCGGTGCTGGGCACCGTCTATGAAGCGTCCCAGGCCCAGGGATACTGGTTCGTCACCAGCGAACAGCTGGGAGGCTCATCCCTCCAGTCCATGCTGGACCGCGGGCAGACCCTGTCCATGAAGGATTTGCTGAAGGTGATTGAAACGGTCGGCAACGTGTGCGGCAGGTATGAGCGTCTGCGGACCGCTTTCAATATCATGGAGCCGCGTCACATTTTCCTGGATGACAAGTCTGCCGTGCGGCTGATGAATACGGCCGTGCCCGGTGACTTTCACGAAGAAACATCCCGCGACCAGATGAAGCGCCTGGGCATCGGCCTGCCTCCTCTGGTGACTCCGGATGTGCCCGGAACCACGCGGATGCGCACCCTGCTGGAATGGATGAGGGAAGGGCAGAACGGAAAGCCGATGCAATGGGACCAGGTTATGGAGCTGGTTGCTGCGGTCCGCGAACAGCTGGGGCTTTCCCCTCGGGTTACCACCCACCGCTATACCGTCCCCGTGGAATCCCGCGGAAAAGCCGGAAAAAGGCTGCTTTGGGCCGGAACGGGCCTGCTGGGCGCGGGGATAGCCGTGGCTGCCGTTCTCCTTTTATTTCCCCGGGAGAAGGAAACCGTATCCCGTCCCCATGTTCCGGCTCCTAAACATTATCCGGATTTTTCCGCCAGCGATCATACGGAAGTCCGCGTAACTCTTCCCGGAGGAGGGGAACTGATTGTGGGAGCCCATGAAATTACCCTGGAATCCTACCGCCTGTTTTTGGACCAGTGGGCACGCCTCACTCCTGAGCTGAGGGAGGAATATTCCCACCCGGACCAGCCGGACAAGAGGACTGCCTCCCATATTCCCCAGGACTGGGAGGCTATGTGGAAGGCGGCTTCCACGCCGGGAGGCAAATGGAAAGGCAGGAGAATAACACCCCGCTCTCCCGTCGTCAACGTCACTTTCTGGGATGCCTGGGCGTATGCGAGCTGGAAGCCCGTGGCCCCCGGAGAACCGCGCTACCGCCTGCCCGAGCGCGGGGAGTGGATGGCTCTGGGGAATATGCTGGAAACGGGTGAGAAGGGGGACAGGACGCTGGTGATTGACAGATACAGCAATGATCATGATTTAAAGACCGGCGTGTGCGGCATGGCTTCCGGCGTGATGGAATGGACTTCTTCCATGGAAAAGGATCCTGCGCGCGTGAAGGAGCCTCCGGGGCCGGTGGCCTGCGGCGGAGACTGGAGGCAGCCCGGCATCTCCAACCGGGTGGAATACCTGCGCTCCCGCGGTGAAAGTCGGGACAACCTGGGATTCAGAATCGTGCGGAATGTCCGCTGACCCGTTTAACGACAATACTTAACATATCAATACCATGAAACATATCCTTGCAATGCTGCTGGCCCTTCTGGGGGCGTCCGGGGCCCTGGCCCAGATTTACGTGAAAGTAGTCCCGGAAAAGAAGACGTTCCTCAGCGGGGAAGCCATGTACATGAGGCTGACCATTACCAACAATTCCGGCGTGCCGGTGGAACTGAAGAGCCGGGAATATTCCTCCTGGCTGGATATCCATGTGGAGCATTCCACTGCGGGGGCGGAACTCCCCCAGTCCAAATTTGCCCTGTTTCCGCCTCTCAAGGTTCCTGCCGGCATGAGCGTTTCCCGCAAGATTGACCTGCGCCATTTCTATGACTTGTCCCGTGAGGGCAACTACCATGTGCAGGCCGTTGTAAAAATGCCCAACCAGAAGGACATGTTTGCTTCCCAGAAATCCCTGTTTGCCGTCCGGACGGGAACACCCATGTGGTCCCAGACCGTGGCCATTCCGGCCAGTGCCAAGAGGTGCACTTTTTCCATTTGCACTATTGCCGTGCGGGGAATCCAGAAATTGTATGTGCAGACGAAGGATCCGGATACGGGAGTGGCCTACAATGCCGTGTGCATCGGTGACTGGCTGGGGACCACGCGTCCGCAGTGCATGGTGGACGGCAAGGCGAATGTCCATGTCTTCTTCCCCACTACCCCCATGCTGAGCGCGTATTCCCGCATCAACTACCGGGGAACTATGGAAAAGCTGCAGTACTATAAAAAGGTGGTGGGAGCCCCCTCCATGGTCTTTCTTCCGGACGGAAGCGTACGTGTGACGGGAGCCGTCCATTATGATCCTACCGTGAAACCCAAGACGGTGCCGGATGCCGCTGATGTTCCCGGCATGTGAATCCGTCCTGTTTCGCCGGATGCCACGCAGGGGAAAAGGAAAGGCAAACGTACTGCTTCTTCCGTACCGGGAAAATAAGATGTTCCGGTATTTTCCTGAGCTATTTTCCCGGCTGGGGAGTGTTTTTCAGGATGTTTTGCACGCTTTTCTGCACAACGCTGATGGGCAGGGCGTAATTTTCCGCCCGGTTCACTCTGGCGATGTTCATGCCGATGAGTTCCCCCTTGAGATTGAGCAGCGGGCCACCCATCAGCGTGTACCGGGAAGGGGTGTCATGCTGGAGGACCATAGGGAAATCATCCCTGCGTTTGCTGAACCCGCCGCTGATCAGGTCATTGGAATCCTCAGGAGTGTTTCCTCCCAGGGCCTGGCGTCTGGAACCCAGCGTGATGGTGTAGGATAACCTTTTATCCTTGCGTTTGACTTTCAGTGTCACTCTTTCTCCAACTTTTTTCCTGGACAGAATGGGGGAAACGGCATCCAGAGCAGTAACGGGCGTGCCGTCCACCGCCAGAATCTCATCTCCGGCCTTGGCTCCGGCCTGGGCGGCGGGGCCGTCCTTGGTAACTTCCTGAATGGTACAGGGGGTGCCGAAAACGACGCCCAGGTAGGCGGTGTCTCCGTTCGGGATGGGGCGCTGCTCCGCACTAAGGGTTCCCAGCTGGGGCCGTCTGGACGTACGGGTAGTGGAGCCGTTGCTGACTACCAGGGTTCCCATGGTGGCATCATTGCTGACGGGGCCGGGAGCGTGCAGCCCGGCGGCTTCCACTTTCACTACTGCGATGTCTGTGGACGGGTCCGAGCCAATTTCCCTGAACTGCCCATATTTGGAAGAACCTACCCGGATGGTCAGATCCCTGTAGGAATGGAGTTCCGAGGCTTTGGTGGCGATGTAGCCGTCCGGGCTCAGCACAATGCCGTAAATCACAACATCGTGACCGGAAAAGAAAACTGCGCTCAAGTCCTGAAGACGTTCGCGGATGGGCTCGATAGTTTTCAGAACGGCTTTCCCGTTGATTCTCTGTTCAAAATCCAGGCTTCCGTTATTTCCTTCCGCCAGAGCGGGGTGGAACAGGGCGAAAACCAGGGGAGACAGGCAGACGCAGAAAGGAAATTTCATGATGGCTGAGTGGAGAATGGCTGGCTGTCCTGTTCCGGTGGCGGCGTCAGGGAGGTCTTTCCTTCCGCTGTCTCCTCCGTCAGAGCGTCGAAATCCTTCATGGGCACGTGAAGATTGTCTTCCAGACCGGAACCGACTCTGCTGTGAATGCCAATCAGCTTTCCATCCAGGTTGAAAAGAGGGCCGCCGGAATCACCGCGAATCAACTTGCAGTCCGTCTGAATGACGCCGTTCTTGAGGGAAACCACCCTCCCCAGGCGCACCATCGGGCCGCGTTTCCGGTCCAGCCCCCCGCCGTGCCCCAGCGCGAACACCCAGTCCCCCACACGAGGCATTTTTTCCGCTTTTTCCACGCAGGGCAGTTTTTTGTTCAATTGGGATGTGATTTTGGCCATGCCGGCGTCCGAATTGCTGTTTTGCGCCGTGGTTTTTCCCGGAAGGCGCGTTCCATCCGGCAGGATGATTTTGAGCGTGGTTCCTTTCTTGTCCACAACGTGGGCCGCTGAAAAGACCAGGCCTTTTTCCGAAACCAGGATACCGGAGCCGCTGCCGTTGTTTAATTCAATGCAGACCAGGGCGGGAAGCACCCGGGGAAGCTTTTGCTGAAGCTGGCGTTCAATCCGCTGCAAATCTTCTACGGATTGCGGGGTGGAAGTCAGAAGACCGGCTCCATCAGCGGACTGAGCCGGCGCTGGCGGGGCCAGCAGCGCCGTGCCGCAGAGAATAGCGGAAAAACAGGGATTCCGGAGAGCCGGGGTCATGATTGCCGGTGATTATTGTCCAGAGACGGAAGTTTCCGTCTTCTGTTGCTGATCCTCCTGTCCGCCGCCCACCAGGGAATCATGGTAATACACGCCGATAAACAGGCCTGCCAGCGTAATAAGGGTGATGAGGAGCTCTTTCATGCCGTCACAGCATAGAATGTGTATTCGCGTCTGACGAGAGAATTTCATTGATAAGCCGCATTTTGATGCAGTTCGGCAGAGCGGGGATGAATGCGGATGAGAAAATAGCCAAAATAAAGGTTGCTTTTTCCCGTGATAGGCGTATAAATCCCTCAGCGGCCGTTTCCGGTTCGCTGGCTCATTTCAAGCGGATGTAGCTCAGGGGTAGAGCGCAACCTTGCCAAGGTTGATGTCGTGGGTTCGAATCCCATCATCCGCTCCATTTTTTAAGAATCCCGGCCGGTTTGATGCGGGAATAATGAGTTTGCCTGAACAGTGATATTTCCGTTTAATTATTTGAAGGTGCGGAAGGAGGATATGGCGGTCGTTTATTTCTGCAGAGGTGAAACAAGAGCCGGATATCTTGTTTGTAGCGGGGCCTTATGCGCTGCCCCGCCTTTGTTGATCTCCTCCGGAAGGAGAGGAATTATTGCGGAAGTCCGCTTTCCTGAATGACGGGAGTTTCCCTTGGAAGGACTTTTCTTTTTAAAAACAGAGCTGTCAAATATTTACGGACCGGTTCATCATAGAGTTTCAGGCAGAGCCAGGCCAGCAGAATGCTTCCAATGACGACGGCCAGGGCTCCGGGAAGTGAGTCCAGGAAGGAAAGCTTTTCGTTTTTCACCCACGCATAGTACAAGTAGATGAACGGGTAATGCACCATGTACAGGGGGTAGGAGATGTTGCCCAGGAAACGGCATATTTTATCCGTATAGGGATTTGTAATTTTGCCGGAAGCGCCAAAGAGGAGGATGAGCGGGAAAAATACCGCGAAGCACGCTGTTTCATAGAGGCTGTTCATCCAGAAAGCATTTTGTCCTCCCAGCCGGGGAACGGCCAGCAGAATGGCAAGGGACAGACTGCATAACCAGAAAGAATTTTTGACGTTGAACGGCTTGAACAGCCGGAACAGGAGCAGCCCGGCTGAAAAGGAGTACAACAGGCGCAGGGAGCCGCCCGTCCATTCCGTACCGGTCATGGAGAATCCGGAGCATATGTCTCCGTTAGGCCCCCAGAAGCTGAAGGAGGCAAGGCCGCACCCGGCCGAGACAACCAGTATTGCCAGGGAGCGTGTAGAGAGTTTCCGGATGAAGAGGGCATAAAGAAGGTTGCCGATGTATTCAAAGAACAGGGACCAGCTCGGGCCGTTGAGCGGGTACATTTCTCCCAGCCCCCGGATTTCCATGCCGGGAGAAGACGGAATGAGCAGAATATTGACGAAGGTAGCGGCGAACAGGGAAATGACCGCTACCTGCGATACATCCCATACGGGGCAGCCCTGGAAATAGAAGATAAGCGCGCCGATGAGCGCCCCTATCGCTACCATGGGCTGCAGGCGTATAAGGCGGCGTTTGATGAATTCCCTGGTCGTCATCGTTTTCCAGCGGTTGTCATAGGCGTAGCCGATGACAAAGCCGGAAAGCATGAAGAAAAAATCGACGGCCAGGTAGCCGTGGTTGATGATTTGGTCCACATGGCTGGTGGCGTAGGCTTCAAAGATGTGGAACCATACGACGACAATGGCGGCTACGCCGCGCAAACCGTCAAGAATGTGGTAGTGGTGTTTTTCACTGCCTGGGGGAATGGGAGAATGCTGCGTTTTCAACATGAGAGAAGCTGTTGTTCGATGCTGTTTTTGTTTTAATGTGAAAAAACGGCTGCTCATTTTCCGCCTTTCCGGTAGATGCAGGTTCTCCGGAGGCGCAATTGTTGAGCTGCCTAAGCAAATACCCTTCTTCCCGGCAGATTCTTTCAACAGGCGTTTCCTGTTTTATCTGCCGGCAGGTCGATGAGCGGAACGAACGGCGGTTTGCCGGAGGGAAGAACCACTTATGGATCGGAAGATGCAGGCAACCGGGGAACCCCGTCAGGATGGAACCGTTTTTGTAAGTCTGCCGGGAAGAACAGGGTGTTGCTTGCTGCCGTCCGATTTTCTGCGCTGCGGCGTTTTTTCCGGAATGGGAAAAGGGTCTGGCAGGGGCGAATGCTCAGCCTTTGCGGTAGTTTACAAGGGTTTCCATATATATTCCGGAGATACTGCCGCCGTCCATGGGGGTTATGTCCTTGAATGCGGGGTTAATGGGCTGCAGCACGTATTCCGTTTTTCCTGTTTCCGCATTTTTCCTGCGAATCAGTTTTTTCAGCGTAACGCCGCGTCCGTCGTTGTATTCCACGATGGTTCCCGGTTTGGGGATGGGCGGGGCGGTATGGCGCCGCATAATCACCAGGGAGCCGTCCGGGATGAGGGGTTCCATGGATTTCCCTTCTACGCGAACCACGTATTCGTTTTTACCCAGGGGCCTTTCCATGTAAATGGTAGACGGGACGGTGTCGCTTTCCGCAAGAGAGCCTGCGGCGATGTTGCCGATTATTTGCGTACTGTATTCACGCCTGGCGTGTCCAGCATGGGACGGAAATTGTCTGACCAGGGGAACCAAGGGGGAATGCGTTGACCGCAGCTGGCGTTCCTCCGCCGCTTCGTCTGCCAAATCCGTCAGCCACTGGCGGAGGGGGACGCCTTTTTCAGAGGCGGCCCGTTCATATTTCCTCATGCGCTCTTCCGTGATTTCCAGCACGAGGCGATTGGTCTGGACAGGTTCGTTTTCCGGTTGAACCGTTTTGTATTGAGACATCAGAGATTGGATTTTCAACATGGCGCTGGCGGGGAAGGGGCCGGAGGGGGAGAGCCAGTTATTCACCGTACCTTTTTCCGTACCGCATTCCATGGCAAGCCAGTCACGGTTTTTCCCAATGGCCTTCAACCAGTGTTTCACATCCCCTTTTGTCGGTGTCATGGCTTGATGATACACGATTTTCGTGAATTGTCGATAGAAAGAAATAAATTAAATTCGTTAAAATGTGTTGACGTATTAACGAAAATCGTTAAAAAGGTGCTATGAAGTACATGCCATTAGACCTTTCCGTAATGCAGCCGGAGCCGTTTCCGCATCCCGTGATGATGAGGTCCGACCTGTATGCCAGAAGACAGCCCTCCCGGGAAGAAAAGTGGGGCATTTGCTCCGGTTCCGTCTGCGGCGCGCTGCGGGTGCTGGTTCGTCGATGCAGGGAAGAGGCGGAGCGGCGGAAGCTGGCAATGAGCATTCTTTCCGTCGCCGGAGCCTGCGTTTTCGGTCTGATGGCCGTCGGCGTATTCTGGCTGGCTGTTGAGATGGATAATTCCGCTTTGCAGGCTTCCAAGTCTTCCTGTTCCATAAAACCGTAAGCCGGCCCTTGTCCAAGGGGGGCGGAACGCTTTTTTCCTGCGGAGCTTGCTTTCGGAAATGAACGGCCGCGTTTGATGCCTCCCGGTTTGTTTTTTCCGGTTGAAACGCCTGCGGACGCATGAAAGGTTCCGGCAGGAATGGGCGCCGGATTTCCAGAGGGGCTTTTTTATCCGCAGAGCAATTTGAACGGGAGAGACGGAGAGGGCTGGAGCTTGGATGACTGCATTATTTGCCGGCTGCATCACCCGGGTTCCGGAAATGCCGTCCGCCAATGCCGTTCCCACTCGCTCCCTGTAAGAAAATCTTAAACAGTTTTGTTTATAGGATTTGACTCAGATTATTTATTTTGCTTTCATTATTCAGATAGTTTCGGCTATCTGATTTTTTGTTGCTATTCTGTTGCCACAAAAACTATGTTTTCTTGGGGCAAAACATACAGTTTGGGAAGACTATTCTATGACAATATCCTTGATGTATCTGGACGGATATTGATACTTTATATCCCCCCAGGGCATCCGTTTTTTTTCAGGGTATGTCATATAGCACAATCGTTTAGCTCTTGTGACTGCAACATACATATTATTCATCTCTTGAGAAAGTTGAGTACCATCAGCTTTGACCGCTCTATAGTCAGGGAATGTTCCTTCACTCAATCCAATAATAAAAACAACATCAAATTGCAATCCCTTTGACATGTGCGCTGTCAAAAGTGCTATTCCGTTGTTTGATTCTGCTTCTCTCGTTTTCCCCAAAGATATCTGATTCCTAAAAGAAGTTAGCGTGCGATTCTCCTTGGGGACAATCATACAATATTTGTTCCAATGATTGCGCCATTGTTGGATATCCATAGAAACAAGGTATCGTTCATCATCGTCAAACGAGGAAAGTGTGTTTTCCAAACATTTTAACGCCGCATTAAAGTTTAACACTTCGTTATCCAACACTTCCAATGCAGATAACATACTTCCATAGTTGGTTTGAGTAAGCACCTCTTTCAAAATATTCAGTCCAGATTCATTGTCCACAATATTGTCGGAATGTCCGACCAGCTTTTTTAGCTGTGTTAAATGAATATAATCTTTTTTGTTAATGAGTATCCGAATGGCTAATTCGAACACATTCATATAATCCGATTCATTTTCAATGCCTGCTGTATTCTTTTTGAAGAAAAACGGAATTTCACGTTCAGATAATTCCTTTTCAAGAGAAGAAAAGATATATTTATTTCTGGCAATAACAGCTATTCTGCTTGTAGAAATCGGACCTTCGATATCGGGATGCCCATTTTGTATTAGTTCTTCGATTTTATTCGCTACAAACTTTGCCTCTGTGCTTTCATCTGGTAATTTGCGAGCTAAAAGTTCACCATCATAAACATAATTCGTAACGCTGTCATAGTGTTCCAATCGATTCGCATATTCTACAATCCTTTTAGCGGAACGATAGTTCTCGTTTAGCTTGTAAATGATGGGCGAAAAATCTGCGACAAAAGATTTTGTCATAAAATCACTATCCGAACCGTTAAATCCATATATCGATTGGTTAGCATCGCCCACCATCATTATATTAACGAAAGTATCACCACATAGCGCTTTAATCACTTGATATTGAGCAAAATTAAGATCTTGTGCTTCATCAATACAAATATAACGATATAGAGAATTATACATACGAACAACACTGGAATTTTCTGTCAATATTCGATATGCAAAGAACAAAATATCATCAAAATCCATTGCATTTTGGTCAATAAGCTTTCGGTTGTATTCCGAATAAATCAGAGGAAACGGTTCGCTAATATTGCAATTTTCGGGTAAAACAAATTTCTTCTTTTGTTCGGTTATTAATTGCAATGTGCGTTGCATAATTTGATTTTTATCCTGTTGCTGTACAAGAAAGTCTTTTAATTGTTGATTTTCCAAAAAAACGTCTTTGAGAATAGTTTTCCGGTCATCTTCGCTTTCAAATAAAACCATATCGGAATTTAATCCGATTAGGTTTCCTCGAGCTTGAACCAAATCCAGGCAGAAAGAATGTATTGTTCCAGCCGTAACTCTATCAAGTTGTTCTTCAAAACTGCGATCTTCAGACAATCGATCTTTCATCTCATCTGCAGCCAAATTACTGAAAGTTAAAGCCAAAACTTTTCCTCTCTTATTTGCAGATAATAAGCATTTGATTCGTTCAATTAAAACTCTGGTTTTTCCGCTACCAGGACCAGCTTCAACCAAAAGAGCTCCTTCTTTATGATTGACTATTTGTAACTGTTTCTGTGATAGTTGCATCATGGAACTCTCCTTCCGAACAAATAATAGGTCGCATTACATCCAGCAACACTTTGACTTTTGGCGGGATTCGACGGGTTTCATCCGGAACAGAAACAATTTTTTCGGCAACACCTATAGCATATTTAGCTTTAGCCTGTTTGGCTGTGCAGCAATCATATAGCGCATTACGCCAACCATCTGTTCCAGAATAATTTCTAACAACATCTTGATATATGAATTGTTTACATGTTGTACATTTCGGCAAATCAGTTTTTTCTCTGCCAGCAACAGTTTGATCCCGAGTACGAACATATTCAGACACAAAATTTGGATCCCCTTCAATCAAGCATATTGCCTCAACAATTTCATTTTCATATCCACTATTAAGAAGATGTTTTTCGTAATCCTCTTGGTTGTCGAGAATAATTACATTATTACATTGCTCCAGTTCGGTTCCAAAAACATCTCGAACAGCTTTTTTTACAGTGCAAATTGTGGAGTTTTCGCCATCACTAAAAATAAACCAATGAATGTGGAAATTTTTGATCAATGTCAAAAATGTTTTATAATTTTGTCCACCAATTCCAATTATGTTAATACCGCAAAACGTAGGGTCAATACCAAATTTTTCGGAAAAGTATATAGGTAATGCTTGTTCTTCTGTAACACCTTCGCACAACACAATTGCTTTTGCAAATAACAATTCACCATGAGATGAAATCACTTCACGCTTAATTCTATTTTTTTCTTCTTTTGTGTAGTCTGACGCATTGAAGGAGTGAGCGCAAGTCTTTCCATCGACCTTCTCAAAATGTATCAAATCTCCCAAGTCAGCTTGCGATACAATGCTTGGAGAATGCGTGCTAATGATCTTTTGTCCTGAGAACTTGCATAATTGAGAATATAGTTTTTGCTGTGCTTGTGGATGTAAATGTGCCTCTGGCTCTTCCATTGTAAGCATAATATAAGACTCCGATTCCAGATCGTCCTCAATCAAACGCTGCTTTTCCCAATCAACGTATGCCCCCAATGTGAGAAAGGAAATCCAACTCCTTGTTCCCATGCCGTGTTGCGATACAGATAATCTCGCTGCCTCGCCATCTCTAAAAATCACATCCATCCCCTTATGGAGATCGGTCATCTTACGTGCCAGTGGTTCAATTTCAATGGTGCCATTGGCTGCACCCACGGTTGATGCAATAGCGGCAATCCTTGTTGCCGTTTGGTTTAATGCTGGTATACTTTCCACAATCTGCGAATTGACATTGTTTAGCTGTCTCTCAATTTCCAAAACTTTTTCTTGGGGCAGATCCACTTTTGATGTTGCCCGTCCAAAATATGATTTTCTGTCTTTGATGTCATCTACGACATCTCTTTGCGCATCCATATAGAAAGCGGAAATATAAGTATTCATATCTCCTGTAAATGCTTTGCGACGGCTAACACTTGCAGAAGCAATGGTATCTCCCCAATCGGTTATTTGCTTATGGACAACTATGTAATCATTTCTTATAGCGTCGTATTGCAGAATAGTACGGATACCGACATAATCTCCAATTTGGTCTCCAGTTGTAATCCACGCCTCTGTGAAAACACCAACCCAAAAATCCGAGAAAGAACTTATAATATTATTAGTTTCATTTATAGGGCGGAGCATAATATCGATAATTGCACATTTGGTGTTATCTAACACTTCGTCCTTACCAACATAAATGTCATCCGAAGAAATAATTCTATTTTGGCCTAAGGCGACGTTAATAGCTTTGAGAAAATTCGATTTTCCACAATTATTAGCACCAATTAGGATATTTGTCATTGATAACGACAACTCGAGATTTTCAATCGAACGAAAATTTTCAATTCTTACTTTGGAAATCGAAATTCCCATATGAAGAGAACCTTCCTTTCCTTGATGATTATTTTTTAAACACAAACAGATACTCGTGGGCAATCAACAAAAAGTTATACTTCACACTGTTCGTTTTCCAATATCCCGTAGCCTTACAATTATGCTGCTCTTTGATGATAAGCTCTTTCAGCTTAACCCCAGCATCCTCAAAAATACGCATTACATCAAAAGACATTGGCACCATATGTCCTTTCTGACGGGTATCTCCCATCAGTACGGCACAGAACTTGTCTTTTTTCAGCACACGGTAGCTCTCTTGGGCTACCGTTTTCATTTCCTCAAGAAAATCTTTGACTTTCAAGTGTGACAGGTCTTCATCGATGTCCTCGCTATACTGAATAATGTCAGCATAAGGGGGATGAGTGCAGATTAAATCAATACTGCTGTCCGGAATGAAATCCAAATGACGGGCATCGCCTTTATGGATGTATACCTTTCCGTCTGCACCTTCGTGTTCAAAATCAATTTTCTCACGGCATCTTGCGAGTGCTACATCATTTACATCAACACCGATGATCTTTCTACGGAGCAGCTTCGCTTCAACAAGGGTTGTCCCACCGCCTGCAAACTGATCAAGCACCAAATCTCCCTCTTTGGAGTATCTGAGAATAATATTTCGGGGGATGTACGGAGACCAATTTCCACGCCATTTCGCATCGTGAGTTGCCCAATCGCCACGCTTCGGGAAAGACCAATGCGTAGTCATTTCAAGTTCAAAGTCTTCCGGTTCCCATTTAGTAATTTTCTTTGCCATTATTTGAAAACCTCAGTAATAATGCCATTCTCCAAATCCTTGATGCTGTAAATATTATCCATCACATCAAAGGTTTCTTCAAGGTTGTTACGGGCGCTTGTCCAGCCTTTGCCGTCAGTAAACCAAACAAAGGTAAATCCATCAATCGTATCAGCCTCTGCAGCAAGCGTTTTATAACTACGGGCTGTTTCATTGAGCTTGCTTCCACCACTACCGTAGAAATTAGTTTCGATGCCGTAAATCATAGTGGGCGTTTTCACAACGAAATCAAAACGCTTTTCCATTTTGCCTTGGTTAGAAAGTGCAGAGAGGTCGATACCCCACTTATCGGTAATCTGATGTATGTACATTTCTTTGAAGTAGTTTACGCCCTTGACAAAACCAGCTTTTTTGATGAAGCTTTCCACCAAATCTTCCATCAAATGACCGCCACGATTTTTTCGACCATTGGAATCCAAACCGATTTCAACACCGGTAACATAGTCAACGAGATTGTTGATGATATGATTTGAAAGCAAGTCAAACAGACCCGTCTGTTCCATAAAATAGGAATAACGTTCATAATGGGCGTGACTGTTCGGAGGATATTTGCCGAAATCAAATTGATACAAGTACCCACCGTTTTCGTCCTGGCAGTAGATTTCGTTTGCTCTGGCCGCCAAGAGCAGAGGAATACACTTCAAAACCTCTGGATATTTCTTTATAAGATCCTTGAAATCTTCCTTGATATTCTTGGAACCGATGAGGGAATTTAGAATATTCAGTTCCATCTTAATGGCATCCACATTGCGGTGGACTTTCTCAAAATCTATATAATAGCCATAATTCGCAATGCTGTCACGGAAACCGGCTAACCATGTGTTAAAATCTCGCATTTAGCAAATTCCTCCAATCAAGAACTTCTTTTTCGGCCTTCGGCATATCCCGTATCATATGCAGCTTTTGCGTCCTTATGACGAACAGTTCCTGCTTGGCTGAATGGCAAGTGTGATAGATCTGTTTGAGGATCCTTTCCAGCTAAGCCATCATGCAAACCTTCTTCGTATGCGCATCCAGCACAAATATGCCTATCACCATATTGATTGTCCTGTGCATCTGGAAGTCCATCATATTCGTTCAAATAACGATGTTTTTTGTTGCAAATCATAATTATCCTCCTTAGAAATTAGATATTAAAAGTTCTTTTATTTTTCCTCTTGCCTCACTGTTACAGTTAATCATACGAGTCGCTTCAACACGCTTAATTTTATGAGAGGAATAGATGTTATCGAAGAAATCATCTTCGATGTTAGAGTTTTTGGGGTCAGAGTTACTGATAACGACCTTGGCTCCCTTGCGGTGCATATCGTCAACGAATTTTGCAAGCTCAATCTGTTCCTCGTCATTGAACAGATTTTCCGTATATGCGGTAAAACTCGCAGTATCGGTGATAGGACGATAAGGGGGATCAAAATAAACAAAGGTATTTTTGTCAATAAAATCGGCAGATTCTCTGTAATCTCCGCATACGATTGTTACGTTTTGGAGCTTTTCAGATACCGCACGAAGATTATCTTCATCACAAATCATCGGATTTTTATAAGAGCCCATTGGAACGTTGAAAAGGCCTTTTTTATTCACACGGAACAGACCATTGAAACAAGTCTTATTAAGGAAAATCATCAATGCTGCTTTTTCAATGTTAATGGTTTCGTCTCCATTGACTTTCAAATCATTAAAGCGATCACGCTTTGCAAGATAATATACTTTTCTATGCTCAGTATCCATCGGAACAAATTCCTTCTGCATAACTGTAAGCATTGTAATTAACTCATCAATATCGTCTCGAATAATGCGATAGGTATTGACAAGTTCTGCATTGATGTCGCTGATATAAACTTCTTCCAAATCAAATTTGCTTAAAATATCAAACAAAACAGCCCCGCTGCCGACAAACGGCTCGGCGTATTTTGTGATTTTTCCATCTACAAAAGGATAGTATTTTTCAATCTCGGAAAGAAGCTGACCTTTGCCGCCTGCCCATTTTAAGAATGGTTTTACTTTTTTGCCATTACTCTGCACATAACGGATACTTCTCGCATCAATCGGCTTTTCGGCAGTGGTCGGTATAATCCACATGTTGCCGACCATTGTGGCGTTGTCGATTCGGCTTTCAGAGCAAAGAACCGCAACTCGTCTTTGGGAAATTCCCCATTTATCAGCAGCTTCTCTTGCGGACATAAATTCCATAATTGCACCTCCATGCGTAACTGATAATATTGTATTCTAAAACTCGAATAATAGCAATGCCAAAATCGAAATGTTTTTGTGACATCGTATATTTACCCGTAGGAGCTATCAAGCTCCTACGGGTAATAATGCAATCAGCTATCCATCGGCTTATACTGCGTAACCGCTTTCAGATACTTCTCTGGGTCGCCGTTGAGTATCAGATCGGCATACTCCAGCGGCGCATTGTAGATCAGCCAGTCAAGTTCTGACAGCTGATACATATTGTCGGCAACCTCGTTTTCCACGGCGGTGCGGGAATAGCGGTTGGTCATGCAGGCGGGCAGTATGGCGCCCGTTTGCGAAGAGGATGAAGCTGTGGTTCCGGATTTCTGTCCGGAGGGAACCGCATGAGATGGAGCAGGGATGCTTTTCCTCCACGTGGCCGTTTCCCGTTTATCTGGCGCGGTTTGATTTCATTCTGGCGTGGCCGCCGGGACCGGCTGTTGAAGGAGTTTCCTGAGGCGCAAGCGGGCGCAGGCCTGTATGGAAATCCCCTGTGGTGTCTGTCGTGCCGGGATGCGAGGCGGGGATGATGCGACCTGGGTCCGGGGCGCCCATCATTCCGGGCGTTATGGCCTGGTCGGGAGACTGGCGGCGGAAGATGCCGCCAGGAACGGCGGCCTTCCGCTTCTGGATTCATTCCGGGTAAAAGATGCGCCTTTTGCGGAGAAAGTGAAAAATGAAGAGGCTTTTTCCGATTTTGCATGTTGAGAAATAATTTTATGACAGTTGATATGTATTCATTATAAATGAATTAAAAATAATGAAGCAGAAAGTGCTAAAAATCTTTTGCATTATAGTTACTATAAGGAATAGCCTGAATGAAGAAAGAAGAAGGCATGGTACGCGGCCGGCGTCCTTTCCCTTCTTTTTCCGGAATCCGGCCATCGCCGTTTAAAAGGCACACCATGAAAAACAACAGACTTTTTATCAAATCATCGCCATGACCAAGAGAATGATTAAAAATGTTTCCTACGAAGGGGAACGTCCCCTGTTCGCTTCCCGCCATCTTAGGCTGGAAGACGTCATTATTTATCCGGGGGAATCTGCCCTGAAGGAATGTTCCGACATTGAAGCTGTGCGGTGCGAGTTCCGGGGGAAGTACCCTTTCTGGCACAATGACGGACTGCTGGTGGAACATTGCCTGTTCAGGGAAGGCGCCCGGGCCGCCATCTGGTATTCCCGGAATCTGCACATGAAGGATACCCGCGTGGAAGCGCCCAAGATGTTCCGTGATATGGACGGGATGGTTCTGGAGAACGTCGTTCTGACGGATGCTCTGGAATGCTGCTGGCACTGCCGTAATGCGAAGCTTCGCGGCGTGCAGGCTGAGCATGGGGATTATCTGTTCATGCACGGGGAGAATATAGATGTTGACGGATTCCGCCTGAACGGAAATTACTCTTTCCAATATTGCAGGAATGTGGTGATACGGAATGCGGAAATCCATTCCAAGGACGCTTTCTGGAATACGGAGGACGTGACGGTGTACGATTCCGTGGTGGACGGGGAATATCTGGGCTGGCATTCTAGGAACCTTCGTCTGGTGAATTGCCGCATTTCCGGCACGCAGGCGCTGTGCTACGCGGAAAATCTGGTTCTGGAGAATTGCACGCTCGGAGAGGATGCGGATCTCTGCTTTGAGTATTCCTCCGTGCATGCGGAAATCAAGGGGCGTGTGCACAGCGTCAAAAATCCGCGCAGCGGCCGCATTGTTGCGGAAGAGTACGGGGATATTATTCTGGACGAGCATTGCAAGGCTCCTGCCAATTGCTCCATTGAAACGGGAAAAGCCCAATCCGGAGAAGCCGCATGAAGTACGATTTTGATACTGTTGTTCCGCGCCGCGGCACGAATTCCTACAAGTGGGATTCCATGCCCCGGGAGGATATTCTGCCCATGTGGGTGGCAGACATGGATTTCCGTACGGCTCCGGCGGTGACGGACGCCATCCGGAAGAGGGCCGAGCACGGCATTTTCGGTTATACACGGGTTCCGGATTCCTATTATGAGGCGGTTACAAACTGGTTTGAACGCCGCCACGGCTGGAAGATTAATCCGGAATGGATGATTTATACCACGGGGGTGGTTCCCGCGCTGTCTGCCGTCATACGGGCCCTGACGGTCCCTGGGGACAAGGTTCTGGTGCAGACGCCTGTATATAATTGCTTTTTTTCCTCCATCCGCAATAACGGATGCGTGGCGGAAACCTGCCCTCTGAAATATGAGAACGGCAGATATGCGCTGGATGCGGAGGAGCTGGAACGGAAAGCCTCCGATCCCGCCGTCAAGCTGATGCTCCTGTGCAATCCCCATAATCCAGCCGGGCGCGTCTGGACGAGGGAAGAATTGGAGGAGATGGCCGCCATTTGCCGAAGAAACGGCGTTTTCGTAGTGGCTGACGAGATTCATTGCGAACTGACGTATCCGGGCCATCCCTATACGCCGTTCGCCTCCCTCTCCGAGGATGCCCTGCACCATTCCGTCACCTGTATTTCCCCCAGCAAGGCGTTTAATCTGGCGGGCATTCAGATAGCCAATATCGTCGCGGCGGATGAAGAAGTCCGGAAGAGGATTGACAAGGCCATCAACATCAATGAGGTGTGTGACGTCAATTCTTTTGCCGTAGATGCCCTGGAAGCGGCTTATAACGGAGGGGAGGACTGGTTGGAGGAACTGAAGCTCTACCTTTACGGGAATTACGAGATTGTCCGGGATATGCTGGCAGAACGTCTGCCACAGCTTCGTGTGGTGCCGCTGGAGGGGACGTACCTGGTCTGGATAGATTGTTCCGCTCTGGGGCTTCCCTCCGCAGAGATTGTCCGCCTGCTGGAAGAGGAGGGGCGGGTGCTCGTCAACGGCGGGGAAATGTACGGGGAAGCGGCGGGGTGCTTCATTCGTCTGAACGTCGCCTGTCCCAGGAAGCTGCTGCTTGAGGGGCTGGAAAGAATCATCCGCACGTTGTGCGGCCTCATTTCCGGAACACGGACGTGCCCGTCGGGCCCTGCAGGCTCTTAACAGGGAGAACGGTTATTAATCATCAACAATCAAGTTGCCATGGAAAATAAGATGACGAGAAGAACATGGCTCCAGTCTTCCACCGCAGCCCTGGCATGCCTGGCTTTGCCGGAGTATGCCTTGGGCGCGGTTGCGGAGAAGGGTGGAGCTTCCAGGGTCTGGATGACGAAAGAAATTTCTCCGGAGGCTCTCGTGAGGATTTACGAGGCTCTGGGGCGTCCGGCCGGGGGAAAGGTAGCTGTCAAGATCAGCACCGGGGAACCGGGAGGCCGCAATTTTCTGAGTCCGGCCTTAATTAAAGACCTGGTGCGCCGGGTGAACGGCACCATCGTGGAATGCAATACGGCTTACGGAGGCAAACGCTCCCGGACGGAGGACCATTTGCAGACTGCGAAGGATCACGGTTTTTCCGATATTGCGCGGGTGGATATCATGGATGCGGAAGGGGAGTTCACTATCCCGGTGAGGGACAGGAAGCACCTGGAATACGATATCGTGGGGGATCATTTAAAGAATTATGATTTCATGGTCAATCTGGCCCATTTCAAAGGGCATGCCATGGGCGGCTTCGGCGGCGTGATCAAGAACCAGTCCATCGGTGTTGCCTCGGCATCCGGGAAGGCGTACATCCATTCCGCCGGAAAGACGCGGGATGTTTCCTCCGTGTGGAACAATCTGGCCAGTCAGGATGATTTCCTGGAGTCCATGGCGGCTTCCGCGCAGGCGGTGGCGGATTACTTCGGGGACAGAATTTTGTACATCAATGTGATGAATAATCTGTCCATTGACTGTGATTGCGATTCCCACCCCCATGCGCCGGAAATGAAGGACATCGGTATTCTGGCCTCCCTTGATCCGGTTGCTCTTGACCAGGCCTGCCTGGATCTCGTTTACGCCGTCAGGCCGTCCGAAGGGAATGACAACAGGCCCCTGGTGGAGCGTATTGAAAGCCGCCATGGGCGGCATACGGTAGAGTATGCCGAGAAGATAGGTCTTGGCAGCAGGAAGTATGAACTGAAAGAGCTGAAACCGCAGCAGGCCGTTTAGTCGGTTATTTCCTTTTTAGTATCAAAAACAATAGAAAAAACTGTGATGGAAAAAGTGATGTTGAACAATGGCGTTACGATGCCTGTCTTGGGATTTGGCGTTTTTCAGATTCTGGACGCTAAGGAGTGCGAACGCTGCGTGCTGGATGCGATTGAGGTCGGCTACCGTTCTATTGATACCGCGCAGATTTACGGCAATGAGGAAGCCGTAGGCCGCGCAGCGGAGAAGAGCGGGGTTCCGCGGGAAGAGTTGTTCCTTACCACGAAGGTGTGGATTTCCAACGGCGGGTATGAGAAGGCGAAGGCGTCCATTGACGAATCCCTGCGCAAGCTGCGCACGGATTATCTGGATCTGCTGCTCATCCACCAGCCTTTCAACGATTACTACGGCACTTACCGGGCCATGGAAGAAGCGAACCGGGCCGGAAAGGTCCGCGCCATTGGCGTGAGCAATTTTTATCCGGACCGTTTTGTGGACCTGGCGGAGTTCTGCGAGATTAGACCCGCCGTCAATCAGGTGGAAACGCATGTGTTCCACCAGCAGGAAAAAGTCCGGGAGGTGATGGAAAAGTACGGTACCAGAATGGAATCCTGGGGGCCTTTTGCGGAAGGTCGCAATGGGTTTTTCTCCAACCCCGTGTTGAAGGGCATTGGAGAGAAATACGGCAAGACCCCGGCGCAAACAGCCCTGAGGTTCCTGATTCAGCGTGGAATTATCGCCATTCCGAAGACGACCCACCGGGAAAGGATGGAGGAGAATTTCAACGTCTTTGATTTTGCCCTTTCCCAGGAGGATATGGGCGCTATCGCCAGGCTGGACCGCGGAGAGAGCCTTTTCCTGTGCCACCGGGATCCGGAATCGGTCCTGTACTTGATCAATTACGGGAAGCAGTAATTCGCATGAAGTTCCAGAAAGATGACACGTTACTCATTTAAAATATTTTGTTTGGCTTTTTCCGCCTGCTTTTGCTGTGCGGGAAGCCTGTTGGCAGAAGATAATAACCCCCATACGGACAAGATGGTGAACGAGAAGCTGAATTTAACGCAGGAATGGGACAAAGTGTTTCCTAAAAGCGACAAGGTAACCCACCGCAAGGTAAGTTTCCGCAACCGTTATGGCATTATGCTGGCTGCGGATTTGTATATGCCCCGGAATGTTAACGGGAAATTGCCGGCTATTGCCGTTTCCGGCCCTTTCGGAGCTGTAAAGGAACAATCTGCGGGCCTTTATGCCCAGACGATGGTCGAACGAGGTTTTCTGACGATCGCGTTTGATCCCTCGTATACGGGAGAAAGCGGAGGATTTCCCCGCTATGTCGCGTCTCCGGATATCAATACGGAGGATTTCTGCGCCGCCGTCGATTACCTTTCCACCCGCGATGACGTGGATTCGGAACGTATTGGAATCATTGGCATTTGCGGCTGGGGCGGCATGGCGGTCAATGCGGCGGCTATCGACACCCGCATCAAGGCAACGGTAACCTCCACGATGTACGATATGAGCCGCGTGAACGCGAACGGCTATTTCGACGCGATGGATGCCGACGCCCGTTATGAGCTTCGCAAACAACTGAATGCCCAGCGGACGGCTGATGCGAAGAGCGGTTCTTATGCCCTCGCGGGGGGCGTGCCTGATCCTCTGCCTGCGGATGCCCCCGGATTTGTGAAGGATTATTACGATTATTATAAGACGCCCCGCGGCTATCACAGGCGTTCGCTCAATTCAAATGGCGGATGGAATGTCACTTCGGCGCTTTCCTTCATCAATATGCCCCTGCTGGCGTACAGCGGTGAAATCCGCAGCGCCGTGCTCATGATTCACGGGGAAAAAGCCCATTCGCGCTATTTCAGCGAAGACGCCTTCAGGAAGTTGAAGGGGGACAACAAGGAGCTGATGATTATTCCCGGTGCAAGCCATGTGGATCTTTATGACAATCAAGCCGGTGTCATTCCTTTCGACAGAATCGGACAGTTCTTTCTGGAGCATCTGAAATAAGGAGGCCCCGCATCTGAATTTGGGAAAGAAAGACGGAACGTAGTGAAACGCAAGGATTTTTTGAAGATAACATCCGGTTTGGCCTTATCCCTGGTTTCCCGGGGATGGGCCGGGGTGGGTTCTTCTTTGCTGTCTGACGGTCCGGGGTCTTCTTCCGGGGTGCCGAAGAAGGGTTTTCTTGGGGAATCCCGGCGCCTTGGAGGCCTGGAAGTTTCCCCTATCGGGCTGGGATGTCTGCCGATGGTGGGTTATTACGGCGGCAAGTATGATAAACAGGAGATGATTGCCCTGATACGCCGGGCTTTTGACAAAGGAGTTACTTTTTTTGATACGGCGGAAGTGTACGGGCATTATACCAGTGAGGAATGGGTGGGGGAGGCTCTCGCCCCTGTCCGCAACCAGGTCAGGATAGGAACCAAATTCGGTTTTGGCGTGGAGGAAGGCCGTCCTTCTTCCCTGAACAGCAGGCCCGACCATATCCGGCGTGCGGTAGAAGGTTCCCTCAGGCGTTTGCGTACCGACCACATTGACCTGCTTTACCAGCACCGGGTGGACCCGGATGTTCCGATGGAGGAGGTGGCAGGTACGGTGAAGGAACTGATGCAGGAGGGAAAAGTGCTGCATTTCGGCCTGTCCGAAGCCGGCGCCCGTTCCATCAGGAGGGCTCATGCCGAGTGTCCGGTGAGCGCCGTCCAGAGCGAATACGCTATCTGGTGGAGGGAACCGGAGACGAAGATTTTTCCCACGTTGGAAGAGTTGGGCATCGGTTTTGTTCCGTATTGTCCGCTGGGGCGCGCCTTTCTGGCAGGAGCCGTCCGGGAGGACAGCCGTTTTCAAAAGCGGGACCGTCGCGCCACTTTGCCCCGGTTTACTCCGGAAGCCCTCAGATTCAACATGCCGCTGGCTGTTCTTGTCCGGGAATGGGCGGAACGCAGGGGCATGACTCCGGCCCAGTTCGCCCTGTCCTGGATGCTTTCCCGGAAACCGTGGATTGCGCCTGTTCCCGGAACAACCAATCCAGCCCATCTGGATGATTTTCTGGGAGGGGCTTCCGTCCGCCTGTCCGAACCGGAACTCAAGGAATTCGACCTTGCCTGTTCCAGAATTCCCCTGATGGGGCACCGGGCGGATCCGTTTACGGAGAGCCAGATTGACAAGTAGTTTTGCCGGCGCGTTTCCTTCCGCTCCGGAAAAATGCCGCGGGACTGTTTGCGGCGGAAGGATGTTAAGCTATTTTTAAGAAAGAGACATATGATTCTGATTTTCGGAGCATTGCTGGCGGTTTACGTTTTTTGCCGCGCTATTTTGCCGCTGAAGCTGAAATGGGGCTGGAAGCTTCTGCTTGCCGCCCTGCTGGCGGTGGCGGCATTCAAATTCCACTTGCTGCATTTGTTTGGAGGCCCCATGTTTTTCTCCCCGGTTTTGCCGGAAAACGTTCTGCTGGCGGCCGCGTGGCTGTTCTCCGTTCTTTTCCTGTTCTTTTTCCTGCTGCTGGCGGCAGATGTGGTGCGGGCTCTGTATCTGCTGGTTTTGTTCTGCTTGCGGAGGAACAGGACGGAAAGGTTTCGCATCATTGGCAACCGGGTTAATGTTGCTTTGCTGGTTTTTTCCGCCGTGCTGGCAACTGTGGGCATGATTGGAGGCACCAGAGTGCCCCAGGTGAAGGAGGAAACGGTTGCCGTGAACCGCCTGCCGGAGGAGGCGGACGGATTGACGGTCGCCGTGCTGGCGGATCTGCATGTGGACGGCATTACAAGGGAGGAGCGCATTCGGAAGATTGTGGAGCGCACGAACGCCCTGAATCCGGACATCGTCGTGATTGCCGGAGATTTCGTGGACGGGACGGTGCCCGTGCATGGCGGCGATTTGAGGCCGCTTGCGGATTTGAAGGCCAGATACGGGGTGTTCGGCGTGCCGGGCAATCATGAGTATTACTCCGGTTATGAGGAGTGGATGGAGTTCCTGCCTACTCTGGGCATTCGTATGCTTCTTAATGAACACGCGCCGGCGGGAGGGGAGGCCGTGGTATTGGCCGGTGTGACGGATCCTGTGGCCGGCATCATGGGGAAGGAGGAGCCGGATATAAGCAAGGCGTTGAAGGATGCCCCGGAAAAGGGAGTGCGCATCCTTGTTTCCCACCAGCCGCGGCTGGCCCGGGAAGCGGCTGCGCACGGCGTGGATCTTCAAGTGTCCGGCCATACGCACGGAGGCATGATTGCCGGCGTGGACCGGCTGGTGGCGCGTTTTAACGAGGGATTCGTCTCCGGGCTGTACACGGTGGGTAATATGAAGCTGTACGTTTCCAATGGGGCGGGGATTTGGAACGGCTTTCCCATCCGCATCGGCGTTCCATCGGAAATTGTTCTGATTCGGCTTCGGAAAGAATAACATATATTGATAAAGCAGTTTAGGAAGTGATGCGGGCAGGATTGCCGGAATTGTTGAAAAAATATTGACTTATAGTTACTCTAATGTTTAGACAGAAATAAGGAACAAGGTCAGGCAAGGGAAATGCCGGATGAAACCGTTTTTTCCGGACGCCTTTTGCCTCTCCTTTTAACCGGATAAAAATACATGAAAACAATATCAATGATATGCACGCTGGCCGCGGCCCTGATGACAGGAGCCGGATGTTTGGGACAGGAACAACCCAAGGTTTCCGCGGAACCTTCCAGGGTCCTCATTGCCTATTATTCATGGGGAGGCAATACGAAGTACGCCGCTGCGCAAATTCAGAGGGCGACGGGAGGAACGCTGTTTGAAATCAAGCCGGTCAAGCCTTATCCCTCCGAATACCGGGAATGCACCGTGCAGGCCAGGAAGGAGATTCAGGAAGAGGTTCGGCCGGAACTGGCCGCCAAAGTAGAGGATATGGGCAAGTATGATGTGATTTTCATCGGCAGCCCCAACTGGTGGAGCACCATTGCGCCTCCGGTCGCGTCTTTCCTGGCAAGTTACGACCTTTCCGGCAAGACGGTGATTCCATTTGTGACGCATGGGGGCGGCGGCATGGCGCGCTGTGCGGACGAGGTTCGGAAGCTGTGTCCCAAGTCCACCGTTCTCAAGGGAGGCGCTTTTGCCGGGGAAGGAATCCGGACGACGAGGGCCGCGCTTGTCAAGTGGGTCAATGAGACGATTTCCATCAATAAATAATGATTTTATGAAACGAACCATCGCGGGAATGGCTTTTTCCCTTGCCTGTCTGATGAACCTTTCAGAAGCCCAAACCATAAATCACGATAAAGTGGAAATGGAGAATGGCAAAAATACGGGCATGTGCGACAAGTTACCGATGAAGCCTGATGGTATCGTCCGTCTCTCAAAAATAGAAGTGCATTCTGAATATTTGGAGGAATATGTGAAATGCGCCATCGAAGTGGGGGAAATCTCCCTGCGCAGGGAACCGGGCGTGTTGACCATGTACGCTGTTGCTGAAAAGGACAATGCTTGCAGAATTACGATTCTTGAAACTTACGCCAGCCAAAAGGCATATAAGTCGCACATCGCATCGGCCCATTTTCAGAAATACAAGCAGGAAACGTTACACATGGTTAAGGCATTGGTTTTATCCGACCAGACGCCGCTGAATCCTTCAAACAGTATTACTAATATTATTAAATAATACAATAATGAATAAGATTATTTTATTTCTTTCAATTAGTTTTTTCATAACAAATGCTATGGCGCAGGAAAAGATAGTACAGACGGCGGGACGCACTCAGTTAGGAGAGTTTGCTCCCAAATTTGCGGAACTTAACGATGATGTCCTTTTCGGTGAAGTATGGAGCCGGACTGACAAGCTCGGTCTGCGTGATCGCAGTTTGGTAACCATCACCTCCCTCATTAGTCAGGGCATCACCGACAATTCGCTCGTTTTCCATCTTCAGTCGGCAAAGAAGAATGGAGTTACCCGTACCGAGATTGCAGAAATCATCACCCACATCGGTTTTTATGCCGGTTGGCCGAAAGCATGGGCGGCATTTAATCTGGCCAAAGACGTATGGGCGGAAGATGCGGCTGGCGAAGACGCCAGAGCCGCTTTCCAACGCGAAATGATTTTCCCTTTAGGCGAGCCGAATACGGCATATGCCAAGTATTTCACAGGCAACAGCTATCTTGCACCCGTTTCACGCGAACAGGTGAATATCTCCAATGTAACTTTTGAACCCCGTTGCCGCAATAACTGGCATATTCACAAAGCGACGAAAGGCGGCGGGCAGCTGCTTATCGGTGTGGCCGGACGCGGCTGGTATCAGGAAGAAGGAAAGCCTGCTGTGGAAATTCTTCCTGGAACAGTCATCCATATTCCCGCCAACGTGAAGCACTGGCACGGGGCTGCCTCCGACAGCTGGTTCTCCCACTTGGCTATTGAGGTTCCCGGTGAGAATGCATCCAATGAATGGCTTGAGCCGGTAACGGATGAGGAGTATGCCAAGGCCGTGAAATAATGTGGATACTTCCATGTGAAACAATTACAGCGCAAGCTGTCGTGCTGGCGCTGTAATTGTTTGATACAAAATTATTTTGAGTATTCCACGGCGCCGTTGCTTTCATTCGCAATATAATAGGATTTGCCGGAGGCGCCCATGTATTCAGGAATAGTCTCGGATAGCACAGGTTAAGACCCGTATTCGACGAAATAATATGAAAAATATATTGATTATCAGCGGCCATACAAACCTTGCCGCATCTGTAGCCAATAAGACAATCCTTGAAACCTTGAACGAACGGCTGCCGGAAGCTGAAATCGTAAAGCTTGACGAACTTTATCCCGATTTTAAGATCGACGTGGAAGCCGAACAACAGAAATTGCTGCGGGCAGACATCATTGTATTGCAATTCCCTCTCTTCTGGTACTCCGCACCCTCCATATTGGAACGCTGGATGGAAGAAACCTTCCGCCACGGCTTTTCACACGGCAGTACCGGAGACAAGCTCAAGGACAAGAAACTCATTCTCTCTTTCACAACGGGAGCACCCGAAACGCTGTATAGCCGTGAAGGGGCCATGGGATACGCGATCGATGAATTTCTGCCATGCTACAAGGCTGTCTGCCGACTGACTCAACTGGAATACTGCGGCAGTGTTTATACCTGCGGCATAAGTTACGGCAATCGTACGACACCGGAACTTATCGAGCAGCAAAAGGGAGCATCGGTGGAACACGCTGAACGTCTTATCCGGTTACTTGAAGCGCTCTGATGTTTGAATAATTTCGACGCTATGGCCTTCAATTGCCTCTATCCGATGACTGCATGAATTTCATGTATGCGGAGGCGGCAGGAAGCAAATAAGAACGCAGAGCGGCCGGGATTCCTCATTGGAAATCCCGGCCGACGTCTGTTGAGGATTTAAGGGAGGGTTTATTCCTCAGGCGCGATGTTCGGCTCGCTGGCGCTGATGTAGTTCAGCGGATTGCAGCTGTCCGGCCTGCGGTTGTCTAAAAGATCCTGATAAAATTTTTTCTTGTATTTCAACACTTCCATTTGTTTTTTCAGGATTCGGAGCTGTTCCCGGAGACTTTTCTCCTGCTTGAAGATCAGTTCGGCGCGCTCCGGAATGGTGGAGTCCCCTTCCTGGCACAGGTCGATGTAGTGCTTGACGCCTTCAATCGGGAGGCCCGTCATCCGGAGGCAGTGGACCAGGCGGAGCCACCCCAGGGTGTAGTCGGAAAACATACGGGCATTCCCTCCGCTGCGGTCCACGTCCGGGATTAATCCGGCGTTTTCGTAATACCGGATGGTGTAGGCTGACATTTCCATCATTTCCGCAACCTGCTTGACAGTGTATCTGGGGGTGCGGTCATAAGAAGGGCGGTAGGTGCCGGATGGATTTTTCTGTTTGATCATCGTGTGACTGATAGCTTACAGTTACTCCAATATACGAGGCGTTGCCGGATGACAAGTTTTTTACTGTGCTTCACGGGAATAACGTATTTAAAGGCCAGGGAAAACGGCGGTAACTCCATTCCGTGGAGGAAGGACCGGGCTGTGCGTCGGAATATCGGGGGAAGGGGGGCAAATGAGTTGACTGGCTTTTCCTCCCCGTTACAATGAAGCCCGCTCCGGGGACGGAGCCTGTAATGATGATTATTGCCTCCCTTTCCGATTCCGCCCGTTACGAAATGTTGAATCCCCTGTTCAGGAGAGCTTTCGATTTTATCAGGGAGATTGCTCCGGCAACCCTGGAAACCGGCCGCCATGTCCTGGAGGAAGACGCCCTGACCGTGATGGTGAATGAACCGGTGATGAAGAAGCGGGAGAACGCCCGCATGGAAGTGCATGACCGGTTTATTGACATTCACGTGCCCCTTTCCCGGGAAGAGGGATTCATGTGGAAAGAGCGCGCGGCGCTGGAAAAGCCTTCCGAACCGTTCAACAGGGAAAAGGACGCGCAGCATTATGATGATGCTCCGGACACCTCTTTTGTCGTGAAACCGGGGCAGTTCGCCATTTTTTTCCCGGAGGATGCGCATGCCGGCTGCATTGGGGAAGGAAAGATTCTGAAACTGGTGATTAAAGTCAGAACGGCCTGAACCTCATTCCGGAAAAACAGTCCGGAATGGAGAACAGGCCGTTTCTTCAATTTGCGGGCGGGAGTTGCGTTATTTTCCGTCTTCCTTCCGGGCGTCCTGTAAAGCGTTTTCCGGAATCCATACGGCCACATTGCCGCCGTGGACAAGAAACCGGCCGTTGCCTTCCCCGTCAATGGAGACGGTTTCCTCCACGTTGCCGGTGGCTTCCTTCCAAGTTTCCCCTGCGTGCTGCTTGCCCACGTTCATGACTTTGTCTCCATCCTCTCCATTGGAAATGAGCACAGCTACGCCGGAATGCGGGTGCTCTTCATCTCCCACACGGGTGAAGCCGATGGTGTTCGGGTGGTCAAAGTAGTAATTTTGTTCCCCGAAAGCATGGTTTTTACGGATTTCCAGCAGATTGTCGATGATGGCGCGGTGCATGGGCGGGTTGCCGTTCACACCGTAATAGTCCCCGTAGAAGATGCAGGGATAACCTTCCTTCATGAGCAGGATGAGCGCATAGGCGGAGGGTTTGAACCAGTCTTCCACAGCTGATTCCAGGGAACTGCCCCACTGGGAATCATGGTTGTCCACAAAGGTAACGGCCAGCGTAGGGTGGTTCTGAACCAGGGTTCCGTCCAGAATTTTGGAAAGGTCGTAATCGCGGCCCTGCTTGGAGGCCTGGTACATGTTGTAGTGCAGGGGGACGTCAAACAGGTCCACTTTGTAGCGTTCCTCCTTGAGGTAATCGTCCAGGGATTCCAGATCCTGTTTCCAGTATTCGCCCACGGCGTAGAAGTCTGCTCCCCTTTCCTTGCGGACGGCTGCCAGGAATTTCCTGATGAATTCGTCATTGATATGCTTGATGGCGTCCAGCCTCATGCCGTCCAGATCCAGTTCCCGGGATACCCATATTCCCCATCTTTCCATTTCTTTCACCACTTCCGGGTGGTTGAAGTCCAGATTGGCGAACATAAGGTAGTCGTAGTTGCCGTTTTCTTCATCCACGCCTTCGCTCCAGCTTTTGCCGTCTCCCATAATCTTGAAAATGGAGATTTTTTCCGTGCGTGCGTCATAGTCCGTTCCGGTGAAGTGGTACCAGTGCCATTTGAAGTCGGAATATTTGTTTCCGCGGCCGGGAAAGTTGAAGCCGGTCCAGCCTTCAATCTCGTAGGCATCCGTAATTTCCTTGTCGCGGTTCTGCTGGTCCACTTCCTTGGCCATGAATTTTTCCGTATAGTCTGCCCCTGCTTTGTGGTTCATGACGGCATCCAGATAAACGCCTACATGGTGTTCGTGAAGAGCCTTGATGGCCTCCTGGAGTTCCTGCCTGGTGCCGTATTTGGTGCGGACGGTGTTTTTCTGGTCGAATTCCCCCAGGTCAAAAAGATCATAGGTGCCGTATCCTACGTCATTTTGTTCCTTCCCTTTGTAGGCTGGAGGAATCCAGACGGCCGTAACACCCATTTCCTCCAGGTGGGGGGCGTCTTCCTTCAACTTGTTCCAAAACTGTCCGTCGTTGGGCAGATTCCACTCAAAATACTGCATCATGATTCCGTTTTTCATTTGATCTGATTCCTTGTCATACCGTTCGGGTTGTCGTGCTTCCAGGGGCTGTCCGGTGGAAAAAGCGGTTTTCCTGGGCGAGGTTCCGGATGATGAATCCATACGAAGCCCCCAACAGAATAGAGTCCTGAAAGTACGGCGCGTTAGGCATACTGCCGGTCTTATGTCCTGCAAAAATGCCAGCGGCAAAACGGTAGGCGGGAAGGGCTTTTCTCCGAAGGATGGGAAAAAGCGGTTCCACTCCCCCCCTGCCGCACCACGGAAAGAACGGGCCGGGAACGCGGGTTCGTGTAAGTAAGACAGGTGGGGAGAAAGGTTATGCCTTTCCCGTGCCGGGAACCAGGTAGTGCCTGTTTTTCAGCCGGTAGTATTTCAGGAACCGGCGGATGAAGAGCAGGGTGACGATAAAGGAAAGCATGTCTGCCAGAGGAAGGGATGCCCAGACTCCGTCCTGTCCCCAGAAACGGGGCAGGACCAGCAGGAACGGCAGGAGGAAGAGCATCTGGCGCGTCAGGGACAGGAAGATTGCCAGACGGGCTTTTCCAATGGCCTGGAAGAAGTTCCCGATGATGATCTGGCTGCCGATGAGCGGAAAGGCCAGCACGCAGATGATCAGACCGTTGGCCGCCAGGCTGATGAGCGAGGCGTCATCCGTGAAAAGCCCGGCAATGCCGCGGGGAAAGAAGACGCAGGCCAGGAATCCCAGCGTGGTGAAGGATGTCCCTGCCAGAACTCCGTATTTGAGGGTGAGCAGAACGCGGCCCGGCTTCATGGCTCCGTGGTTGTAGCCGATGATGGGCTGCATTCCCTGAGTGAGGCCGATGACGAGCATGGCGAACAGAATAAGAATGCGGTTGATGATGCCGTAGGCCCCGATGGCCAGGTCCCCCCCGTGATCCGCAAGCTGCCTGTTGATGGCGACGGTGACCGCGCTGCCGCAGACGTTTACCAGGCAGGGAGCCATCCCGATGGACAGGATGCCGGTGACGATGGTCTTGCGCAGCTGCCAGATGCCGCGGCGGAAGTGGACCGTGCTAGCCGCATCGGAAAAGTGTAACAGCACGCGCACCATGCCGACGACCTGGGCGAGAAGGGTGGCCACGGCTGCTCCGGTAATGCCCCATTTGAACCAGAAGATGAAGATGGGAGCCAGGATGATGTTGATTCCTACGGAAAGAAGGGTGGAGCCCATGGCTTTTTTAGGGTAGCCGGTAGCTCTCATCACATGATTGAGGTTGAAGAAGACGTACGTGACGGGCAGGCCCAGCAAGGTAATAAGCATGAAGTCGTACGCATAGGTGAGGGTTTGCCCGCTGGCGCCGAAGGCGGTCAGGATTTCCGTAAGGAAAAGAAGCGTGGGAATCACCAGCACCACAGCGGCAATCAGACTCATGATGAGGACGTTGCCAAGCGTACGCTCAGTTCCTTCCTGGTCTTTTCTTCCCAGCCGGATGGAGCTGATGGCCGCCCCGCCGATGCCTACCAGCGTGCCCAGGGCGAAAGTCAGGTTCATGATGGGGAAGGTGACGGCCAGGCCGGACAGGGCCAGAGGCCCCACGCCGTGACCGATGAACACGCTGTCAATGATGTTGTACAGGGAGTATACCACCATGCCGGCGATGGAGGGCAGGGAGTACTGGATCAGCAGACGCCATACGGATGCGTTTTCCAATTCTGCGATGTTGCGTGACTGGGCTGCCATGGACGTTCCTCCTTTCAAAACAGGTGGCAAACTATAAAAACGCACGGATGGGTTGTCAAGCTGTCCACCTGTCCGGAAAACGGCCTTTTTCCCCCAGTTTCAGAGAGAGGGCTGTTTTTGATTGACTGTGGAAGCTTTTGGAGGTTGAGTCCTTTCCGCCTTTTTCAGAAGCACGCCATGACCATGTCCGTTTTCCCTTTCCTGCGTCTTGTCTCCGTTTGCGGCGCCGCTCTTATGGGTTCTTCCTGTCTGCCCATGTTTGGCGCCGGGCAGGTGCTGGCGGGAAGCAGCCTCGCGGAAGGTCTGCTGCCCTCTTCCTCTCTGGATCTTGTGTGGAGGGGAGACATCCGTTCTTTTCCCTCTTCCGGTTTGAGGACGCCCCGCGGGTTCAAAGTTTCTCCCGCGGATTCTTATTCCCTGCTGATGGAAGCGCGCCCGGGGATTGCCGGAGAGTGGGCCTGCTATCATGACCGCAGCAATTACTACTGGGCTTTTGTAGCCGGAAAGAAGGAGGAAGAAGCGGGGCTTTACGCCGTGCGCCGCGGCGTGGCCGTAAGCGGCATTTCCGGAGAAATTGAAGATGCCCCCGCCGTGCAGGATGCTCAGCCATCCTCCGCCATGTAAGCACAGGTTCTGGTCTTTTTGCAAAAAATGCTGCCGGAACCCCGTTTTCCGGCAAGTTGGACACGATAGGTTTGACAGGCAGCTGTTATTGCGGGCGTATTATGAACCGCATGAAGTTCCTTTTATTATCGTTTGCATGGGTGTGCATGGCTTGCGCCGGAGCATGGGGGCAGGATACGGCCCCGTCTTTCCCGGCCAACGGGGCCAATTACAGGCTGTTTCCGGCGGACCGGCCTCCGCTGGTTCCCAAACCCCAGCAGCTGCGCTGGGACGACAGGGCCATTCCCGTGCAGTCCGTACGCATTTTGGCTCCGTCTCCGTCCAGGACTTCCTATCCGGAACAGATGAAGTTCATTGTTTCCGAATTGAAATCTTTTCTGGCGGAGCACCGCGTGAAGGTGGCTCCGGACGGGACTTTTGCCGTTAAATTCGTCAAGGGGGATGTGAAAGCCGGCACGGAAAATTCCAAGCTGAAGGAGGAGGCTTATTCCCTCCGTGTAACTCCCGGCGGCGCACTCATTACGGCGATGGATACCAGAGGATTCTATTACGGCATGAAAACGCTGGAGCAGCTTCTTTTGCGCCGCGGCGGGACGACGACCATTTCCGCCTGCGATATCGTGGACTGGCCGGATTTTGAAATCCGCGGATTCATGAACGATGTGGGACGCAATTACATGCCGCTGCCTCTGATTGCACGGGAGCTGGATTCCATGGCGCAGCTCAAGCTGAATGTTTACCACTTCCATTTTACGGAGAACCCCGGCTGGCGGCTGGAATCCAAAATTTATCCGGAGCTGAACGCTCCCGAAAATTATACGCGCATGCCTGGCAAGTTTTACACGCAGAAGGAGTTTAAGCAGCTGGTGGAGTACTGCCGCCTGCGCAATATCCTGCTGATTCCGGAGATGGATATGCCGGGGCACAGCCAGATGTTCCGCAAGGCGCTCAACGTGAAGATGAGCGATGAAAAAGCCACCAAGGCCCTGGTGGCCCTGATCAAGGAGTTGTGTTCCCTGGTTCCCAAGGAGAAAATGCCCATCATCCACATTGGCACGGACGAGGTGCGCGGCAAGGATGAGCAGGTGAACAATGAGATTCTTAAGGAGTACATCCATGCAGTGGAGTCCTGCGGCCGCATTCCCATGAGATGGCAGCCCGGCCTGACGCCGAAGGGCTATAACGGCTCCATCCAGCAGTTATGGTCCGGCCGCCAGAACCGTGGCGCATGGCCTACCGACGGAGCGAAGTACGTTGATTCCCTGGAGACTTACCTGAACCACCTTGATCCGTTTGAAACGGCCATGACCATGTATTTCCGCCGGGCATGCCCGTTTCGGAATGCGGAAGGACTGGGCATGATGTTGTGTTCTTTCCCGGACCTGGAAATTACGGATCCGCGCAACCAGGTTCTTCAGACGCCCGTTTACGCCGGCATGGCGTTCGTTTCCGAACCTTTGTGGAATAATCCCCATGAGAAGGTGCAGGGAGACCCCAACCGGGACGAATATATGAAGTATTTTTCCAATTTGCCCGTGCAGGGGGATCCTCTTCTGAAGGGGTTTGCGGATTACGAGAACCGCGTGCTCGCCATCCGGGACCGTTTTTTCGTGGATAAGGAGTTTAATTACGTACGGCAGGCGAATATTCCCTGGAAATTGCTGGGGCCTATTCCCAACGGCGGTAAGACGGAAAAGGAATTCGCTCCGGAGGAGGACAACAAGGCAGGGAAGATGAGGGATTCCTACGAGATTGACGGCGTCACCTATGAGTGGTCCGGAGACGATTACACGGGGGCCACCATCATTTTCAAGCATTACTGCGATTTTCCGACGCTGTTCAATGGCGCAAAGATGGGTGCTTATCCCCACAAAAACCACACTTATTACGCGCAGACCTGGATTTATTCCCCCAAGGCGCAGACGGTGCCTTTCTGGATTAGCGGACATACCTGGGCCACGTCCGATTGGCGCAACGGTCCGGCGAGCGTTCCCGGCAAGTGGTTTCATGCGGATCCCAAATTTTTTGTGAACGGCCGGGAGATTGCCCCCCCGCAATGGAAAAAGCCGCGTAACAGCGGCGTGATGGTGGATGAAAACTACCATTTCCGGGAGCCTTCCATGGTTCCTCTTAAGAAGGGTTGGAACCGCGTGCTGGTAAAGAGCCCCAGCAACAATTCCGCGCGTCGGTGGATGTTCACATTCGTTCCGGTGCTGGTGAACCCCAAGACGCCCGGCTGCAATGTGAAGGAGTATCCCGGCCTCAAATTTTCCACACGTCCGGAATAGAAAATCCCGTGATGAGCATCCGGAGCTGGAATGATCCGATTGCAGTATCCGCCATCATCATTAAAAAAGAAGCCACGCTTCTGGCAAAAGCGCGGCTTCTGCTTGCATGCAAAGGACACGGATACGAAGTTAAGCCCTCCGGCGGCGCGTTATCGGAGCGGCAAGTCCCGGCAGGCCAAGGGAAGCCGAGTCCAGTTCCGGCACGGGAAGAACCCCTTCATTGTAGATTCAATGGAGCAGGGTAACCCTGTATGGTCACAGTATTTTCCAGGGAATATGTTCCAATAGTTCATCAAAGCCGAGCCCCGTGCCTCCAGGAACAGCTGCCTGAGGGTCCATGCCTCCCATCCGGTCTATAAAGGGGTCCGGCTCAAACAGGAGGTGGGTGCAGAGGCCGCAGAGGGGAATTTCCGTGGGCAGGGAGTTGCGGTAATATTCCGCCGCCTGGTAAACGGCCCAGAGCTGCCCTACGGGGTGATCCATGACAGTGGTGAAGACGGGAGGTTCGTAAAGATATTCCGGCGTTGCTTCCCGTGCGGGTTTGACGATGCGGATGATGGGCAGGTCCGAGGAGATGGCCGGCTGGTGTTCCACATCCGAACCCATGTCCAGGGCCAGAGGCATGCCGGCGTCTACCAGACGTTCCCAGCTCTGGATGGAGAAGGGGCACGGGTCTTCTATGAAGTCTATTCTGGTTTTCAGATGGTGGGGCAGGGATTTCCAAAATTTCAGGGCATCGTTTTCATTCAGGCATCCGTTGAAGTCCAGCCGCCAGCGCCAGGAGGGAACCATGGATGCCAGCATCGTCAGCCGTTCCAGGGCGGCGGCCAGATTGGCGCTGGCCTTGATTTTTCCTGCCTTGAATCCCTTGGATTCCATGATGCGAATGGTAGCGGGGCTGACGCAGGAGGGCAGCGTGGCGTGGCTCTCCGGAATGTGAAGACCGTCAAACAGGCTGACGCCCCTCGCGCGTGCTTCCCCGTCCGTTCGGGCGCACTCCGCAGCGCGGACGCCCAGAGGCAGAGGGCGGCCCTTCCTGAGCGCGTCCAATTCCTCTTGCAGGGTGGCGTCTCCCAGTTCCGGCCACGGCTGGATGCAGCCGTACCCGCCTTCATCCGTTTTAATGAGGGATCCCTTCCTGCACACTTCCGCGGCTCTGGCGTTCAGAGGGCCGCAGGCTGTTAAAGAATATTCATGGTAAAACACAACTTTAATTCAAACAACCTTTCCTTCTTTTGTCACGATGAAAAAAGGTTTTCATTGGATTTTGGAGGGTGAAACGTCTAAGCTCTGCGTCATGTACAGAACATTGGTGTTCGGGGCGGACGGCCGGGTGGGAAGCCGTCTGGCAGCGTATCTGGAAGAACATGGCCTGGAGGTGGTGAAGTGCGGACGGGGCTTTTGTGATTTGAAGGATTTAAGCGCTTTGAAACGTGTTCTGCTTTCTTCCGGAGCCACTCATGTGGTGAATTGCGCCGCTGTGAGCGGATTGGAAGCCTGCCTGGATGATCCGGAGACGGCCCACCGCGTCAACGCCATGGCTCCGGAGATGATGGCGCGCATTTGCCGCCTGGAGGGCATGCGCTTTATCCATTTGAGTACGGATTATGTGCTGGACGGCAGGAGGAGAGGTTTGAAAACGGAGGAGGGGAAGTGCCGCCCCGTAAATGTGTACGGAGAGTCCAAGCTGGAGGCGGAATTCCGTGTGCGGGAGGAGATGCCGGATGCTCTGATAGCCCGCGTTTCCTGGGTATTCGGCAATCCAGAACGGCCCTCATTCCCGGAAATGGTGCTGCGGCGGGCAATGAAAAGGGAGCCTTTGGCCGCTGTGGCGGATAAATGGTCCATGCCTACATGGGTGGAAGATTTATGTGCATGGCTCCGTTTTCTGGCTTATGAGAGCGGGGCGTCCGGCGTGCTGCATCTGTGCCAGTCCGGAGAGCCTGTTTCCTGGCACAGTTATGCCGTGACCGTGCTGAAATGCACCGTGAAGCACGGGTTACTGCCTTCTTTGCCGCCTGTGGCGGAACAAAAGCTCGACGAACAGGCCGGTTTCAGGGATGCTCGGCCCCGGCATACCGCCATGTCCAGCGAACGCCTTTCTTCCCTGATGAAGCAGCCCGTGAGGGCGTATGAAGAGGCCATTGACATGGCCGTGGCCCGCTATGCCGCAGATCCAACCTTTCTCTCCAGCATTTCATGAATGATTTCCACAATTCCCGTGATTCCCGCCCCAGGCCCGTTTACCGGGACCGCCGTTCCCAGCCGGGCCGCCCGCGCACAGTTCCCAAAAAGAACCTTTTTGCCAACAAGTCGCCGGAAGGGAGCGAACAATGGCTCAAGCCCTGGGTGGAGCTGAAGTATTTCACATACAATCCGGCCGTGTTCCCCCGCATGCTCGGCTCCGTAAGCGGGGAAATAGCGCCGGGAAGCCTGGTAAACGTCTATGACAAGAACGGTGAACTGTTCGGCGCCGGATTCTGGAATGAGTCCAGCCGCACGCCCCTGCGCATGGTGTACCACGGGAAGGACGTTTTTGCCGAACGTGACCTGGATGCTGCGCTGGAACGCGCCGTGAAGCTGCGCAGGGAAGTTCTGCGCCTGGATGAAACCACTAATGCGTACCGTGTGCTGCACGGAGATTCCGACGGATTGGGCGGCTTGGTGGTGGACCGTTACGCGGACGTGCTGAGCCTGGAGGTGAGTACGCTGGCCGTCTGGCAGAGGCTGAACCGCTGGCTGCCCCTGCTGCACCGCCTGTGCGGCACAAAACGCCATGTGGTGCAGGTGGATGAGGGCATTGCCCGCATGGAGGGCATCCGGGCGGAGGAGGCGCCGGCATCCCCGGCCCCCGTCAGGCTGGTGAAGATTGTGGAAAACGGCATCACCTATGAAGTGGACTTCGCCCAGGGGCACAAGACGGGCTTTTTCTGTGACCAGCGGGACAACCGCCTCAAGTTCGCCTCCCTGGTGAAGGGGGCCACGGTGCTGGACCTGTGCTGCTACAGCGGCGGCTTTTCCATTGCCGCCAAGATGCTGGGCGGAGCGGCGGAGGTAACGGGTGTGGATTTGGATGAGAAAGCCGTCGCCATGGCTAAAAGAAACGGAAATATCAACCGTCAGCGCATCGACTTCGTACATGCGGATGCCTTTGTCTATGCGCGCCAGATGGTGCGCAACGGCCGCCTGTTTGACGCCGTGCTGCTGGACCCTCCCAAATTCATCGTTGGCAGGGACGGATATGAAGAGGGCATCAAAAAATACCATGACCTCAATATGTTGGGGCTGCAATGCGTGCGCCCCGGCGGCCTGTTTGTCACCTGTTCCTGTTCCGGGCTGCTTTCCCCCGCGGAGTTTGAGCATACCGTCATCAAGGCCGCCCAGCGGCAGGGGCGCAAGCTTCAGATTATGGCGATGACCGGCCCCGGCTGGGACCACCCTTTCCTGAGTACTTATCCAGAGGGCCGTTATCTGAAGGTTCTGTGGGCAATTGCCCTGTAGCTGGAGGTTGAGGCCCGGGATGCATTTCGGAAAAACCTTTCAGGCGTGTTGACGTTTTTTGCCCCTCTCTGCTTTCGTGGTGAGGAATATGGCAAAACAAGTATTGCAGCGGCTCAGTTTTACGGCCGGGGAGCTGACCCCGTGGCTGGCCGGACGCGCCGACCTGGATCCCGTGTCCCGTGGTGCCTCCCGGCTGATAAATTTTCTGGTCAGCCCCTTCGGCGGTCTCCAGCGCAGGCCGGGAACACGCCTGGTCGCCCGCGCGGGATGCCGGGAGGGCATGGTGAGGCTGGTTTCCTTCAAGTACTCCACGGGCGTGCAGTTCATGCTGGAAGTGGGGCGCGGCTACGTCCGGTATTTTAAAAATGGCGCGCTTCTGACGGATACGGAAGGCGGGGTGCTGGAAACGCTTACTCCGTGGAAGACGGATGAACAGGTAAGCAACCTCCGGATGCAGCAGCTGAATGACGTGATTTACTGCGTGGAACCTTCTACGCCGCCTATGACGCTGGCCCGCTACGCAGACGATGACTGGCGGCTGGAAGCGTTGGAGTTTTCCGGAATTCCTTATGAGAGTTCCCTGTTGAATGCCGTGCGGCTGGAATGCCGCATGGTGCGGGAGGGGAGCGTCAACAGGCTGCTGGCGACGGCGGACGATGATGTATTCACTCCGGAAATGGAGGGAAAGGAGTTTCTGCGCATCACCAGGAAATATGGAGAAACCGTGGCGGAGGGAAACCAGATGCCTTTTTACCATTTGACGACTCTGAGCCGGGACCTTTATAAGGGAGAGACTTTTTCCATGAACCGGGAGGACGGCTGGCGGCAGGCTTATACCTGCATCCGCGATTTCAGCCGGGAAAGCGACTACCAGGAAGGGGTGGACCGCCCGGAGAGGTACACGGCCTTTTTTGAAAAAGGGGCCGATGCCAGTACCCGCATTTATGTCAACGGCGCGTGGACGTTGGAGACGACGGGGACCTGGGATGCGGAATGGGAAATCTGCCGGGGGTATCCGGACGGCTCCAATTACCTTCCCAACCGTCCGGAATTAGTGTGGCATTCCGTGAAGAGCTTCCAGCAGAGGGAGGGGTTCCGGAATAATTTCACCCTGAGCGGCAATGAAGAGGAAATGTCCTACTACAAAATCCGCCTCATGGCTTACAAGGACGGGTCTTCTGCGGGAACGCCCGTATTCCGCGCATCAGCCGGCTCCTTTAACCATGAAGTGATGGTGGAGGAATATGTTTCCCCGCGCAGCGCCTATCTTGCGAACGCCCTTCATCTGTCCTATCATACGCTGAGTGACTGTGATACCAATGACTGGTCTTTTGGTGCGTTCGGGGTTCGAAACGGTTATCCGTGCACGGTAGAGTTCCATCAGGGGCGGCTGTGGTTCGGAGGCACTCCTGGGCAGCCCCAGACGCTGTGGGCCAGCAGGGTGGATGATTTTTCCGCGTTTACACCCGGCATTCCGGCGGATTCCCCCATGATTCTGACAATGACCGCTTCCCAGCAGAACCGTATTTCCTGGATATCTTCCCTCCGGGGGCTGATGGTTGGAACCAGCGAGGGGGAATGGCGTCTGTCCTCCACCAATTCAGAAGGGTTGAATGCCTCTAATGCCGGATTTGAGCGCCATTCCGGCGTGGGGTCTGCCTCCCTGGATGCCCTGTCTGTAGAAAACAGCCTTCTTTTTGTGCAGCAGGGCGGGATGAAGGTTCGGGAATTATTTTATTCTCTGGAGGCCGACGGTTACCAGACAAGGGATGTGAGCCTGTTGTCCGACCATTTGCTGGGGGAGGGAATTGTGGACTGGACTGTACAGAGGAGCACGGCGTTCCATGTCTGGTGCGTTTTGGGTGACGGCAGCGCCGTATGCATGACTCTGAACAGGGAACAGAATGTGGTGGCGTGGCATGCACACCGCCTGGAACATGGCCGCATTCTGTCCGTGGCGTCCCTGCGCGGTTCCCGCAATACACCGGATGAGGAAGTATGGTTTGCCGTGGCGCGCGGGGAAGGGGAGGAGGCCTGCATTACGGTGGAATGCATGGCGGATGGGAATGCCTGCCTGGATGCCTGCACGGAGGCTGTCGTGAAGGGGGAGACGCTGTCCGGCCTGAGCCATTTGGCGGGATGCGGCGCCTTTCTGGTGGGCGGGGACGGCGCATGCATGGACATCAGCGTTGACGGAGCCGGGAATGCCGCCTGTCCCGGAAGGGGGGACGGGGAAACAGTATCCGTAGGCCTGGCCGCTCCGGCGGAAGTAAGGACGATGCCCCTGGAAACGCTTGAGACGCTGGGTTGCTTTAAAAAGCAGCTCGGTGCGCGCGTCCTGCTTCATGAAAGCACCCTGAAATTCCGCTACGGAACGGGAACTCCGGAGGCATGGAAGGATTTCCAGCCCGGCAGGTACGGTGTTTCCGAACCTTACTCCGGCTATGTGCGGATGATTCACAACTATGGTATGGATGAGCAGTCTTCCTTTGCCCTCCGTGTGGAGACTCCGGCTCCATTTAACCTTCTGGCCCTGGTGCTGGATGTGGAATTATAGGCGCAGGAGTGCGTTTACGGCTGTTCAGCCGCCTCTTCATGGGAAAGCATATGCACAATGACCTTGATGCCGTGTTTTTCCCCAGCCGCCTTCGCCAGGGAACGAATGGCGGAGGCCGTCATTCCATTGCGGCCGATGATGCGCGCCACGTCCGTTTTTTCCAGAATCAGGCGGAAGCGGACGGCGTCTCCCTGCGGGGATTCCGCAACGCGCAATTCCGCCTGTTCCGGGTGTTGCACGAATTGCAGGGCGATCAATTGCAGGTACTGGCGGATTTGTTCTACGGCAGGATGCATGAAGGGAAATATGGGTTATTTTCATGAACCATACTATAAAGCCGCCTGATTGAAAAGATGCAATTCCAGACATTCCCTGAAAAAGAAAGTCGCCCCGGCCGTAAAACGGCCGGGGCGCCCCAACTACCCTATGAAACTGGATCGGTTAAGATCCAGAGAGCTTTTTTAACGAGCGCTCACCTGCTCGAGGCGCAATATAGTGGAGGAAAAGGGGATACGCAAGTATTTTTTCATTGGAACGATGTTTTTGTTCAATGGAAATAGCATCGTATTTTTACTTCATTTTGACAATATCGGGACCGGAGGAATGGTTATTGTTATTGTCATGAAATCATCTTCCGGGAAGCAGTTCATACGTGAACCCCTTCAGGTATTCCGTTTCCGGAATATTCAATAAAACCGGATGATCCGCTCTTTGGCCGTGTTGCTGCATCAGACGCAGGGTGGCCGGAGCATCAATGGCGGCGTCAAGCACGCTCTCCCGGAACAGGTCCGCTCCGGCGTGGTGGGAACAGCAGAAGGTGGAAAGGATGCCTCCCGGGGCCAGAAGCTTCATGGCGCGGAGGTGGATTTCCTTATATCCGCGCATGGCGTCATGCACGGATTTTTTGTTTCTGGTAAAAGAGGGCGGATCCAGGATAATTAAATCCCATTTGTGTTCTCCTCCGTCCCGGACAAGGGCTGCTTCCTTTTTCAGGAAGTCAAACGCATTATCCGTGACACACTGCACGGAGACTCCGTTCAGGCGGGCGTTCCGCGCTACGGCGTCCATAGCATCCTGGGAAACGTCCACGGCCGTTACCTCCGAGGCACCGGCAAGGGCGCAGGCCAGGGCGAAACCGCCCTGATTGCAGAAGCAGTCCAGCACGCGGCGTCCGCGGGCGAAGCGAGCCACGGCGGCATAATTGTCAAGCTGGTCCAGATACAGGCCGGTTTTCTGTCCCGTCTGAAGGTCAATCATGAATTGCACGCTGCCGCTGCGTGCGGCAAAAGGTTCCGGTTGCTGTCCTCGTGCCACCCGGACGGAGGGGGAAATACCTTCTGCCGCCAGCATGGGTGAATCATTCCTGACAATAATCCCGCGGGGAGAAAGAAGGTCTTCCAAAACATTCAGGATGATGGGGAGGCGGCATTCCATGGCGATCGTCAGCGTCTGGACGACCAGATAATCCGCGTAACGGTCCACAATGAGGCCGGGAAGCCCGTCGGATTCGCTCCAAACGAGCCGGGTGAGAGTTTCTTCCGGAAGCCGGCGGCGGCGCAGTTCTACTGCCTGGCTGATGCGCCTGGAAAAGAAATCTCCGTTCAGTTCCTGTTTGCGGCGGGAAAAGCGCCTGGCGACGATTTGGGAATGGGGATTGAACATGGCGGAACCCAGAAAGCGGTCCTTGAAATCCTTCAGGGCCACGACGTCCCCCGGCTGCGGATTGCCGAAAATTTTGCGCACTTCCGTGCCGTAAACCCAGTCGTGCCCTTGAAAAATGCGTGCTCTTGGAGAAATAATCAAACCTGCCATGTCAGGAAAGGCAATACATGATCGGGGTGGAAAGTTCAAGGGTAATGCGGGCGGCTCCCAGAAAGGCCGTGGGAAGGGTGGAGGCCTCCGTTCCCTGGGATTTTTCGCGCAAGTACGCCGCTGTGCATCATTCCGGGACTATTTCGGTTGAAAATGCCCGGAAACGAAGTAAAATAGGGCGCGTTATGAAAGTAGAAACTTTTGAAACTCCCCAGGATGCTGCCAAGGCTTTGGCAGGAGAAGTTGCGGAATTGATCCGTACGCGCACCGCTGAAGGCAAAAACGTGGTTCTTGGCCTTGCCACGGGCGCCACTCCGCTGCCTTTTTACGCAGAGCTGGTCCGCATGCATAAGGAGGAAGGCCTTTCCTTTGCCAACGTGATTTCCTTCAATCTGGACGAATACAGCGGCTTGGATCGCGACCATCCGGAATCCTACTGGTACTTCATGCACACGAATCTTTTCAACCACATCGACATCAAGCCGGAAAACATCAACCTGCCCTCCGGCACGGTGAAGGATGATGAAATTGCCGCCCACTGCGCCGCCTATGAACAAAAGATCAAGGATTGCGGCGGTATCGACCTCCAGATTCTCGGCATTGGCCGAACTGGCCATATCGGCTTTAACGAACCCGGCTCCGATGATACCACCGTCACCCGGCAGGTTCATCTGGACGAACTGACCCGTTCCGATGCTGCTCCCGCTTTCGGCGGTATTGAAAATGTTCCCACCACCGCCATTACCATGGGCGTGGCAACCATCATGGGCGCCCGTGAAGTGGCTTTGATGGCCTGGGGAGAAAAGAAGGCGTCCATCGTGAAAAAGGCTGTTCAGGGGCCTGTGACGGTGGATGTGGCCGCCTCCTACCTTCAGAAGCATCCGAACGCCAAGTTTCTTCTGGACAAGGGGGCTGCTTCCCTCCTTTAATTTTACGTTTTAGGAACGGAAATGCCGTCTTTCCCGGTTTCGTGGAAAGGCGGCGTTTTTTATGGGGTGAAGGAAGGCGGAAGCTTCTTTTTTCCATGGAAGTTATATGGGAAATGCCGCCTATGCAGGCAAAAGGAGAGGGGTGGAGGTTGTGCGGGGAGGATTTTGTATCATCGTATGCTAATTCACACATCAGCGCAGCGTACGTTTCAAACTATTAACATATATATGGCGGGCGCTGGATGGCATCCGCCATTTTTATTGG
>ENA-ORSA01000338-ORSA01000338.1-human-gut-metagenome-genome-assembly--contig:-NODE-338-length-54065-cov-12.863673_pt1 | contig 54065 bp, 53 predicted proteins | sample MGYA00242179_ERZ509142 | MGnify/ENA primary metagenome ERZ509142 (study PRJEB26280, sample SAMEA2338659) | human gut metagenome | biome: human gut; feature: human-associated habitat; material: faeces... | reverse complement strand
ACATCAGTAAGATTTAGAAGTCAAGTTATCTTTATATAAAAAGGCTTCTGCCGGAGGGTATCATACATTTTCGCAAAAGTGATACCTTTTAGCAAAAGCCAATTATTCAGCAGAGTCTCTCACCACCCCACTGATTCATTATACAAATGTTTCATTCAAAGAACTACAAAACACACGTCCATTTTCTTTCCTTAATGTCCAACAAACCGCAGGAAATCAAGGTTTCTTTGAAAGCAGACAAATGGTTTCAATATTTCCGGACCAAGGGAACATGTCCACGCAGCACATCCGCTCCACCTGATATCCTCTGGCGGTTAAAACTTCTAAGTCTCTTGCAAGACTAGTTGGCTTACAGGAAATATAAATCATACGGTCTACGCCATAGCGGATAATCTTCTCCAATGCCTTTGGATGGATGCCATCGCGCGGAGGGTCCAATACGATAAAATCCGGTTTTTCGGTAATATCGTCCAATACTTTTAAGACATCGCCGGCTAAAAATTCGCAGTTTTCAAGACCATTTAATGCTGCATTTTCCTTTGCGGCTTCCACTGCCTCTTCTACTATTTCCACACCCACTACCTTTTTTGCGGCAGGTGCCAGCATCTGTGCAATGGTTCCGGTTCCGCTGTATAAATCGAATACCACCTTGTCTGCCTTCTCAGTCAGCGTATCACCGATATAGTCTCTTGCTGTCTGGTAAAGCACCTCTGCTCCAAGAGAGTTGGTCTGGAAGAAAGAAAATGGTGTGATTCTAAAACGAAGTCCTAAGAGTTCTTCGTAGAAATAATCTTTTCCATATAAAATCTCTGTTCCTTCATCCTTTACTACATCTGCTACACTGTCATTTTTCGTATGAAGAATTCCTGCAATGCTGCCGTCTAAATCAAGTTTACATAATGCATCTTTCATTCCAGCCAACAATTCTTTTTCTGAAGATATTGCCTCCGTCAGACCATCCAGTATATGCTCTGCGCCTGCCGTTACGAGGTCAATCAGGATCTCTTTGGTCTTTACCGCTTTACGCACCAGTAAATGGCGCAGATATCCGGTATGCCGCATCCTATGATAATAGGAAATCTTTTTTTCTGCAAAATACTGCTGCACACAGCTTAATATCTTCCGATAATCTTCATCTACAATTTTACAGTCCGTTACCGAAACAATATCATAAAAGCTGCCACGCTTATGCATGCCAAGAGCAAGGGGGCCATCCTTATATTCATCCCCAAAAGTAAATTCCATCTTATTACGGAATCCAAATTCATTCGGACTTGCTTTTACGCCCTCAAAGCTGTAGGTTTCCGGGTCTACTACCGCATCCATCAGTTTCTTCACCTGCTGTCCTTTTAATACAAGCTGATCTTCATAGGATAAATTCTGATAAGTACAGCCTCCACAGATTCCAAAATGCGGGCATGGTGCTTCCGGCAGCTCATTTGGTGCTTTCTTCAAAACTTCCAGTAAGCGGCCTTCGCCTTTTCCCTTTCTTACCTTATTTACAGAAAAGGAAATCTCCTGTCCCGGTAATACGTTTTTTACGATTACCTGCTTTCCTTCTTCTACTTTTACAACTCCCTTATTCGGGAAATCCACATATGCAACAGTTCCCTGTAATACCTGACCTTTTTTCATACTTACCTCACACGAACAATTCTTTTCCAGAAACACATGTCATCCGCAGCGTTTCCGGCACACTCAGTAAAAGGGCTGCATGATATCACACAGCCCTTTACATCTTCACCTGTTAAATTATGCAAATGATAATGATTATTTCTCTTCCTCGTCATCCTCGTCAAAGAAATCATCTTCAAAATCATCATCGAAATCGTCTTCAAAATCCTCCAGATAATCTGGTGCAAAGAAACGATATAATCCATAAGCAGCTGCAGCAACTACTACAACAATACCAATGATTGCAAAAATTAAACCAGCTTTTGATTTTTTCTTTTCTTCCATTATTTCCTCTTTCTCCTTTTTATGCAATAATTCTGTTACTTTGTTCACATTTGCGGTTAATAAATTCTTTAATTCTTCCATTTTTTCCATTTCTGACCACTCCTTTTTATGCCAACAACAGTTTTTCATTTTCCTGCCACCTAGAACTCTTTTTATTAATTCATTATAGCATATGTTTCCCCAATCTACTAGAAAAAATTACAAATTCATAAAATTTTTATAACTTTTTCAATTTGGCAAAGGATGCAAACATCTTCTTCACACCTACACCGGAAAAATCAACGGTAACCTCATAATCCCTGCCGCCGTCAATAATCTGCTTTACGACTCCGGTGCCGAATTTCAGATGGGAAACGGTATCACCCACAGCATAATCCAACGGCTTTTTCATTGCGGAATTGCCAAAGTTTCTTGCCTCCGGTACGCCAGTTCTGCGCAGTGCCATCGGCTTTGCCGAAAATGCATTTTTCGCCATCATACTTGGTTTCGGAATATCCGGCATTTTTTCCTTCTGGATGGTTCCCGCTAAAAGTTCCCGCGGAATCTCTTTTACGAAACGGGACACCTTATTATACTGTGTTTCTCCTCGTATCATACGCATTCTTGCGCAGGATATGGACAACCGCTCCTTGGCTCTTGTGATTCCCACATAGGCAAGACGACGTTCTTCTTCGATTTCCGCTGTTGGATTTTCCGCACAGATTGCACCGAATCCCGGAAACAGTCCGTCTTCCATTCCTGCCAGATAAACCTGTGGAAATTCAAGACCCTTCGCACTGTGCAGCGTCATCAGCACAACATAGTCCTGTGTCTCATCCACACTGTCAATATCTGCAACCAGTGCTACTTCCTCTAAGAATCCGCTTAAGGTCGGCTCTTCTTCGCTTTCCTCATAAGTAACCGCTTTGGAAATCAACTCATCGATATTTTCCATTCGCTGCTGTGCTTCCTCTGTATTTTCTGCTTCCAGCTCACGGACATAACCGGTTTCTTCAATGATTTCCTTCAAAAGCTCTGATACACTGATATACGGCAACTTGCTCCGCATACTCTGAATCAGCATTACAAACGGTCTGATTTTTGCAGATGCCCGTCCGATTGTGCCAATCTCTTCTGCCATTTTTAAGGCATTATAAAAGGTAAGACCGTTTTCATCGGCATAATCCTGCACCCTGCTTAATGTCGTTGCTCCAATTCCACGTTTTGGCACATTGATAATACGGCGTACCGCCAGATTATCCATGGCATTGTCAATGGTCTTAAGATAAGCCAGTAAATCCTTGATTTCTCTTCTGGAATAGAAGTTTACGCCTCCCACAATCTTATATGGTATGCTGGCTGTGATAAAACGTTCCTCGAAAAGTCGGGACTGGGCGTTGGTACGGTATAATACGGCACAGTCTCCGTAATGATACATGCCTTCCCGCACTTTGCTCCGGATATCTTTTGCTACATAGTCTGCTTCATCAAATCCGGTTTCAAACTGATGAAATGCAATTTTTTCGCCTTCCTCATTCTCAGTCCAGAGACGTTTTGCCTTTCGTCCCACATTATTTGCAATGACCCCATTGGCTGCATTTAAAATATTCTGGGTGGAACGGTAATTCTGCTCCAGCTTGATGGTAACTGCATTTGGAAATTCTTTTTCAAAATTCAATATATTATAAATGTTTGCTCCACGGAATTTGTAAATGGACTGGTCATCATCACCTACCACGCAGAGATTCTTATATTTGCCTGCCAGCAGTTTAATCAGCTGAAACTGTGCCGTATTGGTATCCTGATACTCGTCCACCATAATATAACGGAACCGCTCCTGATAATAATCCAGCACTTCCATATCTGACTGGAAAAGCTCTACAGTCTTTACAATCAAATCATCAAAATCCAGTGCATTATTTTTCCGTAACACCTGCTGATATTCCCGGTAAACAGCTGCTTCCTTCATTTTCCGGAAATCTCCCTGCGCCCGTAAGGCATATGCTTCCGGACTAATCAGCTCGTCCTTTGCAGAAGAAATGGCCGCAAGCAAACTTTTTTCCTTATACATCTTCGTATCAATTTCCAGACGCTTGCAGATATCCTTCATAATGGTCTTCTGGTCTTCTGTATCATATATGGTAAAGTTGGTTCCAAATCCGATATGGTCAATAAAACGGCGCAGAATTCTCACACAGGTAGAATGAAAGGTAGATACCCAGATATTTTCCGAGCCATAGCCCACCATGTCATCAATACGCTCCCGCATTTCGCCTGCAGCCTTATTGGTAAATGTAATCGCAAGGATATGATAGGGATTGACTCCCAGTTCCTCTATCAGATATACCGCCCGGTGAGTCAGCACACGGGTCTTTCCGCTGCCTGCGCCCGCCAGCAGCAGCACAGGTCCTTCTGTTGTAAATACACCTTTTTTCTGTTCTTCATTTAATGAATCGTATATACTCATAATGCTCCTTTACTCTCCTCAATACCACTCCGCTCAGTATACCATACTTCCTTAAGGGATGGGAACATATTTTCTGTATTTCTTTTCAGATTTCTTTTTGTACTGTCCGTCGAACGCATTCATGCGTTCTTTTCCCTTATATCCATTCTATTGTAGTTGCATCACGCAATGTCATTTACACATCACAGCGTCATTGTATATGCTTTCTGTCATTCTTCTTCTTGTCATCTAGTTTTCAATACTATATAATAGGTATGAGGTGAATTCAAATGACAATTGATGCAAAAGATTTATTAAACAGTATTTTATCCAGTCTGTCGCGGATTGACTATATCCGTCCGGAAAGCATTCCAAATATTGACCTTTACATGGATCAGATTACAACCTTCATGGATACCCAGCTTGCAGCTTCCAAGCGTCATCCCGATGACAAGATTCTGACCAAAACCATGATTAACAACTATGCAAAAAACAATCTGCTTCCACCGCCGGTCAAGAAGAAATACAGCAAAGAACATATTCTGATGCTGATTTTCATTTATTATTTCAAAAGCATATTAAGTATCAATGATATCGAAAGTATCTTAAATCCTCTGGCAAAACGTTTCTTCAATGCAGAAGGAGATTTCAATCTGACAACTGTCTATGAAGAGGTGTTCAGTCTGGAACGGGATGAGGTAAAAAATCTGATGAAGGATATTACCAAGAAATTCAATACCAGTTCTACCACCTTTGCAGATGCACCGGAAGAAGACCAGGATTTTCTTCATACCTTTTCCTTTATCTGTATGTTAAGTTTTGATGTATTTGTAAAGTGTATGTTGATTGAAAAGCTGATTGACGAGACGAAAGAAATGGAAAAAGAAGCCGAAGATGAGCAGCGTGCTGCAGAAAAGAAAGCTTCCGAAGAGAAAAAAGCTCCTGGGAAAAAGTCGAACGAATAAAAAGCCATATGCCTTGGCACATCTTCGCGGAGCGTTTTTTACTTTACAGAAAAGCAATTTCCTGTAAAGTAAAAAAGCACCGATTTTGAACCGGTGCTTTTCTTTATCATTTACATGATTTTGTGTAAAAATTAAATATCGCTTTAATTTTATCTCTACTCTTCGTTTTTCTTTTCCTCTTTTTTTTCTTCTACCGGCTTCACATTCGTTCTGGCAAATACCATATCATATCCATCGCATCCATAATTCAAGGAACGGTTCACACGACTGATGGTTGCCGTTGATGCACCAGTCTTCTCTGCAATATCAAGATAAGTTCTCTGCTCACGCAACATCTTTGCCACTTCATATCTCTGTGAGAATGCCAGTAATTCATTTACCGTACAGACATCTTCAAAGAATTTATAACATTCCTCTTTATTTTCAAGGCTTAAGATTGCATCAAACAAATGATCCACTGCTTCCGTTCTTACATTCTTACTCATTCTGCCTCTCCTTTTCGTATTATACTTATTTCAATACAAAAATGTTAGCATATTAAAGTGTGAAAGTAAACCGTTTTTCGAAAAATTTTCTTTTCAATTTTCTATTCAAAATTTTTCTTTTCCTGAACCGTAAGATTTCTGTTTCTGGAAATTTTTAATCCAAAAGATTCTGCATACTCTTTAAGGTAATTACCAAGGTAGATGTATTATGAAGTAATGCAGATACGGTTGGCTGCAGGACTCCTGCCACGCCAAGCACAATCAGTCCTGTATTGAACCCAACAATTGTCCGGTAATTCTTATGAATCCGTTTCATCAATGCATTACTCAGCACCTTTAAGGTTACTATCTCATAAAGATTATCTGCACCGATAGTTACATCTGCAATTTCTCTTGCAATCTCTGCTCCATCACTGATGGCTATTCCAATATCTGCCGCAGATAATGCCGGTGAATCGTTGATACCATCACCAATCATAATGACCTTGTGTCCTTCTGCTTTGGCTTTCTCTACAAAACTTGCCTTATCTTCCGGAAGTACCTCGGAGTAATACTCGTCTACGCCCACTCTTGCTGCAATGGCGGATGCTGTACGTTCACTATCCCCTGTCATCATAACAACTTTCTTAATTCCGGCTGTCTTTAAGGAATTTACAACGGCTGCTGCTTCATCACGAAGCGGATCTTCAATGCAGATAACGGCTGCAAGGCGGTTCTCAATTGCCATATAAAGGTGTGAATATTCTGATGGAAGGCTGTTAAACTGTTCTTCATAGCCTTCCGGAACCACACATTTTTCATCTTCAAATACAAAGTGATAGCTTCCGATTACCACACTCTTTCCTTCTATGGTGGAAGAAATTCCGTGGGCTACAATATATTCCACCTTAGAATGTAGTTCTTCATGCACAAGATTCTTTTCCTGGGCTGCATCTACAACTGCTTTTGCCATAGAATGAGGGAAATGTTCCTCTAAGCAGGCAGCAATACGTAAAAGCTCTTCCGTGGGCTTATCCGTAAAAGAAACCACATCTACTACGGTAGGCTGTGCTTTGGTCAGAGTACCTGTTTTGTCAAAGACGATGGTATCTGCTTCTGCCATTGCCTCTAAGAATTTGCCACCTTTTACGGTAATATTGTGCACACTTGCTTCACGGATTGCAGACAATACAGATACCGGCATTGCAAGTTTTAATGCACAGGAAAAGTCCACCATAAGAACTGCTAATGCTTTTGTGGCATTTCTGGTAAAGAGCCAGGTAATGCCTGTTCCTAGTAATGTATACGGAACCAGGCGGTCTGCCAGATGCTCGGCTTTACTTTCCAGGGAAGATTTTAACTTCTCTGACTCTTCAATCATCGTGACAATTTTTTCAAATTTGCTGGAGCCATTTACTTCTTTGACACGAATGGTCAGTTCTCCTTCTTCCAATACGGTTCCGGCATAGACATAACTTTCTACACTCTTATGCACCGGAAGGGATTCGCCGGTTAAGGATGCCTGATTTACCATCGCATCCCCTTCCGTTACCACGCCATCAAACGGAATGACATTTCCCATATGAATACAGACTTCATCGCCTTCTTTAATCTCAGATGCCGATACCAGTATTTCCTGTCCATCCTGACACAGCCATACTTTACTGATATTTAAGGACATACTTCTTGCCAGATCATCGACGGATTTCTTGTGTGTCCACTCCTCTAAGATTTCTCCAATGCCCAGTAAGAACATAATGGAACCTGCTGTATTGATGTCATTGCGAAGCAGAGAGACTCCAATAGCTGTTCCATCCAGCACCGGAACCTCTATCCTGCCCTTCGCCAATGCAGACACTCCAGCCCACAAATATTTCACGGAACGGACCATGGTAATTCCTGCGCGGATTGGATATGGCAGGAACATCTTACTGCCCATACGGAGTACCACTTTATTTACCAGCTTGTCCCAGTAAGTCCGGTTCAGCTCCCTGCCGGAATTCTGTAAAAAAGTCTCTGGCACATCCACTTTCTGATAAGAGAAATGACGCAGTGTCTCTATCATCTCCTCACGATTTCCCACATAACAGACTACTGCATCCTGTAAACGTTCATTTACTTTCACTGAAGTGACACATTTGCAGTTACTCAGGTAATATTCCATCATATCTGCCTGGCGGAAACTCATCCCGCCCTGAATGATATGAATACGAAGTCTTCCTTTTATCTCATGTTTTATAACAAATCTCATATTACATACTTCCTTAGATAAAGAATCACCTACAGCATATTCTGAAGGTGATTCTCATAGTTTACATGAACAACGAGCAAAATCGCATGTCCAATGTTTATTCTGCTACAGTTTCTTCTGTTGCATCTTCTACAGATTCATCTGTATATTCTGCTGCTTTAGCAGCTCTGTCTTCATTAATCTGCTGTGCCTCTGCATAAATATCCTCTGCATTTTCCTGGATATTAGAAGCAGTCTTCATGACACATTCCTTTGCACGTAATGCTGCTGCTGTACAGTTTGTATAGACTTTCTTTGCATCCTTACTACCTAATATTTTAATTCCGGCTGTTCCAAACAATACACCGGCAGCAAAGATTCCGGTCTTCTTCCAGTTAAATTTTTTCACAAAATCAAACATATGTATTCCTCCTATTTCTGTTTGTTTTTTAGCTTACCGCCATTAAAACCCATTGTCCATACTCTTTTTCGTTATTGAGAATTCTTATCAACAATAGAATCTTATCTTGAAATTTTGATTACGGAAATAATTTCTTCCCAGTGGTCTAAGACATACTGTCCGATAATCGGGTCATACATCTTGCCAAGATTATTTTTGATTTCCTGATAACAGTAATCAAAATCATGTGCTTTGCGATAACTCCGGTTTGAAGTCATGGCATCAATGGAATCGCAGCTCCAATAGAGGGATGTTTCTTCATTGCCTCCCATTCCTCATCATCAAGCTTTCCTTCTTTATTTAAAACAGCATCCGGAACACCGATTTTTCCAATATCATGGAGATGTGCCGCAATATTCACAAGCTTTCAAATAATCCCTTCACTTTCTATCCTTCAATGAAAAATTTTGCAAATGATAATTCTGCTCCTTTGCCGATTCTGCTGCAGATATTTACCACTCTGGTCATAACACCTGCAAACTGGTTATCTTTGGTTACAATTTTAAGAAGCTGTGTCTCTGCCTCATATTCTGCTTCCTCTACATCTTCTAATTCTAATGTTTCACGAAGAATTTCTTTTACCTGATCCTCTGTTACTTTTTTAGACATCCGATAATATCTTCCCATAATGTGCTTCCTTTCTTAGTTGTTACTACTTTATGTTAGTTCTTTCTAATCCAGTTGTATTATAACACCTGTTATTGAAAATAATACCTTTCTTATCGATATTTTTTCTCATTATTTCTTAATTTGATTTACCCCTGTATCCACGTTATAATAGTCCTATTACATAAATCTGATTTTTCAGCAGAATACTAATACAAAAGAAAGATAAAAGGAGGCTATTTTATGTGCACCGCAGCTACTTATCAAACAAAGAACTTCTACATGGGCAGAACCCTTGATTATGAATTTTCCTATGGCGATGAAGTCACCATTACCCCCCGCAACTATCCGTTTCATTTCCGTCATGCCGGGACTTTAAGCTCCCACTATGCCATGATTGGCATGGCTCATGTAGCACCAGACAATGGTGTTGACTATCCTCTTTATTATGATGCCTGCAATGAAAAAGGTGTCTGCATGGCAGGGCTTAACTTTGTGGGAAATGCCGCTTATGCTGATATTATTGATACAAAGGAAAATGTTGCACAATTTGAATTTATTCCATGGATCCAAAATTTCAACCTTTTTTTCAACATATCTGATTTTTTATAAGCTGCATAGAAGCTTGGCTCTAAATTTGTCCCTATGCAGCCTTTTTATGCCGACTGTAGCACACCCAGTATTCAGTTTTACGCAAATTACCCTAGCAAAATAGAGCTGTCACATGACAGCCTGTTTTATCTATCTTCCATTTATGCAAGATGTGAAACCTCTTCCCAGAAGAAATCCTTGCCTTCATCGTATCATCCTCCTTTGTCTAAGGCATAAAAAAAGAACTGACTCTTTGCCAGTTCCACTCTATAAGTCATATGCAGTTGTATGCTATCCCCCTTTCCTATGGATTCTTGTACCGGAATCCGGTACTTTTATCTATAAAAAAAGGATTCAAGGGATAGTCCCTCAAATCCTCTTTTTATCACTTATTTTGTTGCTCCACATCCGCTGCACTGTTCATACGGTGCGGTATCCTGTACCCATACCTGCTTGGTTTCTGCATCATGGTGCTTTGTTCCGGTCTGAACCTTTTCCCATTCTGTATGATATGCCCAACAAGTTTCCTGACCATCTACAATACTTGCATCCATATGCCCCCAAGGGTCATTTGTAACATCCGCTCCACACTGATTGCACACATCTTTAGCCTGCATTTCATATACCGGCTCGTCCCACGCTTCCTTGACAACCTGTGTTTCATAATGTCCGGTGCCCTCATGCGTTACCCATGTATGAACATGTGCCGGAGTGCTGTTGCCTGTTCCTGCAGAACTACTGGTATTGTTTGCCGTAGTCGGTGCGGTCTGTGTTGTCTGTGCTGCAGCATTGTTTCCAGTGCTGCTTTCAGTTGTATTGCTTACTGCCTTGCTGCCGGAAGCGTTCCTGCTGCTCTTCGGCTTCTCAGTATTGGTATCTGCAGCCTGTGTTGTTGCTGCAGCTTCTCTCTCTGTTGTGCTGCTCTCCAGCTTACCGGATGTTTCCGGTTCTGCTGCTTCGCTCTCCGGTTCTTCCGTTCCGGTTACTTCTGCTACTGCTTCTGTTTCCGGCTCTTCCGTAACCTCTTCCACGCTCTCTGTATCAACGATACTTTCCTTTGCCGTGGTATCTGCCTTACTTCCGCAGGCGGTCATACTTGCTGCCACCATCAACATGGTTGCAATAACTGCTAATCTCTTCTTCATAAGCTGCTCCTTTCTGCTCCCAGCCTTACGACTTCATTTCGTTTTTCATGGGTTCGTCCAGCAGGCTTTCCATACTTACATCCAAAGCCTTTGCTATCCGGTAAACGGTGCTTGACTGACTTCTTTCAATCTTAATTCTGCCATTACACAAGTCCACAACTCCTGCTCTTGATAATCCGGTCATCATTGCCAGTCGGTACATTGTTATGCCTTTTTCGTCTAATAATTCTTTCAATCCCATATGTTCTTCTCTCCTTTAATTATAATACGGCTGCTCTCCTTATGCAATAGGGGCGCTCCTATTTATCAATAAGAACACCCCTACCTGAAAGGAGAATGATAAGTAAAACAAAAGTATGTCTTTTGAAGACAAGCATAATATATCATACGAGCGTACGCTTCGCTAGTCCTCTTTAGTCCACTGATTCAAAGTGATTTATCTGCTCCGCTGTGCTTTTGCTTCGTATTACTGGTATTGAAAACTCTTCCCCGGCAATCCTGCAGCTTGCTGCAGCAACAATTCTTCCATGCCCTGCATGGTCGGCAGTATCTGACAGGCAATCCAGCCGGATTCCTGCAGAAATAATATGCTATGACACGCACCGTGTGGAACACATATATAGGAATGAATATGCCCGGCTCTGTAAATGCCGATAAATCCCATAAAATAAGGCTTTGCGGAGTTATCCACTGTCCCATTTTTTAGACTGATATATCCGGTATACGTCCCATAATTTAGACTATTTTTAAATATGCCCTGTTTCTTGGACTATTATTTTTGCACTGTCCATCTTTTTAGACTGAAATACCCATAAAAAACAGGGCATACACCGTATCTTTCCAGTGTATGCCCTGTCAAAATCCTTTATTCACTTCTTAGTCCCCTCTGATATATCCGTAGCTTTGTATTTTGCCCCAGAATCGATTTTTTTATTGCACCACAAGATTTCCCTGTCCATATGGTTTTACATGGTTTCAGGGATTTCTAAGGCTTTCTTTAACAGCTTATGTATGTATTTGTTCTGCAGTGTCCTTTCTGAATACCGGATTCCGTCAATGCTCTGCCGGATGCAGCTCTTCACTCTCTCGAACAGGCTCTTTCTGTCCTCATAATTCTGATACTGTACCGGAAGATATGCCACATCCTCAAGCTCCTGCTTCTCATAAGAAATATGCAGCCTGTGACGCTCTTTCTTTACCAGTCCCTCTAAGTACCAGTTCCGCTCTGCTTTCCACTCCTTATCCCGTGGTGTCAGGTGTTCAAACTCCCGGCTCCGGTACTCTATGGAATAGTTGCCCTTATCTATGAATATCCGGAAGAAATGCTTTAAGGTATGAAGATATGACCGCAGCACTTTTCTGCTCACTTTGAGGAGCTTTGCAAACTTCTCATAGAAACGCTGGAATCCGATTTTCATACGTCCGCTGCCCTCATGCGTACACTTAAGGAAGTAAAACAGAAGATATTTTTCATGCGGTTTCAAGTTCCGGAACTGCTTACTGTGAAATGCTTTCCGGTTCAGATTTACATATCCCTTTGATAATGACTGCTTGTTCGGAAAAGCATTATCAAGGATGCAGATGTCATAATCTACCTCACTGTTCTTTTCATATGTGATAATGTTCTTCTCCTTAAGACCATAAAGGGCATTATAAAAAGACTGTTTGCACATACCTGTATGCTGCATGACATCCAGATAGAAAACACCCTCTACACATCCTGTCTCCTGATTCTCTGCCTTTATCACATAAAGCAGCAGATTCCATTCACATTCTGTCAAGCTATGTAATTTGTCTATTAATTCATACCCTAGCTTCATAAGTACACCCTTTACTTGTTATATCTCTCCCGCTTTACCATAATATCTGCAATGGTCAGGTCGGAATTGTAAACATTTATGATTTCCTGTAAGCCATCTTTCAGCCGCTTCGCAAAGTAACTATGTGCATGTCCAAACTCCAGCTCCACTGCATTCCATTTCTTATTCTCTACATATACCGCCGTCAGAATGTCGTAATATGTTGCCGGAAGGCTCAGATAACATGCCCATACACGGTTAATGTCCTGCTCGTCCTCTGTCAGCCTCCACATCATCTTGGCAAGCTCCGCTCGCCGGTTGTGGACTACAATTTCACCCTTTAATATGAAATCGGCTAAATCCTTTGGAATTCCCCCTTTTTTATTCAAACATATGCCGGCTTCATTGGAACCATTGGAAGATAATACCAGGGATTCTACTCCTGTATTATTCTCCATTTCCATATACAACTGGAATATTTTCTTCCTGATACCCCTTAAAATACCATCATGATTTCTTAAAATATCCTTTACCTTTGCTTCTGTCATCTGTGTCATATCTCTACTCTCCTAACTCCGGCTGCTTACAGCATACCCAGTAAATAAATCATTTTGAAAAAGCTGCTGTCCTTTTCATCCAGCCATTCAATCAATGCTTTTATCTTTCCATCCATGCCCTACAACCTCGCCTGCTATTTTCCGGTAACCACCTTGTCTGTGACATCCTCTACATAAAAAACGTGAAGCTGACCATCTCTATCGTACTTATATGTATACAGCTTTCCATCAGATATAAATGTTTCATCATTGAAAAAAGCACAATCTCCGTACTCTCTTCGTATAACCTCTTGCGGATTATATTTCTCCACATAGTCAAAAATGGGATTTATTATAGCGATACCGAAAACAACAGCTGCTAACTTTGCAAGAAAGATAAAACCTTTCAATATCTTAATGCTCTTTTCATTCATCCTGCTTCTCTTTCCCTCTTCCGATAATCACATTGTCTGTGACATCCTCTTCATAAAAAATATGAAGCTGACCATCTTTATCGTACTTGTACACATATAACTTTCCGTCAGATATAAATGTTTCATCATCGAAAAAAACACAATCTCCGTACTCTCTTCGTATAAGTTCTTCTGGTTCTTCTGCAGTAATATTTGTTTCACTCGGTTCTTCCATAATATTTCTCACAAGAGCAAGAAATAAAGTGCCTGCAAAAAAAATAGCTACTGGTGTTAATATCCTTACAACATCCTGCATTGTTAGAACACCCCCTTTCCGGACAAAAAAAGAAAATCGACTGTAGTTTGTTGCGACTACTGTCGATTTTCATTCTAAAACTTTCCATTTATTCCATGGATTCTAAGCCAGTGTGCTTCTGTTTCAGAAGCCAAAGAAAAATTAGTGCAGATGAATCTCGTTGGAACTGTTTTTGCCAGCCATTTTCCGGCAGCACAGCTTCACTGGATGATTGCCGACAAAAGTGAAAACATCGTTGTGGAATCCATGGCAGACGGGCTTCATATCTATGACAATCCTGCCGGTGTGCTGACCAACAATCCACCTTTTCCAATGCAGATGTTTGCTTTAAATAATTATGCGGCTCTCTCATCCAGGCAGCCGGAAAATCATTTTTCCGACAAGCTCAACTTACAGGCTTACAGCCGCGGTATGGGGGCTTTGGGTCTGCCGGGCGATTTATCTTCCCAATCCCGTTTTATCCGGGTTGCTTTCACCAGACTACATTCCATTTCCGGCAGTTCAGAAATCGAAAGTGTCAGCCAGTTCTTTCATATCTTAGGTTCCGTCGACCAGCAGCGGGGCTGCTGTGAAGTTGCTGATGGGAAATATGAAATTACAATCTATACTTCCTGCTGCAATGCAGATAAGGGGATTTATTACTATACGACCTATGATAATCATTCAATTAACGGAATCGATATGCATCATGAGAACCTGGACAGTGCAGAGTTAATCCGGTTTGCGGTTCTTGATGCGGGTGGGATTCACTGGCAGAATTAGCGGATTGCGATGTGGAGATATCATTTAGAATCAAAGAATTTTGCAGCAGTCAAAGCACATCTGATTTTCTTTTATGTGAAATGTCAACCGTTCTTAGGGGTCTGTTTTTCTTGATGATAAACTGTCTTTTCGGTTGCTTTGACAGAATATTGGTACTGATCGTCGAGGACAGATGCCACCTAATGTCTGCAAGGGGCACTGGGAATTTCGATATACTTTTCATTTCATCTGGCAACCGGCACAAATTCACATCCATGTTCAAATGTGCCTCGCTGGTACATCCCTGTACCAGCGTTGCCTGTTGCCAGACGAAATTCCAAGTGCCCCTAACAGCCCTTATCAGGCATCTGCACTTCGACGATCAGTACCAATATTTTGTCAAACATAGAAAAGACGGTTTTTATCGTAAAAAGAAAAACAGACCTCTTAGAACGGTGACGTTTCATCATATGAAAATCAATGTGCTTCGACTGCTGCAAAATTTTTTAATAAATTTTCTCCCACATCACAATCCCCTAATGGATGACATATAAAAGGAGCAGACCCGCATCAAAAGTCTGCTCCCTTTACGTCCAAAGTATTTTGTGTGTATTGTAATGTTCCTTACGAGAGTTAGTCTATACTAACTCTTGTTTTCTGTCAATACTGCTGTTGATATTCTTTTCTCACCTGTGATAACTCCTTATAGATGTTCCGGTGATTTAAAATAATTCAAAAAACTCTTCGCCAGTTCCACATTGGTATTGACCACCAATTCTTCCGGAAAATCTACCATCTGAATAACTTCCAATGGATATTGATGATTCCCAACTGCAGTATCCACATGCGCATCGGAATCCATGATAACCGGAACTTTATATTCCTTGCAAAGTTCTAACATTTTGCAGCTGTTTTCCTTCGTATTCTGCCGGAAGCCACCCGGTGTCAGGGAGCCATTGTTGACCTCTAACAATACATGATGTTCCTTTGCACCTTCCACCAATGCACGATAATCCACCGGATAATAAGAATCATCCGGATGTCCGATAATGTTTACATAGGGATTTTTCATCACATTCAGATAAGTTTTCGTATTTTCTTCTATGGTTCCCGGATGAAAACACGGACCATGCATACTTGCAACGCACAAATCCATCTGCTTTAAAGTACGCTCCGGCAGATCCACATGCCCTTCCATATCCATGATATTAAGTTCTGCGCCAAACAGCGTATACATTTCTCCATGCTTTCTTTCCAGCACGCGAAGATTATTAAAATATAACTCGCTGCAGGTTCCCGGCATTTTCGGAGCATGCTCTGTAATACCAAAGAGACGGATTCCTTTCTGCTCTGCCGCCTTTATCATTGCTTCAATAGTACTGTAAGCATGTCCGCTTGCAATTGTATGAGTATGAAGGTCTACGTAGTCGTTCATGTTCTGTTCTCCTTTTATATCTCTTGTCTTAATACTGTTTTCTAAATTTCAGACAATCCTATCCTATTTTATCCTATCCTATCCATCATAGCACATTTTCATCTGTCTTTCATACTATAATACAAATGTCTTTTAAGGATGCTCTATGAAACGATTTTATAAAAAAGGTATTTCTCTTTTCTTAATTCTTCTTATGTCCTTCCCGCTTTGTGCCTGCAAATCAGATGATTCTAAAGCATTAACAACCGTAAAATTAAACGAAGTGGCACATTCCATCTTTTACGCACCGATGTATGTGGCCATCGAAAAAGGCTACTTTGAAGATGAGGGAATCGAGCTCTCATTGACCACCGGCTTTGGAGCGGATAAAACCATGGCTGCCGTTGTTTCCGGGGATGCAGATGTAGGGTTCATGGGAACGGAGGCAAGCATTTATGCCTACACGGAAGGTGCAAAAGACCATGTCATCAATTTTGCACAGCTTACCCAGCGTGCCGGTAACTTTGTGGTTGCAAGGGAAAACACCGAATCCTTTTCCTATGAAGATATGATTGGAAAAGATGTGCTGGGCGGAAGAGCCGGTGGCGTACATATATCAATGTAAATTATGAGACGATTGTGATTTTGTGTAATTGGGTGGATGGGTTGAATAGTACATCTCTTAAATAAAATATCTCTTTTGATTATGAGGATATTGATTTATAATGAATATATCTTTACACTTAGGAGGAAACCATTTTATGGCAAAAATAATTGCATTATTTAATAACAAAGGTGGGGTCAGTAAAACCACTACTACGTTTCATTTGGGCTGGAAATTAGCCGAATTGGGATATAAAACATTGATGATAGATACTGATCCCCAATGTAACCTTACAGGATTATGCTTAAATGCCGATAAGGAAAATAAGTTAACACAGTTTTATGAAGCAAATAATTATAATATAAAATCAGCACTATCACCGGTTCTCAATAATGAAATGAGGCCGCTTGAAGCGACAACTTGTTATGAATTTGAGCACAACGAAAATCTATTTTTACTTCCTGGACATATAGAGTTTTCTGAATATGACGCAACATACAATATTGCTGAAAATATGACAGGATCTTTAGTTGTGTTACAAAATGTTCCTGGCGCATTAAGACAATTAATCACTATGACTAGTGAAAAATATCATTTGGATTTTGTTTTACTTGACATGAGTCCAAGCATATCTGCCACAAATGCCAACATTTTGATGGGAAGTGATTTTTTTATTATTCCATGTGCCCCAGATTATTTTTGCTATATGGCCATAGAATCACTTATTAAAGTGTTTCCTAAATGGTGTTCTACTTATGATAATTTGCGAAAAGCAGAGGTTTTTAAAAACGCAATTTACAAGATGAATGATACTGTACCTAAATTTCTAGGTACTATACAACAGCGATACCGCCCGCGAAATGGCTCGCCGGTAAAAGCATTTTCAGAATGGATTGACGATATTAATAAAATTGTTGCGGAAAAATTAGTTCCTGTATTGGATGAAAATGGAATGCTTATTCAAAAAAGAACTAATTACAATTTAATAAATATTGCAGATTTTAATAGTCTAATTGCTCAATCACAAATGAACAATACACCTGTTTTTGAGTTGACGCAAGAACAAGTTGAAAAGACGGGGAGTGTCTGGGAAAATATGAAACGTAATAGAGATGATTTTAGTGTTACCTTTGAAACATTAGCAAAAACAATTATCGCTTTAACAAATTAAACAAGTGTGGAGATACCATTGATGTATCTCCACTTATATTTTGCGGAATTTTGTTATCTCTTTCCAGTTAATCGGAAACCCCATATATTCAAAAAGATCATTTAATTTCAAATTTGAATTCTGCTTTTCATATCGGTCAAAAATATGCAATAATTGCTTTTTAAACAGTAAAAAATCGGTCTTTGGAAGTAGATAACGAAAAGTAATGACTACGCTAAACAAGTCATTTTTTCCATATATATATTTTGAACCATTTTTAGAAATGCCTAATTTTTTATGTAACAATGTATCTGGAATGTCAATATATGTGTGATAGGAAAACAACCTTTCGTTATGAGCACATACATTTCGGTACAGTGTTAATACCTTCAAATATTTTATCATTTCATTTTTCTTGACATTTCCAAAATCCTGGCAAATTGCTCCTTGCATATTTTGAGGTAAGAATTCAAACATTTTGGATATCTGACCAAAAGTAAGGGTATTCATAATCACCCATAACGGAATATTATGATATTTGTTACGCTGATAAACAAGATATTCATGATCCTTGTTTTTATTAGCCATCATATCTAGCATTTTGATTAATTTAGTAATTCCATATTTATTTTTTGGAATATTGCCGTAATTATTGGATTTAAGATATTCTTCTTGACGTTCACCATGTTTTCTACAGAAGTGATAAGAAATGGACGAACGCATTTTTCTTTCTACGCGACATAAATATTTAAAGAATATTCCACGTAACTCTTCATCAAATTCATAAAGAGCAACTATATCTTCAAAACATGCTTCATTAATGTATTTGCGAGTATGAATATCAATAAAAGGATGTTTGTATCCGCCAATTAATGCATAGTAACTGATATTCTGCAGGGATTCTACCGCAAAATCATCATCTGTAATAACTAGATTTTTTTCATTTTTCAGTTTTTCAACCTGTGCGGTATATGTAATAAACGGTTTGCTCATATGTACCTCGCTGCAAAATGTTCCAGATAAAGAAAAAGGAGAGGGGCCTCGGCACCCTCCCCCGATCGCAGGCTTCTCAAGTTTCTGCAATCTGATCACTAAAGATAATATAACTGATATAACTAAGAAAGTCAATCAGAAATTATCTTTATTTAGATTGTATTCAATCTGATTATTTTTATGTACTATTATTAAGCTTTTCCGGTTTCATATAGATAAGTATATAAATTGCTTTGGCTTGTCTTTATCATATCATAATAATGCAACACATTATCTTTTTCTTGTGCAATAACAAAGCATTCCTTTGATATAAACGAAAGATAAGTATCTTTACATACTTTTAAATGTCTATATTCGAGCAAACATTGTAAATCTTCTGAAATACAATCGATTATAAACTTAGCAACTTCTGCGTTTGTAGAAGTATTTTCAAAACAATAATCATATGGTAAAAACAATAACATATTCTTATTTACTGAGACTTTTTTTAATACCTGTATTATTGTTTTTCCTTCTGGAAGCTTAATGAGCCCTTTCTCTATTTTAATTAAATCGTCTATATTCTTAGAACGAAAGCACTTGATTATATCATAAACTTTTCGTTCTCCTTTTAATCGTGAAGGACCTTTTCCTACTACCCCAGGACAAAATTCAGTTATAGTAGGGCTTAACATGCGTCTAGCTTCCATATATTTAGTATCGACCATAATTTTAAAATCTAAATCATAAAAAGAATTAAAAATGTCTGCTTCTCCATGATTTTGCTCTTCATGTTTTCTTAAAATAAATGCTTGATTGCCCTTACAAGTGACAAGTTTTGAAGAATTGATAAATGTCGTTAAAAAATCTTCATAATTAGCTGGATGCCCATCTATAAAATTTTTTATATAAATTGTTGGCGGTAATTGTTTTATTAGTAATTTATTTTTGTCAAGTTCCATATATTCTCCAAACTTGTATTTTTTTATTATACTGAGAAACTGTTGATATTCATATTAATTACTCTGGGTCATCCAATAGGGGCGAGTAGCATCCCTGTTGGCACACGATTTTCCGTCAGGAAAGTCTAGTGTGTTATACCTTTATGAAATTGTGGCTGCCGGAAAGAAATTCTGTATCCTTCCGATTATCTTCAATTCCCGGCATTCTGTGCTGAAAGGTACTCCGTAAAGGGGTTACCTGAAAGAACAGAACCGAGTCTGAATATTAGCATGACAATGCGGTTATTCAGACGATGCCACATTTGAAGAAAGGTATATCCATACTTACGTCAGCTATTCTCTGAATCTTTCTCAGATACACTATTGTCACAGATATATTTTGTCAAATTCTGCACCATTGCAAGTCCCTCATCATTCAGCTCTGTTGTCTGCCCCATATAAAAAGCTACTGCATTTGCCAAGTCAGTGCTTGTAATATCGGAAGCTGGCTTATTCGGCAATGCGTCCCGAATCATCTGTACGGCTTCGGCTGTAGCAATCGCTTTTGTTGGTTCTTTTTTCTGCATACCAGATTTAATATCACGTAATATTGCCATAAACTGAATCTTGATTTTTTCAATGTCTGCTTCATTCGCGCCTAATTTCTGTGTGCTTAAAAACTGCTTATCTTTTAGAATCTCTTTCCTTTTTGATGGTTCTGCCGTCATCAGATCAGTCAGTTGATCAACCGCAAAATCAATGACCTTATTTCGTGCCATGATGCCCTCAGCAATGGTATCATCAAAATAATTCCGAATCATAATACATAATTTAGGAAAATTTTCATGCTCCAATAATCGGTTTAAAATATCTACATCTATTCTTCTGGTAATCAGTCTCGTTACCGCTTCTTCTGACAGTCCAAGTTCCGATATATCATAGCTTTTGGGTGAAGTAATCTGAGTGATTCCAAGCAGATAATCAGTAGAAACATGAAAAAACCTGGCGGCATCTATTACAATGCTTATATTAGGATTTTTTGTTTCACCGCTCTCAATACGACTGATTTGCGAATGAGTCACATGAAGCTGATCGGCTAACTGTTTTTGTCTTAAATCATGGTCTTTCCGCAAATTACTTAATCGGTATGCAAGACTTGTTTCATCTTCTATTAAATCAGATTCCCCCATTGTTTCGTCACCTCCTAAACTACTTCCATTATATCTGTGCCTGTGCAAATTTGCAATTTTTTATCAAATCGTATTCTTAATTTTCATTGTACGTGAATAAATCAAGGGTGCGATTTTTTCATGCTAAACTGTCAACATGATCAATCAGACAGAACCTTGAAAACTAAATGACCGTTCCGGAACTTCATAAACCGCCACGATTTTCTGATTAGAAAAGAGCGCTCACAAAGAGACGACACAGCGCCGAGAAGGGTTTCCTGTCAGGAAAGGAACTGGATAAAACGGCACAGCTTTAAATTCAAACTTATACGAGGAGGAAAATAGAATGAGATTATTTGAAACAATAAAAGAAACTGTAACAGTCGGACAGGCTACCGAATATTATGGCATGAAAATTGGAAGAAACAACATGATCTGTTGTCCATTTCATAATGCATCATTAAAAAGTCAGACTCAGGATTTAACTAGACAGGTAAAAGAAGCAACGTCTAATAGTATACGAAAGAAAATGGATGATGCCAGACTCAGAGCCGATTATGAAAATCTCCAGAAGCTGATGGGACGTATTCCACCAGAAATACTGGACCTGGCAAAACGAGGACAATTAAACCATTCAGATCGTGAACGGTAAAATTATTTTAAAGTGGACAGACACGAAAACTGTCCACTTTTTATATGATAGTTATAGAAAATTTAAAAGAAAGGATGTGATAACCTTGCGGAAGCCAACGTATTATCTCTGGCGTAACGATTTTTCTTCACAGGAAGAATTTGAAGTTGAACGTAAGAAATATGCAGATATTGGCTTTCGAGTTGTCACATTTTTGGATGGAGATGCAAATGCCAATATTCACGATGGAATCAAATCACTTGTAAAAAAACACTGGGATAATTAACGAGTACTTCCATTGCAAAGATAAATTAGTTACCTTTCTTTTTGCATATAGGGCACCAGCATCTATTGACTAGATGATCCGCTCGAATCTTCCATTTATATCCACAGGCAACACAGATTGCATCTACATTATCTTTTGAACCAGTATAATTAATAGCAACGATTGTGTGATTACTTTTTTGAAGTATTTTTTCATAATAATTTTCAGCACGAAGCTTAATTCGCTCTTCTTTAGATATTGTAGTTTTCTTTTTATCAATAATTTTAGGCTTGCATTTAGGGCAATCTGGAATCTTTTTCATTAATGTTGCGTATCTAATATTCCATTCATGTTCACAAATCTTGCATTGCAATTTGATAGGTGAATTGGTATTTATGAAAGATACTAAAGATAAATCCGAAGGTGACAAGTACTTTTGTATTTCTGCTATTTTCTTTGCCCTTTTTTCTGCACGTTTTCCTTCTGTCCAATTTGAAGAACCGGGTGTTCCAATATGGGTATCAACAAAAGAAATATGGAAAATTATTTTTTTGAGTAAATTAGTGTTCCAATCTTTTACCCACTCCATTTTTAAATGATAGATATCCCTTCCCTTAGCTTCATAGAAAAACTGTTCTTTATATGTCAGTGAATCCGAACAATTTGTTTTTATTTCTAATATTGTCTTTTTTGTAGATAAATCACATAATGCAAGAATATTATTTTCATAATCTACAATAAGCTCTTGAGACAATATATGCTCATTATTAAATATATTATATTCGATATACTCGACCAATGGACGAATACGTTCTTTTAAGTTTTTTGAAGTGGAATTTATACGCTTTTCCAGTTCTTTATCTTCTTTATGAAGTGCCGTAACCGTTCCATCCAGATTAAAAGTCATTGGAACCATTGATATTCCATTAGGAATTTTTCCAATGAAATCCAATTTCATCTTATTTTTTAATAAGAATGTTCTGGAATCTTGTATATCAACATTCAACATTGAATTTATTAAATGTTCAATTGTCATGCCTGTAAAATTAGTTGGAAATTTTTCTATTCCATTAGCATCGATCTCAAATGATTTAACTAAGGTACTGTGGCATTCAATATACGGTCTTTCGCAGAGTACACGACTTAGATTTGGGTGAGAGGACAATAAACTGGCTGGAACAATGTAATCCGCATTAAGCCTAAACACATTATCTTCGCTACCTCCTTCTGTTACTAGATAAAAGTAACCATCCATTTTTTTGAATAATTCCCATTCGAGTTTACAGTCATTTGAACCACTGTGAACAGCTTCAACACCATCAATCTTAAATAATGCACACAAATTGTCCTTGGTTATATTACCCTGTGAATATCTTGAAGAAATTATGTTTCTTTTAAAATTGTAGAAATTTAATTTATCAAATCCAAAAATATGATGTCTTTTTAAGTATTCAGAAAGAAATGATGCATCAAAATTTTTCCCCGCATAAATAAGAATGGTTCTCTTTTCTAATTCAAAATCCTGCATTATACAATCAAATTCAGCTTGAGTAAGTGCAGTTGCATTTGCTAAATCTTTCTCAGTAATTCCATTTATGTGGGTTGTAACGATTTTACGATTTAATTCTAGTGGTAAAAATTTGCTATATTCTTTACCATCGTCTGGCTTATAAAATGAAATTGAAAGTAAGTCGTCTTTTTTAGATTTTAATCCGTTTGTTTCAACATCAAATACTACATATTTTGTCGGATTTGTGTCCATTCTTTCCATAATCTACATAACCTTTCATGCTTTAAATAGAATTTTGTCCACAAATTTAAGTTGCTGCTTTTTGTGTACAAATCTTTATTGAAATTTTTTAACAAAATTGTATCAAATCTTGTATCCTTTCGCAATTAAACTACAGTATCTGTAAAAAAACTGTAATTTCTCTATATACATTTTCCAGTTTTAAATATATAATATTATTACATAGTGCATAATAAATAAATTTACATTTCAAAGAAGGGACATCTATGAATGCAGGGTATGTCCGTCTCTCCAGAGACGATGATAAAAGGAATTATGTTTCCATAGAAAATCAGAAGCTGATTATCAACCAGTATGCAGCAGATCATGGTGTGGTTATTGACCGCTGGTATGAAGATGATGGCATTTCCGGCTATATCTTTGACAGACCGGGATTTCAGCAGATGATGGCTGATCTGGATAAAGATATTGATACCGTATATGTCAAAGACTTTTCACGTCTTGGCAGACACAATGCAAAGGTTCTGTTGCTTCTGGATGAATTTCAGGAACGTGGAAAGCATCTGATTGTGATTGACGATAATTATGATTCTATGGATTCCAGTGACGATACGATTGGTATTAAGACATGGTTCAATGAGCGATATGTCAAAGACACCAGTAAGAAAATTAAACATGCCATAGGAGCCAGGCAAAAAGAGGGAACACTGATTACCAGACCACCGTTTGGCTATCGGCGTAATGAAAAAGATAAGACCATTCTGGAAATCGTAGCAAAAGAAGCGGAATATATTAAGCAAATTTATGACTTATATCTTTCTGGTTCCGGCTACCGCAAGATTGCCACATATCTGACCGAACAGGGTGCACCTACTCCATCTATGATACAGCGTGAACGTGAAATAGAAGAAGGCAGATTGTCTAAAAGAAAAGTAGCATCTAAATGGTCTGATGCCATGATAAAAGAGATTCTGGATAATGATTTTTACATTGGTACCTTTCGCCTGAAAAAACGTGCAAGAAATACGGTTCATGGAAAAGATAAACGTGTACCAAAAGAAGAACAATGTATTTTTGAGAATCATCACCCGGCAATTATTGATAAGGCTACTTTTACTCTGGTACAGGAATTAAAGGAAAAACGTAACCGCACCAATTATCGGGGAAGTCGGGGACAGTGGCTTGGCTCAGAGATTCCGAATCCTTTTGGCAGTTGTCTGTTCTGTAAGGACTGTGGCAGTCGCCTTACACCAATCAAACGCCAGACTTCCAGCAGGGAACGGAAATATTACATCTGCACTACTTATAACACCAAAGGCAGACGTTATTGCTCTAAGGCACATTTAATTGAAGAAGATGACTTGATGAAAGATGTTTTGACCTATATCAAGATGTGCCGAAATGCTCTCTGTGAAGTTATTTCCACCTATGATTTAAAGGATTTTGAAGCAGAAAAGAAAACAATAGAGGAAAAACGGCAGGAACTGCACATAGCTATCAATGAGCGAAAAAGTCAACTGAAAGTTCTGCTTACACAAAAAGTAAAAGATCTGGCGGTCGCTACAGGAAATGAAGATTTAATCAATGAGACTTACGATTCTATGCAGAAAGATTTGTTTGCTCAGATTCATGGTCTGGAAATGCAGATTAAGGAATTGAATGAAACTGCCATAGAGACGCCTGAGGTAAAAGATAAACTGAAAAATGCCCTTGAGATGGTAGACAAAATCATTGCTGGCGGAAGCCTTGACCGAAGAGATATTGAACTTCTGATTGAAAAAATCGTTGTAGATGAGTATGGGATGCCTGAAATCACATTAAAATATGGCTTATCCAATCTGATTAGTTACAGTCCGGCAGATGAAATGAACCGCAGAGAAAATACCATTATTGCGATTGTGATGAAACTGATTGCTGAGGATGAACGAGGCTATACTTCTGCCAAATATCTGTCGGAACATATCTCTGACCTGGGATTCAAAAAAACAAAGCAAAGTATACTTCCATATATTGAGCTGATGAAGGAACTTGGGATTCTTAAATCCACAGATAATCCATTGAAGCCATATAATATTGTAAAAACGAAAGAGGCTATAGAACAGCTTGTCAAAGACTATCTGCCTGATATATTAACAGAAATCACTGCAAAACAGCTATCAGATGATTATTTACATGGTATTAGTGACGACAGGTGGCACACCGGAAATGGTATATGAATATGTACTCCGGGAAAATGGTGTTTCTCCTTCCGAAGTCAAAATCGACCAGAGTATTGACTTTGGTTCTACCGCAGCGGCTTTTTCCGGCGGGCAGGGGGATTATACCATTGAATTTGAACCATCCGCTACTGCTTTGGAGCAGTCCGGTGACGGCTATGTGGTAGCGTCCATTGGCGTAGATTCCGGCTACCTTCCATATACTGCTTTTTGTGCCAAAGAAAGCTATCTTAAGGAAAATGCCGACCTTATCCAGCATTTCACCAATGCTTTACAGAAAGGCATGGATTATGTAGCAGGTCACAGTCCGGAAGAAATTGCCTCTGTCATTGCACCGCAGTTTAGTGAAACGGACCTTAAAACCCTTACACTTATTGTAAGCCGCTACTATGACCAGGAAACCTGGAACACAGATTTAATACTCCGGGAAGAAGGCTATGACTTAATGCTTACTATTTTAGAAGAGTCTGGTGTTCTCTCCGGTGCCGCTCCTTATGAAGATCTTGTAAATACAGATTTTGCCGAAAAAGCATCGACACTGTAGTTTAAAGTATTAGAAATTAAATCATTATTAAACAAAGAATGTTCCTTAGCACATTTTCGCGCCTGCGGCGGTCGCTTGCGACATCTACCTTATACGCCGCAGTGCGCATCCTCGCGGAGCGTTTTTAACTTTACAGGAAAGCAATTTCCTGTAAAGTTAAAAAGCACAGAATATATAGTAAATAACATTACTATACACGCTGTGCTTTTTATCACTTAGATATCCTTTTTACATTCCACCCTGTTAGCGAATCATAGAAAATGCACCAACACTGATTAACATCATAATTACACCAGCCAGCAATACGCCAAGCATCACTGCGATAACAGATGATTTAAAATCCATATCTAAGATGCTGGCTGCCAGAGTTCCTGTCCAGGCTCCGGTTCCCGGCACCGGGATTCCAACAAAGAGCAGTAATGCCAAGAACAATCCTCTTCCTGCCTTTGCCTGCAGCTTCTTGCCGCCCTTTTCACCTTTTTCTAAGCACCAAGTGAAAAATTTTCCGATAACCGGCTTATCTGCACCCCAAATCAGTACTTTTCTTGCAAAGAAATAAATAAATGGTACCGGCAGCATATTTCCAATGATGGAAATAATATAAGATGGTATCAATGGAAGTCCAAAGCCCTGTGAAAATGGAATCGCTCCCCTCAGTTCAATCAGTGGTACCATGGAAACAAAAAATACAATCAGATAATGTAATAACATAATACTCCTTTCCTAATGAATTATGACTGTTTATAGTTTTTCAAAAACGTAATCAGCGTATTCATTTCTTCATCTGTACCAATGGTAATACGCAGGTAATTTGCAATCCGCTCCGGTTTGGAGAAATGACGGACATAAATGTCCTTCTTCTTCAAATCTTCAAACAGCTTCTCCATGGAAATCGTATCGTGGGTTACAAAGAGGAAGTTGCTCTTTGAATCATCCATCCGGTATCCCAGTGCCCGAAGTTCTTCCTTGGTACGCTCTCTCGTTGCAATAATCTTCTGTGTTGTCTTTTTAAAATAAGCTTCATCCAAAATAGCAGCCGTTCCCATTTCAATCGTAAGGGAATTTAAGGTGTAAGAATTAAATGAATATTTAACATCGTTCAAATATTTGATTAATTCAGGCTGTGCCATCGCATATCCAATCCGCATGCCTGCCATGGAACGGGATTTGCTAAAGGTCTGGACTACCAATACATTGTCATATTTATCAATAAGCGGCAATGCAGATGTTCCACCAAAATCAATATATGCTTCATCCACAATAACAATGACATCCGGATTCTGTGCAATGATGCGTTCCACATCTTCTAACGGAAGCAGCTTTCCTGTCGGTGCGTTTGGATTTGGAAATACAATTCCTCCGTTTTCCCCAGCATAATCCTCCGGGCAAATTGTAAAATTCCTATCCAGCGGAATCTGCTTATATGGAATACGGAATTCCTCTGCCCAGACATCATAGAAAGAATAAGTAATATCTGGAAACAGAATCGGACGATTAGAATTAAAAAATGTCATAAAGCACATGGCAAGTACATCATCTGAGCCAACGCCCACAAATACCTGATTGGAATTTAAACCATATCGTTCTGCAATTGCGTCCGTCAGTTTCTCAATCTTTGGATCCGGATAAAGACGCAGCCGGTCGGTATCAAAAGAGGTTAAAACATCCTTTACTCCCGGTGCCGGTGGATACGGATTCTCATTAGTATTCAGTTTTATCATTTTCTCTTTCTTCGGCTGTTCTCCCGGAACATACGGGATAACTTTGCGTATATTATTTTCCCATGCTTTCATGTCTTACTCCTTCTATCTGCTGCTTGATTTTATCATTCTTTCGTTTTCCGATTTTTTATTCTGCTGCCTTCAGTCCATACTCTGCTGCCAGCTTTGCAAATGCCTGCATGGAATTTACTACTGTCTCATAAGAAGTGCAGTATGCAAGGCGTACATAACCACCATAGCCGAAGGCACTTCCTTTTACCAGAATCAAATGGTATTTCTTCGCAGCTTCTACAAATTCTTCTTCCTTTGCAACCGGAGATTTCAGCCACAGATAAAATGCTCCCTGTGGTTTGATGCAGGTGAATCCAAGCTTCGTCAGTCCTTCATATAAAGCAATACGGTTGCGGTCATAAAATTCAAGATTGGTCTTTTCCTTTAAGCACTCTGCCACTGCTTTCTGAATGAGGGATGGTGCATTTACAAAGCCAAGAGTACGGTTTGATACGGTAATTCCCTCGATTAATTCTGCGGAATCTGCCGCTTCATCCGGCACTACCACATAACCGATCCGCTCGCCCGGAAGTGATAAAGATTTACTGAAGGAATATCCTACCAGCGTATCTTTATAATATTTCGTCAGGAAATTCTCCTGTACGCCGTCGTAAACCAGTTCACGGTATGGTTCATCGGAAATAAGATAAATATCGGTTCCAAATTCCTCTTCCTTCGCAATTAAAATTCTGGCAATCTCTTTTAAGGTTGCATCTGAATATACCACTCCGGTCGGGTTGTTCGGATTGTTGATGATAACCGCTCTTGTATCTTTTGTAATTTTTCGTTCAAAGTCTGCTAAATCCGGCATAAAATCTGCTTCATTTGGCATGACTTCCACAATCTTTGCATCGAAGTTTGCGGCATAGCTTTTATATTCACCAAAATACGGAGCAAATACCATAACTTCATTGCCCGGATCTAAAATCGTCTTAAAAATAATATTCAGACCGCCTGCTGCACCAACTGTCATAATCAGGTTCTTCCCATGGAAATTGGTTCCGAAGCGTTCATTTAAGTTCTCTGCAATTGCCTCCCTTACTTCCTCATAGCCTGCATTTGCCATATATCCATGCACCACAAGCGGGTCTTCTTTATCCAAAATATCATAAATTGCTGTCTTAATTTTTTCCGGTGCCGGTGTAGCCGGATTGCCAAGGCTGAAATCATACACATTTTCTGCCCCATATCTGGCAGCCATTTCTTTTCCTTCCATAAACATGGCACGAATTGCAGAGCTTCCTGCCATTGCCTGTTTTATCTTTTTTGACAACATATCTTATGCCTTCTTTCTCTTTCTATTCTGTTACAGTATAGCTGAGACTATCCGTAAAATCAATCTGTTTTCTTGTTTCCGATGGGAATCTGCGTGATAATAATTGCCACAAACATCAATACGCAGCCTAAAATTTCTTTTGGTGATAATACCTGTCCCAAGATCACCCAGCCAGCCAGTGCGGAAATCACGGATTCCAGGCTCATAATAAGGGATGCGATAACCGGGTTGATGCCTTTCTGTCCTACAATCTGCAAGGTGTAGCCAACGCCGCAGGAAAGAAGTCCCGCATACAACAAAGGTAGCCATGCCGCCTGAATATTGGAAATATCCGGTGTCTCTGTAAACAGCATTCCTACTGCTGAAAGTACTCCGCATACAAAAAACTGTATACAGGACATTTTTACGCCGTCTACCTTCGGTGAAAAATAATCAACCACCAGTATATGAAAGGAAAATGCCAGTGCACATAAAAGAAGCATGATGTCTGCCCGCTCAATGGTAAAACTGCCGTCCTTCATACAAAGCAGATACATTCCCACAACTGCCAGTGCTACACAAAACCACAGCTTGATTCCCGGACGCTTTCCAATAAAGATGCCGATAACCGGAATCATCACAATATACAACGCCGTAAAAAAGCCAGATTTACCAACGCTTGCTTCCATAATGCCAAACTGCTGCAGATTGGATGCAATGCAAAGAATTACACCACAGGCAATTCCGCCTGCCCACAAAGTCTTTTTATCCTCTTTTTCCTGATTTTCTGCTCCTGTCTCTTTCTTTTTCTTTAAAACCAGAATAACCGGGATTAGCACCAGTCCCCCCAGAACGCATCGGATTGCGTTAAAGGTAAAGGGACCAATATATTCCATGCCCACGCTCTGGGCTACAAAAGCAACGCCCCAGATGGTTGCGGTCAATAATAATATCAAAGAACTCTTTATCTGCTGTTTCATAAAATCTCCATTCTGTCCTTATTCTTTTGCATAATTTATCATATTGCTCTTATATTAATGCATTTCTTTCCTTCTTGCAAGAGTCATAACATACAACAAAGAGCATCAAAGGCGGTGCTTTTCATCCTTCCCATTGGATGACACCTTATGCCAATGATGCTCTTTTCTTATGTTAACCAGAATCCCTCTCCCGGATAAACACCTTTTTCTATTTATTTACCGTGTCAATAAAGCGTAAGAATGCTTCTCTTCCTTCTTCGGTGCATTTGTATACACCGGCATCCAGAAGAACTTCACGGAATACCAGTCCGATTTCCTTTCGGATAATCCCGTCGATATTTTCTTCCGTAATGCTCTCATATTTTGGCAAAAATTCCTCTACCCAGTCTGCATGCTTACTTAAAACTTCATTGCTCCGTAAATCAGCCCTGGAAAGAATTGCCGTCTTAAGCTGTGCCATCTCGTCCTTCAGACGTGCCGGCAGCACTGCCAGACCCATTACCTCGATTAAGCCGATATTTTCCTTCTTAATATGATGAAGCTTTGCATGCGGATGATATACGCCCAGCGGATGCTCCTTTGTTGTAATATTATTACGAAGCACTAAATCCAGTTCGTAATTATTGCCTCGTTTTCTTGCAATTGGCGTAATGGTATTATGTGGCTCCCCGTCTGTTTCTGCAAAAATAAATGCTGCCTCATCCGTATAGCCACGCCAGGTCAGAAGTATTTTATCTGCCAGCTCAATCAGTCGTTCTGTATCCGGTGCGGACAGGCGGATAACTGACATCGGCCATTTTACAATTCCGGCTTTCACATCTTCAAAGCCCGCAAAGGTAATCTCTTTTTCCAGCGGTGCCTTTGCCATGGCAAATTCATAATGTCCACCCTGGAAATGGTCATGACTTAAAATCGAACCTCCTACAATCGGCAGGTCTGCATTGGAGCCAACGAAATAATGCGGAAACTGTTTTACAAAATCCAGCAGTTTTCCAAAGGTTGCCTTCTCGATTTTCATCGGTGTATGCTTTCCATTAAACACGATGCAGTGCTCATTATAGTACACATAAGGAGAATACTGTAAGAACCAGTCACTATGATTGATGGTTACCGGAATAATACGGTGATTCTGTCTTGCCGGATGGTTGACTCTTCCTGCATAACCTTCATTTTCCTTACACAAAAGGCATTTCGGATAGCCGCTCTGTTTTGCCAGCTTTGCAGCTGCAATGGCTTTCGGGTCCTTTTCCGGCTTGGATAAGTTAATTGTAATATCCAGTTCACCAAACTCCGTCTCTGCGGTCCATTTCATATCACGTCTGATACGGTATCTGCGGATATAATTGCTGTCCTGACTAAGAGTATAATAATAATCTGTTGCCGACTTTGCATCCTTCTCATAAAGGCTCTGAAATTTATGAATTACTTCACCTGGTCTCGGCATCAGCATTCCCATGATTTTCGTATCAAATAAATCTCGGTATACTACACTGTTTTCCTTTAAAATGCCTTTTTCATAAGCATAATCCAGCAGACGGTTTAATAATTCTTCCAGACTCTCTTCTGCTTCTTCTCTGCTCATCGGAGTCCGTGACTGATAAGCTGCCACAGCGTCCTCATCTAATTCTTCTAATTCAAACAATTCCAGCAGGCGGTTGATGGTAAATCTTTCATCTTCCTTCGGAACCAGTCCGGTTACCATGCCATATTCTGTTAATTTTAAGATATCTTCACAAATCATGACTTACCTCCTGTTTCTTATGCCAGTCTGGATGGACCGTCTCCAATTTCTACCACATAGAAATCTGCGCTGTATCCAATTTTCTTTTCATAGGCACTGCCTACTGCTTCAATAAAATGTTCTACTGCTTCATCCTTTACAATACTGACGGTGCATCCGCCAAAGCCTGCACCTGTCATACGGGATCCAATGACTCCATCCACCTTCCAGGCTTCTTCCACTAAGGTATCCAGTTCAATTCCGGTTACTTCATAATCATCCCTTAATGATACATGGGATGCATTCATCAGCTTTCCAAAGGTTTCCACATCATTTTCTTTCAAAGCTTCCACTGCTTTTAGGGTTCTCTGGTTCTCATATACCGCATGTTTTGCCCGACGCATGCGGACCTCACTTCCGATGGCTCCCTTATACTCTTCAAACTGTTCCTCGGACAATTCACCAAGACTTTTGATGTCCACCACCTTCTGTAATTCTGCCAGTGCTTCCTCACACTCTGCACGACGTTCATTATATTTCGAATCACCCAGTCCACGCTTCTTATTGCTGCAGGAAATTACGATTTTCGCATCTTTTAAACGAACCGGCGCATATTCATATTTTAAAGTAGCCGTGTCTAAGAAAATCGCATGCTCTGCTTTTCCCATGGCAATGGCAAACTGATCCATGATGCCACAGTTCACTCCATTGAATTTATTCTCTGAAAACTGTCCGATTAAAGCCAGATCCTGGTTCGTTACACAAAATCCGAATAAGTCCTTTAAGATATATCCGGTCAGTACCTCAACAGATGCAGAAGAAGAAAGTCCGGAACCATTCGGGATATTTCCAAATAATAACAAATCCAGTCCGGTATCTACCTGCATGCCCTTTTCTCCAAACGCCCAGATAACACCCTTCGGATAATTCGTCCAGTCTGCTTCTTTCTCCGGCTTCAAGCCTTCAATGGAAGATTCCAGCACACCAAGCTGTTCAAAATTCATGGAATAAAATCTCAGTTTCTTATCGGCACGTTTTCTTGCCACGCCATAAGTTCCAATGGTCAGTGCACATGGAAATACATGACCTCCGTTGTAATCCGTATGCTCTCCAATCAGATTTACACGTCCCGGTGCAAAATACACACGGATGTCTCCTTCATCCCCAAATAATTCCTTAAACCTTGTCAAAACCTGCTCCTTCATCAATACATTCTCCTTTCGATTTATTTTCATCCGTTCCTGTTATCCGGCACATTTTCACAGGATATTATTCATCTGTCTTTGTGCTCGTCAGCAACATAATTTATATTTTTTACTTCTTGATAATATTATACTATGTGCCCTGTTTCTTTGCAATATCACCGTTCTAGTCTGCAACATCTCAATTGCTATTTGGCAACATTTTTCCATATGCATTATGATAATTACAAATAAACATGAAAATATAAATATATATATAACACCAGCCTCTGTTCGGATGATTTTGATACGAGGGAGAGCTGTAAGGGACATTGGAAATTCGATAAAAGTATATATGCTTCCGGCAACCGGCGCAAATTCACATCCATGTTCATCTGCGCCTCGCCGGTACATCCCTGTACCGGCGTTGCCTGTTTCCGAACGAATTTCATAAGTCCCTAACAGCCTCCCTCATGTATCTGTAATCATCCAGGCAGAGGCTGGTGTTATTTCTAATTTCAATTTATTTTCAGTGGTTCCTACAGACATTCATCATACTAAAATTGTCTGAACAGAAGCTGGCGTTCTTATTCTTTATTCTTTATTCCAATTCCCTACAATGCTGCTTCAGCGGCTGCCAGCTTGTCCAGTGCACTCTGTGGTACCTTCGCTTTTGCGCCCTCGCTTAAGGCATTATAGGCATTTCTTGCATTGGCTACTGCTGCTGCATCTGTGGCAGTTATCGTATCTGGCAATGCCATGATTGTATTCGTTACATTCTGTGCATCTATACTTTCCTGATTCTGCAATTCCTGCAGGGCCTGTTCATACTGCAACTGTGACAGAGCTGACTCGGCTGCTGTCAGCACATCCAGATTCTTTACATATGCTTTGGCGCTGTCAGATAAAGCATCATACTGGGAACGGACAGACGCAATGGTTCCTGCGGAGTCCAGGGTTACTGTTCCAATGGAGGTGATTGCCTCATCTACTGCAGATGCTGCATCCATATCCTTGCCCTTCTGGCTCTCGGTTCCCGGCAGTTCATAAACAAGCACCGGATAACCAGCTTCTATATTTTCATAAATTGTTTTTGCTGCACTGTATGGAAGATTGATACATCCATGTGAACCGCTTCTTTTATAAATTGTTCCACCAAAAGTACTTCTCCAGCTGGCATCATGCATTCCAACACCACCGTTAAAAGGCATCCAGAAAGATACCGGAGACTCATAATCTTCGCCGCGAAGCACCGCATCCTTTGCCTTATAAGTAACACCAAAAGAGCCGGACGGCGTTCCATGATTCTTTGCAAGGTTACCGGAGACAAAATCAGATTCTACCACCAGTGATCCGTTCTTATAGAAAAACAAATGCTGTGCGGTCAGATTGATTTCCACATATGTATTACCATAGTCATTCTCACCATGGCTGTTAGCCGTCTGGGAATAAACCGGCTCTCTTGTTACATCCTTACCGGCTTTCAAATCCTCCAGTATCATTTCCTTTTCAGCTGCATTATCTACCCACCATCCGTAATTTCCACCATAAATTGTCACTGTCTGTCCATAAGAGGTATCCAGTGTCCGGTTTCCATAGGCGGTATTATAATTTTTTGCCATAGCTTTTACATAAGCGCTCAATGCCTCATCATCTACAGACACATTGAAATCATCATCCACAGAAAGCCAGGTACTGATGGTTTCTCCATCCAAAACCACATCATCCTTGCCTTCTGCCTGATAGGTAATCTTCATCTGGGTATATTTATTCAAAGTATCCAATGCATCCTGAAATACATCATCCTCTTCTTTTACCTTTGGGTCTTCATAACAGCCTTCCCCGGAAAGGTCAAATTCCGGCTGCATTTTATCCAAGGCTTCTTTGATTTTCTCCGTAAATGCATCCTTATCGATTTTTGTTCCATATACCTCCGGCTGCACTTCATAGCCATCCTTTGTATAATCCTTAATCTGTGCATTTTCGGAATCCGTCCATTTGCTTTCATCCATACAGGACAAATTATCCAGAACATCCTTCAATTTTTCTTCATCAAAAGATATCATAGTCTCCGCTTCGTATTTCTGTGGAGAAATAAGATAGTACGGCCATGCAAATCCATTCTGCTTCTTTAAAAGCTCTTTTACCTGCTTATCAAATACCGGCTCCATGTCAATGTCTGTTCCATTGATGCTCTCTGTCTTATCCTCACGCTCCACCAGCTTCATCTCATACCTGGATGCCTGCTTCGTAATCTTCTTTTCCACACCACTGGTTGAGGAAGCGGATACCCCCACATTATTTATCGTGGTACGAAATGCAAAATGGCTCTGAAAAAACAGTGCCAGTACCAGATAAATCACAACTAATATTCCTACAGGAATTCCGATTACACAAAGGAGTTTTTTTCTGCTCATTTTTTCCTTTGCAGTTTCCTGCTGTTTCTCTTCATTCTTCTTCATATCCCTTAACCTTTCTATTTTGCTAGTTTCCATTATAGTTGACCGTTTTTCTTTGTCAATGAAATCCCGCATTTGTAATATTTATTTAAAAAATGAAATACATTTTCTTGTATTCTTGCACAATGAAAATGTTCCTTTTCCATTAAAATCTTAAGAATTCCATAAAAATTATTAAATTCGATTTTATAGCATTGTTTTTTAAAAAATGCTGTGCTAGAATTCCACCATAGAAGTAGTATTCTTACATTAAAAAAGGGGAATCCGATGTTGAAAAAAGATAACTTTAAGCAAAATCTCAAAGCATTTTTTCAAAAATATAAGCACGCATGGGTTCTGCTGTATGTATTCATATATTTTCCATGGTTTACCTATCTGGAAAAACATGTGACTTCAAATTTCAACGTAATACATACTGCACTGGATGATAAAATCCCATTTATAGAATTTTTCATCGTACCATATATGTTATGGTTTGGATATGTCGCATATGCGGTTCTTTACTTTTTCTTCAAAAATAAAGAAGATTATTACCGGCTCTGTACATTCCTGTTTGTGGGAATGACTGTATTTCTGGTAGTATCCAGCCTCTATCCAAACGGACATTATCTCCGCCCGCATTCCTTTGAGCATGACAATGTCTTCACCCATATGGTAGCCTGGCTTTATGCAACCGATACACCGACAAACCTGTTTCCAAGTATTCATGTTTATAATTCGCTCGGTGTTCACATTGCAATCTGTAACAGTAAAGAATTTAAGGATCGTCCGAAGTTAAAGCTGGCTTCTTTCATTCTTATGGTCAGCATTATTCTTGCAACCATGTTCTTAAAACAGCATTCTGTATTTGATGTGGTTACTGCATTTGTAATGGCTGCTGTCATGTACTCTTTCGTCTACGGCAGGAACTTTGCTTTCGGCCGCAGCAAGGCAAAAGAATCTTTTGAAAAACAGCTTAAGCACATATAGTTTTTATAAAAGAACTGCCGCTCCATTTTGAGCAGCAGTTTTTTTATTTCAAATGTTCGATTTCATCCATCCAGATACGCACTGATGCATCACTTGGCATTCTTAAATCACCTCTTGGTGATACTGCTACCGTACCGACCTTTGGTCCATCCGGCAGACAGGAACGTTTAAACTGCTGTGAGAAGAAACGGCGGTAGAAGGTCTTTAACCATTTCAAAATCACTGCATTGTCGTACTGCCCCTCAAATGCCACCTGTGCCAGACGATATATTTTTGCCGGAGCAAAGCCAAATCGCATCACATAATATAAATAGAAATCATGCAGTTCATACGGTCCTACAATATCCTCTGTCTTCTGGGCGATTTTTCCATTTTCCGGCGGAAGCAGTTCCGGGCTGACCGGTGTATCTAAGACATCATAAAGCACAGTTGAAAGTTCCTTATTTCCACAGGTGTCTGCATAATAGTGTACCAGATGGCGCACCAGCGTCTTCGGTACGGATGCATTCACTCCATACATGGACATATGGTCACCGTTATAGGTAGCCCAGCCCAATGCCAGCTCTGACATATCTCCGGTTCCGATTACCATACCATTATTCTTATTGGCAATGTCCATCAGAATCTGGGTACGTTCCCTTGCCTGTCCATTTTCATAAGTGACATCATGTACACTCTCATCCTGACCAATATCCCGGAAATGAATGCGTACTGCCTCTTTGATATCTACTTCTATCAGCTTTGCGCCAAGACAGCGAATGAGACTTAATGCATTCTCATAGGTACGGTCAGTGGTTCCAAAGCCCGGCATGGTAACTGCATATATCTGCTCTCTCGGAAGCTTCAGCCGGTCAAACGCCTGTACCGTAACCAGAAGTGCCAGTGTGGAATCCAGTCCACCGGAAATGCCTACCACTGCGCATTTACATCTGGTATGCTCTAACCGTTTCTTAAGTCCCATGGACTGAATAGCTAAAATCTCTTCACAACGTTTATCACGCTTGCCCTTATTGCCCGGAACGAATGGCGCCGGATCCACAAAACGGCTCAGTGTGGTATCTGATTTATCAATAAAGAAAGAAAATCTAAGATAATCCCCGCTTCTGCTGCCTGCTGCAAAAGTGCTCATTCTCCGTCTTTCGGATACCAGACGTTCCATATCAATTTCAGAATATACCGTCTCATTGGTAAAACGTTCGGATTCTGCTAAAACCACTCCGTTTTCTGCAATGATATTATGACCGGAATATACTACATCCTGTGTGGATTCTCCATCTCCGGCACTGGCATAGATATAACCGCAGAGCAGGCGGGCAGACTGTCCTGCAACAAGCTCTCTCCGGTAAATATCCTTTCCGGTTGTCTCATCACTGGCAGAAAGATTTACGATTAAAGTTGCTCCTGCCAGAGCATGGGAAATACTCGGCGGGTTCGGTGTCCATACATCCTCGCAGATTTCCACACCGATTACCAGCTCCGGCAATACATCATCACACTGGAACAAAATGTGGCTTCCCATCGGTACATGATAAGCCGGTGCAATATCTACACCCTCTGCTTCTTCTTTTCCCGGAGAAAAATATCTTGCTTCATAGAATTCATTGTAATTTGGAATATGGGTCTTTGGCACGATGCCGATAATCTCGCCTTTGTTTAAAGCTGCTGCCACATTATAAAGCTTGCCTTCATGCATCAGGGGCAGACCAACAAATACAACGGCATCCAAAGCACCGAGTTCCTTTGCCAGCCATACCAGCCGCTCCCTTGCGCTTCTTAACAAAGTCTCCTGTAAGAATAAATCTCCACAGGTATATCCGGTAATGCAAAGCTCCGGGCACACAATGACTTTGGCTCCGTTTGCTGCTGCTTCCATTACTGCCGCTTTTATTCGAATGGTATTTTCTACCGGATCTGCGACTACTACTTTTGGTGTTACTGCTGCTACTTTGATAAATCCATCTCTCATTTTCTTATCTCCCTTAAATCATCCGGACTGAATACATAATTCTCATTACAGAAATGACATTTTACTTCAATCGGTTCTTCATCTTTGATTAAATCATCCAAATCTTTCTTGCTTAAGCTTGCCAGTGCTTTTGCCACACGTTCTTTGGAACAGTCACAGCGGAAGGCAACCGGCATCGTATCATTGATTTCAAGCTTCATCTCTCCTAAGATTTCCTCTAAAATCATTTCCGGTGTCATACCCTTTTCCAACATTTCTGTTACAGATGCTATCTGTGCGATTTTCTGCTCCAGGGCATCAATGACTGCGTCCTCTGTAAACGGCATCAGCTGAATGATAAACCCGCCTGCCTGACGCACTGTATTGTCCTTATTCATGAGAACTCCTAAACCCACGGAAGATGGTACCTGCTCGGATACTGCAAAATAATAGGTTAAATCCTCTGCGATTTCACCGGTCTGAAGCTCTGTCTGTCCCACATACGGATCTTTTAATCCCATGTCTTTTATGACACTTAAAACACCATTTCCAATGGCTCCGCCTACATTTAATTTACCGGCTGCATTGGGTGGCAATATCACATCTGCCACGCCCGGATAGCCTTTTACACCCCCGTTAGCATTGGCAGTTACCGTAAGGCCATGCATCGGACCATCGCCCTGAATCTGCAGGGTCAGAAGGTCTTTTTCTCCCTTCATCATGCTGCCCATCATTGCTGCTGCGCTCATGGCACGTCCTAATGCTGCTGTTACAATCGGGCTGCTGTTATGACGGACTCTTGCTTCCTCCGTCATCTCTTTTGATGTAATCGCAAATGCACGAATCTGTCCATCTGCAGCTGTTGCTCTCACCATATAATCTGACATTTTTTCTTCCTCTTTCTTCTTATTTCCCCTGTTCTCTTGCGATGATATAAATCCGTTCACTGCAGGCTGTCGGTTCTTTTCCCGTCTCTACGTCAAAGACACCTTCCCATTTCATACCGGCTTCTTCGATTAATTTTCGTACGGTTTCTATCTCATACGCCCGCTGAAAATGTGTTTCTTCATATCTCCGGAACAAATCATCCTCTTCTTTGATAAAAAGTGTTAAATCATACTGATTGACCTGTTCCTCCGGGTCATAATAATTTTCCCAGATAAAGCTGCTGTCCTCTCTGGTCTCGCAGAAACTGTTGTCTCCTAAGAGTTCCTCATATTTATATCTGGTATTCATATCGAAAATAAAGATTCCGCCCGGGTCGAGATAATTATTGACCAGGGAAAATACCTGTCTCAAATCCTCTTCTGACATGATATAATTCATGGAATCGCAGACACTTACTACTGCCCGGATGGTTCCATACAATTCAAACTCCCGCATATCCTGAAGAAGATACAGTATCTCTGTATTTTCCATGGTATATTCTCTGGCTACCGAAAGCATTTCCTCGGAATTGTCCACCCCAATCATATCATAACCTTCTGCTGCTAAAAGTCTCGTCATCCTTCCGGTTCCACAGCCAAGTTCCAAAAGCAGGCCATCGTTTATCCCCTCTGCTTTTAATATGTCCACCAGATATTTTTCCCATGCTTCATAAGGGACATTGTCCATAAATGTATCATAAACTGTTGCAAATTCTGTATATGCTTCCACACAACCACTCTTTCTGTCCTATTCTTCTGTAATACTAACAATTTTCCCTGATAAAAGCAAGTAGTCGCTCCCTAAGGCTTGATTATTTTTCCCTAAAACTTTATACTTAAAATCATAACACTACTGGGAGGAATTATGACAAACCAATTAGACCACTATATATCCAACCACATCAAAAGTCTTTACCGGCATAAGCTTTTTTCGCCGATTCTATATATGATACTGTTGATTGTTCTTTGGATTATCTTTCCCATCGACACCATCTTAAGTCCGAAGGTTATCAACGAAAAAACTTCTCTTGATAAATTATATAAAGAGAATGACCGGTATGTCAGTATTACGCTGACGGATTTAAAATTTACCGGATACACACAGGAAGTCTTAGGGCAGACCCATGGATATTACTACTATACGATTCAGGATGGGTGCTGTAATATCGTACTGCTCTCTCCGAAGACCAGCGAAGAGGGACTTCCGAATATTAACAAAGTAACCGTTCATGCCAAAATCCAGACCGCAACCAAATCCTACCATACCCTGCTTTCTAAAATTGCTGCAGATTTGAACTGGACAGACAGCGGTATTTACGGAGAAAGCTCCTCCTATTATATCAGTGAGCCCGGTTTCCGTTACGGCTTCAGTATCTTTCTGATTCTGCTTTTTGCATGCAGTGGACTTTATGCCATTTTCAGTATCATATGTTATTTTGTATACATTCATTTTCCATGGCTGTCACCGCCCTGCCAGCAGCTTGCCCGGTTCGGTTCTCCGAAGACTCTTCTTATGCAGGCAGAAGAAGAACTGGCGACACTGCCACAGCTGGCTACGGAAGATATGTTTATTACCGAGCATTTCTTTATTGAAATCTCTACGGATGGAATTGCCTTTGTTCCGATTCAGGAAATCATCTGGCTTTATAAACATTCCACCCTGCACAAGTTCTTCTGGTACCATTTCAGTATCTCCTATACGCTGTGTATCTCTGCGAAAAAGCACTTATACATCCAGTGTCCGAAGAACTTAAAATCCGATATCGACGGTATCATCGACTACTTAGCAGAAGCAAATCATGATATTCTTGTAGGCTTCAACGAAAAGAACCGCCTGAAGGTACAGGAAATTCAGGGAACACCATTGCAGTTTGAGAAGTTTATTGCACTGTTGAAAAAAAGATTATAAAAAATATGGGAATTCCGCATTACGGACTTCCCATATTCCCGGTATTTAATATTACCGGCAGGATGTGCTGATTGATTCAATGGCTACTGCCCCGCCACGCACTACTTCGATGGTCCTGAAACGGCGTTTTAAAAGAGCTATCAGTTCATTGTTGCGGCGTTCTGTCAGCTTGCACTCTAACAATACGCTGTCTTCCCCAATATCTGCCACATCTACTTTAAAGGTTGTTGCAATCTGAAATACCTCCGCTTTATCTTCCACGCTGCAATGCAGCACTTTTGCAAAAAGAATCTCTTTCATATGGATTGGTACATTGGTTAAATCAATTACCTTAATGACCTCTACCATACTGTTTAACTGCTTCTTAATCTGTTCAAATGTAATATCATCACTGGTTACACAGATTGTCATACGGGACATACTCTCATCTTCCGTGGTTCCTACGGTAAGACTCTGGAGGTTATAGGATTTGCCGGAAAAAAGTCCGGAAACCTTCGCCAGTACACCAACCTGGTTTTCTACATATAATGCAATCCATCTGTTTTTCATACCAACGTTCCTCCTATTTCAAAATCATCTGGCTCATTGCAGTTCCACTCTTAACCATCGGAAGTACAATGTCCTCTGTTGCAATCATAAATTCTATTACGGTAGAAGTCTTTTTATTCTTCTTTGCCTCTTCGAAGGCTGCATTCATTTCTTCGGTATTCATTACACGAATACCCTTTGCGCCATAGCTTTCTGCCCATTTCACAAAATCCGGTTCATATACCGGGCAGTCTTTTCCCGGTCCCTTACAGTTGCTCGGACATTCCTTATGCTGACGCAGGCAGGTTGCAGAATAACGTTTTCCGTAGAAAAGCTGCTGCTGCTGGCGAACCATGCCAAGATAAAAATTATTTAAAATGCAGACAATTACCGGTGCATCCTGGCATACTGCAGTTGCCATTTCCTGCATATTCATCTGAAATCCACCATCTCCGGTGATACAGATAACCTCTTTTTCCGGACAGCCGATTTTTGCTCCGACTGCTGCCGGGAATCCAAATCCCATTGTTCCAAGGCCCCCTGATGTAATAAAGGTTCCGCCACGTTCCATCTCAAGATACTGGGTTGCCCACATCTGATGCTGCCCAACATCTGTTGCAATAATGGCTCCTTTGAAATGCTCATTGATTCCTTCCATAATCATCTGCGGGGAAAGTCCCTTATCTCTTCGCATTTCCAGAGGATTTTCTTTGTTCCATTCCTCAATGCGGGCTATCCAGGCTGTTGTTTTCTTCGGTTCTGCCCACTCTGATAATTTTTCCAGTGCGGTTCTTGCATCTGCTACTACCGGTACATCCACCACAACGTTTCTGGAAATGGATGCTGTATCCACATCTACATGAACAATTTTTGCCTTTGGTGCAAACTCATTCAAATCGCCGGTAATGCGGTCATTGAATCTTGTTCCGATGGAAAATAATACATCACACTCAGAAACTGCCATATTGGCTGCATATCTTCCATGCATACCGCAGTTTCCCATATAATAAGGATTGGATGTGCCAATGGCTCCTTTTCCCATAATGGTGGTAACAACCGGCACCTGCATTTTAGTAACAAATTCATCAAAAATATCATTGGCACGGGCAATGTTGATTCCGCCTCCGGCGAGAATCAATGGTTTCTTGGCACTCTTTAAAAGCTTATATGCCTTTTTCAACTGTCCGATATGTACGCCTTCATTTGGCTTGTAACCACGAATCTGCACACTCTTTGGATAATCGGATGGTCCACTCTCTAACTGGATATCCTTTGGGATATCCACAAGAACCGGTCCCGGTTTTCCGGTGGTTGCAATGTGAAATGCCATGCGGATTATTTTTCCCAAATCTTTTCTGTCCCGAACGGTTACGCCGTATTTTGTTATGGAACGGGTCATTCCTACAATATCAACCTCCTGAAAGGCATCATTTCCAATCAACGGAAGTGGCACCTGACCGGTAATGCAAACAAGCGGAATGCTGTCAAAATGCGCATCTGCGAGTCCTGTAATAATATTGGTGGCACCCGGTCCGCTGGTTACCAGGCATACGCCCGGCTTTCCGGTAGCTCTCGCATATCCTTCTGCCTCATGAATCAGTCCCTGCTCATGTCTGGGAAGCACCAGGTGAATATCATCCTGTTTATATAATTCATCAAAAAGGTCGGTGACCATTCCGCCCGGATAACCAAATATGGTATCCACGCCTTCTTCCATCATCGCCTTTACAAATAATTTTCTTCCTGTAATATCCATCTAACATCCTCCTCTATATCAATCCCATGGTCTTAAGGATAAAAATCCAGCCAGTTAAGGTAAATGCTCCCAAAAGTGTTGTTGTCACAATAATACTTGCTGTCAGCACACCATCATTTTTCATGTTCTTTGCCATAATATAGCAGCTTGGTGTAGTCGGTGATGCAAGCATAATCAGAATTGCAATCATTTTTTCTCCGGTAAATCCCAAGGCTGCTGCCACCGGAAGTAATAAAAGCGGCTGTATCACAAGCTTGATTGCAGATGCTGCAAGGGTCGGTCTGATTTTTGCCAGGGCCTTTCTTCCCTCAAAGCCTGCACCCAGTGCAATCAACGCCAGTGGTGTTGCCATCTTTGCCACATTATCAATGGTCTTATCTACCATGGCAGGAAAATCAAGGGACAATAATGCTGCCACCATACCAAAGGCAATTCCAAGGATAATCGGATTCTTTAATATGTTAAGAAATGCTTTCTTGATTCTGCCACCATGTACTGCCTCTTCTCCCGCTCCATCTTCATTGGCTTCAAAGGTCAGTACAATAACAGAAAAGATATTATAAAGCGGCACTGCCCCGATAATCATCAATGGTCCCATGGCAGAACTGCCATAAATATTTTCAATAAAGGCAAGTCCCATGACTGCGGCACTGCTCCGGAAGGAGCTTTGCACAAATGCACCACGGGTGGATTTATCCTTTACAAAAAGCTTTGTGGCTCCCCAGATTACCCAGAAACAGGCGGTACTTGCCAGTGCACAGAAAAGCACATATTTCAAATCAAAGATTTCCCGGATATTTACCGTAGAAATATCCCGAAATAACATAAATGGCAAGGTCACCTTAAAATTAAACTTATTCGCCACCGTCACAAAATTATCATTGAGCATACCAATCTGCTTTAAGATATAACCGATTACCATCACAAGAAAGATTGGCATGGTGGTATTTAAACTGAAAATAAGATTATTCATTTCTTACACGTTTCTTTCTGCTTATCTTATTCTTTCATATTTTAAGAAGTAATACTCCAGATCAAAATAGGTCTGTTCATCACTGTCTTGTGTAATCTGCCATTCTTCCTTTTCATCCAGATTCGGGAAATAGGCATCTGCATCATATGCATAGTCAATCTTAGTAATATGCGCTACATCGCACTCATCCAAAAGCTGACGGTAAATGCTTTCACCGCCAATAACATAGACATCCTCACTGTTATACTGCTCTAACTCTTTATGCAGTTCGTCTAAATCATGCACCACAATGGCATCCTTCACTTTATAATTCTTATCACTGGTCAGTACAATATTGACACGGTTCTTAAGAGGCTGTCCATTTGGAAAGCTTTCCAAGGTCTTACGTCCCATGACTACCACTTTCCCGGTTGTGGTCTGACGGAAAAATTTCATATCATCCGGAATGCTTACCAGTAATTTATTCTTATAGCCAATTGCCCAATTAGCATCTACTGCTGCGATTAAATTCATCTCTTTCACCTGCTCCTTTTATATTGCGATTGGAATATCCTGAATCTGTGGTCCTGTCACATAATTATCAAGACGTACATCATTTCTGGTAAATTCATAGAAATCCTTTACATCCGGATTCAGCCAGAATGTCGGTGCGTCATACGTCGGTCTTTGAATCAGTTCCTTTATAATAGGAATATGCCGGTCATAAATATGTGCATCTGCAATCACATGCACTAACTCTCCCACACGCATATCGCACACCTGTGCCAGCATATGCATCAGTACTGCATACTGGCAGACATTCCAGTTATTGGCAGCTAAGATATCCTGGGAACGCTGATTTAAAATTGCATTCAAAGTCAGCTTATCGTCCCCCTTCTTCTGGGTTACATTAAAGGTCATGCTGTATGCGCATGGATAAAGATGCATCTCACTTAAATCCTGATGTACATATATGTTGGTCATGATTCTTCTGCTGAAAGGATTGTTCTTAAGGTCATAAATCACACGGTCTACCTGATCAAACATTCCTTCCTTATATTTATGCTTTACTCCCATCTGGTAGCCATATGCTTTTCCAATGGAGCCTGTCTCATCTGCCCATTCATCCCAGACATGGCTGTGTAAGTCATTGACATTATTGGACTTCAACTGCCAGATCCATAACATCTCATCGGTACAGCTCTTGATTGCTGTCTTTCGTAATGTAATTGCCGGAAATTCTTTGGATAAATCATACCTGTTTACCACACCAAATTTCTTAATTGTATAAGCACTGGTTCCATCCTCCCAATGTGGGCGGACCTTTTCTCCTTCTGTACTTACCCCGTTGTCCAATATATCCTGACACATATCGATAAAAATTTTATCTGCCAGACTCATGCTGCGGCACCTCCTGCGCTAGTTTTTTCACTGTTTAGAGTATATTCTAAATTAATATTGTATCGGATAATCCCACCAAGCGCAAGAGTAGAAAATTTAACATTACAAATTTATGATTGCAGCTTGTGCATTTTCTTTTTCTCCTGCAAGTTGTCTTATCAATTTTTGTTATTTTATACATTATGTAATCTTAAAATCTTTCTTTTGAGACTTATATTAATTTGTTTTCTGATTTTATTATTTTTTAGAAGAAGGGAATGTGCCGGACTGGGGATGGGCGGAAGAATTGGTCTATCCCAATATGAACCGGTCTGTTCTAATATGAATTGAATTATCGTAGTATGATTGGTTTTTATTTTATCAAAATTTATTATGTCTTGTTTTAATTTCAAGAATTCGTCATTGATTCTCGTCTCTTTATTGCATTGCATTTTTAAGTATAGAAAAAGTACCCGTAAATTTTTCTGTTTTTTACGGATACTTTTTCTTATCTTTTTATTTTTCTATTTTATTAAATCATTCTTTAACTTTATGCTTCATCTATGGCTTTTCCAATGTCATGGCGCATATACTTGTTATCGAAGTCTACCCACTCCGTTGCCTTATAAGCATTGGCTCTTGCTTCTTTTAAAGTAGCTCCCTTGGCTGTGATGCCAAGTACACGGCCTCCGTTGGTTACAATTTTTCCTTCCTCATTTAACTTGGTTCCAGCATGGAAACAGTAGTAACCTTCTTTGCCATCAAAGTTCTCAAGGCCTTTGATTTCAAATCCTTTTTCATATGCCACCGGATATCCGTCAGATGCAAGAACAACGCATACGGCTGCATTATCTTCAAACTGTAAATCAATGGTATCTAATTTACCGTCTACGCAGGCTTCCATTACATCAATGATGTCATTTTTCATTCTCGGAAGAACTACCTGAGCCTCCGGGTCACCAAAACGGGCATTGTACTCTAATACCTTTGGTCCATCCTCTGTCAGCATCAGACCGAAGAAAATAACACCTACAAATGGTCTTCCTTCTGCTGCCATGGCATCTACAGTTGCCTGATAGATATATTTCTTACAGAAATCATCTACTTCTTTCGTATAGAAAGGACTTGGAGAGAAGTTACCCATTCCACCGGTATTTAAGCCCTGGTCTCCATCTTTGGCACGTTTGTGGTCCTGTGCGGAAGACATAATCTTAATGGTCTTGCCATCTACGAAAGAAAGCACGGATACTTCACGGCCTGTCATGAACTCTTCTACTACCATATGGTTGCCGGCAGAACCAAATTTCTTATCTTCCATGATTTCTTTTACTCCGGCTTTCGCTTCCTCTAAGGTGTTACAAATCAGAACACCTTTACCAAGTGCCAGTCCGTCTGCCTTTAATACGATTGGCATTTTTGCAGTTTCCAGATACTCCAATGCCTTTTTCGGGTCATCAAAGGTCTCATATCCTGCGGTCGGAATGTTATATTTCTTCATCAAATCTTTGGAAAATGCTTTGGATCCCTCTAAGATTGCAGCATTCTTTCTCGGTCCGAATACTTTTAATCCTTCTGCTTCAAATACATCTACAATTCCACCAACCAACGGATCATCCATTCCTACGATGGTAAAATCAATCTCTTTTTCCTTTGCAAAAGCTACCAGCTTATCAAATTCCATGGCTCCAATGTTCACACATTCTGCCAGCTGTCCGATTCCGGCATTGCCCGGTGCACAGTAAATCTTATCTACACGGCTGCTCTTTGCTACGCTTGTCACAATTGCATGCTCTCTTCCGCCGCTTCCAACTACTAATACTTTCATGCTGTTCCTCCTAATCCGGTTATTTTTCATTCATTTCTATTTAATCTTTATTTACTTTTACTCAATTCTAATGGTTTGCTTTTGGAAGAATCTTCACTTTCCCGTCTTCGACTTTTACTCTTCCATTGGCAATTAAATCAATTGCCTGTGGCATAATTTTCCACTCTGCCTGTTCCATCACACGACGCTGCAGAATCTCCGGTGTATCATCCTCTTCAACTGCAACTGCTTTCTGTAAAATGATTGGGCCGGTATCTGTTCCTTCATCCACAAAATGCACCGTAGCTCCTGTTACCTTCACTCCACGGGAAAGTGCTCCTTCGTGGACTTTCAATCCATAGAAGCCTGTTCCACAGAAAGATGGAATCAGGGATGGATGAATATTGATTATCCGGTTGCGGTACTGTGCAATCATTTCCGGTGGAATTACCACCAAAAATCCTGCCAGCACAACCAAATCTACTTTATATTCATTCAATTTTTCTAAGAAATCAGCATTGAATGCCGCCCGGTTTTCATAAGATTTCGGAGAAATGCAAAGTGCCTTGATATTATGTTTTTTTGCACGCTCTAAGGCATAGGCATTCGGATTATTACTGATTACCACTTCTATCTTTGCATTGGTAATGGTTCCATTATCCATGGCATCGATAATTGCCTGAAGATTGGTTCCACCACCGGATACTAATACTGCAACTTTTAGCATAATGTAACACCCTTTTCTCCGTTTTCAATCTTACCAACAACATATGGCTTGTCTCCGGCAGATTTGATTGCCGCCATGGTTTTATCTACATCTTCCGGTGCAACTGCGAGTACCATACCAAGTCCCATGTTGTAGGTATTGTACATCATTTTCTCTTCTACATTTCCTTCTTTCGCCATCAGGGTAAAGATTGGTGGAATCGGATAGCTGTTCTTTTCAATCACTGCATGTTTTCCTTCCGGAAGCATACGTGGAACATTTTCATAGAAACCACCGCCTGTGATATGGCTGCAGGCTTTTACACGGATGCCGGCATCTTTGATAGCACGCAGTGCTTTTACATAAATTCTGGTTGGTGCAAGTAATGCTTCTCCCAAAGTAGTTCCCAGTTCTTCATGGTATGTATCAAGGGTTTCTTTATCCATCGTAAAGATTTTACGAACCAGTGAAAATCCATTGGAATGTACTCCGGTTGATGCCATACCAATCAGCACATCACCGTCTGCCAGGGTCTCGCCGGTAATCATATCTTTCTTATCACATACACCTACTGCAAATCCAGCCAGGTCATATTCATCCTCTGCCATCAGACCAGGATGCTCTGCGGTCTCTCCACCAATTAATGCTGCATCAGACTGAAGACATCCTTCTGCTACACCTTTTACGATGGCTGCAATTTTCTCCGGATAATTCTTACCACATGCAATATAATCTAAGAAGAATAATGGTTCTCCACCTGCACAGGCAATATCATTTACACACATTGCTACTGCATCAATACCGATGGTATCATGCTTGTCCATAATCATGGCGAGCTTTACTTTCGTGCCACAGCCATCTGTTCCGGATAACAGTACCGGTTCTTCCATTTCTTTAATCTTCTCTAATGAAAATGCTCCGGAAAATCCGCCCAGTCCTCCAAGAACCTCTGGACGCATGGTCTTCTTTACATGCTCCTTCATCAGTTCTACGGACTTATATCCTGCCTCAATATCCACGCCTGCGTTCTTGTAATCCATTGTTCTTCCTCCTGAAATTATTCTTTATCTTGCTCTTTATTTTTTCAGTGCAAGTATGGAAATGCTTCGCATTTCCATACTACGGGCTTTCGCCCTATCAGACCTTATAAGCAGCCCGTTTGGACTGCCAGCAGCCCAACGGACTGCTTATAAGGTCTGGCACTGCTCAATGCTACTTACATTATAACGTCATTTGCTTATAAAGACCAATTATATATAGTAATACCACTAATTAGTTTTTCTAATTAATGGTATCTGGTTGCTTATTTCTACTTATAATTTACTTTTATTTCAATCGGGTTGTCCCATCTAATATGGCATGGGTCAAAGTATCTCCCTGATAGGATAATTTCAACGAAAAGAAACTCTCCCTCTCTTCTAACAGCCTGAAAAATATCTTATCACCTTCCCAGATTGGCAGGTCATATACTTCTTCCTTTGGCACCCATTCCAGTGTTCCTTCGTTGCACTCGGTCATCGTACCGTGGAATTCATCTGCCGTATAAAGAAACATATATTCTGTCGGCCACGCATCGGAATCAAAAGTGACCACGCCCCGCAGCCGATAAGAATCCAAGGTAAGCCCGGTTTCTTCTTTTACTTCCCGAAGCAGGCATTCTTCCGGAGATTCTCCGGCTTCAAAATGTCCGCCGACGCCAACCCATTTATCTTTATTTACATCATGGCTTTTCTTCACCCGGTGCATCATCAGGTAGCAATTTTCCTTTTCTATATAGCAAAGCGTTGTATTTTCCGAACGTCTTTCTTCCATTTTTCTTTCTCTCTTCCGCTTTCTTTTTTACTTTCTTCCATGACTCTATGGTTCTATGCCGCTATCCGAAGCTTCCGGAAGCATACTTTGAAATAAATAATCTCGGCAATTGCTGTAATCGACCAGGAAAATGCATACAAAAGATATAAGGATGCAATGGTTCCAAAATATGCAAAAATCGTATATACCCAGATTACACGGAATACGCAGGAGCCCATGATAACAATAATGGTCGGCACAATGCTCTTTCCAATTCCGCGGGATGCCGCAATCGTGCAGTCCATAAATGCGGAAAGTGCATAGGAAAATCCCATAATCTTAATCCGCTCCATTCCGGCTTCAATTACCTCCGGTTTGCTGGCAAAAAGAGACAGGAACTGTCTTCCGAAAACCACCAGCAGCCCACCAAAAATTGCGCCTGCCAGAAACGAATACAATAAACTGATGCGGTAACTTTTTATCATGCGTTCCCTGTTTCCTGCCCCCATATTCTGTCCCATGAAACTGGCGCATGCCGTATAAAATGCTGTCATAATATTAAAAATCAGCGTATCTGCATTGATTGCCGCTGAATTGCCGGACACCATAACCGCATCAAAGGAGTTGACTCCGGTCTGCACAAAAAGATTTGCAATTGCAAAGATTGCATTCTGCATTCCGCCCGGAACGCCAAGCATCAGCACACTTTTCGCCGCTTCCTTGTGAAAACGCAGTCTGGAAAAATAGAGCCTGCAGCTATCCTTTCTCCGGCACAGATGAGAAACCACCAAAATAGCTGACACATACTGAGCAATAACGCTGGCAATTGCCACTCCGCCTGCTGCCATATTACACTGGATAACAAAGAAAAGATTTAATAACACATTTAACACACCGGCAATACTCAGATAAATAAGTGGAAGCTTCGTCTCGCCGGATGCACTTAAAACACCATTTCCAAAATTGTAAATTGCAAGTGCCGGAAGCCCCAGTGCATAGATCCGAAAATATAGTACTGCGCCATCCATAAACTCTGATTTCGTATGTAAAATGTTTAAAAATGGCTCCGCAAATATATTACATATCAGGCACAGTATAAGACCTGCTATCAGACAAATCAATGCCGCCGTATGCACGGTTTCTTCTGTTCCCTTCGCATCGCCTACGCCCAGTTTATGCGCTACCCTTACATTAACACCTCCACCCATTCCAATCAGGAAGCCGGTAAATAAGGACACCAACAGCGTGGTCGAGCCAACCGACCCCAGGGGGATATATCCTGCATATTTTCCTACAATTGCTACGTCGCTTAAATTAAATAATACTTCTAATATCTGAGAACACATCAACGGTATGCTAAAGAGGAAGATGTTCTTCCATAAAGAGCCGGATGTCATCCCGATACTTTTTCTTCTGCTTTCTGCTTTACTGCTCATAACTTTATTTCACTTTGGTTGGTTTGCTTCATTTTCTTTTGTTTTCCGGATTTGGGACACAGATAGTCTAGCACAAATTGGGATGTGGGACAATAGTATCAGACTCTCCAAATCTCATAGGATTGCAGTTTTGCTGCATCGTAGGTCAGCTTTAAATTATCACGCAGCAGATTTTTGAACTGAGTATCTGTTTTTCCCGCTATGTATAGTTCTTCCGCCGCCCAACTAGCATTAACGTTATAGGTTTTACATTTTTCAAATTGCTTTAACAATTTTTCTGCTGCGCCACTGGTATTTTTAAATATTGCTTCGTAAAATTCATATTGATATCCTACAAATTTCTCTGCATATTCCCAATCCGGCAATTTATTATTCTTGCTTGAATTCAGCCTGCTTCCCATTGGTGTCAGGTTCCATAGTTCATCATTTGCCACATAGGATTTCGGAACAAAATGATCTAATGTAAAATCATCCACACTTAATTTATTTCCCGTGTATATCTCCCGCAGTGGTAATTCTGCTATTTCTGATGCCATCTTCCAAAGCTTTCTTGCATTTTCCAGATGCCTCTCATTTTGTGGCTTTACCGAAAGTTTATAAATAATTCCCGGTACACCCGGATTTCTATTCTGAAGATATGCTGCCTTTTTATAGCGAATCCAGCCTAAAATGATGGCATGATTCTGCAAAATAAACCGCTTCCACTCTTCACTGATTCTGATTTTCTTTTCCAGTTCATTTTCTGCATCCACAATTCCGTAAAAAAATCCATGATGCATCTTGTTATAGCCATCCAGATATGCAATAAATCTTGCATAATCCTTTCGCTCCACATAATCTTTTCCCAGCTTGTCTAAGAACGGACTAATCAATCTATATGGGACATAGTCTGTCAGATGAATTTTATCTTCCCGCAACTGTTCATTATATTTTCTGATAAGTCCTTTCAACTGTTCTTTGGACAACATTTTGATTGAAAGTTCATCCTTTGCGCAATTATACAGTGTCCGGATTGCTCGTTCCAGATAATTTGCCGCACTTCCATTTACCATCGGTCCCAGCCGCAGATGATAATATGTAACGATTCGCCACGCTTCCCATATCATTTCATCAATAATTTCATCAAACCGAATTTCGTCTTCTTTCTCCGGCAGCAAATTGATGATTGCTTCTAACCAGAAAAATTTATATCCCTGCGCATTGTGGCTCAGCAGATTTTCAAATTTCTTGATGTCTAATTCATTGGAATATAGGATTTCACTTAAGCTGTTATAATCGTTCATGTACTGCTCCTCCCTCTAACTGTCAGGATAATATTTTCTTAAATATTATGCAAAATCACTCTATAAATGGTGTATACTCTAATATCTGATACTCATACTTTTTTATAACTTCAAAAGCCTGCTGCTCCGTTATCTTTTCATACTCATCACAGTATCCCACTTCTGAATAACACCACATGTCTTCTGGATTTTTTTCTACACTTGTATATACTGTTTCTATTAAATTTGCTGGTCTGTTACCCTCTTCTTTATAACGTTTAAAACAGCTTCCATCATATTTATAATAATCATAACCGGTAATAAAAGCACTGCCCGACCATTCATTTGCAATTGTTTGTCCGTCTTTACACAAAAAGTAGCGACTTCTTTCCCAGCCATCTAATACATGTATCATCTGTCCATCTTTCATGGTATAAATATCGTAAATAATACCATCCCATATCTCGCCATTTGCTCCAAGTAACAACTCCTCTATGCCATCTTTATCTATATCCATTTTAAGATATCCCAATGTTTCATAGGTATTATTCATGAGAAATACACAAGAAAAATCATCTGATGCTACCTCATCCGGGAAACCATTTTTTAAGCAATCTGTAAGATATGCTATCAACTCCTCGTAGCAACTATAATCTACTTTATACTGTCTTATATACAATTCTTCTACGCATTCTGCTGCTTTTTCAGATAATTTTTCTATTTTTTTAATTGCACTGCTATTTTCACTTATCGACTTTCCAGTCTGCACATTCTGATTGTTACCGCATCCACAAAAAGCACAAAATATCATAGCTATTAAACTTGTTTTTTTAATTCTATTCTTTTTCATACTTGTTCCCTATCATATTGTTGTTTGATAACCCTATTAAACAATACAGTTTTTCTAAATTCAAGAGTAATATATATTTTTTTGCGAAACCGCCCATGTAGAAAGCAATCTTATCAGATTACTTGATATGATACCTCTAAAGTAGACAGATTAAATATAAAAATCTGTTACTTTGGAG
>ENA-ORSA01000321-ORSA01000321.1-human-gut-metagenome-genome-assembly--contig:-NODE-321-length-56530-cov-4.409880_pt1 | contig 56530 bp, 45 predicted proteins | sample MGYA00242179_ERZ509142 | MGnify/ENA primary metagenome ERZ509142 (study PRJEB26280, sample SAMEA2338659) | human gut metagenome | biome: human gut; feature: human-associated habitat; material: faeces... | reverse complement strand
TCCAGTGTAAGCAGCCTGGCTTTTCCTATGTTATTTGAAATGGATTCCGCGTCGGAGCGCGGAATGACAGATACCAACCGACCACATGGGACGAAAGAAAAGACAAGTTCTTCTCTATTAGTAAAATTGTTCCTTATATCGAACTCACGTCAGTCCATATGACCTGCAAATCCGATTGACGGCAAACGACGTTGCGAAAGGCCGTCAATTGCATTGTGAAAGGCGGCTTTTGGCAGCATAAAATGCGGCCTTTCACAATGCGTTGTATATCAGGTAGTTATGGAAGAGATGTTTTGTTCAAGCGTACTCGCATATAAAATGTTCACGTTGTAACGCTGTCTGTAATTGCATTTGTCGCTTGTTTTTGCTAACTTTGCACCGTTAAAGCATTTTATTAACGGCAAATCAAATGGACGATAAGCAACGTATATTGCAGCTAAGGCAAGAGCTGCACGAGCATAACTACAAGTATTACGTATTGAACCAGCCCACAATAGGCGACCAGGAGTTCGACTTCATGATGCACGAGCTTCAGGAGCTTGAGGCGCGTCATCCTGAACTGGCCGACCCCGACTCGCCTACGCAGCGCGTGGGCAGCGACATCAGCACGGAGTTCCGTCAGGTGGCACACAAGTACCCGATGCTTTCGCTTGCCAATACGTACAGCGAACAGGATGTGGCCGACTTCTACGAGAGCGTAAGGAAAGGGCTTGGCGGAGAGGATTTTGAAATCTGTTGCGAGATGAAATACGACGGATTGTCAATTTCGTTGACATATGTTGACGGTCGCTTGGTGCAGGCTGTCACTCGCGGCGACGGCGTTCAGGGCGACGATGTTACGGCCAACGTACGCACAATCCGCTCCATACCATTAGTATTAAAGGACGGCGACTGGCCCCGCGAGTTTGAAATCCGAGGCGAAATACTGCTGCCCTGGCGCGAGTTCGAGCGTATCAACGCCGAGCGTGAGGCTGCCGAGGAGCCGCTTTTTGCCAACCCGCGCAACGCTGCCAGCGGCACGCTGAAGAGCCTCGACCCGAAGGTGGCCGCCTCGCGGCGGCTCGACGCTTACCTGTATTACCTTCTCGGCGACGGCATTGAGGGCGACGGGCACTATGAGAACTTGATGCGTGCCCGTGCATGGGGCTTCAAAATCAGTGACGGTATGCGTAAGGTGAGGACCTTGCAGGAAATCTACGACTTCATAAACTACTGGGACACGGAGCGCAAGAACTTGCCCGTGGCAACTGACGGCATCGTGCTCAAGGTCAACTCCCTGCGCCAACAGCGTGCGCTTGGCTATACGGCCAAGAGTCCGCGGTGGGCAATAGCTTATAAATTCAAGGCCGAGCGTGAGTGTACACGCCTTAATGAGGTGACTTACCAGGTAGGCCGCACTGGGCAAATCACTCCCGTCGCCAACATGGAACCTGTACAGCTGGCCGGCACTACGGTGCGCCGTGCCACGCTTAACAACGAGGACTTTATACGGAGTCTCGACCTGCACGAGGGCGACTACGTGTATGTGGAGAAGGGAGGGGAAATCATACCCAAAATAGTTGGTGTCGATACGTCGCGCCGCGATGCGTCTGCACGCCCGGTGGAGTTTATCACCCGTTGCCCCGAATGCGGCTCGGAGCTTGTACGTTACGAAGGCGAGGCCGCCCATTACTGCCCCAACGACGCCGGTTGTCCGCCACAAATCAAGGGTAGGATAGAGCATTTTATATCGCGCCGCGCAATGAACATTGACAGCCTCGGCCCTGAAACCGTGGACGAATATTACCGTCGCGGACTCATCCGCAACGTTGCCGATTTGTACGACATACGCGTCGGGCAAATCAACGGCGACGGCAGCCGTCAGAAGTCGGCCGAGCGTGTGGTCGATGGCATAGCCGCTTCGCGCCAAGTTCCGTTCGAGCGCGTGGTGTTCGCACTCGGAATACGCTTTGTCGGCGAGACTTCCGCACGCCTGCTGGCACGCCGTTTCAAGGACATTGACGCCTTGGCGTCGGCCACGTTGCAGCAACTCACCGACATTGACGGTATCGGCGAAGTAATCGCCAAGAGCGTAATAACGTATTTCCACAACCCCGTGAACATGGGAATCGTCAACCGCCTGCGCGCCTGCGGCCTACAGATGCGGCTGAGCGACGAGCAGATGCAGGCGCAGGGGACGAAACTCGCAGGCAAGAGCATCGTCATCAGCGGCGTGTTCGCCCGTCACAGCCGCGACGAGTACAAGCGCATCATCGAGGAAAACGGTGGCAAGAACGTAGGCAGCATCAGCGGAAAGACCTCCTTCATACTTGCAGGCGACAACATGGGACCTGCTAAACTGCAAAAGGCGGAGAAGCTCGGAGTGCCCATTGTGGACGAAGACACGTTCCTCGGAATGATTGAATAATTGAGAATTGAGAGTTGATAATTTAGAATTATGATTACCTGTGTTGGCAATTAGTATGCTGTTTCCAATGGTAATCATAATTCTCCATTATCAGTTTTCAATTCTCCAATTAAATAAAATAAGACAACCATGAACATCATAGTATCTGAAGAAATCGAGAAAGTGTGCCCCGGATTTGTGGGTGCGGCGGTCGAGGCCGACGTTGTAAACAGCGAGTACAACGCCGAACTGTGGGCTGAAATAGAGGCGTTGGGCGAAAAGTACAGGGCGGAATACACCACGGAGACCATAAAGCAAATACCTGGCATCGAGGCCACGCGCCGCGTCTACCGTGCGTGCGGCAAAGACCCGAGCCGCTACCGTCCTGCGGCGGAGGCGTTAATCAGGCGTATGCTGCAAGGCAAACAGCTCTACCAAATCGACACGTTGGTCGATTTAATCAACCTTGCGAGCATAGCCTACGGTTACAGCATAGGCGGTTTCGATGCAGACAAGTTCGTTGGCGACACGCTGACGCTTGGCATCGGGCGCGAGGGCGAGCCTTACGAGGGCATCGGCAGGGGAATGCTCAACATCGCCGGACTGCCCGTCTACCGCGACGCCATTGGCGGAGTGGGCACGCCTACGAGCGACAATGAGCGTACGAAAATAACCATAGGCACGCGGCGCGTGCTCGTCCTCGTCAACGGTTACGACGGAAACGAAGCGCAGGTAAAGGCTAACGCCGAATACCTTGTACGCCTTTTCGAGCGGTACGCACAAGGAACGAATTGCAGGTACTATATTTACAGGTAAGCAAAAGCGCATTGGTGGCATGAACATACCCAACATACGGTTACTAAACCAACAGCTTGTTGCACCGGAGTTTACCGACGTTCACGACCTCGTTGCATACATGGGCATGTTGCAGGCGCAGGAATACAAGATGATGCGCTGGGCTGTCGGCATAAGGATGAAGCGTCCGTCAATGGCGGCGTTCAGGTCGGCGTACAATTCGGGACGCATCGTCCGCACGCACCTTTTCCGCTGCACGTGGCAGCTTGTGGCGGCGGAAGACCTGCGTTGGATGCTGAAGCTCTGCGCTGACAGGAACAAAGCCGCCATCAACGGATATACTTCGTACCAAGGGCGGGTTATCAGTAAAGATGAATATAATCGCGCCAACAGCCTGATACGGCAGGCACTTGCCGGACGCAGGTCAACGACCAAGACCAAACTTGTTGAACGGTTGGCGGAGCTTGGCCTGTCAGATACTACTCATGCAATGTCTATCTTCCTGCGCAGGGCGGAGCTGGACGGCATCATTTGCAGCGGAGAGCTTGACGAAAAGGAGAATACATACGCGCTCATCGACGGACGCATACCTCCGGCAGAAGAGCCTTCACGCGAGGAGGCGGTAGCCATGCTTGCCCGAAAATACTTCCGCAGCCACTCCCCGGCCACGCTTGAAGACTTTACATGGTGGACTAACTTGAACGTCGGCGAATGCCGCGCGGCAATCGATGCGCTCCGCAACGAACTGACAGAGGAGAAATATAACGGTACAACATATTACATCCACAAGGATTGCCGCACGCGAGGCTGTCGACAGCAGACGCTCCTGCTGCCGTCGTATGACGAATACCTGCTCGGCTACAAGAGCCGCCACCATGTGCTTGATGACGAGTTTCGTCCGCGTGCATACAGCAACAATGGTCTGTTTTACCCGATAATCGTAAGCGGAGGGCGCGTCGTCGGCAACTGGCATCCTAAGAAGCCGGCCGCGTTTTTCCGTGAAGAATACACCCAAGACATTGCCGCCCCGCTTGGACGCTACTACAAGTTCATGCACGGTTGAGCCATTTTGGGCATATTGTAAGCAGACGTCCGCCAGTGCATATGTAAACGGTTAATGGCGGATAGGTTTCAAAATGTCATTTCAAGAATGTACGCGGAATTTGTCGAAATAGAATTCCGCGACGCTTATTTGTCGCCCTTTTCATGGGTAAAAGCCGTCATCAAGGGTGGTAAAGGCCGTCTTTACTGGTAGTAAAAGCCGTCTTTACTGATAGTAAGAGCCGTCCTTACTGATAGTAAGAGCCGTCCTTACAGGTAGTGAGAGCCGTCCTTACTGTGTTTGAGAGCCGTCCTTACCGTGTTTGAGGGCCGTCATCGTTGCACACATCAGCGGCTTTGCGCTGTAATATTCGTTGTATCAGCCACTTGCGTTTGCACACTTCTGCTTGCATTTTTTCCGCCAAACGCCTTCTCGTTGCAGAATAACGGCGTTGTGGAGCATCAACGTAAATCAATGTGTAAGCAAACGTGCGGCATGGCATGGCAATTTGTCAAACCTCCGGCGGAGCCTCTGAGCCGCCTGTACGGAGGCTCGCGCAGGTGCTTGACGCCCCTTATTTTAATTAATCTTCCTTAAACTTTCGTATATATCAGTTATTATTTGTATTTTTGCAATGGTTAATCCGCACATTTGCAAGTTTGGCGCAAACTGGCTGCAATGCTAAGTTGTCTGCATTGGAGGCCGTGCGGCATTATCGTTCAAACAAAGATTACTGGTAAAAGCATGAACGTTTTAGAACTGAGTGAACAGGAAATAGGCAGACGCCAAAGTCTCGAAGAGCTGCGCGCGATGGGCATCGACCCTTACCCCGCAGCGGAGTATCCAACCAATGCTTTCTCAACCGACATCAAGGCGGACTTCAAGGACGACGAGCCGCGCCGCGAGGTGTGCATCGCCGGACGCATGATGAGCCGCCGCGTGATGGGCAAGGCGGCTTTCGCCGAGCTTCAGGACTCGAAGGGTAGGATACAGGTTTACATTACACGTGACGACATTTGTCCGGGTGAGGACAAAGACCTATATAATAAGGTGTTCAAGAAACTCTTGGACATCGGCGACTTCATCGGCGTAAAGGGCTTCGTATTCCGCACGCAGACGGGCGAAATCAGCGTACACGCGCAGAGCCTGACGCTGCTCTCTAAGAGCCTCAAGCCCCTGCCAATAGTGAAATACAAGGACGGCGTGGCCTATGACAAGTTTGACGACCCGGAGTTGCGTTACCGCCAGAGGTATGTAGACCTCGTGGTTAACGACGGCGTAAAAGATACCTTCCTCCAGCGCGCCACGGTGATAAGGACGATAAGAAAGGTGCTCGACGAGGCCGGATATACCGAGGTTGAAACGCCTACGCTCCAGACAATAGCCGGCGGAGCGAGCGCAAGGCCGTTCATAACGCACTTCAATGCGCTTGATACCGACATGTACATGCGCATCGCTACGGAGCTTTACTTGAAGCGTCTCATCGTCGGCGGATTTGAGGGCGTGTACGAAATCGGCAAGAACTTCCGCAACGAAGGCATGGACCGCAACCACAACCCAGAGTTCACCTGCATGGAGCTGTACGTGCAGTACAAGGACTACAACTGGATGATGTCGTTCACCGAGAAGCTTTTGGAGACGGTCTGCATAGCCGTAAACGGCTCGACCGAGCGCGAAATCGACGGCAACATCGTAAGCTTCAAGGCTCCGTACCGCCGTCTGCCCATCCTCGACGCAATCAAAGAAAAGACCGGCTACGACCTTACAGGCATGGACGAGGCTCAAATCCGCGAGATTTGCAAGAAACTCAACATGGAGATTGACGACACCATGGGCAAAGGAAAGCTCATAGATGAAATCTTTGGTGAGTTCTGCGAGGGCACGTTCATCCAACCTACGTTCATTACGGACTACCCCGTGGAGATGTCGCCGCTTACGAAGATGCACCGCTCTAAGCCCGGACTGACAGAGCGTTTTGAGCTGATGGTGAACGGAAAAGAGCTTGCCAACGCCTATTCAGAGCTTAACGACCCCATAGACCAGGAGGAGCGCTTTAAGGAACAGATGCGCCTGGCCGACAAGGGCGACGACGAGGCTATGATTATAGACCAAGACTTCCTGCGCGCCCTGCAATATGGTATGCCGCCCACAAGCGGCATCGGCATCGGCATTGACCGCCTCGTAATGCTCATGACGGGCAAGACGTACATACAGGAGGTGCTGTTCTTCCCGCAGATGCGCCCGGAAAAGAAAGCCCCGAAGAGCAGCGTTGAGGAGTGGAAAGCCTTGGGCGTACCAGAGGAATGGGTGCCCGTGCTGAACAAGTGCGGCTATTACCTCGTAACTGACATCAAGGACGTGAACCCACAGAAGCTCCAGCAGGATGCCTGCGGAGTGAACAAGAAATACAAACTTGGCTACGAAAACCCCAAGATTGACGAATTTGCCAAGTGGATAGAGGCGGCGAATAAAATTGAAAATTCATAATTGAAAATGGAGAATTATGATTACCTTTGTAGCTTGAGAATAGCTTATCACGAATATATAAAGGTAATCATAATTCTCAATTCTCAGTTTTTAATTCTCAATTTAGAGAAAAATGTACGACTGCGGAAGAATAGCGATTATTGGCGGAGGCAGCTGGGCTACGGCCATCGCCAAGATTGTAGTGGAGCATACGCACCACATAGGGTGGTATATGCGCCGCGACGACCGCATAGCAGACTTCAAGAGGCTCGGCCACAATCCGGCTTACTTGACAAGTGTGCATTTCAATATTGACGAAATTGATTTCTTTAGCGACATCAACAAAATAGTGCAGGCATACGACACACTAATCTTTGTTACGCCGTCAGCATACATAAAGAACCATCTGAAAAGATTGAAAACGCGTATAAAAGACAAGTTTGTAGTCACTGCAATAAAAGGTATTGTGCCAGATGAGAACCTTGTTTGCTCGGAATACTTCCATCATGTGTACGATGTTCCTTATGAAAACCTTGCGTGTCTGGGCGGCCCGTCACACGCCGAAGAAGTGGCTCTCGAACGCTTGTCTTACCTTACTGTCGGGTGCAGCGACCGCGACAAGGCGCAAGCTTTCTCTGAAATCCTTGCCTGTGACTACATCAAGACCAAGTTGAGCGTCGATGTCATAGGCATTGAATACGCGTCGGTACTTAAAAATGTCTATGCCATTGCCGCAGGAATATGCAACGGCCTGAAGTATGGAGACAACTTCATGTCGGTGCTCATGGCCAATGCCGTACAGGAAATGTCGCGCTTCTTGAAGTCGGTATATCCGCTTGAAAGGAACATCACAGACTCCGTCTACCTCGGCGACCTGCTCGTTACTGGTTATTCAAACTTCTCGCGCAACCGCACTTTCGGTACGATGATAGGCAAAGGGTACAGCATAAAGAGCGCGCAAATCGAGATGGAAATGATTGCCGAAGGCTATTTCGGAACGAAGTGCATGAAGGAAATAAACCGCCATTGCCATGTGAACATGCCGATACTTGACGCCGTTTACAACATCCTTTATGAGCGTATTTCACCACAAATCGAGATTAAATTATTAACCGATTCTTTCAGATAAGAATCATAATACCAACAAACAAATGAAAAATATCTCATTAGACGTAACTAAAGCCACGCAGTTCCTCGCTGAAGGTACGGTGAAGGCTTATGAACCGAAGGTAAAAGCTGCCCAGGAAGCTCTTGAAAACGGAACTTGTCCCGGCAATGATTTCTTAGGCTGGTTGCATCTTCCGTCGTCAATCACTCCTGACTTTTTGCAGGAAATCCAGGCGTGCGCTGATACATTGCGCGCCAACTGCGAGGCAATAGTTGTTGCCGGAATAGGCGGCAGCTACCTTGGAGCGCGTGCCGTCATAGAGGCTCTTGGCAATTCGTTTGCATGGCTCGTGGGCGACAAGAAGAACCCAACAATACTGTTCGCAGGCAACAACATAGGCGAGGACTACTTGTCGGAACTTACTGAATATCTGAAAGACAAGAAGTTCGGAGTAATCAACATATCCAAGTCGGGAACAACAACAGAGACCGCACTTACATTCCGCCTACTGAAGAAACAATGCGAAGAGCAGCGCGGTAAGGAGGAGGCAAAGAAGGTAATCGTGGCCGTTACCGATGCGAAGAAGGGCGCGGCGCGTGCAGCTGCCGACAAGGAAGGCTACAAGACGTTCGTTATTCCCGACAACGTCGGCGGCCGTTTCTCTGTCCTTACGCCGGTAGGCCTGCTGCCGATTGCATGTGCAGGATTTGACATCCGCCAGCTTGTAGCCGGTGCTGCCGACATGGAGAAGGCGTGCGGAATGGACGTTCCTTACGAGGAAAACCCAGCGGCGGTTTACGCGGCGGTACGTAACGGACTGTATGAGCAGGCTGGCAAGAAGATAGAAATTATGGTTAACTACCAGCCGAAGCTGCATTTCATGAGCGAATGGTGGAAGCAGCTGTACGGCGAGAGCGAAGGCAAGGACAACAAGGGCATATTCCCCGCTTCGTGCGACTTTACTACCGACCTTCACTCTATGGGCCAGTGGATTCAGCAGGGAGAGCGTACCATCTACGAGACGGTAATCAGCGTTGAGGAGCCCAACCGCAAACTGCTCTTCCCGAACGACGAGGAGAACCTTGACGGACTGAACTTCCTTGCAGGAAAACGCGTTGACGAGGTGAACAAGATGGCAGAACTCGGCACACGCCTTGCTCATGTTGACGGTGGTGTGCCCAACATCCGTGTCAGCGTTCCCGTGCTCAACGAGTATTATATAGGCCAGCTGATTTATTTCTTTGAAATTGCGTGCGGCATTAGCGGCAACATACTTGGTGTAAATCCGTTTAACCAACCGGGTGTGGAAGCATACAAGAAGAACATGTTTGCACTGCTCGACAAACCCGGATACGAGGCCGAGAGCAAGGCTATCAAAGAAAGGCTGGCCAACGAGAAGTAAAGGTTTAATCTGGGTTATGCGGTTTTAAGGTTATACGGCTATACGGTTGCAGAGGAGCTGGCTTTATCATAGCCATGCTATTTCACAACCATACAGCGTTAAAACTGGACAACCGTAAAACCCTATAACCGCATAACCGTAAAATAAATGTTTGACACTGAAATAAGACAATATCTTGAAAAGCACGGCTTTGAGGCATTTACGCCCAAAGCCGTGCTTTTTGACATGGACGGCGTACTGTATGACAGTATGCCTTTCCACGCGCAGAGCTGGCACGAGTCTATGGCAAAGTTCGGAATAGACATGGCTCCGGAGGATGCCTATACGTATGAAGGTATGCGTGGTGTTGAGACAATAAAACTGCTCGTCAGCCGCCAACAGGGCAGGGAAATAAGCGATGAAGAGGCGGCGAAGATGTACGAAGTGAAATCTGCGGCGTTCCGCTCGTGCCCCAAGGCGCAGAAAATGGAAGGTGTGGAGGAGCTGATGCGGAAAATAAAGGCCGGCGGACTGAAAATCGTAGTGGTGACAGGAAGCGGACAGAAGAGCCTTCTCGACAGGCTTGAAGAGGAGTTTCACGGACTTGTCAGCCGCGACCTTGTCGTCACGAGTTTCGACGTAAAGCACGGCAAGCCTGACCCAGAGCCGTATCTCATGGGGCTTGCCAAGGCCGGGATAAAGCCAAATGAAGGAATCGTAGTGGAGAATGCGCCGCTTGGAGTGCGTGCAGCCGTCGCCGCAGGCATCTTCACTATAGCTGTGAATACAGGGCCTCTGCCTGACAAGGCTTTGGCAGATGAAGGGGCAAACATCATCTTCCCCAACATGACTGCGCTCATGAAAGCGTGGAAATAAATTAAGAATTAAGGGCGTGAAAATTAAAAATTAAGAGTTAAGAATTAAGAAAAATACCTTTGTTGCTTATTTTTCAAGGCTTATTTTCTTAATTCTTAACTCTTAATTCTTAATTAGAATATCGTTTTATCCGTAGATTATCTTTCCGTTCTCGTCCTCATACGGTGTGAGGTCCTTTGCATACTGGTTCATTGCGCGCAGGCTCATACCCATTGAGGAGAAGCCGCCGTCGTGGTAAAGCGTCTGCATGGTAACCTTGCGGGTGAAGTCAGAGAACATCATCACGCAGTAGTCGGCGCAGTCGTCTGCCGTGGCGTTGCCCAATGGAGACATCTTGTTGGCGAAGTCCATCAAGTTGTCCATGTCCTTGATACCCTTACCTGCGGTTGTAGGTGTAGGCGATTGTGATATGGTATTGATGCGCACGTTCTTCTCGCGACCGTAAATATAACCGAAGCTACGTGCAATGCTTTCAAGCATACTCTTAGCGTCGGCCATGTCGTTGTAGCCGAAGAATGTGCGTTGTGCAGCAACATAGGTAAGTGCTACGACTGAGCCGTATTCGGCGATGGCGTCCTGCTTCTTTGCCACTTGCAGCATCTTGTGGAACGATATGGCAGATATGTCGAGCGTCTTTTGCAGGTAATTGTAATCGAGGTCGTCATAAGTGCGGTGCTTACGCACATTGGGGCTCATGCCGATAGAGTGGAGCACGAAGTCGATTTTACCACCCAGCAGGCGTACAGACTCTGAAAATACCTTCTCAAGGTCTTCCACGCTTGTGGCGTCAGCGGCGATGACGGGGGCGTTGAGCTTCTCGCTAAGTTCGTTGAGTGTGCCCATGCGCAGTGCCATTTCAGTGTTGCTGAGCGTTATGCTTGCGCCTTCCTCAACGGCTTTCACCGCCACTTTCCATGCGATTGAGTCTTCATTGAGCGCGCCGAAGATGATGCCGCGCTTGCCTTTCAATAAATTGTGAGTCATCTTTAAATATTCTTTGATTTGTAATCTGCGTGCAAAATTACATTATTTCACCGAAACGGGCAAGCGTTTCCGCGAAAAATGGCGTTATGACCGGTCTCTCACATTCCTGAACATTATAACCAAACGCTAAAGACCTGTAAACCAATAGGTTTGAGACAGGCGGCACCAAATGTTGCAATCAACCGCCTTTTAGTTTACGAAAGGCCGTCAATTGCATTGCAAAAAGCCACCTTTTATAAGCCCAAAGACGGCCTTTTACAAGGCGTTGAATATCAACTGATTGTAGATATGGACATGCCAAAAGGGCATAATATGAGCAGGACAATGTAAAGCTGACTTTACAACATGTAGGCTTAAGGCTTAAAATGATGTTTCATATGTTTAATTTTATCGCTTTTCATGTCATTTTTATAATTTAATTATGTAATTTTGCGATTTGTAATAAGAATAATGTAACTATCCATATTTTTAGATGTGAAGTTATGACAAAAGTTATAAAAACACGCAAGGGCTTGGACATTCGCCTGAAAGGTAACGCTGAAAAGGTGAAGACGGTTGTAAGCCTTAGCGGTGAATTGGGATTGTCGCCGGATTCTTTCCCCGGCTTGTCGCCTAAGGTCATAGTGCGTGAAGGTGACCATGTAAAAGCCGGTGACGCGCTGTTTGTCAACAAAAAGTATCCGTCCATAGCGTTCTCCTCGCCTGTAAGTGGTATTGTGACAGACGTTGTAAGAGGAGACAGACGAAAGGTATTGGTGGTAAAAGTAAAGCCTGACAAAGTGCAGGAGTATGTAGACTTCGGTCGAAAGGACGTTAAGGCGCTTTCAGGTGGCGACGTAATCAATTCATTGCTTTCTGCTGGATTGTTCGGATACATCAACCAATTGCCTTACGCCATATCCACAAATCCTGAAGTATTGCCTAAGGCGATATTCGTAAGTGCATTGAGGGACAAGCCATTGGCTTCAGATTTCGAGTTTGAACTGAAAGGCCAAGAGCAAGACTTTCAGACCGGACTGACTGCTTTGTCGAAAATAGCGAAGACGTATCTCGGCATAGGCCGTGGGCAAAGCGCGGAAAGCCTGCGCCAAGCCAAAGACGTGGAAATTAACATTTTCGACGGCCCTTGTCCGGCTGGCAATGTCGGCGTGCAGGTAAACCACATCGCCCCCGTAAACAAAGGCGAAGTAGTATGGACGGTTGAGCCTACCGCTGTAATCTTCTTCGGCCGCCTGTTTAACAAAGGCATAGTAGACCTGCATAGGACTGTGGCTGTAGCAGGAAGCGAAGTCAAGCATCCTGCGTATGTTGAAGCTTTGGTAGGCCAGCAGATATCGTCGCTGATTGACGGCAATGTGTCTGACGGGAACATAAGAATAATCAACGGAAACGTGCTGACCGGCAGTAAATGCGAGCCCTCCGGTTTCCTTGATGCTCACGCTTCCGAAGTTACAGTGATACCCGAAGGTAACGACGCAGACGAGCTGTTCGGCTGGATAATGCCGCGCTTCGGCCAGTATTCAACCAGCCATAGCTATTTCAGCTGGCTCATGAAAGGCAAGGAATACACCCTGGACGCAAGAATTAAGGGAGGAGAACGCCATATGATAATGAGCGGCGAATATGACAAGGTATTGCCTATGGATATTTATGCGGAATACCTTGTAAAAGCGATTATTGCCGGCGACATTGACAAGATGGAGCAGCTTGGCATATACGAGGTCGCGCCTGAAGACTTTGCGTTGGCCGAATTTGTTGACTCGTCAAAGCTTGAGTTGCAGTCTATCATACGCAAAGGACTTGACTTGGTAAGGAAAGAGAATGAATGAAAGCTGTGAAAAATGTAAAAAATTATGTTGAAAAATTATCTTGACAAAATAAGACCGGCCTTCGAGGAGAACGGAAAGCTGCATTGCTTCCGTAGTGTCTTTGAAGGCATGGAGAGTTTTTTGTATGTGTCTAACACTACATCAAGAAGCGGAACCAACATCCACGACGCCATCGATTCCAAGCGCATAATGAGCATCGTGGTGATAGCCTTGCTGCCTGCCATGCTTTTCGGCATGTATAATATTGGTTACCAGAACTATGCCGCGGCAGGAAAACTGGCCGATGCAACCTTTATCGAGATGTTTGCATACGGTTTCCTTGCCTTGCTGCCTAAGCTATTGGTCAGCTATATTGTAGGTCTTGGCATCGAGTTTGCATGGGCACAGATGAAGAAAGAGGAAATACAGGAAGGCTATCTTGTAAGCGGTATATTGATTCCGCTAATCATCCCGATAAACTGTCCGTTGTGGATATTGGCCTTGGCAGTAGCGTTTTCAGTGATATTCGTCAAGGAAATATTTGGCGGAACGGGCATGAACATATTTAATGTGGCACTTGCCGCGCGTGCTTTCATGTTCTTCTCTTATCCTACGGAAATGAGCGGAGACAGCGTTTGGGTGGCGCGCGACGCTATTTTCGGACTGGGGAACACATTGCCTGACACCTTTACACAGGCTACTCCGCTTGCACTTGTCTCAAAAGGAATAGACTCCGGGTATGGCATATCCGACATGGTCTTTGGCTTTATACCCGGTTCTGTCGGTGAAACCAGCGTCATTGCCATCGCGATAGGCGCGCTGATATTGCTTGTAACGGGCATTGCAAGCTGGAAGATAATGCTAAGTGTATTTGTTGGCGGCGCCGTTACAGCGGCCATGTTTCATGCAGCCGACATGACGTCTATACCTTGGTACGAGCATCTGTTCCTCGGAGGATTCTGTTTCGGAGCAGTGTTCATGGCAACAGACCCTGTTACTTCCGCCCGGACTGAGACTGGAAAATATATTTACGGATTGCTTATAGGCGTTATGGCAGTAATTGTACGTGTGATGAATCCTGGTTATCCAGAAGGCATGATGCTTGCAATTTTGTTCATGAACATGTTTGCCCCATTGATTGATTATTGCGTTGTACAGCGCAATGTATCGATGAGGGCGAAACGCTCTGTAAAGAAATAACAAAAGGAGGAAGTAACTATGAGTGGCAATAAGAAACTGAACACCAATTCAAACGCATATACAATTGTATATGCGACCATACTTGTCGTTATCGTCGCATTCCTGCTGGCATTCGTTTCAAGCGCATTGAAGCCCACGCAAGATGTCAATGTCGCCCTTGACAAGAAGCGGCAGATACTCGCCGCGCTCAACATCCGCAATCTTGACAATGATGCCGTTGCAGGGAAATACAGGCAGATAATAGTAAGGGATGATGTCATAGACTCCGACAACAATGTCCTGACAAAAGGCACTCAAGGTGGAGAAGCGGCAGGTTTCAAGCTGAACAGTGCAGACTATAAGGCCGGACGGCTTGCCTTGTATGTATGCAATGTGAACGGCGAGACAAAGTATGTGATACCCGTCTACGGCATGGGGCTTTGGGGACCGATAAGTGGCTACATCGCAATCGACTCTGACAAGAATACCGTTTACGGCGCTTATTTCACGCATGAAAGCGAAACAGCCGGACTTGGAGCTGAAATAAAGGACAACGTTGCTTGGCAGGAACAGTTCAAAGGCAAGAAAATCACTCTGCCGGAACATGAAGGCATTGCGCTTGAAGTTGTAAAGAAAAGCGAAGTAACCAACCCTTCCGTACAGTGTGATGCCGTTACCGGAGCAACGCTTACAACCGACGGTGTAAGCCGTATGCTCCAAGATTGTCTGGGTAAGTATATCAAGTTCTTGAACGACAAAAACATTTGAGGAGGCCATATATGAGCGAATTGTTTTCAAAAAAGAATAAAGAAGTATTCAAGAAACCGCTAAGCGCGGACAACCCTATACTTGTACAGGTCTTAGGCATTTGTTCGGCACTGGCCGTGACATCACAATTGAAACCGGCCATAGTAATGGGACTGGCCGTAGCTGTAATAACAGCATTCTCTAATCTGATTATAGCCGTAATAAGGAATACCATTCCCAACCGCATAAGGATTATCGTCCAGCTTGTCGTAGTAGCCGCACTTGTAACAATTGTAAGCCAGATACTGAAGGCGTTTGCATATGATGTAAGTGTACAGCTGTCTGTTTATGTCGGACTGATAATAACAAACTGCATCCTCATGGGACGCCTGGAAGCTTTTGCAATGATGAACAAACCGTTGCCAAGCTTCATCGATGGTCTGTCCAACGGGTTGGGCTATGCGCTTATCTTAGTGATAGTCGGGGCTTTCCGCGAGCTTTTCGGACGCGGTTCACTTCTTGGTTTCAAGATAATACCTGACAGTTTTTATGATGCCGGTTATATAAATAATGGTATGATGACCATGCCTGCAATGGCGCTTATACTGCTCGGATGCGTAATTTGGATACACAGAGCGTATGTGAACAAGTAAAGTTTTAGAGGCATAAACCGTAAAACTCAATATACCATATAACCCTAAAAACGCAAATAAAATATGGAACATATTATAAGTCTGTTTTTCAGGTCTATCTTCGTAGACAACATGATATTCGCGTTCTTTCTCGGCATGTGTTCATTCCTTGCCGTTTCAAAGAACGTAAAGACTTCCTTGGGATTGGGACTTGCCGTAACCTTCGTATTGTTGATAACCGTACCAGTGGATTACTTGTTGCAAGTTTATGTGCTGGGACCAGACTGTTTGGTGGAAGGAGTTGACTTGTCATACCTCAGTTTCATCCTTTTCATAGCAGTCATTGCGGGAATTACCCAACTGGTCGAGATGGTGGTGGAGCGCTTTTCGCCTTCGTTGTACGCCTCGCTCGGCATCTTCCTGCCACTGATAGCGGTCAACTGTGCCATAATGGGAGCGTCTCTGTTTATGCAGCAACGCATCAACCTCGACCCATCAAACTCACAATACATAGGTAATGTATGGGATTCCATTGCCTATGCCGTAGGCAGCGGTATTGGCTGGACGCTGGCAATTGTAGCCATGGGCGCCATACGCGAGAAGATGCAATACTGCGATGTACCTCGCCCGTTGCAAGGATTAGGCATAACTTTTATAACGGTAGGACTGATGGCTATGGCCATGATGTGCTTCTCGGGACTTACTATATAATGTAAAACGCACAAACAAACAGATATGTTACAATTTATTTCAACAAGCATATGTGTGTTTTTGGCAGTCATAATCCTGCTTGTGGTAGTTTTGCTGATTGCTAAAAAATATCTCTCACCGAGTGGGAATGTAAACATTGAAATCAACGGCGACAAAACAATATCCGTACCTCAAGGCTCGTCTTTGATGAGTACGCTCAACGAGAATGGGATATTCCTTCCTTCGGCATGTGGAGGAAAGTCGAGTTGCGGACAATGCAAGGTGCAGGTATTGGAAGGCGGAGGCGAGATACTTGACTCCGAGCGTCCGCACTTCACACGCAAGCAAATCAAAGACCATTGGCGTCTCGGATGCCAATGCAAGGTAAAAGGCGACTTGAAAATCAAAGTGCCAGAAAGCATACTTGGCGTAAAAGAATGGGAATGTACGGTGATAAGCAACAGGAATGTAAGCTCGTTCATCAAGGAGTTTATAGTGGCGTTGCCTCCGGGAGAACACATGGACTTCATCCCCGGTTCGTATGCACAGATTAAAATACCGGCATACGATACCATAGACTATGACTCCGACTTTGACAAAAGCAGCATAGGCGACAAATATCTGCCGATGTGGGAGCGTTTTAACATGTTCTCCATAAAGGCCCATAACGCAGAACCAACCATCAGGGCATATTCAATGGCTAACTATCCGGCCGAAGGCGACCGCATAATGCTTACCGTGCGCATAGCCACTCCGCCGTTCAAACCGAAACCGCAGGTAGGTTTCCAAGACGTGCCTACGGGCATAGCCTCGTCTTACATATTCAGCCGCAAGCCCGGAGACAAAGTTATAATGAGCGGCCCTTACGGCGAATTCCACCCTATATTCGACAGTAAGAAAGAAATGATATGGGTAGGCGGCGGTGCCGGCATGGCTCCTTTGCGCTCGCAAATAATGCACATGACAAAGACGCTGAACGTTAGAGACCGCGAAATGCACTATTTTTACGGGGCGCGCTCGTTGGCCGAAGTGTTTTACCTGAATGATTTTCTTGAGCTGGAAAAGGAGTTTGACAACTTCCACTTCCACCTTGCACTTGACCGGCCTGACCCGGAAGCCGACAAAGCCGGTGTGAAATACACGCCCGGTTTTGTACATCAGGTAATGTATGATACATATTTGAAGAATGTCGATTCGCCCGAAGACATCGAGTATTATATGTGCGGCCCGGGCCCGATGAGCAATGCCGTCGTAAAGATGCTTGACAGCTTGGGCGTTGACCCGGAAGCTATAATGTACGACAACTTCGGATAACGCAACCATATAAAGAGCCGCAAAGCATACATACAATGCCCTGCACATTCACGGATAATGGCAAATGAATGTGCAGGGCATTTTCTATTTACAGCAATACCAGCAACGGTTACAATTCATCTTAACGTATACCATTTTACAAAAGGCCACCTTTCGCACTGCAAAAGACCGTCTTTGGCATTGTAAAAGGTGGCCTTTGGCGTTGTCAAAGGCCACCTTTTGCAAAACCCTTTGCCACAAGGCTTTCCACAACACGCAGCCAAACAATGCAAAACAAGCGCAAAAACGGGCGAACGGATAAAATTAAACTCGTTTCACAACACATTGTTTTGTTTTAAGCCCAATATTGATTACCTTTGTAGGCAGATATAAGTTGAGGAACGGATTGTAGCATTATGGATGATAAAATAAGGATTAAAGACATAGCAGAACAGGCTGGTGTATCGGTGGGTACGGTTGACAGGGTGCTTCACAACCGCCCGAACGTATCAAAGTCGGCAAGAGAGAAGGTGGAAGCCGTATTGAAAAACATCAACTATCAGCCCAACATGTATGCAAGCGCACTTGCATACAACAAGTCTTACACATTCTATTGCATAATCCCGAGGCATGGGTCGGAAGCTTACTGGGACGAGATTGAGGAGGGAGCGAACAAGGCGTGTGAAACAAGACGTGACTTCCACATCCATGTTAAGATGATGTATTACGAGCGTTTCAATACTGACACATTCAAAAAAAAATGCAACGAATGCCTTAATAACAACCCTAACGGCGTAATCGTTGTGCCGAGCGAACTTGAAATAACAAAGAAATTCACCGACAAGCTGCACGAACGCAACATTCCGTTCATATTGCTCGACTCGTACATGCCTGACCTTAAGCCGCTGTCTTTCTATGGTCAAGACTCTTTCTGCAGCGGATATTTCGCGGCGAAAATGCTCATGCTGATAGCATCCGGCGAAAAGGAAATCATGCTTATGAAGCAGATGAAAGACGGCAAGGTGGCAAGCAAGCAACAGGACAACCGCGAAGTAGGTTTCCGCCACTACATGCAAGACCATTTCCCACAGGTCAAGATATTGGAACTCGACCTGCCATTGGAAGAAGACAAAGACATATACGACACCATTCTGGAAGACTTTTTCACCACACATCCGCACATACATCATTGCATAACATTGTGTTCGAAAGGACACATCGTTGGCGAATTCCTGTTGAAGACAAACCGGCGCGACGTACAGATAATGGGGTATGACATGGTGGAACGCAACGCCAAATGCCTGCGGTTGGGGTCAATATCGTTCCTTATAGCGCAACATGCCTTCATGCAGGGCTACAATTGTGTAGACACTCTGTTCAAGGCCATCGTGCTAAAGAAAAAAGTTGACCCGGTAAACTACATGCCGATAGAATTGCTTTCAAAAGAAAATATCGATTTTTACAGAAGAACCCAATTATAACTATAACTCTTTAAAACAAATCAATCTCATGGAAAAAGCACCTTTCATTAAAATCAACAAAGCAGATACGGTTGTTGTCTGCCTGAAAAACTACACGAAGGGGGAGACCATCAACGTTGACGGAACAATTGTAACCGTAGCGCAAGACACTCCGGTAGGACATAAAATCCTTCTGAAAGACACACCGGCCGGAGTAGACATAATAAAATACGGATACCCCATAGGCCATGCAAAGGAAGACTTGAAGGCGGGGCAATGGGTCAACGAGAACAACCTCAAGACCAACCTTGCCGGTACTTTGACATATCAATACAATCCTGTACACGAAGAGCTTGCCATTCCTGACGAACATCTTACGTTCAAAGGCTATGTACGCAAAAACGGAGAAGTAGGCATACGCAACGAAGTGTGGATAGTACCGACCGTGGGCTGTGTGAACGGCATAGCCGAAAGGCTGGCAAAAATGCTAGAAGAGGAAACCAAGCTTGAAGGTATTGACGCAGTGCACGCATGGCATCATAATTACGGATGCTCACAACTTAGCGAAGATCATGAAAACACGAGAAAAGTATTGCGTGACATTGTGCTTCATCCCAATACCGGTGCCGTGTTGGTATTAAGTCTCGGATGCGAGAACAACCAGCCCGACCAGTTCGAGAAACTACTGGGAGATTACGATAAAGACAGGATAAAATTTCTCGTGACACAGAAAGTCCAAGGCGACGAAATAGAGGAAGGCATGAAAATATTGCGCTCGCTTTACGGCATTGCCCGAAATGACAAGCGCACGGATTGTCCGTTGAGCGAACTGCGTGTAGGCTTGAAATGCGGTGGAAGCGATGGTTTAAGCGGTATCACAGCCAATCCGTTGGTAGGTGAATTTTCCGACTTCCTCGTAGCCCAAGGCGGTACGTCAATATTGACCGAAGTTCCCGAGATGTTCGGAGCGGAAACAATATTGATGAACAGGTGTAAGAACGAAGAACTGTTCAACCGGACAGTCAAACTGATAAATGATTTCAAGGAATATTTCCTCAGCCATGGCGAACCTGTCGGAGAGAATCCGTCGCCAGGAAACAAAGCCGGCGGAATATCCACTCTTGAGGACAAGGCTTTGGGTTGTACACAAAAGTGCGGACGTGCTCCCGTTTGCGGTGTCCTTGGATATGGTGATAGGTTGGAAACAAAGGGACTGAACCTGTTATCCGCACCTGGCAACGACCTCGTGGCCGCCACGGCTCTTGCTGCCGCCGGTTGCCAAATTGTGCTGTTCACGACTGGACGCGGCACGCCGTTTGGTACATTCATCCCAACGATGAAGATATCCACAAACAGCAACTTGTTCAACAACAAGCCCAACTGGATAGATTTCAATGCAGGAGAATTAGTTGACGGAACAGACATGAAGTCGCTTTTGCGCAAATTCATAGACAAGATTATTTCCATTGCAAACGGAGATAAAACATGCAACGAGAAAAACGGCTATCGTGAAATATCAATATTCAAGAACGGCGTAACTTTGTAAATATATAAGAAACAATAGAAGTGGATGACACCATGACAGAACAATAACGGAGGTGTCATCCACTTTAAAATTAAGCGACGACAATTTAATATAAAGGCGATGAAAATCATATACCGGAATTTCACAAAGCTTTTATCCACAGGCACTTTCGGGGGAGAATACACTCTGGAACCAATGTCTAAATACAAATGGAATAAATTGTTGTCTATCGCTGAGACTTACGGAATATCTGACTTCGTTAACTATGGGATAATAAAAACAGGCAATACGGCAATACCTGCAAACATATATGAACGGGCAAAGAACCAAACATGTCATCCAGAAAACCAAAGAAATGAAGTTTCAGAAGAACAGAACTTTGCCATTGGGAAACAAACAAAGAAGTTTTCAAATCCATATTTGAACAATCGTTACGGCAAACTTGTATTCAACGAGATACACAATATCGACACGTCAATCAACTCGTTGGTGCTGTTAGACAAGCTTATCAACAATACCAACAATCTCCTTGATTATGGTGTGAACATAAGAAAACTGGCCGATTTAGGCGCTTATCTCAGAACATATGGTGACAAAATAGATTTCATTAAAATAGAAAACTGGATAAAGGTGCTGAAAATCAATAAAATATGTGACTTCATTTGTTGCCACCTTGTTGCACTTTTTCACTTTGAAAAAGAAGAACTGCCATTTTTCAACATGTCAAATGACAAGTATATTCATTGCATAAATGATACCCTGGAATTCAATAAAGACATTGTTAAAACGCAAACATGGCATCAAGAAACCGACAATACAGAAGAAGGTGCCATCAATCCAATACATAAACCCAACACACATCCCCTAAGATATTTTTCACTTATACCTATTGAAGCTTCAAGCCGTTTTATTGCAAATATAATCAAAAGTCTTTCAAACATTGATGAATAACTAAAATTATATAATTTATTTTGCTTTCATGACGATAAGGTGTACCTTTGCAAAAATAAGATTTTTTAAATGAAACGGCATACATTATTCCTTATAAGTATATTTTTATTAAGTCTACAACACTTAGCTGCCCAAGATTATGAAAGCTATATACAATGCGAAGACACATGCAGGCACGTGCACGGCATTGACCTTAGCCATTATCAAGGTGAAGTGTTTTGGGAAGTTGTGGGTGCCAACAGCAAGATGGCATACGTGTATTTGAAAGCCACGGAAGGCGGTACGCATATTGACGAAACTTACGAAAAAAACATTGAATTAGCCCATCGGTATGGGTTAAAGGTCGGGTCTTACCATTTCTTCCGTCCTAAAACAGAACTTTCCAAGCAACTTGAGAATTTTATGTCGCAATGCCGTCCCGGCGACCAAGACCTCATACCCATGATAGATATAGAGTCAACGGGAGGATTGAGGACAGATGAGTTCTGTGACTCTTTGTTTAAATTCCTTGACTTAGTTGAGGAAGCTTATCGTCAAAAGCCGTTGTTATATACTTATACGAATTTCTACAACAAGCATCTTCAAGGAAAAATCGACGATTATAAACTGATGATAGCACAATATTCAGAAGAAAAACCCGAGTTGGCAGACGGTAAGGATTATACAATGTGGCAATATACAGCCAAGGGAAAAATCAACGGTATAAATACATATGTCGATAAAAGCCGGTTTATGGGACGGCACAGTATGAGAGAAATCAGGTTCAAGCATTTTTAAACAAAAGACGACCTATAAATATTGAAGATTTAAGATGGCTATTATTAAATGTCCTGAATGCGGGCATCAAATCAGCGATAAAGCTCCTGTCTGCCCCAATTGTGGTGTAGAAATTGCAGGGAAAATCATAAAATGCCCTTTCTGTGGGGAAGTTTATTTAAAAGACGAAGAAACATGTCCGCATTGCCATAAAGCAATGCCCAACGGCATTGATGATATTGGCGAACGCGAAATCAGGCCCCTTAATACCTGTATTGTAAATTGTGCAAACATTATTCCAAACACACAAAGCCGTCACAAAAATGATATTTCATTGCCGGAAAAGGCAAATGCTATATACAATGACAAGAATAAGAGGCACGGTCAAACTAAGAAAAACAGAACTACATGGATTGTTTCGATAATTGTCGCATTCTCTGTCATTGGTACTTGCATTTATTTTTACCATAACGCAAAAAGCGATAAAGAACGAGATGAATATGAATTCGCTATGAATAGCGATGACCATGAAATATTACAGGCATATCTTAACAACTTCAAGGATGCGCCACAAGAACATCTTGACTCAGTCACTGCGCATCTTCAAATATTGCTTAAGCAAGACCAAGACTGGGCAAATGCCATGGCCAGCGACTCAAAATCTGCATTATCAGATTATTTGAAATCACATCCAGATAGTCCATATCGGCAAGAGGCATTAAACAAATTAGACTCAATAGATTGGGAACAATGTATAAGGCTCAACACGACTGACGCATACCAAATGTATATTGACGAGCATTCTGACGGAGCGCATTATGAAGAAGCTGTCATTGCTCTGAAAAAAGCCAAGTCTAATGAAGTCAGTCTTGACGAAAAACTTGCCATCAGCAACATATTCCACAAATTCTTTGTCAGCATAAATTCAAGAGATGAAAGCGGCTTGACTGCCAACATCGGTGAATACATAAACTTTCTTGGCAAGCAAGACGCCACACGCAGTGACATTGTGCTGTTTATGCACAAGCTTTATAAAGATAATGTAGAAAGCATGATATGGAGCATTCCTGGCAAATATGACATACAGAAAAAAGAAATCGGCGATGAACAATATGAATATGATACGACATTCATGGCCGAACAAAAGGTAAAGAACACGGATGGTACTGAACATATAAACAATTTCCGTATCACTGCAAAAGTTGACCCGGACGGAAATATTATTGAAATGTCCATGACAAGAATATTCGAATAAAGTGAGAGTTAACGGCATGTGCAAGAATGTACTCAAACAAAGGCTGGCAACAGTTTTTCTTTTGTTTTGCTATTTTATTTCCACAACAATGTCACAAACAAAGATTGTTGAGATTCGTGTTTTGCAAACAAGCGATGTACACGGAAGTTTCTTCCCTTACGATTTCATTGACCGCAAACCGGCTGATGGTTCCATGGCCCGAGTGTCAAGCTATGTAAAAGAACTTAGAAAAGAATATGGTAATAAGCTGTTGCTGCTTGACAATGGCGACATATTGCAAGGACAACCCACATGTTATTATTGCAACTACATAAAGCCATCCATGCCAAATGTTGCGGCCTCGGTAATCAACTATATGGGATATGACGCGCAGACGGTAGGCAACCACGACATTGAGACCGGACACGCTGTGTATGACAAATGGATACGCGAAGTAAAATGTCCTATGCTGGGGGCAAACGTGATTGACACGTCCACAGGCAAACCGTACCTAAAACCATACGCCATATTTGTACGCGACAGTGTACGCATAGCCGTAATAGGCATGTTGACACCAGCCATTCCCAACTGGCTGAGCTACAATCTATGGGAAGGAATGAGATTTGACGACATGGTGGAAAGCGCGAGATATTGGATTGAATACGTAAAAGAAAAAGAACGCCCGGATGTTGTCATAGGCTTGTTCCACTCCGGATGGGACGGTGGCATCACAACAAACAAGTATCAAGAAAACGAAACTCTGCGCATAGCACAGGACGTTCCAGGATTTGATTTGATATTATACGGCCATGACCATAAAAGCAACAAGCATGTAGTAAAAAACGCAATAGGGGCGACTCTCTGCATGAACCCATCGTCAAATGCTGAATATGTATGTGACGCATCTATTAAAATTACGTTTGAAAACGGCTCTATCACATCAAAAACAGTTACGGGCAGACTGGCTGATATAAGGCAACAACCTGTTGACAAGGATTTCATGGCGAATTTTAAGAGCGACATCGACAGCGTAAACGCCTTTGTCAACCGCAAAATAGGTACATTCACAAATTCCGTCTACACACGCGACTCATATTTCGGCAACAGTGCTTTCTGCGATTTCATACATAATCTACAACTTGAAATCACCGGAGCCGACATATCTTTTAATGCACCATTGTCATTTGACGCATGTATAAAAGCCGGCGACATACACGTCAACGACATGTTCAACCTGTATAAATACGAAAACCAGATATACGTATTGCGAATGACAGGCATGGAAATACATGATTACCTTGAAATGAGTTATGCGCTTTGGACAAATACTATGGCCGGGCCTGACGACCACATCATGTTGCTTGACCAGAACGGCAACGGAAGCAGCGGCTATGGTTTTAAAAACCTGGCATTCAATTTCGACAGTGCGGCCGGTATAGATTACGAGGTTGACGTAACAAAACCCGATGGGAATAAAATAAAAATCAAGTGCATGTCTGACGGCAGTCCGTTTGACGAAACAAAGTGGTACAAGGTGGCAATGAACAGCTACAGAGGCAATGGTGGTGGTGAGTTGCTGACAAAAGGAGCAGGCATCCCACATGATTCTCTGCAAAGCAGGATTGTCTACGAGAGCGAACGCGACCAACGCTACTACTTGATGAAAGAAATAGAGAAGGCCGGAACAATGACACCACGCCCAAACACTAACTGGCGTTTCGTACCTGAAGAATGGACATCAGAAGCCATCAGGCGCGACAAGGCGTTGCTGTTCGACCGAGAGTAGCTGCCTGACAAGCCTTATTTAACCATATAATAGCCTCCTTACAGCTATTATTTAAGGCGGTAACAACCTCTCTTCCAAAAAAGATTTTCAATAAACCTATTATTCAAGAAAGACCGATGAAAAGATACTGGTTTGTTTTCTGCAATTCAGAACTGATGCTTGAGAAAACGCCTGACGGCAAATATACGATACCGTTGCAGGAAGAAGCCCCGGTAAATATTGCCAAACCTATTGGAGAAATACATAATATCACCCCTCTTGGCGACGTTGAGGTTAAAGCCTACAATACGGACGGCATATCACAGAATGACGGCACGTATGAGCTTTGCGGCCTGCGCGCGTCATACAAGAAGCTGCCATTGGACTTATACATGAAAGCCGGCAAATGCGCGGAAATACTTTACTGGGACGCAAACACCCGGTATTGTGGCAGATGCGGAGGCTCTATGAAGCTGCATACTGACATATCCAAGGTTTGCACAAAGTGCGGCCGCGAAGTATGGCCGCAACTCTCAACGGCCATAATCGTGTTAATACACAGGGGCGATGATGTGTTATTAGTGCACGCCAACAACTTCAAAGGCCATTATTACGGCCTTGTAGCAGGGTTTGTCGAAACAGGCGAGACGCTCGAGCAAGCCGTAGTCCGCGAAGTTTCCGAAGAAACCGGCCTCAGCATACACAACCTACGTTATTTCGGTTCGCAACCATGGCCGTATCCATGCGGTCTGATGGTAGGTTTCCATGCCGACTATGCCGGTGGCGAAATCAGACTGCAACGCTCCGAACTGGGTGATGGCGGATGGTTTAACAAGAACAACCTGCCGGAAATACCTGAAAAGCTGTCAATCGCCCGCAGGCTGATTGACGACTGGCTCGGCAATCAATAACAGCTAAAACCTGTTTTATATCACTATTAAAAACGTAACGGCACGTCATATCCTGACATTCACTGCAATACCCATAAAAGCCATTACATAAGCAACTGATTTTCAGCAATTTAGCAAAAGGCCGTCTTTCACATTATAAAAGACGGCCTTTTGTCATGCCAAAGATGGCCTTTCGCCTTGCAAAAGACGGCCTTTAATGCAGCCAAAGGCCACATATATGACTCCAGCTAATCCGACATTGTACATAACGATGCCTGCGCATAGCCACCCGACACGGGCAACGATACAAATCGCCACTTGTTTTCCATGAAAACACATTGAATTGAAAGCATTTAAACAAAATAACTTATAATTTATTTGTCATATTCAATATTTATCTTTATCTTTGCAACCATAAAATAAAGAAATCATGACACGCAACATCAACATATCACTAATTTCCATTCTACGACTTCAAGACGAAGGCGGAAGTGGCAAAGTGTGCTGTTGACACAAGTGTCAATCAGGTTAAACCTTTCTCACTTCCAAGTGCGAAAGGTTTTTTATTAATCTAAAAACAACAGAAACATGAGTGACAGGTTATTCATCTTCGACACAACGCTTAGGGACGGCGAACAGGTACCGGGATGCCAGTTGAACACGGTAGAGAAAATCCAAGTGGCAAAGCAACTGGAACAACTTGGCGTGGATGTCATAGAAGCCGGCTTCCCAATATCAAGTCCGGGCGACTTCAATTCAGTAATAGAAATATCCAAAGCCGTAACTTGGCCGACCATATGTGCGCTGACACGAGCAGTGGAAAAAGACATAGATGTAGCCGCGGAGTCGCTTAAATATGCAAAGCACAAGCGTATACATACGGGTATAGGAACAAGCGATTCGCACATAAAATACAAGTTCAACAGCAACCGTGAGGAAATTATCGAGCGTGCCGTGGCCGCCGTAAAATACGCAAAGAAGTATGTTGAGGATGTAGAGTTTTACGCTGAGGACGCCGGACGTACCGACAACGAATATCTTGCCCGCGTAGTGGAAGCCGTTATCAAGGCCGGAGCTACAGTTGTAAATATACCTGACACCACAGGTTACTGTCTGCCAAGCGAATACGGCGAGAAGATTAAATATTTGGTTGAACATGTTGACAACATTGACAAAGCCGTCATTTCAACTCATTGCCACAACGACCTCGGCATGGCAACCGCCAATACATTCAGCGGAATAGCCAATGGAGCACGACAGGTGGAAGTAACCGTCAACGGAATAGGGGAGAGGGCAGGCAACACATCTCTTGAAGAAATAGCAATGATATTGAAATGCCACAGGCACCTTGGCATCGACACCAACATCAACACCACGAAGATTTATCCCACCAGCCGGATGGTAAGCAGTCTGATGAACATGCCCGTACAGCCCAACAAGGCAATAGTCGGACGCAACGCATTTGCGCATTCCAGCGGCATACACCAGGACGGAGTGTTGAAGAATACTGACACTTACGAAATAATGAACCCGAAAGATGTCGGCCTTGACGACAACTCGATAGTGCTCACCGCACGCAGTGGCAGAGCCGCGTTGAAGTACAGGCTCAGCGTGCTTGGCATAAACATTGAAGATGAAAAGAAGCTTGACAACATATATCAGAACTTCCTGAAGCTGGCCGACAAGAAAAAAGAAATCAACGACGACGACGTGCTCATGCTTGCCGGAGCCGACCGCGCCGAGGCTCATGCAGTAAAACTCGACTTCCTGCAAGTAACCACCGGCATGGGTGTAAAGAGCGTTGCAAGCATAGGTCTTGACATATCAGGACAGAAGTTTGAAGAGGCTTCTACCGGCAACGGCCCAGTTGACGCCGCAATCAAGGCGTTGAAGAAAATCATACAGAAACAGATGACCCTGAAAGAGTTTACAATCCAGGCTATAAGCAAGGGCTCTGACGACATAGGAAAAGTACACATGCAGGTAGAATATAACGGCAACGTGTATTACGGCTTCGGAGCAAATACGGATATAGTCTCGGCTTCAGTTGAGGCATACATCGATTGTATAAACAAATTCAAGTAAGCGGTAATCATTAAAAATATATAACATCAAAAAACAATGAATACTCTGTTTGACAAGATTTGGGACAAGCATGTTGTACAAATAGTTGAAGACGGACCAACACAGCTGTACATAGACCGCCTTTACTGCCACGAAGTTACTTCGCCACAGGCGTTTTCCGGCCTGCGTCAGCGTGGGCTAAAATGCTTACGTCCGCAACAAATATATTGTATGCCAGATCATAATACCCCTACGCACGACCAGGACAAACCGATAAGCGACCCCGTTTCACGTAAGCAGGTGGAAACACTTAAAGCCAACGCGGCTGAATTTGGCCTGACATATTACGGAATGATGGACAAAAACAATGGCATAATCCATGTCGTAGGGCCGGAAAAGGGGCTTTCGCTTCCAGGCATGACAATAGTCTGCGGCGACTCGCATACCAGCACGCACGGCGCAGTTGGCGCAGTGGCTTTTGGCATAGGAACAAGCGAAGTGGAGATGGTCATGGCTTCACAATGTATATTGCAGCAGAAACCTAAGTCAATGCGGATAAGCATAAACGGCAAGCTTGGCAAATGTGTAACGGCTAAAGACGTGGCGCTTTACTTGATGTCAAAGCTCACTACGTCTGGAGCTACGGGCTATTTTGTCGAATACTCCGGCCAGGTGGTGCGCGACATATCGATGGAAGGACGCCTTACATTGTGCAACCTGTCCATTGAAATGGGAGCACGCGGCGGTTTCATAGCCCCTGACGATACAACTTTCGCATACTTGAAAGATAAGGAGTTTGCCCCAAAAGGTGAGGAATGGGACAAAGCCGTGGCGTATTGGCGTACCCTTAGAAGCGGTGACGACGCTGTGTTTGACAAAGAGCTATTGTTTGATGCTGCTGATATTGAGCCTCGCATAACATACGGTACCAATCCCGGAATGGGCATAGGCATATCGGAATGCATACCGTCCATCGATGAAATCGAAGAAAACGGCAAGGCTTCTTTCATCAAATCGCTTAATTACATGAACTTTAAACCAGGTGACAAGCTTGTCGGACATGATATTGACTACGTATTCCTTGGTGCTTGCACAAATGGCCGCATAGAGGATTTCAGGGCTTTCGCTTCCATAGTGAAAGGGCGTAAAAAGGCAGAGAACGTGACGGCATGGCTGGTACCCGGCTCTTGGGCGGTTGACAGGCAAATAAGAAAGGAAGGCTTGGACAAGGTCTTGACTGACGCAGGTTTTGAAATCCGGCAACCGGGATGCTCGGCCTGTCTGGCAATGAATGACGACAAGGTTCCGGCCGGCAAGTATGCTGTTTCAACAAGCAACAGGAACTTTGAAGGGCGGCAAGGCCCGGGAGCACGCACCATATTGGCAAGTCCGCTCGTGGCCGCCGCAGCCGCCGTTACAGGTAAAATAACAGACCCAAGAGATTTGATATAAACAAAACATGACATTATCATAACCCAGGCTAAGATATGAAACAAAAATTTGGCGTTATAACAAGTACATGTGTCCCACTACCTTTGGAGAATGTGGACACAGACCAGATAATTCCTGCACGCTTCCTTAAAGCAACTGACAAGGCAGGATTTGGCGACAACCTGTTCAGAGACTGGCGATACGATAAGGATGGAACGCTTAAAAAGGATTTTGTACTTAACAACCCAACATACGGCGGAGTAATACTTGTCGCAGGAAAGAACTTTGGTTGTGGGTCAAGTCGTGAACATGCGGCATGGGCAATAGCCGGATATGGCTTTAGGATTGTCATCAGCAGTTTCTTTGCAGATATTCATAAGAACAACGAACTCAATAACTTTGTATTGCCTGTGGTCGTCACAGAGACATTCTTGGCAAAGCTTTTTAAAAGTATAAACGACAATCCGAAAACAGAAGTAGAAGTAGACTTGCCCAATCAGACCGTTACCAACAAGGCCACAGGCGAGAGTGAGCACTTTGAAATAAACGGATATAAGAAACACTGCCTGATGAACGGACTGGACGACATTGACTATTTGTTGCAAAACAAAGACAAAATAGAAGAATGGGAACGACGGAACAAATAAATACATACACACGCATACCGCCGTTTATCGAAATAATGGACAGCACTCTCCGTGACGGAGAACAGACTAACGGCGTGTCTTTTCTGCCGCACGAGAAGCTGATGATAGCGAAGATGCTGCTCAACGACATAAACGTTGACCGGATAGAAGTTGCTTCAGCACGGGTTTCTGATGGTGAAAAAGATGCTGTCAAGATGATTTGCCAATACGCCAAGCGCATCGGCAAACTACAAAATGTCGAAGTTCTTGGCTTTGTTGACGGCAAAGCAAGCATAGACTGGATTGACGGTTGCGGCGGTAAAGTTATGAATTTACTTGCCAAAGGGTCGCTCAAACATTGTTCGGGACAGTTGCAAAAGACGTTGGACGAACATCTTGATGACATCATTTCCTCGTTGGATTATGCCAAGCAGAAAGGCATTGAGGTAAATATTTATCTTGAAGACTGGAGCAACGGCATGAAAAAATCACCTGAATATGTATATGGAATGCTTGATGTGCTGACAAAAATGGATGTCAAACGTTTCATGTTGCCCGACACGCTTGGGGTTCTCAATCCACTTCAGGTAATCGAGTACATGAGGAAAATGGTGAAGAGATATCCTTCTGTACATTTCGACTTCCATGCACATAACGATTATGACCTTGCCGTAAGCAATTCGCTTGCTGCTGTTTTAAGCGGTGCCAAAGGACTTCACGTTACGGTGAACGGCCTTGGAGAAAGATGTGGCAACGCTCCGTTGTCAAGCGTTCAGGTTATTTTGAAAGACCAGTTTCACGCCAAAACTAGCATCAGGGAAGACCGTCTGAACGATGTTAGCAGGCTTGTAGAAGGCTACTCGGGCATATCTGTAGCACCCAATCAGCCGATAGTCGGCGAAAACGTATTTACCCAAGTAGCAGGCGTCCATGCCGACGGAGACAACAAAGCCAACCTTTACACAAATGCGCTTATGCCTGAGCGGTTTGGCCGAAAGCGTGAATATGCACTTGGTAAAACAAGCGGAAAAGCCAATATAGACAGAAATCTGCAAGAGCTTGGCCTTGAGTTGACCCCTGAACAGACACGTAAGGTTACGCAGCGCATAACCGAACTTGGCGACAGGAAGGAAATAGTGACACAAGAAGACCTGCCTTTCATCGTAAGTGATGTGCTGAAACACAGCGTGCCTGATGACAAAGTCAAGCTTGTAAGCTACATGGTTTCATCGGCATACGGCCTGAAACCTATCGCAAGTGTCAAGGTTGAAATCAACGGATGCCAGTATGAAGCCGATGCAATGGGCGACGGACAGTATGACGCTTTTGTCAAAGCCCTGCGCAAGATATACAAAAGGTCACTCGACCGTACGTTCCCCGTGCTTGAGAATTACAGCGTAACAATACCGCCGGGCGGACGGACCGACGCTCTTGTGCAGACCGTTATAACATGGAACAACAACGGAAAGACAATCCGAACACGCGGCCTTGACGCCGACCAGACCGAAGCCGCCATTAAGGCGACAATGAAAATGCTTAACATCTTTGAAGAAAATTAATCATAAAGAAAAGGTTATGCCGTGCTTAGGCAGACAACATTGAGCCTGTACCCAAATAACCTAACGACAAAACAAATATTTATATAGATATGAAACTTAAGATTGCAGTGCTTCCCGGTGACGGGATTGGGCCGGAAATAATGGCACAAGGCGTTGCCGTAATGGATGCCATCGCCAGGAAATTCGGCCATGAAGTAGAATATAAGGAAGCCATTTGCGGTGCGGCGGCCATCGATGCGGTGGGCACCCCGTTTCCTGACGATACGTTTGAGACGTGCAAATGGGCCGATGCCGTACTTTTTGCCGCAGTAGGCGACCCGCGTTTCGATAACGACCCGACGGCAAAAGTGCGCCCGGAACAAGGCCTTCTGGCTATGCGCAAAAAGCTCGGACTGTTTGCAAACATACGTCCCGTGCAAACGTTTAAATGCCTGCTGCACAAGTCTCCGTTGAAAGACGAATTGATAAAAAATGCAGACTTTATCTGCATTCGTGAGCTTACTGGCGGAATGTATTTCGGTGAAAAATACCAAGATAACGACAAGGCGTATGACACCAACTATTACACTCGCCCGGAAATAGAACGCATACTGCGCGTTGCATACGCCTATGCACGCAAACGCAAACATCACCTTACTGTGGTGGATAAGGCCAACGTCTTGGCGTCCAGCCGTTTATGGCGGCAGATTGCAAAAGAACTTGAACCTGAATATCCTGATGTCAAGACCGATTACATGTTCGTTGACAATGCATCAATGCGCATGTTGGTAGAGCCGACGTTCTTTGATGTGATGGTGACAGAAAACACTTTCGGCGACATACTGACCGATGAGGGCAGCTGTATTTCAGGCAGCATGGGGTTGCTTCCTTCCGCATCGACAGGTGAAAGTACGCCGGTATTTGAGCCTGTGCACGGCTCTTGGCCACAAGCCGCAGGCAAAAACATAGCCAACCCGCTGGCTCAAATACTCTCCGTAGCCATGCTCCTTGAACATTTTGACCTTAAAGAAGAGGGTGCATTGGTACGCAAAGCTGTTGACGCGTCACTCGACGCAAATGTGCGTACGCCAGAAATACAGGTTGAAGACGGCGCAAGCTATGGTACAAAAGAAGTGGGAGAGTGGATTGTTGATTACATAAACAAGGCTTGACGATAAAAGTTTGTCTTGGTATGGGCCGTCCAAACGACCCGTTAGAGCCGTCCAAACACTATGTTTGGACGGCTCTAACTATATGAATTGGCGGTTAAATCAATTATTTCCCGTAAATGGCAACCTTTATTACGCCGTCAAGCCGGTTCTCGAAAACGTTGTAGGCTTCTTCTATTTTGTCAAGGGGGAAGTGGTGGGTGATTAGCGGAGTAGTGTCAATCTTGCCTTGCTCGATTAAATGGAGGATTTCTGCACAATCGCAACCGTCAACGCCACCGGTCTTGAACGTCAGGTTCTTGCCGTACATGTCGGGCAGAGGCAGTACCTGGGGCTTGTCATACATTGCAACTATCGTCACCGTAGCATTTGGACGTGCACAGCGCCACGCCGTCTGAAATGTATCTTCACCACCTGCAACCTCCATTACAACGTCGGCTCCACCGTGGTCGCTGTTGCGCAGTACAAAATCCTCGCATTCATCGGGCGTTGTCACAAGTACGCTTGGATAATGCTTGCGTACAAATTGCAGGCGTTCTTCCGATTTCTCGCATACGATGATGCGTTTCGGCTGTTTGAGCATAGTGCAGAGCAGGGTGCATATACCAGTAGGGCCGGCACCGATGATTAGCACGGTGTCATCTGCCGTTATTCCGGATATTTTAGCGGTCCAGAAGCCGGTGGCAAGTATGTCGCCGACGAAGAGCGCCTGCTCGTCGCTCACGCAGTCGGGAATACGGCTCAAGCCTTGATCGGCGTGAGGCACGCGGACGTATTCCGCCTGTCCGCCGTCTATACGGCATCCGAGCGCCCATCCGCCGTCAGGGTCAATGCAGTTGTTGACATATCCATGCCTGCAAAAGAAGCACTCGCCGCAGAATGTCTCAACGTTTACCGCCACGCGGTCGCCTGGTCTTACGGTCTTCACCGCACTTCCTACACTTTCCACAACGCCAACCATCTCGTGTCCTACGGTTATTCCAGGAACAGCACGCGGCACGCTGCCGTGTTTTATGTGCAAGTCACTGGTGCAGATGCTGCCAAGCGTCACACGGACAACGGCGTCGCGTTCGTCCTTCAATACGGGTTTGGGCTTTTCTGTCACAGCAAATTCATGCGGCCCTATGTATGTATATGCTATCATGTTCTTGTAGTAAGTGACGTCATTAATGATTTTCAATATGTCCCGATGAAATCGGTAATTTTGCAAAAGACGGCAAATCACAATGCAATTGACGGCCTTTTACATGGTAAAAGGCCGTCAATTAGAAACTAAAAGATGGCCTTTTGTAAAGTGGTACGTATCAGGCTGTTGCGCATTGTGGTGATATATACACTTTATTTTGCGAAAACAACCATTCCATCGGGATGACTCAATCCTTTTTACCGTTGGCTTTTGCTTGGAATTTTGCGGAATTTACGACAAATCGCTCATGTGTTCCCGTTCCGATTAGTCCGGTTTCATCATACACGTTTGCATTGAATTTAAGACGCCGACCGTCAACTTCCATAAGTTCAGTCTCGCATTTTACAGCCATTCCAACGGGGGTAGGGGACACATGTTCAATGTCAAGCTTTGTCCCGACCGTAGCCTGTCCTTCTTCCAGATAAGGCACAACGCTGCGCCATGCAGTCTCTTCTATAAGTGCTATCATGGCCGGAGTGGCGAACACGGATAGAGTTCCGCTGCCCATTGCCTCTGCGGTGTTGTCGTTATGAACTTTAATCTCGATAATGTTTTTAATTCCTGTCTCCATAATTCGGTTGTTAATATTGTTGATGCTTGCTTGAAACTACTGATACACAGCTTGTTTCCTGCAAAATTAACGATTGTGTGCGAGATTATGGAATTTTATCAACTAAAATTTTGTGAACAAGCAGATTTACCTTACTTTTGCATAAATTTGTGCACTATAAATGAAAAAGTATATATTAATAGGTATAGTTTTGTTTTTATGCGCATCGTTGCACGCGCAATTAAAATGGAACTCACGTTATCAGGCATACATCGACCAATATAAAGATTTAGCAATCGCCGAGATGTTGAAATACGACATCCCGGCGAGCATTACGCTTGCACAGGGGCTGCTTGAAAGCGGTGCAGGCATGAGTGAACTGGCCCGTAAGGGCAACAACCATTTCGGGATAAAATGTCATGATTGGCGCGGAGCTACGACGTATCACGATGATGACGAGGAACAGGAATGTTTTAGAAAATACCGTGACGTGTACGAAAGTTTTGAAGACCACAGCAAGTTCCTGGCGCGCCAGCCAAGATACCGCAGCCTGTTCCGCTTGAAGCGCACCGACTATAAGGGCTGGGCACGCGGCCTGAAGAAATGCGGATATGCAACAAGCCCCACGTATGCTAAGCAGCTTATCGGCATAATCGAACTTTACAAGTTGCATAAATATGACAAGGCGACCAAATACGACCGCTTCATGGTTGACCGTTCAGAAGTCAAGGGCATCGCTCCCGGCACGAACTTGCACCAGATACATATTTATAATAAGAACTATTACATTACGGTAAGGCCGGGTGATACATTCAGGTCTATAGGTGAAGAAGTCGGCATCTCGTACAAGAAAATCGCTAAATATAATGAACGCGACAAGGACGACAGGCTGGTTCCAGGTGAAATAATATACTTGAAGAAGAAGCAAAAGAAAGCGATAAAGGCCTATAAAAACAGGCCGCACCGTGTGAAAGACGGTGAAAGCATGTACTCTATAGCACAGTATTACGGCATAAGGACTGAAAGTCTTTACAAGATGAACCGCCTTAATCCTAATTATTCAATACAAGTTGGGGACTATCTGCGTGTAAGGTGATAATGGCTGGCAATAGTTCATGTTCAGGGTATTCGCTCCTTACTTTACCACTTGCTGTTATTGTCAACTAATCTCTATTATGATAAATAATGGCAATGTCGTATATACATCTGCAGTAGTATAACTCCCCTAAAACAAGGAATGGTAAAAAATGAATGATTGCATAGATTTAAGAAACATAAGGGTTAATAACCTCAAAAACATATCATTGAAAATACCTCACGACAAATTTATTGTTGTGACCGGAGTTTCAGGCTCAGGCAAATCGTCTTTGGCTTTCGACACGCTTTATGCTGAAGGACAACGCCGCTATGTGGAAAGTCTCTCGGCTTATGCACGCCAATTTCTTGGACGTATGCACAAGCCAGACTTTGACTATATAAAAGGACTTCCACCTGCGATTGCCGTCGAACAGAAGGTCAATACGCGAAATCCCCGTTCCACGGTCGGCACAAGCACGGAAATCTACGATTACCTCCGCATGTTGTTTGCAAGGATTGGCCGCACTTATTCACCAATAAGCGGCGTTGAAGTGAAAAGGCATACTATCAATGACATACTTAAATGTATCGGTTCTTTTTCGCAAGGCACAAAGTTTGTGATTTTGTCCCATTTGCATGTTAATGAGGGTAATTCCCTTGAAAGGCAACTTCAAATATACTTACAGCAGGGTTTTTCCCGTATTTATCATAATGGAGAGTTCGTCCAGATAGAAGATGCCATTGCGGATGTTGCACAACTTAAGGCTGAAGATGTGTTTATATTGATAGACAGGCTTTCTGTCGACGATGCACCAGACACGATTTCAAGGATTAGCGATTCTGTTGAAACAGCTTTTTTTGAAGGTGATGGCGCATGTCGTCTTGTATTCATTCCATCGAACATAACATATGATTTCTCGGATAAGTTCGAGGCTGACGGCATAAGGTTTGACGAGCCGAATGACAACATGTTTTCATTTAACTCCCCTATCGGGGCCTGTCCTGCCTGTGAGGGTTTTGGCAATGTAATAGGTATTGACGAGAAACTTGTTGTACCAAACCCGTCATTAAGCGTGTATGAAGGATGTGTGCAATGCTGGCATGGGGAAAAAATGGAGCAATGGAAGAATGAGTTTTGTATGCAAGCGGCAAAGTACAACTTCCCTATTTTCGAGCCATACTATAGTTTGTCGGCAAAATATAAGGACTGGCTTTGGCATGGATTGCCATCACAAAAAACGATGGATTTGCGTGAGAAAGTATGTATAGACTCATTCTTCCAAATGCTGAAGGACAACCAATATAAAATACAATACCGCGTGATGTTAAGCCGTTACCGTGGCAAAACGACGTGTCCTGAATGCCATGGGACAAGGCTTAAAAAGGAATCCAACTATGTCAAGATAAACGGAAAAAGCATAAGCAACCTTGTGGAAATGTCGATAGACAATCTTAAGGGATGGTTTGATGCTTTGAAATTAGATGAGCAAGAAACAAAAATCAGCGCGCGTCTGTTGGCGGAAATAAACAACAGGCTCCGCTTTCTGGTAGATGTCGGGCTCGGATATCTCACCCTTAACCGTGCGTCAAATAGTTTGAGCGGCGGTGAGAGCCAGCGAATAAACCTTACAACGGCGCTTGGCAGCAGCCTGGTTGGTTCGCTTTATATATTGGACGAGCCAAGCATCGGCCTGCATAGCAGGGACACATACCGGCTTATCAATGTGTTGAAAGAACTCAAGTCATTGGGTAACACCGTAATTGTAGTTGAACACGACGAGGACATAATAAGGTCTGCCGACTATCTGATAGACCTTGGTCCAGATGCTGGAAGAAACGGAGGAGAAATTGTTTATGAAGGTGTACCGTCAGAAATAGGCAGCGATGATTTGGAAAAATACGGCCAAAGCCATACCATAAAATATCTTTTCGGCAAAGAAAAGATACAATTGCCGCAAAGCAGAAGGTCATGGAATAAGAGCATTATGGTAAAAAGCGCCATGATGAACAACCTGAAAGGCATAACCGTTGCTTTTCCGCTGAATGTCCTGAATGTAGTCACAGGCGTAAGCGGTTCGGGCAAGTCGTCGCTGGTAAGGGGAATACTTTATCCGGCACTGAAACGCAAGCTTGACGAAGTTGCCGAGATTCCTGGTGAATATGCCGGGCTTGAAGGCGACTGGAAAGACATCAGGCATGTAGAGATGGTCAATCAAAACCCGATAGGAAAAAGCTCTCGTTCAAACCCTGTTACATACGTCAAGGCGTTTGACGAGATAAGGCAGCTCTTTGCCGAGCAGCCGTTGGCCAAGCAAATGGGCTTCACCGCGCAGTATTTCTCGTTCAATGCAGACGGAGGACGTTGTGAAACGTGCAAGGGTACAGGAGTTATCACGGTGGAGATGCAGTTCATGGCAGACCTCGAGTTGGAGTGTGACGCCTGTCATGGCAAGAGGTTCAAGTCTGACATTCTTGATGTGCGCTTCTGTGGAAAGAACATATACGATGTGTTGGAAATGACAGTAAAAGAAGCGATTGACTTCTTCGGACAGAACGGACAGGAACTGATAGTACGCCGACTCAAGCCTCTTGATGATGTAGGTCTTGGATATATAAAGCTCGGGCAAAGCTCGTCAACATTGTCTGGTGGTGAAAACCAACGTGTGAAGCTGGCCTACTTCCTTGGCCAAGAGAAGTGCGACCCTACCCTATTCATCTTCGACGAGCCAACCACAGGCCTTCATTTCCACGATATAAAGAAACTCCTGAAAGCCTTTGACGCACTGATAACGCACGGACATACGGTCATTGTGATAGAGCACAACCTCGATGTGGTGAAGTGTGCGGACTATGTTATCGACCTCGGGCCTGAAGGTGGCGACAAAGGCGGCAATCTTGTAGTATGTGGAACACCTGAAGACATAGCCCAGTGTAGCGAAAGTATCACAGGTAAATACCTTAAAGAGAAGTTGCAGACACAAGCTTAATCATTCCAATATGCCGCATCCAACGATAGTGAGAGACTGAATATGGCGATAAAGACAACACCCGGTAAGTTTGTTTTACTTGCCGGGTGTTATTATATTTAATGTAAATGCAATCTTTTATAGATGTGAAAGACACAATATGTTTTCTCTCCCATATTGACAAGAAAATATTAACGCTGTCCTATTGTGTTTTTCATGTCGAGCGGTAAACGAGGCTCGAACTCGCGACCCCCAGCTTGGGAAGCTAGTGCTCTACCAACTGAGCTATTACCGCAATATTTGCTTCGCTTGAGCCGATACCGGGACTCGAACCCGGGACCTATTCATTACGAATGAATTGCTCTACCAACTGAGCCATATCGGCCTTGATTTTTTCAACGGTGCAAAGGTAATACTTTTTATTGATTATAAGGAATATGAGAGTGTGCAAAAGCTGAATTTTAACTTATTTTTTCAATTTTATCATGTAAGTAAGCGGCCAATCCGCCGTGTTTCTACGGCTTTTACTCCTTAACATGGCTGATGCGAATATGCAGGATGAAAGCATATTGCGGCTATTACCTCGCATTTTGTCAAAAGCAAAACGGCTTTTGACATTTTGCAAATAGAAAATAAACCGCCAACCGGTTTGTTCCTTTTAAGAATAAACGTGCCACATATTGTCCTGTTTGTCGTATAAAACGACAGCTACAACCATGCTTAAGCGGAGTCTTAACGGTAAAAAACATGTTTAAAGGCGGCGGAAGCCTTGGCTAAAGACGGTCTTTGCAATGCTTAAAGGCGGCCTTTGGCGATGCGAAAGGCCGTGAATTGCAATGTGCGGCGTTACCGATTATTGCACATTCAGCTCCACAAACGGCTAACATGTTGGTTTAACGGCAGTTACGCTTGCACGCAAAAACACGCGTTATTTCCCTGCATCGGCGTTTTATCTGCAATGAAACGTATTATCAGCCGCCAGTAAAAATCACAATGTAAGATATTTGTTGAATTTAGCAGCAACATGTCACAAAGCGGAAACAGCCTTGATATGTGTCGGCAAAATGTACACAAATCATCGGGATAAATCATGAAATGATGAAAAAGGATTGCCGCAAACATTCGCATATCTCGCATATTTTATTTAACTTTGCAGTGCATACGTTATAAATTTGAATAAAAAAACAAATAAGATATGGAAACGTACAGGATACAGACCAACGCTTCTGGTACAAGGAGCATTACGGTTAGCAGTGCCCATCTGGCTACGATACAAAAGTATTCGCTGTTTGACAACCTTGTTGACAGCAACGGAATTGTAGACGAAACCGTGCTGGACAAGCTGAAGTTTAACATAAGGGCGATGCTTGAAACCGCCGCTGACACGAACAAAGAACTGCTTGACCTGTGCCTTGACGTGATATACAACAACAACATGAAGGCGTTTGGACTAAACCAGCTTGTAACATTATATAAGCAATGGGAAAAGGAACAACCGGCGACAGGGGAAGGCGAATAGCACAACAAGTTGCAGACGGCGGCAGGCTTACATCCCAAATGGCGTCAGGTGAAGGGCGTGGAATGCGCGATACAGGCACCGACGACATATATAGGGACATGCGCGCTTCGCAATGGTTGCCTACGACGAAGAAGGAAGCGGAAGTCAGGGGATGGGACGAAGTTGATGTAGTCCTGTTCTCGGGCGACGCATACGTTGACCATCCGTCGTTCGGTGTGGCCGTCATCGGCCGCACGCTTGAGGCCATGGGGCTGCGCGTTGCCATAGTTCCGCAGCCCGACTGGCACGGCGACTACCGTGATTTCAAGAAGTTCGGTAGGCCCCGCCTGTTCTTCGGCATAGCCCCCGGGTGCATGGATTCCATGGTAAACAAGTACACGGCCAACCGGCGGTTGCGCTCGGAGGATGCTTACAGCCCGGACGGGAGGCATGACTGTCGCCCGGAATATCCAACCATTGTGTATAGCAAAATACTGCGCAGCCTGTATCCTGACGTGCCGATAATCCTCGGCGGCATAGAGGCGTCGCTAAGAAGGCTCACCCATTATGATTACTGGAAGGATGAACTGAGGCGTTGCATATTGTGCGACTCGGGTGCCGACATGATAATCTACGGCATGGGCGAGAAGCCTGTCACTGCCTTGTGCAATGAGATGCTTGCAGGAAAGCGCGTGGAAGATATACGCGACATTCCGCAAACGGTCTATCTGTGCAAGAAGGATGAATTGCCCGGTGGCGTAACTGACGATGACATAGTGCTGCATCCACACTCGGAATGCCTGCGTGACAAGCGTGCGCAAGCCGAAAATTTCAGGCATATAGAGGAAGAGTCGAACATGCAGCACGCGCACAGGCTCATACAGGAGGTTGACGGCAAATATGCCGTTGTCAATCCTCCTTATCCGCCAATGACAACGGAAGAGGTGGACAAGTGCTACGACCTGCCCTACACCCGTCTGCCCCACCCCAAATACAGAGGCAAACGCATACCTGCATACGAGATGATACGCCACTCGGTCAACATCCACCGGGGATGCTTCGGCGGATGCGCCTTTTGTACCATAAGCGCCCATCAAGGCAAGTTTATCGCCTCACGAAGCAAAGACAGCATACTCAAGGAGGTGAGGCAGATAACGGAAATGCCTGATTTTAAAGGGTACATAAGCGACTTGGGAGGTCCGTCGGCCAACATGTATGGCATGGGCGGACGCGACAAGGATGTTTGCGCCAGGTGCAAGCGTCCGTCGTGCATAAACCCAAGGATATGCCCTAATCTTGACACAGACCACAGCCGTCTGCTCGACATATACCGCTCTGTAGACGCACTTCCGGGCATAAAGAAAAGTTTTATAGGCAGCGGAGTGCGTTATGACCTTCTGTTGCACAAAAGCAAAGACGAGAAATGTAATAACGCCGCACGCGAATATACGCGTGAGTTGATATGTAAGCATGTGAGCGGAAGGCTGAAAGTTGCGCCGGAACATACTTCGGACAGCGTGCTTAAACTTATGCGTAAGCCTCCGTTCAGGCAATTCGAGGAGTTTAAGAAGATTTTTGACGAGATTAACAGGAAAGAGAATCTGCGCCAACAAATCATACCCTACTTCATAAGTAGCCATCCAGGATGCACGGAAGAAGACATGGCCGAACTGGCGGTCACAACCAAGGGCCTTGACTTCAAACTTGAACAGGTGCAAGATTTCACCCCAACACCTATGACCGTGAGTACGGAAACATGGTACACAGGGCTTGACCCGTACACCCTGCAACCGGTATATTCAGCCAAAACGCAGCGTGAAAAGCTTGCACAGCGGCAGTTTTTCTTCTGGTATAAGCCGGAGGAGCGGCGCAATATTGAGCATGAGCTGACAAGAATCGGTCGTCCTGACTTGATAAAAAAGCTGTATGCCGGCACATCTTTCCATAAAAGAAACGGTTTCCAAGATGATAGAAATAATAGAGAAAGCACTCGTCGGCAAGAGAAACATGCAAGAATGCGAGGACGGGATAATCGCAAATGAACGGTTTGTTGCGGTAATAGACGGAAGCACGAGCAAGACTCCACGCAGGATAAACCCGGACATGAGCAACGGGAAATTCTGCATGGAGATTGTCTGGAAATATATCAGCAGTATGCCCGGCGATATTGATGTCCGGGCATTTTGTAATGGAGTAACGCTATCGGTACGCTCCATTTATAAGACTTTTGGGATTGACATAAGCAGATTGGAACGCCATCCTGAAGAGCGGCTTACGGCAAGCGTTGCCGTATATTCACATCATTACAGGCAAATATGGATGGTTGGCGACTGCCAGTGCATCGCTGACGGTGTTTATCATGACAATTCAAAGCCACAGGAAAAAACGCTCGCCGAAAAACGTGCTGCGTTTCTAATAACAGCAATAAAGAACGGGCTTAACCCCAAAAACGTACAGACTGAAGACCCTGGCAGGCACTATATTTTAGCTGAATTGACTGAATGTTGCAAAAAGCAAAACATTGAATATCCGGTAGTTGACGGTTTCGATATACCCATAAGTAAAGTAAAAGTGATAAATGTGCATGATTGCGGCAAGAACATAGTCCTTGCTACAGACGGTTATCCTTTTTTATATGACACTTTGGCGAACAGTGAAGAGGCATTGGCCACACAACTGAATAACGACCCGTTATGTATTTATTCATTCAAAGCCACGAAAGGGTTGATGAAAGGCTGCAAGTCGTTTGACGACAGAGGGTATGTTAGGTTTGTAGACAGAGCAGATGAATAATAAATCATAGTGTTGTTTTATTATTTCAATACTATTGTCTTGAACCAGTCTTTTAATATTCCACGATACCTGTTTTGCGAATCGCTAACGAGAATAAGCACTTTGCTTCCATCTTTAAGTGTCGGGCCGAGGCACATCCCTTCATAATTGGCCAGTGACCTGTCAAAAATATTCAGCTTGGTTGTAAATGAATGCACGAACCGCTTGGGTAAGAAATACATATTATCAACAGGCGTGTCTGATGTTATTGCAAAATTTTCGTTTAGCTCGATTTCATACAATTTGCACTGTACAAACACACCCAATTTTGTCTTTGGAACATAAAACTCACGCTCAAGCACAAGCAAACGCCCTCCGCCAACAGGTGTGATTTCACTCACTCCCATTGCGTATTCACTTGATTTTGAATGGATTGTAGGCGCATCCATCATGTAGGCATATTGCATTTGTGGCTGCAAATCATCCGAAAAAGACTGCAATCTAAGGATATTCCTGACGGCATTCGTCGATGTAGCTTGTTTCCCGTCATTAGCCAGTGTGCTCTCGTTTATCGTCCAAAACAAATGTTTTTCATCATCATATGCCAATGATTCCAATCCGTAATTCCCTGTGCTATGCTTATATATATCTGGTACAGCCAAATTTCGGCCGGTAACATGCCCTGTACTGTCAAGTTCTATGATTGTAGCATCAGCTTCCCTGCAAATAAAGAAAGTTGATGTTGAGCGTCTATAAGCAATGCCTTCACAATCGCCGTTATATAAGCTGTCACCTAAAAATGCTTTCTCTGCAACATTGATAATTTCACCAGAAATGGAATCAATGTCTATGTTGAATATATGAAATCCGTCTTTCTCCGACTTGTCCGATACGATGGCGTATTCATTTCCACCAATATAAGTTATTCCGCTATAATTTCCGGCAGGTATGTGTTTTGGAAATGACCGTTGTTCATTTTCCCTTACAACCGTTATTTGTGCATGTATTGCATTTGATAAGAATATGCAACAGGCGATAATAAATATTTTCTTGGAAGGCATAAATACTTGTTTTATATAAAAACAGGGATTATATCAACTCGTGACATAATCCCTTGTTAAGTCGGGGCGACAGGATTCGAACCTGCGACCACCTGGTCCCAAACCAGGCGCGCTACCGGGCTGCGCTACACCCCGAATACGTACCTTTGGATTTAGCGAGTGCAAAGATACGCTTTTTACTTGTGATTTGCAAATTTTCCAAGGCTTATTTAATTATGCCTTGTTCTACAAATATCTTCTTCAGAGCCTGTACGCCGCGTTCAACTTGCTCTGTCGTGTGTGTTGCCATAAGCGCAAAACGAACCAATGTGTCTTGCGGAGCACATGCAGGGGGAATTACTGGATTAATGAAAACGCCTGCGTCAAAAGCCAACTTGGTTACCAAGAAAGTCTTTTTCACATCGCGGACATACAATGGAATGATTGGACTCTCTGTATCTCCTATCTCAAAACCTTCTTCCTTGAAACGTCTCAAGGCGTATTTTGTAACATCCCATAGACGGTCAATTCGTTCAGGTTCATTCTTAATTATATGCAGAGCCTCCATAGCAGCAGCCGTAGCAGCCGGAGTATTTGACGCGCTGAAAATGTAAGTACGGCAAGTATGTCGCAGATAGTTTATAGTATCCTTGTCACCTGCAATGAAGCCGCCAATGCTTGCAAGACTTTTCGAGAATGTTCCCATTATCAGGTCAACGTCGTCTGTCACTCCGAAATAGTCGCAAACTCCCCTGCCCTGTTTGCCGAAGACACCAAGTCCGTGAGCTTCGTCAACCATGACTGAGGCATTGTATTTCTTTTTAAGACGGATTATTTCAGGCAAATTCGCCAAATCACCTTCCATTGAGAACACGCCATCAACAACAATAAGTTTTATTGACTCTGGCTTGCACTTCTGCAATTGTTTCTCAAGGTCTTCCATATCGTTATGCTTGTACTTAAAGCAGGTCGCGAATGAAAGACGGCGTCCGTCAACGATGCTTGCATGGTCGCGGTCGTCACATATTATATAATCCTCACGCCCACAAACGACGGCAAGCACACCTGCATTGACAGAAAAACCTGTCGAGAAACACAAAGCATCATCCTTATGCTCAAATTCAGCAAGTTCTTTTTCCAATTGCACATGAAGGTCGAGTGTCCCGTTCAAGAACCTGCTTCCGGCACAACCACTTCCGTACTTGTCAAGTGCAGCTTTAGCCGCAGCTTCCACACGTGGGTCACCGGTAAGACCGGTGTAAGCATTTGAGCCAAACATAAGCACTTTGTGACCTTCCATCTGCACTTCCGTGCCCTGTTTGCCTGTTATTTCACGGAAATAAGGATAAACGCCTGCTTCCATGAACTTCTGCGGCTCACGATAATTCTTGTATCTCTCTTGTAATAATCCCATAATTAAATAATGTGTAGTTTTGCTACATTAAAAGGTTGTTTCTGTGTGAAAAGTGTAAAGCCATCGAAAGTACAGATATTTCCTTAATGGCCAACATCACACGTCCATTATCCAATCAGGCTGCAAAGATACAAAAAAATGCCGAACGCATAAGAAAAAAGACGGAAAAGTGTCGCAATTTTGGAAATATTACCATCATAAAAACGTATTTATACCGATATATTATTAATTTTGCACCCGTATGGCGGCTAAAAAGAAGTTACTATTCATAATGAATCCCATTTCGGGTACGGTGCGTAAAGCCGGTATTCCGAAAATTATCGACGATACAATCGACAAGGACTTCATTGAATTTAATATACAAAGGACTGATTATCCGGGACATGCTTACGAGCTGGCAACCCAAGCAAAAGAAAGCGGTTACGATGCCGTTATAGCTGTTGGCGGAGATGGTACGGTCAACGAGGTTGCAAAGGCGATTGTACATTCAGATACAGCCCTTGGCATTATACCGTGCGGGTCAGGCAATGGGCTTGCGCGGCATCTTATGATACCATTAGATGCAGCCAAGGCTGTAAAAGTTATAAATGCTTATACCATACATGACCTTGACTATGGAGTAATCAACGGCATACCGTTTTTCTGTACCTGCGGAATGGGATTTGACGCTTTCGTCAGCATGAAATTTGCCGAATCGGGACGCCGTGGCCCGGTAACTTATATAGAAAACATCCTGCGTGAAGGCCTTAAATACAAGCCTGAGACTTATGAAATAAAAGACGAGAACGGCGTTTCACTATACCGGGCGTTCCTAATATCGTGCGCCAACGCATCGCAATACGGCAACAACGCATACATAGCTCCTCAAGCATCGATGAGCGACGGATTGCTGGACGTAATCATAATGGAGCCTTTCGACATGCTCGAAGCACCACAGATAAGTATCGACATGTTCAACAAAACCCTCGACAAGAACTCTAAAATAAAGACGTTCAGGACAAAACACATACAGATACACCGTGAGAAGCCCGGCTTCATACATTATGACGGGGAGCCGGTAATGACCGACAGCGACGTAGATATATCGGTAAAAGACAAGGGCGTTAAAATAATAATCAATCCTTTTGCCGACAAGACAAGGAGAATGCCGAACGCCATGCAAAACGCATTCAGCGTATTCTTCAACGATATTGTGAATGCAATAACCGACAAGAAACTGATGCTGTCATTGAATAATGTAAAAGGCAAAATTACCAATTTGAAATAACGTATGCGCCGAAGCCACTTGGTTTCGGCGCATACGTTATCGGTTATTCTCCAATATAACCTTTCACCGCGTCTGCACAACGCTCTCCGTCAACACCTGCCGACACTATGCCTCCTGCATAGCCCGCACCTTCACCGCAGGGGAAAAGTCCGTGCAAGCGTACATGTTGCAACGACTCTGCATCCCGTAGAATGCGCACAGGCGATGAAGTTCTTGTTTCCGCGGCTATAAGTACCGCCTCGTTTGTAAGGAAACCGTGGCTCGTCTTGCCGAATATGCCGAAGGCCGTTTGCAGTCGTTTGCCTACAATCGCAGGAAGCCAAAAATGCAGCGGACTGGAAATCAAGCCTGCCGCATACGAACTTTCAGGCAGGTCGTAACTTAGCCGAGAACGCGTAAAGTCAACCATACGCTGTGCCGGAGCCGTCTGCCTCATATTGCCTTGCTGCCAGCACGTGCGTTCCATCTCTTCCTGGAAGCGCATCATGCAAAGTGTATCGGGCGTTTCGCATAAGTCTTCAGGGTGCACTTCCACAACCATGCCGCTGTTAGACCAGCGCGAGCCTCGGTTGCTCGGGCTCATGCCGTTGACCACTATCTGTTCCGGCCCTGTTGCGGCTGGAATTACAAAGCCACCGGGGCACATGCAGAATGAATAAACTCCACGGCCTTCCACTTGTGTTACAAAACTGTATTCAGCGGCAGGCAGCCATCGCCCACGACCATACTTGCTGTGGTATTGTATCTTGTCAATAAGTTCCGCAGGATGTTCCAGACGCACGCCAACGGCCAGAGCCTTGGCTTCCATCTCAAAGCCGCAGCCGTTAAAATAGCGGTAAACGTCGCGTGCCGAATGCCCGGTGGCAAGTATTACCGGGCCGCGGTATTCCACCTCTTCGCTTGTCTGCAACCGTACAGCCCTTACTCCTACAACGGTGTCGCAATCGAGCAGCAGCTCCGTCATTTTTGTTTGGAAATGTACTTCGCCGCCATTACTAATGATAGTATTTCTCATGTTTTCTATTACGCGCGGCAACTTGTCCGTACCGATATGCGGATGAGCGTCGGCGAGAATGGCCGTAGATGCTCCGTGCTGACAGAACACATTGAGTATTTTGCGAATGTTGCCGCGTTTCTTGCTGCGTGTGTACAGCTTTCCGTCAGAGTATGCTCCTGCCCCGCCCTCGCCGAAACAATAGTTGCTCTCCGGGTCAACCTTGTGCGTCTTAGTGATTAGTGCCAAGTCCTTCTTGCGCTCACGCACATTCTTGCCACGTTCGATGACTACGGGGCGCAGCCCAAGCTCTATAAGCCGCAATGCTGCGAACAGACCACCAGGCCCTGCGCCGACTACGACCACGGGCTTTGCCTGCGACACGTCGCGGTATTCAGTCCGTTCATACTCGTCGTTACAAGGCTCTTCGTTGACATATACGCGCACTTTCAAGTTGACATATATTGTGCGCTGCCGCGCGTCGATGCTTCGTTTCAGTACGCGCACGGCATTTATTGTGCGCACGTCAAGCCCCTTGTCGCGCGAAATATCTTCTTTTATCGCCGCTTCGTTTTCCGCCTGCTGCGGAAGCAACCGTAACTGATATTCGTAAACCATATTGTTAAGTTATAAAATCATTAAGTATACCCAAAGTTGGTCAAAATATTTTTGAAAAAACATTCAATAGAGGTCTGTAAATCGGTAAAGAATGTGCACATGGAGCTTCTTAGATGTCCTCATGTTCGGCGAACTCTCTGTCATTATCCGTGGTAATAAAATTGCTTTTAATATTTAATTGTTCATTTGTCTAATCTTTTTATTAACATCTACATGAAAAAATCTTTTTAGTTTTTGAGGATTGACATTTCCCCAATTAATCCATAATTCATTACACAAAGATGTGTCTTGGTCATACATGGAATTTGAAAGATTTATGGTGTCTTTATCAAAAAATATTACTTTCATCTTTCTTCCTCCTATATTCATTGTATTAGTCTTTTTATCATAATTCCAATGGTTATCTACAACAACATCATCCATTGTGTATGGGAGCCATTTGTTTACCGAACAATCATACCACATCGAGATGTATGTCCCATTTTTATAGAATTTATAACCATAATATGTGATTTTATATTTATCCGTTTTATCATCATATTCATAAAACAACCATATATTGTTATTTTTGCACATCCTCTTTTCTGTATCATTAAGACAAGAGCATACCACTGATGCAAAAAAACTAAAGATTAAGACTATCTTCAGATTTTTATAGCATTTACATGTCCCATTTACAAACATTACTTTTTGATTAGGATTAAATTCAAGTTTATAACCTAACGGGCATTATAAACATTGTTATTATAAATTAATATTGTTCTTATCTTATTTCTCCAAACCCATACTTGCAAACCTTCTTCTTCAAATTCATAAACATGTTGATTTTGTCCTTTTCCATTATCCAGCAAAAGATATATGGTGTCTTCTTCTATTGGAATACTATTTATTAGGTTCAAAAACGTTGCATAGTTTAATCCAATTAAATTATGCCCTTTATACCAACAAGTAGTATCGCACCTTATTGTATTGACAACGCCATCTTCACACCACAACTCTATACCTCCTTCAAAGATATAACATTCATTTTCATACGTCCGTTCATTGTATATCTTCTTTTTGTATTTAGTGTTTCTTAAATAATCAATGACCGGCGTATTAAGAACAAACTCGCCATAAGACTTGTTTAATATCAATTCCCCTTCCATATTAATTCCAGTCTTATACGTTTATTTATAATTGTTCGTTCTTTAGGAACGCTTGGGTGGATTTCAATCTTTCAGATGCTTGTCAAGGAACTCCAGCACACGCTGCTGCGCATTTACGCCGCACGAATGCGGTATGGGCCACAGCTCGGCCTCGAAGTTCCGGTCTGCGCCCTGGCTGTTCCATACATCGCGCATTATGCCGAAAGCCTTTTCAACGCCGGGTATTTTGAACAGCTTGTCTTGCGTGCCGTTTATGAACAGCATCGGTTTCGGGCAGGCTATGCTGGCTATGTGCGGATAGTCAAGATACTGGCGCAGACCCGGTATGCAGTTAGCAAAGCCGCCGTTCTCCTTCCGTCCGTACTTCCAAGTCATCTGCACGTCGGTAGTAACCATCCAGCACACTGCGGCGCAGGCCGATATCTTGTCAGACAAGGCCGCGAGCATCCACGCCCTGTAAGCCCCCATGGAGCATCCGGCGCAGGCTATGCGCTTAGGGTCTACCTCCGGGAGAGTGGCGAGAAAGTCGGTCGAAGCGATGTCGTCATACGTCATGAACGCGCTCAGGCATCGTCCGTACATCATCATGTTGCCGGCAATGATGTCATACTTGTTGCGGTCAACGCCCTCCTTTCGCCCCCTTTCGCCCCACATCGGGGCGTCGGTTGAGAACACCACGTAGCCGTGACGCGCCAGATAATCGCCGAAGAACTGGCCGCCATAGATATTGTCCACCCACTCGTCGGCATCGGCAATGACGAGCGAATCATCATCGAACGGGCGCACCATCTTCTCCTTACCTATATAAAGGTGCGCCCCGTGGTCGTGCAGCAGGTTGACGGCAGGGAACGGCCCTTGGCCGTCGGGCACGAGCAGATACGCCCTTACGCGGTAAAAGCCCGACAGGTTGAACTCTATTTTACGAGCCGTATAGCCGTCGCGCCGCTCCTCGGCGAGCACCTTCATGCCGTAACTCTTAGGTGCCGGGGGCGGAGTCATCATGCACTCCAGCACCTTGCCGCGTGCTGCCTGCTTCCACTTGCCGAAGTCTTTAATGTCGCTGTTGCCCCAGGCCATAGGGTATGTAAGCTGCGACAAGAGCGAGTCGGCATACACTGGGAAGTCCTTGTAAAACTCGTACCTGTCCCTTTTCTGCGCCAATGCGGACACAGCGGCAATCAATAGGACTGCAAGCACGGTGGTAAGTCTGTTTTTAAGTAATGGCATTGTCTGTATGTTTTTAGTGCAAAGTTAATGAATTTACGGATAATACCGCCGCATTGGCTTATTATTTCACGACTTTCAGCAACATTAATGTACAATGGCGGTAATTCAAAATGACAAGCGAAATTAAGGAACACATGTCATTATGTCAAACCGTCTGTGTACGGATTTTTCGTCGAAATAGAAAAACGACAGCCTTGCCGATTGCCCTTTTCATTACCAAAAGCGGCAATTATTGTTCTCTTTGACGGCTGTTAAGGCTGTCAAAGGCCGTCTTTTCACCCATTAAAAGCCGTCATTACCACCCTTAAAGGCCACCTTTACTACTGCTAAAGGCCGTCTTTACCACCGACAAATGCCGTCCAAAAAATGTTAAAACGCCGTATTTGTTGCACACTCGGATGTGCATTCACTGCAACATATTAAGCCTCAGAGACTTACATTTGCACACTTTTCCCGGCGTTATTTGCGCCCAATGGCCGATTATTTTACGGCGAGGTCGTTCTACGGCGTCAAGCAAAATCAATATGAAAGCAAACTGCCGGATAGCGTGGCAATGTGTCATCGGCAGAGCGAAGGTGTACGCATCGACAGCAACAAATGCGACATTGACAGGTGGAGAAGTGTAACAAAATCACACATTTTCGCCCAAAATCGTCAATTAAATTAAGAAAAGGGTTGCCATAAAAATAAATTTTGCTATTTTTGCTGCGCGAATATAGGATGCGGCTCGGCAATGCAAGTCTAAAAAACTGCGTTTTTTGCTGTCATTGCGCTCGCCTTTCACTATATTTGCCGTCATTAACAGAGAACACGCCTTGGTTGTATCAAGGCTCTCAAGACAAATAACACGAAGAAATGAAAGTATTAAAGTTTGGAGGAACATCCGTAGGTTCCGTTAAAAGCATACTGTGCTTAAAGAGAATTGTAGAGAGAGAAGCCAGGCGCCAGCCCGTAGTAGTTGTTGTAAGCGCGCTTGGCGGAATAACAGACAAGCTGCTCTCCACCGCCCAGTTCGCGCTCCGCGGCGACGATAGGTATAAGGAAGAGTTTGACGCGATGGTGGCGCGCCACCACAAGATGATAGACACCATCATCACCGAACCTAAGAAGCGCGAGGACTTGTTCAACGCCGTTGACGCATTGTTTGAGCAGCTTAAGAGTATTTATTACGGCGTTTACCTAATCCATGACCTTAGCGAGAAGACGCAGAACGCCATCGTAAGCTACGGCGAACGCCTTAGCTCGAACATCACGGCTGCGCTGATTAAGAACGCGAAGCTGTTTGACGCAAGGGAATTCATCAAGACCGAACATAAGAACAACAAGAACGTGCTTGACAGCGAGCTTACCGCCCGGCTGGTATGCGACGCTTTCAAGGAACTGCCAAAAATATCAGTCGTGCCGGGCTTCATCAGCCGCGACGAACACACGGGCGAGACTACCAACCTCGGCCGCGGCGGAAGCGACTATACCGCGGCCATCATCGCGGCCGCGCTCGATGCCGAAGTGCTTGAGATATGGACCGACGTTGACGGCTTCATGACCGCCGACCCGAAGGTAATACGCACGGCGTACACCATCAACGAGCTTAGCTACAAGGAGGCGATGGAGCTGTGCAACTTCGGCGCGAAGGTAATATATCCGCCCACGATATACCCGGTATGCGTGAAGAACATACCCATCAAGGTAAAAAACACGTTCAATCCTGACAATCCCGGCACTATAATAAAGGAAAAGGCCAGCAACGACAGCAAGGCCATCAAGGGCATATCGAGCATCAGCGGCACAACGCTGATTACCGTTACGGGCCTCTCAATGGTAGGCGTAATCGGCGTCAACCGGCGCATATTCACGGCTTTGGCGGTCAACGGCATATCGGTTTTCCTCGTCAGCCAGGCTTCGTCGGAGAACTCTACGTCAATAGCCGTCAAAGACTCTGACGCGGAAGAGGCGGTGAAGGTGCTCGACGCCGAGTTCGCCAAAGAGATTGAGACGGGCGCAATGTTCCCCATGCACGCCGAAAGCGGCCTTGCCACAATAGCCATAGTGGGCGAAAACATGAAGCATACGCCGGGTATCGCCGGCAAGCTATTCGGCACGCTCGGCCGCAGCGGCATCAGCGTAATAGCCTGTGCACAAGGAGCGTCGGAGACAAACATATCGTTCGTAGTCAGCGGCAAGAGCCTTAGGAAGTCTCTCAACGTGCTGCACGACTCGTTCTTCCTGTCTGAATACAACGTGCTCAACCTCTTCATCTGCGGCGTAGGCACCGTTGGCAACAAGCTGATTGAGCAAATCCAATCGCAATACGAGGAGCTGAAGCTCAACCGCAGGCTAAAACTAAACGTTGTGGGCATAGCCAGCAGCACGCACGCCATATTCAACCGCGACGGCATCGACCTCGACAACTACCATGAACAACTGAAAAACTCGGATGAAAGCGATACCGCCCGTCTTCGTGACGAGGTAATCGGCATGAACATATTTAACAGCGTATTCGTTGACTGCACCGCAAGCAAGGAGGTGGCCGCGCTGTATCAGGAATTCCTTGAGCACAACATATCGGTCATAGCAGCCAACAAAATCGCCGCGTCGTCGGATTACGGCAGCTATGTAAGGCTTAAAAAGACGGCGTTGGCACGCGGCGTGAAGTTCCGCTTCGAGACAAACGTAGGCGCAGGCCTGCCAATCATCGGGACAATAAACGACCTGTGCAACTCAGGCGACCGCATACTAAAAATAGAAGCGGTGCTGAGCGGCACGCTTAACTTCATCTTCAACGAGATTTCCGCCGACGTTCCGTTCTCTGAAACAGTGCGCCGCGCCAAGGAGCAAGGCTACAGCGAGCCCGACCCACGCATCGACTTGAGCGGCACTGACGTTGTGCGCAAGCTCGTAATACTTACGCGTGAGGCCGGATATAAAGTGGAGATAGACGATGTGGAGAAGCATCTGTTCATACCTGAAGCACTGTTCAACGGCACGCTTGACGACTTTTGGAAGAACTTGCCGCAACTGGACGACGGTTTCGAGCAACGCCGCAAGCAGCTCGAGGCAGAGGGCAAGCGTTGGCGTTTCGTGGCAAAGATGGACATGGGACACACCAGCGTGTCGCTGCAAGAGGTTGAAAAGGGGCATCCGTTCTACAACCTCGAAGGCTCAAACAACATCGTAATGCTTACTACTGAGCGTTACAAGGAATACCCTATGCTCATACAAGGCTATGGAGCCGGTGCAAGCGTGACCGCCGCCGGTGTGTTCGCCAACATCATGAGCATAGCCAATATCTGATTTTCAAGCAGTTCCAGCAAAATGAAACACCTCATAATACTCGGCGACGGCATGGCCGACCACCCTGTCGGAAGGCTTGGCGGCAAGACTCTCCTGCAATACGCCAGCAAGCCATATATGGACATGCTGGCGCGCGAAGGCCGCACAGGCCGCCTCGTAACCATACCCGACGGCTTCCATCCGGGCAGCGAAGTGGCCAACACGGCCATCCTTGGCTACGACCTTAACAAGGTGTACGAAGGGCGCGGGCCACTTGAGGCGGCAAGCATAGGCTACGACATGCTCCCTGACGACATGGCTATGCGCTGCAACATCATAACATTGGCCGACGGCAGGATAAAAAACCACCACGGCGGACACCTCACCACGGAGCAAAGCGACGCATTGATAAAACTCCTGAACGCCAGCCTCGACAATGACTGCATACGCTTCATAACGGGCATACAGTACCGAAACCTGCTCGTAATCAGGAACGCCAACAAGCACATAGTGTGCGCCCCGCCGCACGACCACCCCGACGAGCCATGGCTGCCGCTCATGGTAAAGCCTGAACCAGGATGGGAAAACAAACACGACGGCGCACGCATGACAGCACAAGAGACGGCAAACCTGATAAACGACCTCATCCTGAAATCGCAAGAAATACTGCCGCACACAGACAAGGAAACATTAAGCATCTGGCCTTGGGGCGGCGGTTACAGACCAGACATGAAGAAACTGGCCGACATATATCCGCAGATAAAAAGCGGAGCGGTGATTTCCGCCGTAGACCTTATTCGCGGCATTGGGCATTATGCCGGACTGGAAATAATCAAAGTAGAAGGAGCTACGGGTCTGGCCGACACCAACTATGAAGGCAAGGCGCAGGCCGCGCTCGACGCTCTGCGCACACACGACTTTGTCTATCTGCACGTTGAGGCCAGCGACGAGGCCGGACATGACGGTGACCTCGCGCTAAAACTCAAGACAATAGAGAATCTTGACGCAAGGCTCGTGCGCCCAATTATAGAGGAAGTAAAGTCGTGGCACGACATGCCTGTAAGCATCGCCCTGCTTCCCGACCACCCTACCCCGGTTGAAGTGCGCACACATGTAAACGAGCCTGTGCCCTTCGCTATATGGCATCAGGGAATAGAGCCGGACACGGTGCAGGCTTACGACGAGATGAGTTGCGCCGATGGAGCATACGGAATGCTTAAACTTGGCGAATTCATGCAGACATTCCTATGCGACGGAGAGTGAGCAATGCCATACATTTATTTATAAAACACCAAGCAAGAACATACCTAACACCCAAGTATGAGATATTACAGCACAAACAAACGGGCACAACCGGCATCGCTGGACGAAGCCGTAATCAAGGGACTTGCGCCCGACCGCGGACTGTACATGCCGGAGAGAATAGAAAGCTTGCCTGCGGATTTCTTCCAGAGCATAGAGCATAAGACATTCCAGGAAATATCCTTTGAAGTGGCGAAAGCCTTTTTCGGCGAAGACATTGAGGCTGACAAACTGGAAGCTATCGTGTATGACACGCTGTCGTTCGACTGCCCCGTCGTCAACGTAGGCGGCGACATATGGGCACTTGAGCTGTTCCACGGCCCCACGCTCGCCTTCAAAGACGTAGGCGCACGCTTCATGGCGCGTATGCTTGCATACTTCATAAGCAAGGGCAAGCTTACAGGCAGGCAGAAGAACGAGACCGTCAACGTGCTCGTAGCTACCAGTGGCGACACCGGCTCGGCCGTTGCCAACGGATTCCTCGGCGTGGACGGCATACACGTATATGTGCTCTATCCCAAAGGCAAGGTCAGCAAAATACAGGAATGCCAGTTTACAACCCTCGGACGCAACATCACCGCACTTGAAGTAGACGGCACGTTCGACGACTGCCAGGCTCTTGTCAAGGACGCTTTTGCCGACCAAGAGCTTAACGGAAGGCTGTGCCTTACGTCGGCAAATTCAATCAATGTGGCGCGCTTCCTTCCCCAAGCATTCTATTATTTCAACGCATACGCAAGGATGAAAGAACGCGGACTGGCAGAAAACTTGGTGTTCTGCGTGCCAAGCGGCAACTTCGGCAACATCACGGCTGGCCTCTTCGCAAAGCGCATGGGGCTGCCCGTAAAAAGTTTCATTGCGGCCAACAACGCCAACGACGTGTTCCTTGAATATCTGCGTACAGGCGAATACAACCCACGCCCAAGCATCCAGACAATCGCCAACGCCATGGACGTAGGCGCGCCGAGCAACTTCGCACGCATACTTGACCTTTACCACCATTCGCACGCCGACATATCAGCCGACATCAGCGGAGCCGCATACTCTGACGCACAGATACGCGAAGCAATGGCCGAATGTTACCATGACAACGGTTATATACTCGACCCGCACGGGGCGTGCGGCTGGCGCGCATTGACCGAAAACTTGACATCCGGCGAAACGGGAGTATTCCTTGAAACGGCACATCCTGCCAAATTCAAAGACACTGTGGAACAAGCCATCTGTTCGTCAGTAACCATTCCGCCGCATCTTGCAGCCTTTATGCAGGGTGAAAAGCAATCTGTAGCCATGACAAACAAGTTTGATGACTTCAAGCGATATTTGTCAACTTTGCAAGTCTGCTGACTAACGTTTCCCGAAAGGCGGCCTTTTGTGTTGTAAAAGCCTATTTTTTACAACACAA
>ENA-ORSA01000319-ORSA01000319.1-human-gut-metagenome-genome-assembly--contig:-NODE-319-length-56733-cov-4.722802_pt1 | contig 56733 bp, 36 predicted proteins | sample MGYA00242179_ERZ509142 | MGnify/ENA primary metagenome ERZ509142 (study PRJEB26280, sample SAMEA2338659) | human gut metagenome | biome: human gut; feature: human-associated habitat; material: faeces... | reverse complement strand
TGTCATCTTCACAACTCATGATACAGGCAGCTAATATAAATAGTATTAATAATTTTTTCATTTCGTTTTCTTTGTCTATTTATAACGTTTAAATTAGAGTTTTATTTTAGAAAGTGTGTAATTTATTTATATCAGTAGTTCTGTATGCCCCTATTTATCATAATGATGATTATGTTATCAAGTGGATTTAACATATATTTATATTTATTTTTCGTGCACTTCTCTTTTAAATATACCTTCTAAATTGTTATCTTTGCATTAAATGTTCCTCATAAACAAAAAATGAAAATAATTATTGCTTTCGACTCTTTCAAAGGTTCTTTAACAGCTGAAGAGGCATGTTATACAGCAGCTTGCGCAATTCAACATGTTGATAAAGATGCTGAAATAGTAGAAATTCCTTTAAGCGATGGCGGCGAAGGACTCACAAAATGTATCGAGAAATTTCTACCTACATCTACCATACAATTGGAAGTTCACAGTCCGTTGATGAAAAAGTTGCGCGCTAGCTATGCTCTTTCAAAAGATGACACAACAGCATACATGGAAATGGCTTCAGCAAGCGGTTTAACACTGGTTGCACAAAAAGATCGTAACCCATTGATTACGACAACCTATGGTGTAGGAGAAATGATTGCCGACGCAACAAAACGTGGCTGCAAACATATCATTATGGGCATCGGTGGTAGTGCAACATGTGACGGTGGTATAGGAATGATTAAGGCCTTAGAAGACCACAAAAGTTTGAACTGCAAATGCAAAATTACTGTTGCTTGCGATGTCACCAATCCACTTTATGGCTACAATGGAGCTGCATATGTTTTTGGCCCACAAAAAGGCGCTACAGCCGAACAAGTAGTTGAACTTGACAATCGCTTAAAACAATTTGCACTCGAAACTGAAAAAAAAGGCTTGGCTACTAAAGAAATGGCACACTATCCAGGCGCAGGCGCTGCAGGTGGTTTGGGCTATGCGCTTCTAACATACTTGAAAGCAGAACTAAAATCGGGTATCGACACTATTCTGGAATTATCAAACTTTGGGCACGAACTTATTGATTCCGATTTAATTATTACAGGTGAGGGCAAATCAGACAATCAAACGATGATGGGTAAAGTGCCATACGGAGTGCTACGACTTTGCAAACAAAAGCAAAAACCTGTATGGCTTATCTCTGGTGCTATAGATGATGCTACAGGCGAATTATCCAGTAATTTTGACTTAGTAAAGAGTATTAATGAAGATGATACTCGACCATTAAATACACTTATGCATAAAGAGGTTGCGTTGGCAAACCTATATAATTGCGTTCAAAAATATTTTAAGTGTTTTAAGTTTTGATAAACAAAGGCTCTTCCCCCTACTCTATTTTGTATGATAAAAAAGCACGCATAAAATGAATATTTATGCAATCAGATTATGGCTTTTAAAACGCATCAAATTACGATCTGAAAGCATGCAAATCAGCCCCTAAAAGCCTTGGTTTTACACTGTGATTTGCTTGGTTTCACAAGGTAAAACCCTTGACTTCGCAAAACGAGGGGTGTGCCAATAAAACCTGTAAGCAAATTGCATTGTTTTACTTACGGGTTGACATATAATTCACATATATTATACAAATATTAGTTAAATACGATTGTGTATAAATATACAATAATAGTTCTTAAAATGCATATTTATGCAAAAATACCTTTCATATTAATGTTTTACTGGCACATTAAACAGGCTGGTATATGACCATATAAAGCCACGAGCCATTCTTTCTGCTTCATCGTTAAAATGCCCACCTTTATTCCATTCGAGTGTTGTTGGCAATGCCGATAACTGACTTACAAGCAATTCGTATTGACGACGTATACATTCACCAACAGCCGCCATACGCTTATTTCGAATATATTCTTCACGATTGCCTAAACTAAGATAAACAGATGAAGCCTTCATGACATGACTTTCAGCAAACTGAATCCAATTTTTAATCCATACAGATGGAGATACAGCAGCTACGCCATTAAAAATATCACAACTGTAGGCTGCCCATAACGCAAACAATCCGCCTAACGAATAACCCCCAATCACACAAGGCAAAATACCTATATGTTTCTTTAGCCACGGCATAAGCTGATCTTCTATGTAGTATAATGTGTTGATGGCATGCCTACCCACTTCTTCATCATGTGATACAGCTTCATCTGCCCAAGGCATTAGGCATTTTATCCAAGAATCAAGCTCAATACCTATAAAAAGATACGGAACATGGATGTTATTGTCAAGGATAGCCATTTCGTCAGGTAAGCTTTTATTTTCGTGTCGAGCAGTGGGCTGTATAAAAACAATAACAGGCTGCTCTTGGCCTTTATTTGTGTGCATTATACAACGTTTATTGCCTATAGAAACGGACTTCAACATTTCTTATATTCTGATTAATAAATAGAATGACATTATTTGTATTACGACAATATAAAACAATTAAGGCACTTAACGAAATTCATCGTAAAGTGCCTTAATTGTTTTGTGAGCCTCTTGTCGGATTCGAACCAACGACCCCGAGATTACAAATCACGTGCTCTGGCCAACTGAGCTAAAGAGGCGGGTGGGCAAGCTACTTGCATCGCGCCGCTACAACCAACTACCTTTGCTGTGTTCCCACCCTGGAGGATTCGAAGGGAGCTGGCCGTACAAGACTTGCCCGTCTTAGCGGCTGCAAAGGTAATAAAAAGTATGCACATAAGGCGTATGCGGCTGCGGCTTTTACTCGTTTTTTAACTTATTTTCAAAGTAGGGCGTTGCTGGCGGAGTAAAAATACGTGACAATTTATTTTTGCGTTATAGGTTTGCGGCAGTGTGCTGTCTTTACGTTTTTAGGTTGAAATGTAAAGGTTGAACCTTTGTTTTGCTATATGTATTTTGCAATTTCAGGGTAAAACACATGCGTGTAGACTGCCAACATGGATGCGGAAGACGGCCTTCAGCAATGCCAAAGGCCGTCTTTCGTGTTGCCAAAGGCCGTCTTTTGCATAGATGTTGATGTCTATACGTTTCATGTGTGGCCGTAATTCTCTGTCAGTCAGGCGGTTGTGGAAAATGTCGAAAAACGCCGTTTTTCGGGTCGAAAGTGCGTTCCTTTCCTGCCGTGGCTGTTCTGGAGGCGTTAAGTTGATGGATTGCCACAACACGGGATGCCTTGTTATTTTCATTAATTAACACATAAGCCGTCTTCGTCAGCTTGCCTGTTGTAGCGGTGAAGTCGGCGTTGCGTGTAACATATTTTAAGCTTTCGGTGCCTGGTTGATTTATTAAAATAGGTGTAGCAAGGGCTTGTCGCTGTTGATTTTGTTTCGTTTCAGATACAAATTTGTTATACATGCGATATTTATTGTATGTAATTTGACCGCTGGAAATAGTCGGAATTTGTGTTAATTAGCCTGGAATTGTCTCAAAATACGCTTAAAATGGCTTTATTTTTAATATTTGAGACATATTGAAATGTTGATGAAACAAATAATAATTAAAAATCAAATAAAATCTTATACTTTTGCGAAAGTAAAATTATATTTACCTTAAATAACATTAAACAACCAAAACATGAAACACTCTATTAAAGTTTGCAAAACCCTCGGTTTGCTTATACTCATGAGCGTCTTCCCGTTGGTGGCGATGGCTCAAGGGTCGGCTATTACCGTGAAAGGGCAGGTCACTGACGACCAGGGACCTATCATTGGAGCGACTGTAAGGGAAAAAGGTACTAAGGCTGTTGCCGTTACCGACATTGATGGTAATTATACCATTAAGGTAAATCCCGGTGCCACTCTTACGTTTACCTACCTCGGTTATCAGAATAAAGAGGTAAACGTGGGCAACAAGACGCAGGTTGACGTCGTGATGGTGTCTGACGCCCAGGCGTTGAGCGAGGTTGTGGTCGTAGGTTACGGCCAGATGAAGCGCTCTGACGTCACAGGCTCGGTAGTCTCGGTCAACTCGGAGCAGATTGAGCGTGCCGTTCCCACCAGTATCGACCAGGTGCTTCAGGGCCGTGCCGCCGGTGTGCAAATCCAGGCTAACTCGGGTACTCCGGGCGCGAACACCAGTATCCGCATCCGCGGTATCAGCTCGCTCAACTCAACCAACCAGCCGATTTTCGTCATCGACGGCGTTGTTGTTGAGCCGCAGAGCACCGACACGAACGACCCCCTGTCAAGTAACAACCCCTTGGCAAGCATCAACCCGAGCGACATCGTGTCGATGGATGTGCTCAAGGACGCTTCCGCCACCGCTATATATGGTGCGCGCGCGGCCAACGGTGTCATCATGATTACCACGCGCAGGGGAAAGGCCGGCGAGGCTACGATTACTTACGACGGCTACGTGGGCTGGCAGGAAATGGCCAAGAAGCTCGACATGATGAACTTGCGCGAGTATGCCATTCACCACAATGCACGTTCGGCAGAGGACATCTTGGAGGCGAGCGACGCCTTTGTAAATCCTTCAGCTCTCGGCAACGGTACCGACTGGCAGGACGCCTTGTTCCGCAGCGCGCTGATGACGAGCCACAACATCTCAGTAACCGGCGGCTCTGACCGTGCCACCTATTCTATTAGCGCTGGTTATCTTAACCAGGACGGTATCGCCATCGGCTCCGGCTTCAAGCGTCTTACGCTGCGCGGCAACACCGACGCGCAGGTGAAGAAGTGGCTCAAGGCCAGCCTTAGCTTCTCTCTCACCGACTCCAAGCAGGAAGTAGGAGCCGACAACAACATCATCATGAACGCCTTGCAGCAGCAGCCTTCGGTTGCGGTAAGGAGCGCCGACGGCTCTTTCGACGGCCCGGACGACGTCTACATGCCTGTCAACGCCGTGGCTCTTGCCGAGATGCGCGAGAACTACAATAAGAAGATGAACTTCCGAATAAACGGCAGTCTTGAGGCTACATTATATAAAGGTCTTACGTTCAAGACCGAACTTTCGGCCGACTACAACCTTAACAAATTTTATTACTACGAGCCGGACTACACCTTCGGCAAGCTGGAAAACAATACCCGCACGGGCCGTTGGACAAAGACCGATACGAAATATTGGTCATGGCGCAACATCCTGACATACCAAAACACATTTGCGGAGAAGCACGCTGTCAATGTAATGGTGGGTCAGGAAATGAGCCAGTCGCACTGGGAAAACCAGGTAAGCACGGCTACCGGCTTCCTCACCAACAGCACCCACGACCCTTCGGCGGGCGACATTACAGCCTCGACGGGTAACGGTACGCAGAACGACAACTCCATCTTCTCTTACTTCGGGCGCGCGTTCTATTCTTATGACGACCGCTATCTCGTTACGGCTACGCTCCGCCGCGACGGTAGCTCGCGCTTTGCCAAGGGCAACCGCTGGGGTTGGTTCCCGTCGGCGGCACTCGCTTGGCGCGTGTCAAACGAGAAGTTTATGGCTAAGACAAGCAACGTTATCAGCAACTTGAAGCTCCGTCTCGGCTGGGGTTCTACCGGTAACCAGAACGTTTCAGACTGGGCTTACATGGCTATGCTCTCATCCAAGAGTACACCATGGGGCACCGGCGTGCTCAACGGCAATACTCCCAACCCTGACTTGAAGTGGGAGACAACTACATCGTGGAACGTTGGTTTTGACCTCAGCCTCTTCCGCAACCGCATCGAGTTCATATTCGACTGGTACTATAAGAAGACTGACGACCTGCTCTTGCAGCTTCCGTTGCCGGCCTACATAGGTTCTTACGGACAGGGCGCCGCCTCCAATCCTTGGGGCAACGTCGGTTCGATGAGCAACCAAGGTGTCGAGATGACGTTGAACACCGTCAATATAGACAAGGGCGGCTTCCAGTGGCGTTCAAGCTTCACGTTCTCGCTCAACAGGAATAAGGTAATCAGCCTTGACACCGAGAGCGCGTCTATCGACAAGACGTTCCAAATCGGTTCCGATGTGCTCACCGTTACACGCACCGTCGAGGGCAAGCCCGTCGGCCAATTGTACGGATATAAGGTTATCGGACGCTTCGACAAGGCTGAAGACTTTTATTACAAGGATGCCAACGGAGTGGTTAAGCCTGTGGCGATACCCGAAGGCAGCACCATCAGTGAGAGCGGAACATGGATTGGCGACTACATCTTTGCCGACATAAACGGCGACGGTGTCATCAACAACCAGGACTGCACGTTCATCGGCGACCCGCAGCCCGACTTCACTTACGGTATCGGCAACACCTTCTCTTGGAAAGGATTTGACCTCTCCATCTTCTTCAACGGCAGCTATGGCAACGACATTCTCAACCTTACCGGGCGTGAACTTTCTGACGTCCGCGTGAACAGCAACCTGCTGAAGGAATGCGCAGGCTATGCCAAACTTGGCGTTATCGACCCCAACCTGCCTGACAACGACTTCCGTAACCTGTATGTTACCAATCCTAACTCGCGCCTGCCGCGTCTCAGCGCGTCTACTACCAACGCCAACAACCGCGTCAGCGACCGCTACGTGGAAGACGGCTCGTATATCCGTTTGCAGAACATATCGTTGAGCTATACGCTCCCGAAGTCTCTCGTTACGAAGCTGAAGTTGCAGAATGTCAAGGTGTACATGAACTTGCAAAACGTTTATACGTGGACCAATTACAGCGGTTATGACCCCGAGGTCGGTGCAATGTATGGTGATGCGCTCATGACCGGCGTTGACTACGGCCGCTACCCGTCACCGCGTATCTATACGTTTGGTCTTAACATCTCGTTCTAATGCAGCGTGACAAAGGAAAAATCAAGATAACATCATATATTTAGAAAACAATGAAAACCAAGATATATTTATTCGGTTCGCTCCTGGCTGTCGGATTGTTGACTACTTCATGCGCCGAAGATTTCCTCGACCAGGAGAATACTACCAGCCCCAATGCCGAGACGTTCTTCAACAGCGACGAGGCCATCGACCAGGCAATGTATCCGCTTTACAACTATGTGTGGAACAGCTTTAACGACAAAGGCTATTACGGCATGGGCGACGGAAGGGCCAACAACATAACGGCGCAATACTCTGACTACATCTATCCCTATACCAACTTCAACGAGACATCGCTAAGTCCCGGTCTGCAAGATGCTTGGGGAGCGCTTTACTCTGTCGTTGCGCAGGCAAGCAACGCGCTGAACAACATCAAAACCCGCTCTACATCTAATGTAAGCGAAGAGGCGAAGACGCGCGGCATGGCCGAGGCTCGCTTCATGCGCGGTGTGGCTTACTGGTATATCGCTTCGCTGTGGGGTGACGCCATAATCTATAACAATACGAGCGACTTGGTAAACAATTATGTAATACCTGCCAGTCCGCAGATTGATGTAATGGAGTTTGCCGTCCGCGACCTTGAATATGCTGCCGCCAACCTGCCTGAAACGTCGCCTGCCTCAGGGCGTGTGAACAAGTACAGTGCTTACGGAATGCTCTCACGCGTCTATCTCTCGATGGCGGGACTTACCACAGACGGGCAATATGACGGCACGAACGCCGCTACCGACTTCAACCGCGGAACGCGTAACACCTATTATCTCGACCTCGCAAAGAAGGCGGCTCTCAAAGTAGTGGAAGAGTCAAGCTTTGACTTGATGGATGAGTACGGCGACTTGTTCAAGATTGAAAACAACAACTGCAAGGAAGACATGTTCCAGCTTCAGTGGAACCAGGGCTCTACCGACGCTATCGGTTGGGGCTGCAACCAGACCATTACGTCGTATTTCGGATGGTCAACGATGGTCTGCGACGGTACAAACTGGGGTGGAGCCACTTACTGCTCTTGGAACTTGTTTAAGGAATATGAGGCCAACGACAAGCGCAAGCATGAGTCTGTGGCTTGGTATGGACAAGAATATCCCGAGCTTAACACCCGTGGCGGTGGTTATGTTTATGGTATAACGGAAGACCCAGGCACCCAAGGTGCCAACATAAGGAAGTATGTAGTCGGCACAATTGACGACAACGGCGTAAGCTACAAGCAGTCGAGCGGTATCAATACGCACATGCTCCGTCTGGCAGAAGTTTACCTCAACCTGGCCGAGGCGATACTTGGCAACGACCAGTCAACCCGTGACCAGACCGCGCTTTACTACTTCAACAAGTTGCGTTCACGTGCCGGTCTTGCCACAAAGAGCTCAATAACATACGAAGACTTGCGCCATGAGCGCCGCGTAGAGTTGGCTTTCGAGGGACAGTATTGGTACGACTTGCTCCGCCGCTCGTACTACAAGCAGCAGGAAGTCATCAACTATCTCAACAACCAAGACCGCAACGCGTCTTATTACGATGCTGAAACTCACGAGTACAAGCTTGACGATGACTGGACCAACCCCGGTCCCGGTGTTGGTGTTGCCACAGAAAGAAGCCTGCGTCTGCCTTACTCTGACGCAGACCAGAACCGCAACCACTATCTCCAGACCGACGGTAACGGCAAGCTTCAGACCGTGCCTTACGAGTTTGGCGAGCGTGAAGTGTCAGAAGAAGAACTGTTTAATTAATTAAATGAGGTCATAAGGTTTGTGGGTTTTACGGTCGTGCGGTATGCTCAATAAACGTTGCAATGCCCATATAACCGTAAAACCTTATAACCCCAAAACCGATGGATAAATAACATAAAACAACAAATTCATCATGAAAACATTAAGATATATTTGGATGTTGTGCCTCGCGGTGGTTGCTGTCGGCTTCACATCGTGCGACGATGACGATGAGGCTTCAGGCAGCTCGGCCATTACCGTGACGCAGATTTACCTTGAAGACGCCGACGCAACGGTGACCGACCGCCCCGTGGACTTTGTCCGTCTCGGCCAGACAATACGTATTGAAGGTTCCGGCTTCAAAGGATTAAAAGAACTTTATGTCAACGGATTTGAGACTTACTTCAACACGGCGTATGTAACGAATAATAATATCATTGTAACTCTTGATACAGATACGCCTATTTCAGAGGCTGACCCTGAGCTGCGTAACACCATCCGATTGGTGAAAAGTGGTACAGAGTGTGTCTATGAAATAACCATTCGCGCAGCTTCGCCTGTTATAACGCGTATCGACAACACTCTTCCGAGTGCAGGCGAGACGGTTGTTGTCTACGGCGAGAACTTGCAGGAAACAACTGTTGTAACGCTGCCTGACGACACGCAGGTAACCGACATAACCAACGCTCCCGAGGAAGAGGACGGTGAGTGGTTCTCGTTCGTGATGCCTCCAGGCATTACCCAGTATGGTGCTTTGACCATAACATGTGCCAACGGTACGGCCGAATCGGCAGAATACTTTAACAACAAGAATTGCATGATACTCGACTTTGACGGCACTGGTTCACATGGCTCATGGGGAACAGAGGGCGAGGGCAGCATGATATGGGACACCGACCTCGTTGACGACCCGCTTGGCACAGGTCGTGGAAGGGTGCTCAAGCTTATTCCTGACCGTATGTTGCGGGCTGGCGGCGTAGCTGCCAAGAAATCACGTGCAACAGAATGTTGGACTGCAAATGATGCTATGGATGACTGGAGCCGTATGTACGAGTTCATATCCGACACAACATTGTTGACTGATGTTGCTTTCCAGTTTGATATTTACGTACCGCAGCTGTGGAGTGAAACGGGGCATATTCAGATTTCACTCTTCAATAGTTTCAACATCGGCGGTATAGGTTCTGACGATGATGGTGAGGGTAAACAGTGCGCTTTCTATTGTCCGTGGCTTGTTGACAGTGAGATTGTCCCATTTACGACAGGCGGCAGATGGACAACTGTAACCATTCCGTTCAGCGAGTTCCGCAAGTATGCGTTCGAGATAGAGGATGGCGATTCGCCGACATTTGCAGATGTAGTTAACGAGCGTAATGCGCAGGAGAACAAGAACTTTGGCATGGCCTTTATTAATACGGATATTGTAATCGACGACGAGACGACATTCGAGTCGTCAATTTGCACGCAGGAAATCTATATAGATAACTGGCGCATTGTGCCGTGCAAGAGTGAGATAATCTCTGATTTCCCCGATGAAGAAGAGGAGGGTGTAACTGAGTAAGAATGTGACAAGTGGCAGGCTGGCAGGGCTATGTTACCTGAAAGCCGAGAATAAAAAACGGGGAAACTTGTCGGCTTGTCATTTGTTCGCTTGCAAACCAAATAAACAATAAAAACAGATTATCATGAAACTGAATAACATAATTTTCCCGATGCTGGCAGGCTCGCTCATGCTTGTCGGCTGTTACGACGAGAAGATGGACTGGCATACGCCTGAAGGTCACAATCCTGTGACTACAGATGACATTCCACTTACTCTTCAAGAAAAGATAGCTCAGTATGACTACATCAAGAACTACATGGCTGAATATATGCCCAATACTGTCATAGGCTTGGGACTTGGTGCTGACAAGTATCTTGACGATGAAGACCCTGCCTATGCGGAGACCTGTGATGAGAACTTCCAGCAGTATGTTACAGGCAACGCAATGAAGATGGATGCGATTGTACAGGGCAATGGCTCGTTAAATTTTTCGAAAGTAGATGCTTTTCTTGCTAAAGTACCTGCTGACATGCAGGTGTTCGGTCATAACTTCATTTGGCATACCCAGCAGCAGCAGGCTTACCTTCGTTCTCTCATTGCTCCTACGCAAAGCCAAATAATCATCGGCGGTATAGCTACCATACTCCTTGGCGATAACTGGAATTTTAACGGGGGGACTCAAGGTGACTGGGGTATCAGTTGTGATTCCGAGAAGGCGGAGTTGAGTGTAGAAGCAGATGGAGGTCAGGATGGTTCAGATTGTATGAAAGTAGTTAACCATATTGACGGCAATGCTTATGAAGCACAGGTGTTCTATGACCTTCTTGGAACTCTTGATATGAATAAGACTTACAAACTTACGTTCAAGGCAAAGGCTGACGTTACAGGTGGATACATACAGTGTCAGACGCAAAGCGTTCCTTCGTATGGTAGCCAGCAATGGGGTACAGAGGTACAGGATTTGGATACTGAATGGCGTGAAATAGAATGGGAATTCACTCCGCAGTATGATGATGACAACAGGGTGATATTCAATCTGGGTAAAGTTGCCGGTACATATTATATTGACGACGTTGTTTTCGGAGAAAAGCTTTATGACGACTCGAGCCATGACATACTGCCTGGCAGCGGCAAGAACTATACTCTGAAAACTCCCAAAGAGAAACGTACAGCCCTTCTCGGTGCTATGAAGAACTGGATAAAGGGGATGCTTGAGCATGTCCAAAGCGACTCTCGCTTCGTTGGTTGGGATGTTATCAACGAGCCTGTTTCGCATAACGGTGGCTTCCGCGGCATCGACGGCGACTTTGACGGAACATATGAAGACAATGATGGCAATACATTATACGATGGAGAGCCTGTTGAAAACGAGGAGACAGGTTTGACCCTCAACTGGGGTGGAGGCCACTTCTATTGGGGGTATTACCTCGGCATGGACTACGCCGTAAAGGCGTTCGAGTTCGCTCGTCAGTATGCTGCGCCTAACATAAAGCTGTTTGTCAATGACTATGGGCTTGAGGGTAACCCGAACAAGCTGAACAAGCTCATAGAGTTTGTAAAATACATCGACGAGCACAATAGCGCCAATACTCCGTTGGTGGACGGTATCGCTACGCAGATGCACGTTACGGCATCCGCAGTTACGCGAGAGGATGTAGATGAGATGTTCAAGACGATGGCCGCTACGGGCAAGCTTGTCCGCGTAAGCGAGCTTGATGTTGCCCTCGGCTCGGCATCTCCTTCGGCAGAGCAGCTCCAGCTTCAGTCTGACGTTTATCAGATGATAATGGAATCTTACAAAGAGAATGTGCCCGAGGCGCAGCAGGCTGGTTTCGTCATTTGGACGTTGTCCGATGCCGCCGACGAACACGAAAATTGGATACCGAATGATGCTCCAAACCTCTTTGATGCCAATTATGAGCGTAAACTGGCTTACAAGGGACTGTGTGACGGCATTGCCGGGCAGGATCTGGGAGCCGACATGAAGGGTGAAATGTGGAAGGACAACTATCCCGTTGAAGACGAGGAAGAAACACTTGAATAATACATAGTTTGAAACACTCTCTTCAAAGGCCGTCTTTTGCTCGACAAAAGGCGGCCTTTTAGCGTGTGAAAGGCCGTCTTTTACAATGCGAAAGACGGCCTTTTGCACGCCGTTTTGCGACGTGCCGGTAAGTGGCTGTACGTCAAAGCGTTGCAAGATTGCGGCCATCCGGCTATAAAAAGGCGGTGATGGTTTGCGTAATTCAAAAACAAATGTTACCTTTGGCGTGGGCTTCCGCGCTGTGTGAAAGCGTGCGCCGGCCTGTGAAAAAACGTTTTACGATGAAGCAAATCATAACCCACTTTACCGACGACGACCTGTATAAGTTTACCATGTGCTGCGCCGTGATTGACAATTTTCCGCGCGCGCAGGTCAAGTACACCTTTACCGACCGTGACAACACCGTATATCCGCCGGGCTTCGCCGACGAGCTTACGCGGCAGATTGCTGCGCTCGAGGATGTCGTCATAACCGAAGACGAAATCGACTTCATGCGCCGCCGGTGCTATTATCTGCCCGAATGGTTTTTCATCTACTTAAAGGGCTTCCGCTTCAGCCGCCGTTGGGCTAAGGCGTGGCAGGACGACGAGGGACACCTCAGTGTGGAGTTCGAGGGCGGATGGGCCGAGACAATTTTCCTTGAAGTCAAGGTGCTGGCTATAATCTCCGGCCTTTATTATGAGATGACGGGGCAAGACAGCCGTTTCGACTACGATGCCTATTACTACAAGACGTACCGCAAGGCCGAGCGGTTGCTGGCCGCTGGTTGTGCGTTCAGCGACTTTGGCACGCGCCGCCGCGCCTCGTTCCGTGCCGAAGACACCGTAATACGCGCCATGAAGGACTGCTACCAGAGCCAGGAATGGCCGGGAAGGTTCGTCGGCACGAGCAACGTCTACCTTGCCATGAAGCACGACGTGCTGCCCGTAGGCACAATGGCTCACGAGTTTGTATGCGCCATAGGCGGCATGTACGGTCCGCAGATGGCTAACCACATAGCCATGAACTCGTGGCGAAACACGTTCCGCGGCGCGCTCGGCACGTATCTTTACGACAGCTTCGGGTGGGACATATTCAGCCTAAACTTCTCCGAAGACTTTGCCAACCTGTTCAAGGGACTGCGCATAGACAGCGGAGACAACCGCGAACAGCTGATGCGCATAGTGGAGAAATACCGCTCATTGGGCATCGACCCTACCACCAAGCAGGTGATATTCAGCAACGCCCTCGACACCGACGGAGCCATAGCCATACAGCAGTATGCCAAGGATTACTGCCAGCCTTCGTTCGGAATAGGCACCCACTTCACCAACGATTTCGACGGAGTGAAGCCTATGAACATCGTCATCAAGCTCGTTGCGGCCAAGATTACGGAGTCGTGGTCGTTCTATAACGACACGTGCAAGCTAAGCGAGGACGAGGGCAAGCACGTAGGCAAGCCAGAAGTGGTGGAGCGTTTCATGAGCGCGCTGCACATGAAAGGCTGACGTTTACAAGCAAAAAATATTGGTTTGGCATAAGGACACACCCTTTGTAGGGACATAATTCATTATGTCCGCACGTTCTGAAAGAACATTTTTATTATGCTGCGTATTAGATAATACGCCCCTTCGTGGCGTGCGGACATAATAAATTATGTCCCTACAAAGGGTGTGTTTTTTGTATTACTTATGTTTTTTCATCAATCTTTCCTTTGCCTTCGGGTTGCGTCTTAGCAGTTCGGCGAGGGTAGGGCACGTATCGGTCAGTGCGCATCCGCCGCATGTTTCGAGCCCTTTCGCCATGACGCAGCGGCGTATCTCGCAGCCGTCGTCGCAGTAGTCTAACCGCAGGCCGTCGCCCCGGCAGCCGCAGCATACCTGCGTCGGCGTGCCGCTGTACATCGGGCATCCGCTGCAATCAAAGCCGCAGCAGGCTGTTGTGCCGTTCATTTCAGTCTCATTCTTAGTATAGGGAAGGGATTTCCCTGGTCGTCGGTCTCGTCGCGACGGTATTCCTCGAAGCCCATGTGCCGGTAAAAGCCGGCTGCTTTGGGGTTTTGCTCGTTCACGTCGACGAGCGTTGCGCCGTAGTCTTTTACCGCAATGCCGACCAGCTGTCGGCCTATGCCTTTGCCAAAGAACTCCGGCGCGGCGAAAAGCATCTCTATTTTGCCGTCCTGTATGCCGCAGAACGCCGCGTATTCCTGCCCGCTGCGGGCTACGAGCAGCGTGCCGACGGCCTGCAATGCCTCCTTTACGTAAGGCTTGAGGTTGGCTATGTCGCCCTCGGTAAGGAAGTGGTGGCTTGCCCTTACAGAGCTTTCCCACAGGCTGGTTAGGGCTTCTGTGAGGTCGGTGTCGCGCCGTTCTTTCTTTAATTCGGTTATGGTTGTCGTCGTCTTCATCATGTTTTGAGTGATGAAATGATGTATGCCGGTTTGCCGTCAGGCCTTTACCACGTTAACGTAGGGGTAGGGTATCTCGATGTTCTCACGGTCGAAACGCTCCTTTATGCTCTTGAGCAGGTCGCACTTCATGGCGAACGCATTGCCTGCGCTTGATGCCCAGGCCCATGCGCGCAGAGTAATGGCGGAGTCGCCGAGGTTTGTCACGCGGATGATTACCTGCGGTATGCCGTTCTTCTTTTCGTCTTCCGAGCGGTGGTCGGTGAGCAACGGGTGCTTCATTATCTCGTCGCGCATGGTGGCGATGGCGTTGTCAAGGTCGGCCGTGTACGACACGCCAACCTCCACGAAGGCGCATGTGGCCGTGTCGCCGTAAGACGAGTTGATGATGGTGCTTGAATTGATTTTGTTGTTCGGGATAAGAATCATGCGGTTCTCTGCGTCGCGTATTACGGTGTGGCGCAGCGTTATTTCCATCACCGTGCCCTTTACGATGCTGTCAACCTCGATGAAGTCGCCCAGTTTGAACGGCTGCGAGAAGATGATGAACAGTCCGCCGATGACGTTTGACAGTGCGTCCTGCGACGCCAAGCCTACCGCGGCGGCCATTATTCCGGCACTGGCAAGGATGGAATTGCTTACCTTCTCCATGCCCGGAATGAGCGAGAGGAAGGCCGCTATACCTATTATATATATCGTGGTGACGATGATGCGGCGCATGAAGCTCACCTTTGTCTCGTCGAGCACCACCTTGCGCTGCTTGTGCATGGAGCGGTAGAACAGGTATTTTGTAAGCCCCGTTAGCAGGCGGACGAACAAGTAGATGACCGCGCCCTTGACGGCGAACACGACGAGCCAGCGCACCGACACGCCGAAGAGTTGCATGTTTAGTATTTCTTCCATTCTGTTGCCTATGTTTTTATCCGTATGCAAAGATAATGCAAGCCGAGCGCAATGCAAAATAAAAGGGCGTGAAACGGCCTTTTATTTTCATTGCCGAGGCGCAGCTTATCTTATCCAGAGATAATGCAAGCCGAGCGCAATGCAAAATAAAAGGGCGTGAAACTGTGTTTAAGACATCTACCGACAGCCTGGACTATATAAGGATGTCACGTGTTGTCAGTTTGATGATTGTCATGCAGTATTTCTAATAAATTGCAAAAGGCCGTCTTTTAGCTTGTAAAAGGTGGCCTTTTGCTGTGCGTTTTGCCGTCTTTTGCAAGCTGAAAGACGGCCTTTTGCAAAGCACACAGGCGCATTGTGGCCGGTGAATGTATAACTTATTAACAATCAAGACATTATGGCATCAGTTAAAATCAAGTTCAGGCCCTCGTCGGTAGACGGCCGTGAGGGCTCGGTTTATTTCAAGGTAATCCACCGCAGGGCGTCGAGAATTATCGGCACCGGCTGCCATTTAAGGGCGGAAGAGTGGGACGAGGCCGCCTCGTCCGTGCGCATGGACGGACCCGAAGACCGACGGGCGCGCCTCGAACTCGTGGCCTACAAGCTGCGCTGGGGCTACCGGCAGCTTACCAGCATAATAGCCGCGAAGGAGGCGGCAATGGATGACTATACCGTTGACGACATTGTGGCAGAGTACGCCGGGCTGCCGCCCTGCCAGACGTGGTTCGGCTTCATACGCGCCATGGCCGACAAGAAGGCGAGGGCGAAGCGTGCCGGTACGGCCAAGACTTACCGCGACGCGCTGGCCAGCTTTGCCTGCTTCCGCGGCGGCGAGGACATGGCTGTCGATGCGCTCGACGGCGAGGTCATCGCCCGGTATGAGGCTTGGCTGAAGAACAAGGGGCTGAAGCGCAACTCGTCGTCGTGTTACCTGCGCACGCTGAAGACGCTTTACCGCAAGGCCGTTGACACGGGGCTGGCCTGCGGCGGCGACATATTCAGCCGGGTGTACACCGGCTTCGCCGCCACCACGAAGCGCGCCATACCGTTAGAGCAGGTACGGGCGATAAGGCGGTTGAGGCTGGCCGGGGGCTCGCCGCTGGCCTTCGCGCGCGATGTGTTCATGCTGAGCCTTTACCTTCAGGGCATGGCCTTCGTTGACATGGCTTACCTGAGGAAGACCGACATAAGGAGCGGCCAGCTGCAATACGTCCGCAAGAAGACGCGCCAGACGCTGACCGTAGGCTGGGAACGGGCCATGCAGGACATTGTTGACAGATACTCTGCGCTGACGCGGAACACGCCTTACCTACTGCCAATCATAACGAGGCAGGACGGAACGGAGCGGCGGCAGTATGAGCGAATGGAGCACAACGTCAACCGTAACCTGAAGAAAATAGGCGAAATGGCCGGCCTACACATACCGCTTACTACCTATGTGGCGCGCCATACATGGGCAAGCTCAATGCGCGACATGGGCAACGACATCTCCATCATCAGCCGCGGGCTGGGGCACGAGAACATAAAGACAACGCAAATCTATCTCTCTACCATCGACACTGCTACCGTGATGAAAGCCAACAGGAGGATGATTGACAGGATATTGAAATGAAGAAGGGATGCTGAAATGCTTTAAAGGCGTGGCTGTTTTATAAGTATGAAACGGCCACGCCTTGCAAGGTGCTTGATGTCAACATGTTACGTCGCACCTGTCTCTTCTTTTGTCAAATAAAAATCGGTTTCATTCTCACACGGTAATAAATTTCACACAAATTGTCCTTTGAAACGCGCTCAATATCAAGGACTTTTCGTATCTTTGCAGTCGTGTGGCCGTTTCATACTTATACAACGGTATGAAAGCGGCTGCATGGAAGAGACTTAAATTATTGACAGCTAATAACTTTTGTGGTATGGATAAGCATTCAATAAAGCCTGCATCGCTTTGTTCGTCGTGCCACATAACAACGGTGGATATTTGTTGCTGAGGTTCCTCCCGAATACTGCCGTTATGCCTGAAACAAGGTACACCATAACTCTTGCGCGATTGCCGCGAGAGGAATATGGAGAATGCCCTTCCGATAATTCATTACAGTAATGATTGACAACGCAACTGCCGCACCGCCGCGCGCCATTGCCGCCGGAAGCCGCCCCGGCACGAGCCGTGACAAGCTGAACAGGGTTGACTTCAAATGGTACGTGGTGCGCTCGCTGCCCCACCAGGAACGCAAACTCGCCGACCTGTTCGTAAGTTTGAAGGGTGAGGCAAGCAACATACTCGAGGTGTATTGCCCTACGCACACCACCGTGAGCGTGAGCCGCGGCGGCAAGAACGTGCAGGCTCCGTTGTTTGCCGGCTACGTGTTCGTGCTCGGCACGCGGCAAGCCGTTACAGACGTAATTGACAGATACTATCCCGAGGGAACAATCCTGTACGACCAGGGCAAGGGACACGGCCGCAAGCCGCGTTGCCTTACCGTACCGGAAGCGCAGATGCGTATGTTCAGGGACTTCAACGAGAATTACGCCGAGCATGTGATTGTGCTTGAACGGCCTTACACAGACTATGCTTTCAACCCGAAGACTAACGAGCCCAACGAGATTGTGAAGATAGTGGACGGGCCGCTCCGGGGCAGGGTAGGTTATCTGGCGCGCTTCAACCGCGAGCGCAGGCTGGTGTTCAACATGAAGTCGTTTGATACGGGCAAGTATCTCGCCGTGTCCGTTCCAGATGTATGGAGCCTGCATGTGGTAAGGCTTCACAATGCCGGGGGCGACCGCCAGACCGTCGGTACGGTGAAAGACCGGGCGGCGGATTTGCTCATAGGCTTGCTCCAAGGGTGCGGCTATGGCGAAAAGACACTGCCGCTGCTTTACGGGATGACCGGTTATCTGGCCGCCACACCCTCGCTGGTAGGCCTGTGCCAATGGCTGTTCAGACAGGGGCACGAGGCCGTTAGCAGGAAGATTGCGCAACTGCGGACAACGGATGCGGAACTGCTGCTCAATCTCGCACGTTATGAGCATGATAATCCCGGCTATGTAAAAGAACGCTGGAAAGAACTTGTTATCCGCCCGTTCCTTACCCCTACGTCGGGCGTAGACTTCGATGCTGGTAATGACGAGGCGGTGCTCGAGCACCAGGACTTCACTGAATTTATAAGAAAAGTCGGCATTACGGAGCCTACGTATTATCCAAGCACTTGCAGCGGAGGTCTGGCTACCGCGACGTATTACGCCCACATAGGGCTTCTTAGGACTGGCTACGGAAGCACGCTTTTTGCCAATTGGGACGCGTTCCTTGGCGAATACTACCTTACGGGAGGCAAGGCCAACGAGAAATTGGTAAAAGGTACAACCGTCAACGGCAGTGACTGCGATGGGAAAGAGGGTAAACTGATAGCCTCGTTCCGCAACTTTGCTCCCACCTTATATAATATATTGACTGACGAGACATCGGCCGTTAAGGCGGTGAAAGGCCTCAAAGTGGGCGGCAGCGCATTGAACGTGATTGCAACGAGAACGGACGGTACTGAGGCTGAAGACATCGAGGCGGCGAAAATAAGGCTGACGGATACTTGCGTGAACATATGCAAGGAAATCAATTCTACGGTGCATCTGGCCGTATGGCGGAGATACCTGCGCACGGTGTGGCTGCATGAATAAAGCGAAGAGTTAATGCGGGAGGTAAGGAATGGAAGAAGATTGTGAACATATTGGATGGATGTTATGATGACAGTTTCAACAGAAATGCCCAATGGTGTTGGCTTCATAGCCTACGCCAGGCGTTATGTGGGGCGGTTGCAGGCAGAGGGACGGTATGATGCGGCGCACAAGATGGGTACGTACATCGGTCGCTTCGCCGCATATTTGGGAAAGAACGACATTTCTTTCACCGACTTTGGTCCGCTGCTTATCCGCAATTACCACGCTTGGTTGCAGGACAGGCGGCTCGGGCAGAACTCCATTTCGCTTTACATACGCAACTTGAAGCGTGTCTACCGTCAGGCTGTCAAAGACGGACAGGCTGCTGAACAGCATCCGTTTGACGGCGTGGACGTAAGTTATAGGGTGAAGAAGGACAAAAACGGACTGACACTTGACGAGGTAAGACGCCTGCAACGGCTTGACCTTAGCGGCTCACATCCGTCCCTGTCGTTCGCCCGTGACCTCTTTCTTTTCTCTGTTTTTACTCATGGAATGACCGCCCGCGACATGTTTTACCTTACGGAAGACAACATATCCGGCGGCCGTTTGACATACACATCAAGAACTACTGGCAAGGAGGTATCAATGCAATGGGAACCGGCCATGCAGGAGATAGTTGGCAGGTATTCCAGTAACGCCGCTCCATACCTCTTCCCCGTGATAACATCCTATGACCCGCAAGAGCAATGGAAACAGCATTGCGCCGCCCTGCACAACATCAACCGCAACCTGAAGACCATCGGCCGCCAGCTCTCCCTGCCGTTTCCTCTGACTATGACCGTCGCCCACCACTCGTGGGAGAGCATGACACGCAGCATGAGCGTGGCGCAACTGCTGTGATGTCAATTGTTTACGTGGAAGGCTTTAAGCGTTTAGCATATATTAAGCAGTGAAAAGTGTAAGTATATTTGCTGATGACAGAAGTTTCACAGAATAATAAACGTATTGCCAAGAATACTATGTTTCTGTACATGAGGATGATGTTCCTCATGGTGGTGAGCTTTTTCACGTCACGTGTGCTCTTGGACAAACTCGGCATTGAAGACTTTGGAATATATAATGTTGTCGGTGGTTTGGCTGCAATGTTCATATTCTTCCGGTCGTCACTTTCCAATGCAACGCAACGTTTTCTTAATGTAGAGCTTGGCAGGGGCAATATCACCAATGCGAGGAAAGTTTTTGCGCAGCACTTTACCCTTTATGTCGTTATCGCCGTAATCGTGCTTGTCGTCGGAGAAACCATCGGCCTTTGGTTTGTATATAAAAAGCTTGTCATACCGGAAGGAAGGCTCACGGCTACGCTTTGGGTGTATCATTTTACGTTGATTTCGTTGTGTTCCACATTGGTAAGTATTGTTTATAATTCGGCAATAATCGCCCACGAAGATATGAATGTATATTCTTATATAAGCATATTCGAGGGTGTAGCCAAGCTTGCCATTGCTTATGTCATTAGCATTTCAGGGTTTGACAAGTTGATAGTCTACGGTTTGCTGCTGATGCTTTTGTCTTTGTCTGTGCAGTGTTTTTATGCTATTTATTGTTACAGGCATTATGAAGAGAGCAGGGCAGGATTGGTCTGGGACGGTAAACTGCTGAAAGAAACTTCCGCATTGGTTGGGTGGAATTCAGTTGGAACGGCCGTTTATGCTCTTAACGAATCGGGACTGAACATCCTGCTCAACTTCTTTTTCGGTCCGGCTGTAAATGCCGCGCGTGCTGTTTCATATCAGGTTAGCAATGCAATCAATGGTTTCGCTTCAAACTTTTTCGTATCAGTACGTCCGCAAATATTCAAGTCGTATGCGGTTGGAGATAATGAGTATTTGATGAAGCTGTTTTACAACAGTTCAAAATTTTCGTTCTTCCTGTTGTGGCTGTTTTGTCTGCCGATGTTCTTTTCCATAGACACGATATTGCATTTGTGGCTCAAGCAAGTGCCTGAATATACCGGTACGTTTACCGTTTGGGTGTTGGCCTATTCGCTTGTAAACATGCAGAACGAGCCGATATGGACTATGGCATTGGCCGTTGGAAGGATAAAGAGGTTTGTATTGATAGGCAACGGGGTGTTCCTGCTTGTGTTCCCATTGTCTTATATCGCGCTGAAGATAGGGTGTTCGCCTGTCAGCGTGTTTGTCATAATGTTTTTTGTGCGCTTGCTTTACGTTGCTGTCGTATTGAATGTGATAAAGAGATACTTTGAGTTCTCGTTCGGTCAGTATATTAGCAAGGTTATTATGCCAATCGTCTTGGTGGCTGTTGTTTCCACGACAACCATGTTGTTGGTTTATGTCGTGATGCCTCATACGTTGCCGTTTACCTTTATGTTCATAGGCTTGTCTGTGCTTGTTGTCGGTGTGTGCGTTTGTTTTATCGGCATGTCAAAGGGAGAAAGAAGTTACTGCCTGGATGCGATAAAGAAAAGAATACGGCAAAGGGGGACACCAAAAGGCATTGTTCAATGACATTTATGTTTATAATTTAAATCTGTAATGATACCTAAGATAATCCATTATTGCTGGTTGAGCGGCGACGCCGTACCAAAGTCGTTGCAGGAATGTATGGCGTCGTGGGCGGTACATCTTTCCGGTTATGAAATGATGCGCTGGGATGCGGACCGTTTTGACGTAGGTTCGTCAGTATGGGTGGCCGAGGCTTTTGCCAACAAAAAGTATGCTTTTGCCACTGATTATATAAGGCTTTACGCGCTATATCATTATGGCGGAATTTATTTGGACATGGACGTCGAGGTGTTGAGGCCGTTTGACGACTTGCTGGATTTGGAGACAATGATATGTTTCGAGAACTCCGGTGACAAGCGTCTGGAAGTTGCGGCGTTCGGGGTTGAGCGGCATTCGCCTTGGGTAAAGGCTTGCCTGGATTATTACGAGGGCAGGCATTTTGTAATGGCTGACAATGGTTTTGACACGAAAGTATTGCCTATTGTCATCAGGGATGTGCTTGCGGAGTGCGGTTACAGCTTGTGTGCCGTTGATGGCAAGGAAGCCGCGCTCGGCGTTGAACTAACTGGGCGTGGCATACCAGTATTCCCTTATACGTTTTTTAGCCCGAAGTCGTATTCTGACGGCCGCATATACAGGAATAAGAATACTTACTCAGTCCATCATTTCAGCGGCAGCTGGAAGCCATGGTACTCACGTATGGAGATGAGGCTGTGCAAGATGCTGGGCCTAAGGTACAGGGATTTTTTATATCGTAAATTGTCAAAGTAAGGTGTAATGTTGTTTTATTGGATAATATTCTTGTTGCTGGCATGGCTTGCTTTCTGCTGTAAGGACAGGAAGAAAGCTTTTATAGTGTCTTTTGCCATACTCCTTTTGATGGGTGCCACACGCGGCAGCACGGTGGGCAACGACATGCGCGGAGGGTATTCTGACGAGTTCAGGTACATACACGCCGACCCTTCCACGTGGGGAAAGTCGATGTATCAGTTTGAGGTAGGCTTCTCCTGGCTGATGGGTAACTTTAAGGATTATGTGTCAGATGACAGGATGTTGTTTTTCCATTGTCTGTTTCTTGTCACGTTTTTCATGCGGTACTATCCCGTCAAGTGGTATTCGAGGAACGGGGCGGTGACGCTGTTCTTCATGTACGGGCTGGCGTATTATTTTTCGATGTACAACACGATGAGGCAGGAACTGGCATTCTCCGTGATATGTATGTTCTTGCCGTTTGTGCTTGAGCGGAAACGATACTTGCTGTTCGCCGTCCTGACGTTAATCAGTGCTTTTCTGTTCCACAAGAGCCAGGCAATGCTGTTGCTGCTTATACCGATGGCGGCGTTTGTTGACAGCAAAGCGTTTACCGCGAGAAATCTCATTATCGCCCTGGCCCTGTCTTCCGTGTTGGGGCTGACGCTTACGGGCAAGGTAATGTCGCTGTTGGAGTCTTACGCTTACCTGTTTGAGGGCGGCAACACGCATTATGCGGCATATATGACTTATACGGACAGTATCGGCGAGTTCTCCGTGCTTACCCCAATACTGCATACGCTGTTCTGCATGTACGTGGTATATCTGCACAGGCACAGCCGCAGCGTGTTCCTGTTGTGTTACGTGTCGGGCGTGATTCTCCTTAATTTGCTGACGCCTATCTCATGGATTTTCCAGAGAATAGCTTACACGTTCATGTATTTCTCCATATTTGTGTACGCCTATTTGTGGAGCGGCATACCACGGCCTGTGGAGCGCAAGGTGTTCCGTTGGGCTGTGCTGGTCTTTACCGTGATACTGTTTGCCCGCAGGTTGTTGGCCGACGGCGGTGAGGATGTTGTGCCGTATGTAAGCTGCTTCTTTGAATGAAAACCAGTGTAAGCCTTTATGGCTGGGTGGTTTTACGGTTTGTCAAAACGTAATCAGTCAAGCGGTTTTGCTTTCATTGTGTATTGCGCTTTAACATTGAGAATGCCGTCGGCGTAAAATTTTCGTCCGTCAGACGTAAAAATCGCATGAAATCGTGTGCAAACATAAAGTATTGGCACACTGCATTATACACACGTAAACGCTTGAATGTGCAACCAGATGTGGCGTTTTAACATTTTTTGGACGGTATTTATTGCCGATAAATGCCGTCTTTGGATGCCGTAAAGACCGTTCAAACTGGTGGCGTCAACGGCTGAAACGTTTATGAAAGACCGTGTTTTGCAATATGAAAGATGGCATATCCGTGTATGAAAGGCCGTGTATTGCATCATCGGTGCAGGCAATATGCTTTATGAATTTCTATTTCTCTGCATTTTGTTGACATTTTGCGAATGACATATTGTAATGCGTTTGCAGGAAACAACGTACATAATGCAAATGGCTTGAAACGTAAATTTGTCCGTCACAAAGAGCATATATCTATTAAAAACAACGACAATGAGAATATCACTCATACAGACTTCGCAGGACAGAAGGCATGAGCTTGCCCGTTTTGTAGCGTCGCTGAACGGCCAGACCGGCATTGATTTCAGTCTTTTGCAGCTCGTATTTGTAGACCAAGGCGACAATGCCGACGTATTCCGCACGCTTGACAGCCGGATTGATTTTGTTTACATAAAATACCGGCGCTGCTCGCTGTCCCACGCACGCAACGTGGCACTGAGGCATGTCGATGGTGATTATGTGGCTTTCCCGGATGACGACTGCTGGTATGAGCCTGACGTGCTGGCACGCGTGGTTAGCCTGCTGCGGTCAGGTTGTGCCGGGGTGGTGGGCAAGGGCACTGATGAAAGCGGAGCTCCCACTAACGATTTTCCCCGCAATGCGCGTAAGCTTACCATGTACGACCATTGCGGAGCCATATCATACACGATATTCCTGAAATACGTCAAGTCGGTATCTTTTGACGAGAACATAGGCGTAGGCTCGCCTTACCGCCTTTGCTCGGGCGAAGAGACTGACTATCTGCTGGGCGTCATGGCCGCCGTAGGCACGGAGGTATATTACGAGCCCGGCGTGGTTGTGCATCATCCGATTGGCAAAACTGGAAATTTCAATAATGACAGAGACAAGCAGTATCTGTATGCAAGGGGATGGGGGTATGTCATGAGGAAACACTCTTATCCTGCGAGAATTGTTTTGAGGAGTTTCATCCGCCCGTTAGGCGGCATCATTCTGTACTCGATAAGGCTGGATGGGCATAAAGCCATGCGCTCTTATGTTTTATTGCGGGGACGATTGGAAGGCTTTTTCCATAAGGCGATTAAGTAAGTGTGTAAGTTCGGTAAAATCAAATATAACGGTAGTCAGGCATAAAATTATGAAATACGCATTCATCGATTCAATGGGGTCTTTGACGTATAACAATGGCATAAAGATGCAAGCTCTCATGTGGAAAGAGGTGCTTGAAGGCATCGGGGAGGAAGTGACGTTGGTGAATTTGTGGGAAGATATTGATTTTTCACGCTTTGATGCTGTGGTGATATTTGCCATGGGAGCCAACATATACAAGCTTGTGGGCAATCTCTCGCGGATAAACAAGAACATTGTTCTTGCGCCAATCATCGACCCTGACAGGAGCGACAAGGTGTACAGGTTTCTTTTCAGACGGTACGGGTCAACGAGATTGGCTTTGTCAAACCATTTCCACGACTTATGGACAGTCAGGGACAAGGTGAGGCTTTGGCTTGTACGGTCAGAACAGGAGAGGCACTATGTTAACTATTGCTTGGGCATACCGCATGGCCGAATTGCAAAAGTGCCTTTGAATTACAGGGTGCCCGATGCCGGTGTAATCGGCAGGAAAGAAGATTATTGCCTGCATGTGTCAAGGCTCGACGCTCCCAACAAGAATGTTAGAAGGCTCGTGGATGCGGCCAAACGGTACGGCTTCAGGTTGAAGCTGGCGGGTCATGTGTTTGGAGAAAAGGAAAAAGCAGAGTTGCATGACATGATTTCCGGGTATGGCAACATCGAGTATCTGGGCGAGGTCAGCGAAGGGCGATTGCTGGAACTGTACCGTTCGGCAAAGGTGTTCGCCCTGCCTTCCTTGCGCGAGGGCGTCGGCATGGCGGCTTTGGAGGCTGCGGCTTATGGTTGCGAGATAGTGTTGACGGATGTCGGCGCGCCGAAGGAATACTATGAAGGGAGGGCGATACTGGTAAACCCGAAGAGCGTTGATGATATAGGCCGCGGGGTTATGAAAGCTTTGAAGGAAGGTTATTCGCAGCCGGAATTGAGCGAGTTTGTGCAGCATAACTATAATTCAAAATGTTGTAGTGTCATATTGAACGAAAGCATAATGAATGCTGTCAGGATGAAATGTTGATTGTATGTGTATAATGTCATGCATTTAGGTTTTGAGAATGACATTTAATAATTTTTATTATGGAACAAACTGTTAATCCGTTAATCTCCATAATCGTGTCGGTTTATAATGGGGAAAAGTATTTGAACGAATGTATCGATTCAGTGTTAAATCAGGATTATTCTAACATTGAACTAATCGTTGTTGATGACGGCTCAAAAGATAATTCGGGAAGAATATTAGACGATTATGCAAGGAATGACGCCCGTGTTTTAGTTATACACAAATTAAATTCAGGGGTTAGTGATTCTCGTAATCACGCTTTAAGTCTTGCAAAGGGTAGATATGTCGCATTTCTGGACCAAGATGATGTCTTGGATAAAGGATATATCAGTTATTTGTATGACTTGATAAGTAAATGTAATGCAGACATAGCCTTAACATCCCAGCCTAAAAAGTTTTTTGGAAGGTTGCCACTTGCAGGGAGTTTTACATTTAAGGCCCAAGTTTTGACAGGAATTGAAATGGCGCGGATGATGCTTTATCATAAAATTGTCATTGCGCCATGGAACAAATTGATAAGCCGTGAACTTATCGAGAAAAGCCAGATAAGGTTTAATAAGAGTTTTTTCAATGGTGAGGGATTTGCTTTTTCCATAGAATGTTTTTTGAAAGCGCAGAATGTAGCCATGGGTAATGGGCGTTTATATTATTATCGCGTTGGCGACCCGGATAGTGGAGCGTCTGTTTTTAAAGAAGCATACATACTTAGCAGCATTAATGCCCAGCAGTATATAAAGAGTGTGTTAATTGAAAACAATGTATGGGGGCATCTTTGCAAGGCTTGGCATTTTAGTAATTGGCATACCTATTGTGACGCATTTAACATAATGGTTGGCTGTTGTGCCAAGAAACAAGCTAATGTCCTTTACAAAAAAATTAGGCGTGTTTGTCAAGTAGAAGCATTGTGCGTATTGTCCGCTCCAGTGTCATTGCAACAAAAGTTAAGGGGTATGATGTTTAAAATATACCCTTATATGGCTGCAAGAATAATTAATAAGTTCAGGGTAAGGAGATTTGTTAGGGTATGACAATTGAATATGTCAATTGTAAATGTCGTTTTCTGATATAGTAATTGAATTATGAAAATTGCTATTTTGTCGATGCAGCAAGTAAAGAACTATGGTTCGTTCTTGCAGGCTTTCTCACTGAAAAACATTATAGAGGCTATGGGGCACACGTGCGATTTTATCAATATAGTGCCCGGCAGGCAGTTAGACGGCTACCGAATAGGCCGTTTTTATAAATTGGAACTGTTGTGCAAGCGGTTGCGGGGACGGCATTTTGTAAAACGGTTAAAGACTATATATAAGTTCCAGTCACGTTTTGCCAAGGAATTTTTGCCTTATCTTGGAGTGAAGCCCGGTGTCAATGTAAATCGTTACGACATCGTAGTGATAGGCAGCGACGAAGTGTTTAACTGTGCACAAAAGGCGTGGTTCGGCTTTTCGCCGCAGTTGTTCGGCCACGGGCTGAATGCCGACAAGGTTATAACATACGCCGCATCGTTTGGTGCGACAACTTCTGAAAAGTTGCAGGCATTGGGAATAAAGGACGAGGTTGCACGGTATTTGAAAGGTATAAGCAGCTTGTCTGTGCGGGACAAGAATAGTTTTGACACGGTGAAAGAGCTTATAGGCAAGGAGCCTTTGATGAATGTTGACCCGGTGCTGATTTTTGATTATGGCAAATTTATGCCTGTCAATGTGGGGCTGACGGATTACATGATAGTATATACTTACCCCGGGCGTATCACTGACATGGACGAAATAGCGGCAATACGGCGGCTTGCACGCTCAAAGGGCTTGAAGATTGTTTCCATCGGGCATTACTTTTCGTGGTGCGACGCTGTTGTAGTGCCTACGCCATTTGAGGTGTTGGCCTATTTCAGGGATGCCGCCTGCATCGTAACCGACACGTTCCATGGTAGCGTGTTTTCAATCAAGTATAACAAGCTTTTCTGTACAATTGTCCGCGAAATGAACAGCAACAAACTTACTTTCCTTTTGCGCCAGTTCGGCCTTGAAAGACGGATTGCAAGTTGTGCGGCTGACATTTGCAGGATAATGGAGCGCCAGATAGATTACGGCAGTGTCAACAATATGATAGAAACAGAAAAGAAACGGGCGTTGGATTATTTGGAAAGTGAATTGAAATAGTCATCACGTATAATCATTTTTCGATGCTATTAAGTCGGCAAAGTCAGTAATATTGTGCTTGCTGGTTGCCTTAAAAAATTGTGTAATCGGATATTCTGTGTATTATGAAATCAACTTTGGTGAGCAAAATTGTCAAGTCTGAATCCATAGACAACTGCCTCTTGTTTGAAACAGGTGCTAGGGTGTACACTTTTCTCAACCCAGTTTCGTATCTTTCGGCATTGGCGGAGAAAGCTCTGTTCAGTCGTTTTGACGGGTTATTTGCTGATGGTTCTATTCTTGTGTCTGCAATAAAAATTGTTTATGGCAGGACTGTAACCAGGCGTAGTTTTGACATGACATCGTTGGCTCCGGCGTTATTCAGGTATGCAGAAGATAATGGAAAGTCTGTGTATATCGTTGCTTCGCGCCAAGAACAAGTAGAAGCTGCCGTAGATGTTTTTATAAGTAAGTACCCCGGGCTTACCGTGGCAGGGTATAGGAACGGTTACTTTGAGTCGGAAGAGGAACAGGACAGGGAGGCGGAACATATTGTAAAGTCCAATCCGGACTTTCTTATCGTAGGCATGGGAGCAATCATGCAGGAACGCTTTTTGTTGAAAGTCAAGGATGCTGGATATAAAGGGATTGGCTTTACATGTGGTGGATTTATCCACCAGGTATCGCATAACGCTGCGGATTATTATCCCCGATGGGTAGACAGGATGAATTTGCGTTTTGCTTATCGCATGTATAAGGAGCCGCATACACGCAAAAGATACTTGCAGGCAGCATTGTTTTTTCCTGCCCGGTTTATCGCTGAAAGGTTTTTCGGATGAAATCGATGGCCGTTTTCATCATTATTGTTAGTAAAGAGAACGGTATTAATATGATGAAAATGAGGCTTGGAATAATTTTCCCTGTCAGTTTGTATAGGCTTTCTTTCACGTTGCTGATATAATTATTTTTCGGATAACAGGTGGCGATAAGCCTGTTATTGTTTGTTTCTAAGATAAAATATTGTCGGTATATTGTCAATTTATAAAAATAAAAGAGCTTTTAGTAAGCCGCTTGATTGGCTTATTAAAAGCTCTTTTCGTACGCCTGCAGGGGCTCGAACCCTGGACCCTCTGATTAAGAGTCAGATGCTCTACCAACTGAGCTACAAGCGCGTCCGCATTTGTTATTTCTCAAATGCGAGTGCAAAGGTAGGCATTATATTTCAAACCACCAAATGTTTTGCGAAATATTTTTGATGTTTTTTCATGTTTATTTGCCGATAGAGATATGGCCTTTTTGCGCTACGTGTATAAGTGGTTGATGTTCAGTGTGTTGTAAAATGCGGCCTTTCACATTGTAAAATGCGGCCTTTGACTGTCTGAAAGGTGGCCTTTTGCGTTGCGTTTTGCCGTGAGTTGTATTTTGCCTGTTTGAGTGTTGTAATGCCGCATGTCACTTAAAAAACGTTTAATGTTTGGAAATGTCTTGAAGTTGCGCTACCTTTGCAAGGTATACCATATAAAACTTATAAACTAATCAGAAACATGAGAAAAATTATTCTATCGTTGCTTGCCGCCGTGTTTGCGGCGGGCGTGGCGTGCGCAAAGGATTATGGCGCGTATTACAGCGGTTTGCCGGTGGATATGCCGGTCGTGAAGGCTCCGTCAATTCCGGCCAATACGGTCAATATAAAAGACTTCGGTGGTGTTGGCGACGGGCAGACGCTCAACACGGAGGCGTTTCGCAAGGCGATAAGCGCGCTTGAAAAGAAGGGTGGGGGACGGCTCGTCGTGCCTGCCGGGATATGGATGTCGGGGCTGATTTCGCTGAAAGACAACATCGACCTGCATCTTGAGAAGAACGCCGTGCTGATGGCTTCGCCCGACAAGAGCCTTTTTGTGAAAGAAAAGGACGGCAAGAAGGATTCTAAGTGTACGCCCATGATTAGCGCGAGCAAGCGCAAGAACGTCTGCATCACGGGCCAGGGCGTAATAGACGGCAACGGTGCGTACTGGCGTCCGGTGAAGCGCTCGAAGGTGAGCGATGCCGAGTGGAAGGAGTTTCTTTACATGGGCGGCACTGTTGTGGAGGACGGCAAGCTGTGGTTCCCCTTCAACCTGAAGGGCTACGCCAACATTGCCGACACGCCGGCGGAGCAGGAGAAGATGCGTACGCACCTCATCCGCATTACCGACTGTGAGAACGTGCTTGTAGAGGGCGTGACGATACAGAACTCGCCGAAGTTCCACCTCATCCCCACGCGCTGCAACAACGTAATCATTGACGGTGTTACGATACGCTGTCCGTGGAACGCGCAGAACGGCGACGCGCTCGACATCAGTTCGTGCAGGAACGTGCTGATTGTGAACAATATGATTGACGCGGGCGACGACGGCATCTGCATGAAGGGCGGTGCAGGCGAGCAGGGCGTGAAGTATGGCCCGTGCGAGAACATACTGATAGAGAACAATGCCGTGTTCCACGCCCACGGAGGCTTTGTAATCGGTTCCGAATATTCCGGCGGCATGAAAAACATAGTGGTGCGCAACAACCGCTTCAGCGGCACTGACACCGGCCTGCGCTTCAAGAGCGGCATAGGGCGCGGCGGAAAGACCGAGGGCATTTACATAAGCGACATTTATATGACCGACATTAAGGATGAAGCCGTTGTGTTCGAGTGTACTTACATGGATAAAAAATACAGCGTGAAGGACGACAGTGGCGATGGTACGGCCGTTGTTCCGAAGGATGCGCCTTTCGTTCCCGAGTTTAGTGACATCCACATATCCAACGTGGTGTGCCGCAACGTGAAGACTGCCGTAGCCGTAACGGGACTTCCCGGCCTGGAGTGTGTGCACGATGTTACGATAGAAAATTCAACGTTCTATTACACGAAGAATGCCAAGGAAATAAAGGACAATCCTGAAATAACGATTGTGAATACCGAGTTTGTGGAAATATAAAAAGCAGACAAGCGACAAGTTGACAAGCAGACAAGGGTATTTGCCATAGCCCGTGCAACAAAAAAAGTTGACAAGCGGCAGGGCAAATACCCTTGTCTGCTTGTCAACTTGTTCCTTGTCCGCTTATAATCAGTACGCTTTATCGTCACCGTGTATGGCGTCTGTCACCGTCTTCAGCATGATTTCAATGTCCAGCCAGAAGCTCCAGTGCTCTATGTACCAGATGTCTTTTTCCACACGGCGGCGCATGTCGTCTACCGTTTTCGTCTCGCCGCGTTCGCCATGGGTCTGTGCCCAACCCGTAATGCCGGGCTTGACGTAGTGGCGTATCATGTAGTCTGAAATCAGTTCAGAGTAGTAATCCGTGTGCGCCAGCATGTGTGGACGCGGCCCAACGATGCTCATGTCGCCCTTAAGCACGTTGATGAACTGCGGAAGTTCGTCAATGTTTGTGTGCCGCATGAACGCTCCCCATTTCGTCATACGTGGGTCGTTCTTGACGGCCTGTACGGTGTCGGAGTCCTTGTTCACCTTCATGCTGCGGAATTTGTAACAGTAGAAGTCGCGCCCGTCATACCCTGTTCTTTTCTGCTTGAAGAACAACGGCCCTGGCATCGTTATCTTCGAGACTATGTAAACTATTGCGAGTATGAACGGGAAGAGCGTGCATAGGAAGAGCAGTGACACTATGACGTCAAACACGCGCTTCTTAATCCTGTTGCGCATGTTGAGCAGCGGCTCGTTGTATTGTGACAATACGTATATGTCGCCAAACTCTTTTACCTTAGCTTTCCTAAATTCTCCGAAGAACGTTGACGGCATGTAGTACACGCGTATCATGGACTTGTCGCACAACCTCGTCAGCATCTTGAAACCGGCAGTTCCTGACGGCATTTCGCTTATGTAAAGTTCGTCTACGTGGTTTTTCGCGATGAAGTCCATTATGTCGTTTTTGTCTCCCAGTCTTGCCAGTTCGTCTCCGGTAGATTTGTTTGTCAGCGGCTGGCTGTCAGGGCGCGCGAAATATCCCAACAGTCTGTAGCCGTTCCATTCGTCGGTCATTATGTCGGCGGCTTTCTGTGCCATTTCGCTTGCCCCGAGTATCAGTGTCTTCACCGTGTCGTGGCCGCTGCTTCTAAGCTGTTTTATGTATTTGCGCAGGAAAAGCCTTTCTATGCTTGTTACGATGAATATTGCCGTTCCAAGGAATATCATCGACCAGAAGCCGGGTATCTTGGCATAAGAGAACATTCCGAGGAACGATGTGTACAGTATGATGAATGCCAGTGACGTGCGCGACGTGTTCTTGAGCACTCTTGCAGAAGGTGACAGCCTGTGGTGCAGACTTATTGTTATGGCCTGCAATGCTATGATGTAAGCCACGTTGGCTATTATTATATATGTGGCAAAGTGCTCTTCCCATTCAAGATATGGGAACCAGCCCAATATGTAAGACAACAGGAAGACTATGTTGAATGTCAACCAGTCGATAACGGATAGCAGTATGTCTAGTTTAAATGTTCGGTCGAATGCGGATGCCATAAGCCTTTAAAATGCTTTTCTGAATGGCAAAGATAATGAAAAATATATTATCGGCAAAGAAAATACGGAAAAAATGCATTACCTTTGCATTATAGACAAATCAAAAATGTACTGAAAATGGAAGAACAGAAGCAACTTTTTCACGAAGTAAATGAGGGGTACACCATGCTTGAGGCCATTAACGAGGCCAAGCGCTGCCTGCATTGCAAGATACCGCAATGCCAGAAAGGGTGTCCGATAAGCCATGACATACCTGACTGGATACATGAGTTGTCTATGGGCAATCTTGGTAACGCCATGAGGATAATCAACGACAAGAGCAACCTGCCTGCCGTATGCGGCCGCGTATGTCCGCACGAGAAGCAGTGTGAGGGCCATTGCGTGTTGGCAAAGAAGGGCCAGGGCATACACGTGGGCAAGCTGGAGCGCTTTATCGCCGACTTTGACGGCGACATGGGACTTATCCGAGAGAAGCTCCAGCCGAAGACGCGCGGACGGGTGGCGGTCATCGGTTCGGGCCCTGCCGGACTTACCATAGCGGGCGACTTGGCGCGTCAGGGTTTCAACATAGAGATATTTGAGATGGAGCCGGAGCCGGGCGGCGTGCTTATGTTCGGTATACCGGAGTACAGGCTGCCGAAGGAGGTGGTGCGCCGCGAGATAAAAAAGATTGAGGAGCTTGGCGTAGTGTTCCATTGCAATACCACCATAGGCACTGACCTGAACATAGACCAGCTGTTCGAGCAGGGTTTCGATGCCATCTTTATGGGAACGGGTACGGTTAAGCCGCGCAAGCCCGACATTCCTGGGCGCAATCTCCGCGGTGTGCGCCAGGCCGTGTATTTCCTGCGTAAGGTTAGTCTTTATAATGAAGGCAGCATAGAGCGTGAGGATGTGCCGGTGCATGAGGGCGACCGTGTGTTCGTACTCGGGTGTGGCAATACGGCCATAGACGCTGCCAGGACGGCCATACGCATGGGTGCCAGGTCGGTAGAGATAGTCTATCACAGGACTATCAATGACATGAGCGCGCTGCGTTCTGAATATGATGAAGCAGTAGAAGAGGGCGTAAAGTTCAACTGGGAGTCGAACATCGTCGAGATACTCGACATGGACGGCACGCTAAGCGGTGTCGTGATAGAGCACAACGGCGAGCGGCGCACGGAGAAGGCTGACAAGGTACTGATGGCCATAGGCTCTGTTCCGGCCAGCCGCATCGTGTCAACGACAAAGGGCATTGACGTTGACGAGAGCGGATATGTGCTTACCCGTGACGTTCCGTGCGGCATGACAAGCCGTAAGGGTGTGTTCGCCGGGGGCGATGTGGTCAATCGTCCGTCTACCGTAGTGCTTGCCATGCGCGATGCCAAGAAGGTGGCCGAGGGCATAGCGCAGTATGTGGATGCCGTGAAGCTGCTTGAGGCTATCAATCTGAAAGAGCATCTTACGAAAGACAACGCCTGACGATTAATCATCATTCATCTTTCACCTTGCGCATATTTTGCTGACAGCCAGATACTTGCAGGGTGAAAGATGTTTCTTTTTATCTTTCACCGTCTTTCACCGTCTTTCACCGTCGGCCGGTCGGCAATGGGCATGAAGGATGTTTCCGCATATTGTTTGTTTTCATGCAAAAAGTCATGGCTTTTGTCTGTCATCTGTCATTTCTCGGCGTAATGTGCTGACTGTTAGGCTGTTGTAGGCTGACATTAACCGGCGGAAAGTGTCAGCAAAGTGTCAGCCGGTGACATTCCGCCCGTCGGCAACCTGCGCTTGAAGCAGGTATGTGGCAGATGCTCCATGAGACATTGGTTATTACGTTGTTGCGAAAGGCCGTCGTTTGCCTTGCAAAAGGCCATGTTTCGCCGCGCAATATACGGTCTTTTGCAATGCGATATGCCGCATATTGCAAGATGGTTTAAACTGTTGGAAAAATAAAACGGTTGTGCACTTCCGGGTAAGGAGAATGCACAACTGTTTTTGTTCGTTATGTTCAGCCTTATGGCTGATGTCTGTTTATTTTACTGGACGCAGCAAGAATGAGAACTGCTTGTCGCCGTATGCCACGCGGTATGCGGGCAGAGCCGTGCCGTTCATGCTCCAGCTGTCAACTCCGCCCAAACCGGCCTGTACAAGGTCGATGCAGAGCTCGGTGTATTTAGACTTTGGCACTTGCGGGCTGTGGCGTTGTTCCTTGCGGTCGCCGTCGTCAAGGTCGGCCACGCTGTAATGCAATGCCGATGCCGAGAACAGTCCGGCGTGGCTCACTTCGAGGCCGAAGCCGGTGCTGTCGGTTTGCTTCCACCAGCGTATGTCGCTCTTTGTACCTGTCTCTTGAGGTCGGATGTAGGGATAGAACTGCTCGTCGGCGGTCTGCGTGTACAGCCCTACGCGCTGCGACAGCTTGCGGTCAGAGTAGTTTTCGATAGGTCCGCGGCCGTAGAATGTGCTGCGGTCGATGTTGTAAGGCATCTGCATCACCATGCCGAAGCGCATCATCGGCGCGATGCTGTCGCCGCCGTGAGTCTTCATTTCCTCTTTTACGTTAATGCAGCCGTCGGCTGATATGGTGTAAGTCATTGTGAGTTCGGCTTTCACCGTAGGCATGTCGTAGCTTGCAATGACTACAACGGGAGTGCCGCCGTTGCCTTTTGCCTGTTTCTTTACTTTCGGCAGCTCAATCGACTTGAGCTTCATCTCGGGGTTGCGCCATGCCTTGTACTTGTTGTTTATGCCTGCGCCCATGTCGTTGTCGGTAGCGGCGCGCCAGAAGTTAGGGCGCAGAGAGCCTCCGTTTCCAAGCAGTTGGCGGCCCTGGTAGTCGTAGCGTGTGATGAAACCGTCGATGCGGCTGAAGCTGATTGTGAAGTTGTCGTTCGACACGGTGATGGCCGTCTCCTGCTTCTTGTTGCGCACTTTCATCTTCGGCGCATCCGTTACTGTATATGCCTTGTCGTTGTATTTGCTTATTTCGAGCTGTTGGTAGGCCACGGTTTGCCCGGCCTGCATCAGCGGTTCGGCCGTTTTCAGGCGGTAGTCAACGTTGAGCATCACTTCCGCCGTTTGTGTGTCAACTTTCGAGAGGTCATAGCCCAGTGTCAGTTCTGCGGTCTGTTTCGGTCCGGCAGGTATGTTGTCAACCGTTCCGCTCTGTACGGCCTTGCCGTCGGCCATCAACGTCCAGTGCAATGAATAGTTTGACAGGTCGCGGAAGGAGTATTCGTTGCACACCTTGATTTTGCCCGTTTTCAGGTCTACGGGCGATGTCCATATGTTCTGGTAGTAGTAAGCCGTCTCGTAAGCGTGCGGGTTTAGCTTGCGGTCGGGGCTGATTAGGCCGTTGCAGTTGAAGTTGTTGTCGCTCGGGTCATAGTCGTTGTAGTCGCCTCCGTACTTGTATATGTCCCTGCCTTCCGCGTCTTTTCCGTGCAGGCCCTGGTCAACGAAGTCCCAGATGAAGCCGCCCTGGAAGTTAGGGTACTTGCGTACCAAGTCCCAGTATTCCTTGAATCCGCCGCCGGAGTTGCCCATCATGTGCGCATATTCGCATTGTATGAGCGGCTTAGTCTTCGATGCGTCCTTGGCGTAACGCTCGCATCCGGCCTGCGACAGGTACATAGGGCAGTAAATGTCGGTGTTGTCGCCGCCGTGTGCCTGCTCGAACTGGACTGGACGGCTTGTGTCCTGAGACTTTATCCACTTGTATGCGGCGGTGAAGTTGTCGCCGTTGACGGTCTCGTTGCCGAGCGACCAGGTGATGATGCTCGGATGGTTGAAGAATGTCTCGACGTTGCGCTGGTTGCGCTCCATTATCTGCCGTGCGAACATCGGTTTCTTTGCAGGTGCGTCGTTGCCGTAGCCGAAGCCGTGGCTTTCGATGTTCGCCTCGGCGCAAACATATATTCCGTACTCGTCGCAAAGGTTGTACCATTCAGGGTCGTCGGGATAATGGCATGTGCGAACGGCGTTGATATTGAGCCGCTTCATTATGCTGATGTCCTCTATCATGCGTTCCCGGGTCATTACATAGCCCAGGTCAGGGTCCATTTCATGACGGTTTGCTCCCTTTATGTAGATATGTTGTCCGTTTACAAGCAATGTCCTGTTCTTTATTTCAACTTTGCGGAAACCAACCTTTACGGGTATTACTTCGACAATACGGCTTCCTTGCTTCACCGTTGCGGTAAGGGTGTACAGATAAGGGGTCTCGGCCGTCCACTTCATCGGGTTCTTTACGCTTATCACGGCATCCTTTTTCCCGTCGCCGTTAAGCGTGCAAGAGCCTGTTTGGTTGCCGTTTTTATCAGTCAAAGATAATTCTACCGTAGCGTTGCCTTTTACCGTAGCGTTGATAGCGAGCGTGCCGTCGGTGTAGTTGTTGACAAGGTCGGGGGTGACACGGAGGTCTGAAAGCTGTACGTTCTTATTGCGGCTGTATAGGTAACAGTCGCGTCCCACGCCGCTGAGACGCCAGAAATCCTGGTCTTCGCAGTACGAACCGTCGCACCAGCGGAACACTTGGAAGGCTATAAGGTTTTTGCCGGGCTTCACGTAGTCTGTTATGTCGAACTCGGCCGCCATCTTGCTATCCTCCGAGTAACCGACATATTTGCCGTTAACCCAAAGGTACATGTTCGATGTTACCGAGCCGAAATGGGCTATTATCTGCCTTCCCACCCATCCTTCGGGCAATGTTATAGTGCGGCGGTAAGTACCAACGTGGTTGTCTTTTACAGGCACTTGTGGCGGATTGTCCTTGAAGTGACCGCGCCAGGCGAAACCGGTGTTTACATATTCCGGGTCGCCGTATCCGTTGAGTTCCCATATTCCGGGCACCGGCATGTCGCCCCATTTTGAGTCGTCAAAGCTTTCCACCCAAAAGCCTGTTGGCCGTTGGTCGGCGTTTTCCACCCAGTTGAATTTCCATTTTCCGTTCAATGTAAGGTAGTTGGCAGACGATTTCATGTCACCACGGCCTGCGGCGGCTTCACTTTCATATGCGAAGTATGACGTGTGGCATGGGTAACGGTTGACGCTGTTCACGTCAAGGTCGTGCCATTCGGTGAATGTGGGCGAGGCATCCTTGTTCGCCGCACCCTGCGCGAAGCCGCTTATTGCCGCAATAGCGGCCACGGCTGTAACGAATATTTTTCTCATTCTGGTAAGATTTAATTTAGCTAAAGCGTTTCATGATTGTGCAAATTTAGCGTTTTTCTTCTTAGCCTGATGAGGCGTATTTCGTATAAAAAAAGGCGAATTTCGTATTTTGTGCCGCCTCTGTTGCCTTCCTTCCGGCAATTACAGACCTTGTACATATTGTTTGGGTGTCACCTTCATTTTGCGCTTAAACGCTTCGCGGAATGTCTTTATGTCGTTGAAACCACATTGATTGGCTACATTTTCTATGTTGGAGGCTCCGCGCTTGAACATTTGTACGGCCTTGTAAACCTTGTATTCGTTGACAAATTCGATGAGCGACATGCCCGTTATGGTCTTTACCTTTTTATATAATGCCGAATGGCTCATCGCCAGTTTGTCGGCGAGATAGTCCATGTTAAAGTCCTCGTTGGCAAGGTTGGCGTCTATCACCTCGCGGCATCGCAGCAGGAAAATCTGCTCTTCCTTGTTGTAAGATTTCTTTTCAGCCGCCAGTTCGCCTGTTATTGCGGCGTTGTCTGACTGCGCTATCAGCCTGTCGATGCGTGTGCGCAGGTATTTCAGTGATATAGGCTTGGTAACGTAGGCGTCGGCACCGTTGTCAAAAGCCTTTATCATATCTTCTTCAGAGCTTTTGGCGGTGAAGATTGCAACCTTTATCGTCTGTAGTTTTTTGTCCTTTTTCAGTTCCTCAAGCATCTGCATACCGTCCATCTGCGGCATCATCAGGTCGCAAAGGATGATGTCTGGCAGATGTTTACGCGCCATGTCAAGCCCTTCCACGCCGTTGTATGCCTTGTATATCTTGAAGTCTGGAGCAAGATTTCGTTCAAGCAGGTTTACCGTTTCGCGCTCGTCGTCGATTATGAGTATCGAGTGTACGGCGGTAGGGTTGCCTATTGCCCCCTGTCCGTTTGCTGCTTTGCTTGTGGCGGGATGTGTGGAGTTGTCGTTTTTCGTGTATGTTTCCATCGTCTCAACGGCGTTTGCCTGCTGTATGTCTTCAGCCGTTTTGTCTTGTCCGGCATGGCGTTTCGGGATGTAGAATATGAATGTTGAGCCGTGTTCCGGCTCGCTTTCCACATGTATTTCGCCTCCGTATAATTCTACCAGCTGCTTGACGAAGGCCAGTCCCATGCCGTCGCCGCCGCTCTGCCGCATACCACGTTCCGTGCGGAAGAAGTCTTTGAATATGTTTTCCTGCATTTCCTTGAGTATGCCTATGCCGTTGTCTTTCACCGAGAACGTTACTTTGTCGGTTCCGTCTTCGACGGTTAGCGTCACATGTCCGCCTTCCCGTGTGTATTTGTAGGCGTTGCTTATGAGGTTGGAGAGTATGATGTCAAGATTTTCAGGGTCGAAGCAGGCCTTTATTTCATTGTCCTTGTGCTTGAAGTCGAAGGTTATTTCCTTTTGGCGGCACATCTTCACGTAGTCGTCAACCATGTTGTTGCAGAAGTCTATGATGTCTCCTTGTCGCAAAGACAGCTTCAGTTTGCCGGAGTCCATCTTGCGGAAGTCTATCACCCTGGTAATCAGTTTGTTCAGCTTTACGGCGCAGCGGTGCATCATTTGCAGGTACGACGATGGCACGCTTACCACAGACGTGCGTGCGCTGATAAGGTCTTCAAGCTGCGCCATGATGAGGAATACCGGCGTGCGCAGCTCGTGTGTGATGTTTGCGTAGAAGTTAAGCTTGGCTTCCGACAGCTTTTTCGTTGCGTCTTTCTCAATCTCGCTTATGCGTATGCGCTGCTTGGCTTTCTGCTGGTTCATCCATACTGATATGCCGGCATACACTGCTATGGCGGCAAGTATCGTCCAAAGCAGCGTTGCCCATGTCGTTTTCCACCACGGCGGAGTCACCGTTATGTAGAGTACGGAGGCCTTGCCCCAGCGGCCGTCGGCATCGGTAGAGCGTACATATAGCTTATAGCGTCCCGGCGGAACGTTGGTGTATGACACGTTGCGCATGTCGCCAAGGTAACGCCATTCGTCCTCGAGGCCGTCGAGGCGGCATGAGAACCTGCGGCTTCCGGGCGTGTGAAGCTCGGGTACGGAAAACGATACGGTAAAGAAGTTCTGGTTGTAAGCCAGGCTGATGTCGCCCGTTCCGCCGTACAAGTTGAACACGCTGCGGCTCTTGTCCATGAGCGTCAGGTCGTTGAAGTTTACTGCATAAGATGCAGCCGGGTGTCCCAGCTCTGCCGGTTTGAAGCAAAGCAGGCCGTCGAGCGTGCCCATATATACCGCTCCGTCGTGTGTTGCGGCGGCCGAATATGTGAATGTATGGGGTATGTCGTCATTTCCGGCATAGCTTCTGAACATTCTTTCCGCCCTGTCGTAGCTGAACATGCCGCCTCCGTCGGTGCCAATCCATAGCCGGCCCGTGCCGTCCTCGGTTATTGACATTACCTGTTGCGATGTCAGTCCTTCGGCTATGTCGTGCGGCTTTACGTCGCCTGTGGCCGTATCGAGCGAGTAGAAGCCTATGTTCTCGGCAGTAAACCATACTGTGCCGTGGGTGTCTGCATGGACGTATTTTATCTTGTTCGAGGGCAGACGAGGCCCGTTGCCTTCTTTTGAAGTGTAGTGCGCCACAACCTTGCGCCGCCGCTTGTCTATCTTGTATATGCCGCTGGCGTTGGACGAGAGCCATATGTGGCGGCCGTCGGAGCATATTGAAGAGCATGTCACGTTGCCGGTTATCGGTCCGGGCGAGAACCGGCGGCTCACCTTATTATATATATACAGCTGCGAGCCGCCTACCCAGATGTTGCCCTCGCCGTCGTCAAGCAGGCACCACACGTTGTTGTAGTCGGCGTTGTCCTTGCTGCTCGGCATGGGCAGCAGGGTGAATTTGCCTGTGGACGGCGTGTATTGCACAAGTCCTTTGGTGTAGACGGCCATCCAGAGGCTTGTCCCGTCGAATGTCATTGACACCACGTTGTCGCCCGGTATGCCGCTGTTGCGTGAGTTGAATGCCGCCGTCCGTCCCGTGTTGCGGTCGTAAATGTTGAGGCCTCCGCCGTCAAGACCGATGTAAATCTTGTCTTTCGTGGGCACTACGGCCGTAACAATGTTGAATGTAAGGCAGCCCGATGCCTTGTCGAGCACGGTGAAGTCCGAGTCCTTGACGGCGTTGCAGTTCAGTCCGGCGCGGTAGGTGCCGGCCCAGAGGCCGCCGGTGCGGTCGCTAAGCAGCGTGTACACCACATCGCCGCTGATGTTGCTGTTGGCCGTGTTGTAGCGTTCGGTTACGCCGTCGCCGGTCACTATTATTCCGTAACCGTCGGTGGCGAAGACCGTCTTGCCGTCATGCCACACGGCTTCCATCAGGTTTTGCGGCGTATAAGTGTCCGAGCGGCGCAGCGTGTTGCCTCTTACGCTGAACGCCTCGGAGTTGTGTCCCAGGCCGTTGCCTACGTAGGCGGTGCCCGTCTGGGCTATGTACGATATGTTGACCTTGTTTGCCGAGCCCGGCGTGAGCGTGCTGTGGGTCAGCACTTTGCGCCCGTCGGCCGTGAGCAGGTATATGTGTCTGTCGTTGACGGCCAGCAGGCGGTCATCGCCGCAGGCGCAGATGCCGTATGTGCTGAACCTGTGCGCCACGCGCCTGAACGTCATCCGGTCGTCAGGGGTGCTGGCGTACAGGCCTCCTTCCATGTCGGTAAACAGCGTGGTGCCGTCCGTGCAGGCTATCGCCGTGACGTGTCTGTATGTCTTTTCGGTGCTTTTCCCGTCGGTCGTCATGCACTGGTGAAACTTGCCGTCGGCGAACGACAGGAAGCTTAGTCCCGTGTCAGTGCCGGCATATACGCCGTCGTCGGTCGTGGCGATTTGGGTTACGAAGTTAGACTGTATTGATGTGTCGTCGCCGTGACGGTGCCTGTATGTTATGAACGACACGCCGTCATAGCGGCACAGTGCGCCCGACGTAGCCAGCCACAGGTATCCGTTCTTGTCCTGGGCCATGTCGGCCACCCAGTTCGACGGCAGCCCGTCGTGTCCGTTAATAGTCTTGAAGCCGTTGCGTGTCAGTGCCGCCGTGTCCGCAGCGTGGAATATCAGCGTTAATATTAAAATAGGTATTATGTGTTTCATGGTATTCATATGGCAGTCTGCTTTTTCTTTTTCCGCTTGTTGCGTGCAATCATCCGAGGTGCAAAAATAAATCATTCTTGTGAAAAACCAAAATTTTATGCTTCCAATTTTCATTCCCGTAGCCGTAGCAGTCTCGCCCGGTGTCAGTCGTGCCGTTTGCCGCGTGTTTTGTAAAAGGCCGTCTTTTGTCGTCTGATTTGCCGTCTTTTGTCGTATAAAATGCGGTCTTTTGCAGGCCAAAAGGCCGTCTTTTATAACGGCTTTGGTAAATGCTTGTGTTTCAAATAGCTACCGATTTGTAGCTTTTTCGTGCTGTCTGAAATTCCTTTATACACGTGTTTTTCGCCCGTTTGAGGGTTTAATTTCTGCCGTTTTTCCGCATTACGGTAATTCGTAATGACTTGAACTGAAAAAAGTTGACAGATTTGAGAGCATAAATCAAATGAGTCAATGAGAGAAAGACACAGGCGAGACATTGTCTTGAAGACCGACCCTGTGACCAGGGAGAAGTATTGGTCCAACGAGGTCGTCACAGTTTACAAACCGGACGAAGGAGACCGGGTTAATGCAGTTCTAGATATCCTTAAAGGCGTAACGACGGCGGAGGAAGTCAGAAAAAAATTTGACATCGCTACAGTCAACAGCGTATATACATGGATCGGCAAATATGTAACTCAGGAGAAAGCATTATCTTTGGAGGAACAATCCGATGAAGATATGGCCAGGAAAAGTAAAGATGAGCAGATTCGGGAACTCCAGGCGCAACTCAAGCAGGCACGAAAGGAGGCGGAGCTTGAGAAGTTGCGGGCAAAGGCCTATGACACGATGATCAATGTGGCCGAGGAGACGTTCAACATTCCCATAAGAAAAAAATCTGGCACCAAACGGTAAGTCTGCTACGCGAGGAATGCCCGGGGTATGGCCTGGGCACTCTCTGCGGGCTGTTTGGTTACAGCAGGCAATCTTACTATAAATGGGATAGCCGGGAGTTTGCAGAAAATGCCGTCGAGCCGCTTATCGTGGAAAAGGTAAGCGAATACCGCAAGAATAATCCCGGTCTGGGGTGCGCAAAGCTATACCTGATAGTCAAACGGTTATTTGAGGATACCGGCAGTATGCCCGGACGGGACGCGTTCATAGAGCTGCTTCGCAAGAACAGCCTGATGGTACGCCTCAAACGCCGTCGTCACTACAGGACGACAGACTCAAGACACCACTACCGTAAGTATCCGAACCTTATTGCCGACATGGTCCCATCCCGTCCCAATGAGATATGGGTCAGCGATATAACATACGTGGAGACTGATGAGGGAGTATGTTATCTGTCGCTTATAACGGATGCCTATTCGCACAAGATAGTAGGCTGGTCTGTCGGTCCCACACTGGAGACCGCCTATCCGTTGGATGCACTGAGAATGGCGCTGGCAACTATTGATGATGTCACGGCATCCCGTCTCATACATCACTCTGACCGTGGCTGCCAGTATTGCAGCAACGAGTATGTCTCAGAGCTGAAAAAACATCATGTGAGCATAAGCATGACCCAAAGCGGAGATCCACTTGAAAACGCCATTGCAGAACGTGCCAACGGCATATTGAAAGTGGAGTGGCTGTACAAGATGAAAATACCGAACAGGAATGAATGCCAGTCAATACTGAACAGAATAATAGACTTTTACAACACACAGCGACCACATATGAGTATCGGAATGCAGACACCGGAAACGGTGCATCAGCAGACAGGAGAACAGAGGCGGTGCTGGAAAAACAGTTATGCCATGGGATAAAATGAAAAAATAGGCATATATTTGCCGACGTGTTCAGGTGCTGCGGTACTGCAGCACCTGAACAGAACCAGCCAGTCAAGTTCAAACACTGTAAATCAAAACAGTGATTCTGTAAAGACTTTTAGAGATAAAAAACACCGGCTGTAAATCCAGTCAGTGATAATGTAAACCATATTAGTTAATCCGCTCTAAAAGTGTCAACCTAAATCAGGGAAAGTCATAATTTTGGTGTTTTTACGAAAAACGTCTCTTTTAATACGAAAATCCACCTATATGTTTCTGTTAACTTGCTATAAATTTGCACTCGAAAACAAAGTTTTGGTTGATTAAATAAGGATTTTTAAGGTTACGTTTACAAAAAGATGTTGTAGAAAGTCTTGGCTGCCTGGGCGCAGGCGGCAATTTTGGTTACAGGTTATAAAAGTTAAACAATAGGGCGAAGGATTGTTTTCAAGGATGACACGGGGTGGACAAGGTGCGAGGTGCGGCGTCAATCCCGTTTTGGATGAATGTTAATTGAAAACAATATATGTATATAAAGATTTTCATATTGACTCTGGTGCTTGGCATGACGGGTGCTGCCGATACATTTGCCGGCGGATGGAAGCTGGTGTGGAGCGACGAGTTCAGCCGTGACGGACGGCCTGACACCGCCGTGTGGAACTTCGAGCGCGGCTTCGTGCGCAACGAGGAAGACCAGTGGTACCAGGCTGACAACGCCTATGTGCGTGACGGGCTGCTCGTAATCGAGGCGCGCAAGGAGAGAGTGAAGAATCCCCGCTACGACAAGGACAGCCGCCACTGGCAGACAGGCCGCGAGTATGCCGAATATACGTCGGCCTCGCTCAACACGCGGGGAAAGCGCGAGTTCAAGTATGGCCGCCTTGAGGTTAGGGCGCGCATACCCGTAGGCGGCGGTGCGTGGCCTGCCATATGGACTCTCGGGTCGGGGCAGGAGTGGCCCTCGTGCGGTGAAATCGACATCATGGAATGCTACCCCATAGACGGCGTGCAGCGCATACTGGCCAACGTGGCGTGGGGCAGGGACAAGCGTTTTGACGCCGAATGGCGCAGTACTGCTACGCCGTTGAGCCACTTTACGGCCAAGGACAAGCAGTGGGCCGACAAGTTCCATGTATGGCGCATGGACTGGGACGAGACGTCCGTCAAGCTTTATCTTGACGGCGAGCTGCTTAACAACGTGCCCGTTGCTGAGACGGTCAACGGAGCTTACGGCAACCATACCAACCCCTTCAAGCAGCCGCAGTACGTGCTGCTCAACCTTGCCATCGGCGGGATGCACGGCGGCGAGGTGGACGGCGGAGCCATGCCGATGAGGTATGAGATAGACTACGTGCGCCTGTACCAGAAGGAGTGAATTTGCAAAAGGCGGTCTTTGGCAGTGTAAAAGGCCGTCTTTCGCACGCCCGAAGGCCGCCTTTTGCAGGCCGAAAGACGGCCTTTTACAAGGCCGGTTGCAACGTACTGACAATCAGTTTGTTACGTGCGGCGTGCCAAATAGTAAGAAAACTTTAACTTAAACTGTATAAGAACCAATGAAACTATTGAAGAGATTTTTCGTAGGCGTGCTGTGCCTGGCTCTCGTGCCGTGTGCAGCCGTTGCCAAGGGAAAGGCCGAGGCCAAGACCGACAGGCAGGTATGGACGGACGTATTGTATAAGATGGCCGCCCCCGTGCTTGAGAACATGAGCCGCGGAGAGTTGCAGAAGAACATGCAGCTGGAGCTTAGCCCCACGTGGGACGGACGCAACAAGAAGGTGGCTTACATGGAGTGCTTCGGCCGCCTGATGGCCGGACTTGCCCCGTGGCTCTCGCTTCCCGACGACGATACGCCCGAGGGCAAGCGGCGCAAGCAGCTGCGCGAGTGGGCGCTGAAGAGCTACGCCAACGCCGTTGACCCTGAAAGCCCCGACTATCTGTTGTGGCGCAAGGAGGGGCAGACGCTCGTCGATGCCGCTTACGTGGCCGAGAGCTTCCTCCGCGGATATGATGCCCTGTGGATGCCGCTCGACTCCGTGACAAAGCAACGCTACATTACGGAGTTCACGCAGCTTCGCCGCGTAGACCCGCCTTATACCAACTGGCTGCTCTTCTCGGCCACCGTAGAGTGCTTTCTGCGCAAGGCCGGCGCACAGAGCGACACTTACCGCATAGTCTCCGCCCTGCGCAAGGTTGACGAATGGTATGGCGGCGACGGCTGGTATTGCGACGGCCCCTCGTTCGCTTTCGACTATTACAGCAGCTATGTGCTCCATCCCATGTATGTGGAGTGCGTCGAAGTGTTTACCCATGGCGGCAAGAATAAAATCTGGAACGCGCCTTCGGTCAACATGCAGCGCGCCTTGAAGCGTATGCAGCGTTACGGCGTAATACTTGAAAGGCTTATCTCGCCGGAAGGAGCGTTCCCCGTTTTCGGCCGTTCCATCACTTACCGCACGGGCACCATGCAGCCCCTCGCCCTGCTCGCATGGCGCGGATGGCTGCCCAAGGAGCTGTCAAACGGACAGGTGCGCGCCGCCCTTACCGCTGTAATCAAGCGCATGTTCAGCGACGGCCGCAACTTCAACAAGGGCGGTTTCCTCACCCTCGGCTTCAACGGCAGCCAGCCCAACATATCCGACTGGTACACCAACAACGGCAGCCTGTATATGGCTTCGCTGGCGTTCCTGCCTCTCGGTCTGTCGGCCGACGACCCGTTCTGGACCGACGCGCCGCAAGACTGGACGTCGAAGAAGGCTTGGGAAGGCAAGGACTTCCCCAAGGACCACGCTTATTACGAATAAGGTGATGCGGTTGTGAGGTTGTGCGGTTTTACGGTTATCCCAGTTGCCTCAGCTCTCTCTGCCCTCCCTGCTCACCCATAAAAAAGAAAAAACTATGAAAGCGGTACTCTCTCTGGTCATAGCCATTGTATGTTGCGCCTGTGCACAGGCTGCCGACAGCCTGCGCGTAAGCACGCGCCTCGTGCCCGTTGCGCCGGGTTTCAGCAGCACTTCGGTCAATACGGCCGTGTTCCGCAACAACTCGCTGGTGACCGACCGCGACGTGCAGTTCATCGCTTTCTATGACGGCGACGGATATCTTGTGGTCGGCAAGCGCGCCGTTGACAGCGAAGAGTGGACGTTCTGCCGCTCGAAATATAAGGGTAATGTAAGCGATGCGCACAACGTAATCAGCCTTATGGTTGACGGCGACGGCTACGTACACGTGGCGTTCGACCATCACAACTCACGCCTGCGCTACAGCCGCGGCATAGCTCCGCACTCCGTCGAGCTTGGCGAAGAGGAGCAGATGACGGGCGACGACGAGGCTAAGCTTACCTATCCCGAGTTTTACCGCCTGGCCGACGGCGGCCTGCTGTTTGTTTACAGGTCGGGAACTTCGGGTGAAGGCAACCTCGTGATGAACCGCTACGACATCAAGACGCACCGCTGGAGCCGCCTGCACAATGTGCTCATAGACGGTCAGGGCAAGCGCAACGCCTACTGGCAGCTGTGCGTTGACAAGGCTGGGACAATCCACTTGTCGTGGGTGTGGCGCGAGTCATGGCTCGTCGAGACCAACCACGACCTCTGCTATGCGCGTTCGCGTGACGGAGGGCTGACATGGGAGAAATCAACCGGCGAGCAGTACACGCTGCCCATCAACGCTGACAATGCTGAATACGCCTGCCGCATACCGCAAAACTCGGAGCTAATCAACCAGACCGGCATGACGGCCGACGGCGAGGGACATCCGTATATAGCAACATATTGGCGCGCGGAAGGTGATACCGTACCGCAATACCGCATGGTCTGGAACGACGGCGGACGGTGGCGCGCGGCGCAGTTGTCTCACCGCACTACGCCGTTCTCATTGAGTGGCGGCGGCACGAAGATGATACCTATTGCCCGTCCGCGTGTACTTGCAGACGGTGAAAGGGTTGTTTGCCTGTTCCGCGACGCTGAGCGCGGCAGCAAGGTGTCGATGTTTGTTGTAGACAAGCAAACAAGCAGACAAGCAGATAGAGACAAGCAGACAAGCGACAAGGCGAAATCCCTTGTTAGCTCGTCACTTGTCAACTCGTTTGCTAATAACTTGTTTGCTGAAACAATAGACTTGACAGACTTCTCCGTGGACGCATGGGAGCCTACGTTTGACACCGAGTTGTGGACCAATCGCCGCCGTCTGCACGTTTATGTGCAGCGTACCAGTCAGGGCGACGGCGAACGCACGGTGGAGACAAAGCCGCAGACTGTCTATGTGCTTGAAGTAAGTCTCGATGTGGACGAATGATAAAAACTTTAACAAACAAATACTATTGTGAACATGAAAAAACTTATTGGCCTTATCGCAGCTGCGTGCTGCACCGCCGTAATGCCGGCTTTCGCCGCCGGTGAATACGGCAAAGTGTTGGCCATTATCGGCAAAGTGAACAGCCACTGGCAGGCTACGCATCCCGAGCCGGGCACCGCCTTCTGGCACAACGCCGCTTACCACACCGGCAACATGGAGGCGTGGAAGCTTACGGGCGACAAGTCTTATTATGACTATTCGGTGCGTTGGGCGGAGCACAACCGTTGGATGGGAGCGCAAGGCACCGACCGTTCCAAGTGGAAATACTCTTACGGCGAGACGGCAGACTATGTGCTGTTCGGCGATTGGCAGGTATGTTTCCAGACGTATGCCGACCTCTACACGGCAGAACCTGACCCTAAGAAAATCGCCAGGGCGCGCGAGGTGATGGAATACGAGATGTCTACGCCGCAGAAGGATTACTGGTGGTGGGCTGACGGGCTGTATATGGTTATGCCGGTTATGACGAAACTTTACAAGATTACCGGCAACACGCTCTACCTTGACAAGCTGTATGAATACTGGGCATACGCCGACAGCCTGATGTATGACAAGGACGCGTGCCTGTATTACCGCGATGCACGCTATGTTTACCCTGCGCACAAGACGGCGTCTGGCAAGAAGGACTTTTGGGCGAGAGGCGACGGATGGGTGCTTGCGGCGTTGGCAAAGGTTCTGCAAGACCTGCCCAAGGACAATGCCCACCGCGGCGAATACCTTGAGCGTTACCGCCTGATGGCGCAGGCCGTGGCTTCATGCCAGCAGCCCGAGGGCTATTGGACGCGCAGTATGCTCGACCCTGACTTCGCACCGGGCGCGGAAACCAGCGGCACGGCGTTCTTCACATACGCCTTGATGTGGGGTGTGAACAACGGACTGCTTGAGTCCGGCAAGTACATGCCCGTCATTATGAAGGCTTGGAAGTATCTTTCCGAGACGGCATTGCAGGCCGACGGAGCGGTAGGCTACGTTCAGCCAATCGGCGACCGCGCCATTCCGGGACAGGTAATCAGCGCGAAGTCAACCGCCGATTTTGGTGTCGGAGCGTTCCTGTTGGCGGCCTGCGAGATGGCAAGATATTATAAGAAATAAACCGTTTGAATGCGGTTTTACTAAATACCAATGACCTATCTGTATTTAAACATTTTATTTATTAACTATCATGAAAAAACCAAGACTAAGCAAATCGTCATGCAGGGCCTTGCTGCTCATTGCCATGGCGACAACGGGACTGGGGTTTAGCGCTACGGCTTATGCCGAAAGCCCCGCCCAGTCCGTGCAGCAACAGACGCAGACTGCAAAGGGACATGTGGTTGACGAGAACGACGAACCTGTCATCGGAGCGACTATCCGAGTGAAAGGCAACGAGAAGAAAGCCACCATTACCGACCTTGACGGTAACTTCGTGCTGCAAGGCGTGGCTCCGGGTGCTACGCTCGAGGTCACTTACATCGGCTACAAGACACAGACATTCAAGGCCGGACCTAACTCAATCATCAAGCTTGAGTCAAGTTCCACACAGTTGAACGACCTCGTGGTTGTAGGTTACGGAACGATGCGTAAGAAGGACTTGACGGGTAGCGTGACGCAAATCCGCCCGGACAAGTTGGCTAACGAGAACCCCAACACCGTGCAAGACATTCTCCGCGGCACGCCGGGCTTGAACGTAGGTTACGACGCTTCGGCGAAGGGTGGCGGCTCGATGCAAATCCGCGGACAGCGCTCTGTCTATACGGACGGCAACCACAATGACCCTCTTATCATCCTTGACGGCATGGCTTTCTACGGTGAGATGTCGGAAATCAATCCTGACGACATCGGCCAAATCGACGTGCTCAAGGATGCTTCGGCAGCCGCCATCTACGGTGCAAAGGCCGCCAATGGCGTAATCATCATTACTACAAAGAAGGGAAAGATTGGCAAGCCGACCATCAACGTCAGCGCGAACATCGGTATCAACACCAAGAGCGATTACATCTTTGACGTGTACGGACCTAAGGGCTACATGAAATACCGTGAAGACTGGTACAAGTCGTCAACTTACGGCATGGGCGACGACGGCACGTATGGTGCATACAAGGCAAAGGACGGTAACGGAAATCTCGTGGCACAGCCCGGATATTATGATACTCCGGAAAACGCGCAGAGGCTCTACGGTGTTGACCGTAACACATGGTTGGGATATACCAACAATGCCGCCGACGCTACAGACATGTCTATTTATGCCCAGCGCCTCGGTCTGCAAGGTAATGTGCTGAATTATTATCTGGCCGGACAGACGGTTGACTGGTATGACCATACGTTCCGCACGGGTATAAACCAGGATTACAATGCCAGCATATCAGGTGCAAGTGAGCGCATGAACTATTACATGTCGTTCGGCTACCTGAAGAACCAAGGCGCAATCCGTGGCGACGATTACCGCGCGTTCCGTGCCAATCTCAAACTGAACGGAAAGATTACCGATTGGTTGGAAATAGGTGCTAATATCAACTTCCAGGACAGAACGGATGAAAGTCAGCCCGTAAGCCTCGGCACTAACTATTGGGACAGCAACCAGTTGCGCAACTCTCCGTATTCAATCTACCGCAACGAGGATGGTACGCTGGCGCAGTATCCTATGGACCACAGCTTCTATAACGGATACAACTATGACTTCGAGCAGCAGTATATTGACCTTGAGAAGGGTTACCAGGTGCTCAATACCATATTCAACGCCAAGGTGAAGTTGCCTTTCAACATCACTTACTCGTTCAATATATCGCCGCGCTTCCAGTATTTCTACGACCGCTATTTCATGTCGGCTGACCTGCCAAACAGCGACCCGAAGAGCCGTGGTGTGAACCGTGGATGGGGAAAGAACTTCGACTGGTCTTTGAACAACACTATTACTTGGGATTACACATTCGCCAAGAAGCACCACGTAATCCTCACCCTCGTGCAGGAGGCCGAGGAACGCCGCTATTGGAGCGACAACATCACAGCCCGCAACATTCTGCCTACCGACGCGCTCGGTTTCCACAATACGCAGAACGCTACACTGCTTGACAGTGGTTTCAGCACAAGCGACTCTCACCAGACGGCTGACGCGTTGCTCGCCCGTCTGTTCTACAGCTATGACGACCGCTATATGATTACCGCTTCTGTACGCCGTGACGGTTATTGTGCGTTCGGTACAAACAATCCTTACGCTACATTCCCGTCAGTGGCTCTTGCATGGAGCTTCACAAACGAGAAGTTCTGGAAGTGGAGCAACATAATGAATACAGGTAAGCTGCGCGTTTCTTGGGGTAAGAATGGTAACCGTTCTCTCTCTGACCCGTATGTCGCACTTGCCAATCTCGGTGCCGGTACAGGAGCTACGATGGGCTATATCAAGCCCGATGGCAGCACGGTTGACATGAAGTACCTCAGCGTTAGCCGTATGGCGAACCCCAACCTGCAATGGGAAAAGACAGAGGCTTACAACGTAGGTCTTGACTTCGGTTTCCTCAATGACCGCATCACAGGTTCGTTCGACTGGTATCACATGGAGACCCACGACATGATTATGAACCAGCGTCTGCCTGGTTTCTCTGGCTTCGGCAGTATCACCACCAACCTCGGACAGGTGAACAACGACGGTTTCGAGCTTTCAATCAATACGTTGAACATACAGAACAAGAACTTCGAATGGCGTACAACGTTCGGTCTTTCGTACAATAAGAACACTATCAAACACCTTTATGGTGAATACGAGAATGTGCTCGACAAGGAAGGCAACGTAATCGGACGCAGGGAGAGCGACGACCTTACAAACGGATGGTTTATTGGTAAGTCAATCGGAGAAATCTGGGATTACAAAGTAATCGGCATCTGGCAGACTGACGAATACGAGGAAGCAGCCAAGTACGGACAGCGTCCTGGTGACCCGAAGGTATGGAACAATCCTGACAACGATGTCTACAATCCTGACGGAACGGTGAAAGAGATTGTCTATAACAATGACGACAAGGTGTTCCAAGGCCAGACTACGCCTAAGGTACGTTGGAGTATGCGCAACGAGTTCACCCTGTTCAAGAACATCAGCATCTCGTTCAGCATGTACTCTATGCTCGGCCACAAGAGCATGTCGGGCTGGTACTTGAACGGTGACAACGGTGGTAACATGGTCGTTAATAACTGTAACGTCTGGGTGAAGGGTTACTGGACACCGGAGAACCCGACCAACTCTTACGCCCGTCTTGAGGCGGTAGGACCTACCGGGGCAAGCAGTCCGTCAAAGTGCTATGACCGTTCGTTCATTCGTTTCGACAACCTCGCGTTTGCCTATACTTTCCCGAAGCAGTGGGTAAAGACAATAGGTGTGGAGAACCTTAAGGTTTACTTCAATATAAGGAACCTCGGAACATGGGCTGCCGACTGGGAATACGGCGACCCGGAGACCGGCGGACTGGCTACGAGGACTTATACCTTCGGACTTAGCGTGACACTGTAATTTAAGCTTATGGGGTTATACGGTTGTTAGGTTATACGGTAAGTTTATAGCTAACCAAAGCCTTGAAAGCATGAAACCGCAAAGACTACGACCGCAAAACCATACGACCATAAAAATATAAAAACCGTAAAATTATGAAACCAAAGAAATATATATACAACGCGGCACTCGGCCTTGTGGCCGCAGCGTCGCTTACAACGGTGACGGGATGCTCGGAAGATTTCCTTGAGCCAGACCCGCTGTCAATGTTTGCACCTGAAAATACATACAACACCGAGAGCGGCCTTCAGTCAACTCTGGCCATGTGCGACCGCCATTTGCGCCTTTACTATACGCACTACGACGGTAGCAGGTGTAACATCAGCGTGCCTATCATGACTGAATACTTGTTCTCCGAGCTTGGCCTTTATGGTAAGACAGATGCAGGAGGCGGCCTGTGGGACGACATCGCATACAAGCTGTCGCCCACGAGCGGAATGCAGGACGGCGACTCTAACCGTATGCAGTTCTACTGGGACGAGGGTTATAACGGCATAAAGTACGCCAACAGTATAATCAACTACATTGACGGTGTTGAAGGCCTTGACGAGAAGACGAAGAACGAATATAAGGGCCGTGCTTACTTCCACCGTGCTTTCCGCTACTATATATTGTGCTGGCAGTGGGGTGACGTACCATTGGTAACCAAGCTTCTCGACGTGCCCAAGCAGAATTACAGCACCACGAGTCGCGACCAAATCCTGCGCATGTGTACGGAGGAAGTGGAGAAAGCCGTGCAGTGGGTGCCCTCGCAGAGTGAGATGGACTATTATGGTATGGTTAACAAGGAAGCCTGCCGTCACCTCTTGGCAAAGCTTTACCTTAGCATAGGCGAATGGAAGAAAGCCGAAGCGCAGTGTGACACACTTATCAACTACTCCGGCCTTGCACTGATGACCGAGCCTTTTGGCGACGCTTCAGCCGCCAACAGCCTTGAGCCGCAGACGTGGAACGTTACGCGCAACGTCATTTGGGACCTCCACCGCCCCGAGAACAAGATGGTACCGGCCAACACCGAGACTATCATGGGACTGCCCAACGTCACAGAGCAGAGCCGTATTGACTTCTTGCTTATGCGTATATTCGGCCCAATGTGGAACGACACACGCCTTACTACGCCTGACGGAATGCAGGCTGTGCTCAATCTGGCACGCAGTGACAGCCGCTATGACCAAACGCTTGACGCATTGCGCGCCTTCGGACGCGGTATCGGTACAATGCGCCCGACTTACTTTGCACAGCACGCTTTGTGGAACGTCAATGGTGTTGAGGACAATCAGGATTACCGTCACAACTCACAAGTTGGTAACTGGGTACACATGGAGGACATCAAATACAATAATCCTTCATCTGCATACCACGGACAGAACCTGCGTCTGTATAAAGATGACGGCTCTATACTTTGTACCGACACCATACGTGACTGGTTTGACTTCCCTCTTTATAAAATCTACCTCAAAGATGCGTCAGCAGAGAATATAGCAGGCTCTACGCAGTTCAATGGCTGCACAAACGGAAGTAATGGTAACTGGTACTTGTTCCGTCTGGCTGAAACTTACCTGATGCGTGCCGAAGCACGCCTGTACCAAGGCAATACGGCCGGTGCTACCGAAGACGTTAACACGATACGTAATCGTGCACACTGCTCGCAGCTTTATTCTACTGTGAATATCGGCGATATCGTCAATGAACGTGCACGTGAACTTTTCCTCGAAGAGTTCCGCAAGGTGGAGCTTACCCGTATAAGCTATGACCTGGCTTTGAGCGGCGTGCCTGACGAGTGGGGCAACACTTACGACGTGAACACATGGGACAAGCAGGAAGGCACCGACAAAAACAACGGCAGCTACTGGTACCAGCGCATCGTGCACTACTCGCTGTACAATAATGTTGGCGACGGCATTTCAAGCGGCGTGGCAACATTGAAGTACACTATGGATAAGTGCAACGTGTTCTGGCCCATCCCGAACAGCGCAATCACGGCCAACAACAAGGGCCAGTTGTGGCAGAACTACGGTTATGACGGCTATGACCCATCCATCAAGAAGTGGGAAGACTGGCACGAGGCCGTAGCCGACGAGGACAGAGTTAATTAAAACATTGTAAATTAAGAGTTAAGAATTAAGAGTTAAGAAAATGTGCCTTTGATGATGAACACGTAAATGACGCGCACACCGGCAAAAGCATATTTCCTTAATTCTTAACTCTTAACTCTTTGCTTTTATATATTATGATTGGACGACTAACAATAGCGGCGGCAGCCGTTTTGGCTTTCGCCACAGGCGCGCGGGCCGGCATAAAGCCCGGTGAGATATGGCCTGACGACCGCGGCGTGCACATTAACGCCCACGGCGGAGGCGTGCTGAAGAGCGGAGACACGTATTATTGGTTTGGCGAGCACAAGGCCGACACTACCAGTTCGGCGATGGTGGGAGTAACGTGCTACTCGTCGAAAGACCTTGAGCACTGGACATACCGCGGCGTGGCGCTGAGCGTTACCGACGAGAAGGGCAGCGACATAGAGCGCGGCTGCATACTGGAACGCCCGAAGGTGGTTTACAACAAGAAGACGGGCAAGTACGTAATGTGGTTCCACCTCGAGCTGAAAGGCCGTGGCTACGCCGCCGCGCGGTATGGAGTTGCCGTGGCCGACAAGGCCGAAGGCCCTTACAAGTTCCTGCGTTCGGGCAGGGTAAACCCGAAGATATGGCCGGAGAACACGCCGAAGCCCGACACCGAGGCACTTACGTCTGCACTCAACGGCAATCCGAAGCTTGACTGGTGGACGCCCGAATGGATGGAGTATGTGAAGAAAGGAATGTACACCTGGCGCGACTATGACGGCGGACAGATGGCGCGCGACCAGACCGTTTACGTGGATGATGACGGCAAGGCGTACCACATCTATTCGTCGGAGGAGAACCTTACGCTCCAGATAGCCGAGCTGACCGACGACTACACGGCGCACACGGGCCGCTACGTGCGCGTGGCTCCGGGCGGACAGAACGAGGCTCCGGCCATTATGAAGCGGGGCGGCGTGTACTGGATGATAACCAGCGGATGCACAGGCTGGGCTCCAAACAAGGCGCGCATGTTCACGGCGACGAGCATCTGGGGGCCGTGGCGGCAGCTGCCAAACCCCTGCGTAGGCCCTAATGCCGACCTAACCTTCGGCGGACAGAGCACGTACATACTGAAGCTTGACGACCGTCCTGACACGTACATCTTCATGGCTGACATCTGGAGGCCGAAGCATCCCAGCGACGCGCGCTACATATGGCTGCCCTTGAAGTTCAAGGCCGACGGCACGCCCGTGGTGGAATGGCAGGACGAATGGAGCTTGTCAGACATTAAATGACGGCATCATCATGTGTGAAAAAGCCACTCCGGCCTTTGCGGTTTGCCGCAAATTTGTTATCTTTGTATATCTTAAAGGCGCAGACAGGTGAAAAACTGTAAGTAAAAACGGGGTGAAACGTAACAATAAAACATGATTGCGACCGCCTCCGTGTTTGCTTGTAATGATGCAAGCGGCTTTTGCTTATAAACCGAAAGGCCGTCTTTGGCGCGCCCAAAGACGGCCTTTCGCACGACGAAAGACGGCCTTTTACATGATGAAAGACGACCTTTTACAATGCTTGAAACAAAAGATACCTATACATATCATATATGAAGACATTATCACTAATACGCACCGTCGTGGCCGCAGTGGCCATGACGGTATGCTCGGCGGCCGTAGCCGCTCCACGGGGAGGCACGTTCACCACGGGCGACAAGACCTTCCTGCTCAACGGCAAGCCCTTCGTAGTCAAGGCGGCCGAGCTGCATTATCCGCGCATACCGCGCCCGTACTGGGAGCACCGCATCAAGATGTGCCGCTCGCTGGGCATGAACACCGTGTGCCTTTACGTCTTTTGGAACATCCACGAGCAGCGCGAGGGCGAGTATGACTTCACCGGGCAGAACGACATAGCCGAGTTTTGCCGCCTCGCGCAGAAGAACGGCATGTACGTAATAGTGCGCCCCGGGCCTTACGTCTGCGCCGAGTGGGAGATGGGCGGACTGCCCTGGTGGCTCTTGAAGAAGAAGGACATACGCCTGCGCGAGCAAGACCCTTACTTCATGGAGCGCGTCGAGCGGTTTATGAAGAAGGTGGGCGAGCAGCTTGCGCCGCTCACCATACAGCGCGGCGGGCCAATAATCATGGTGCAGGTGGAGAATGAGTACGGCTCATACGGCGAGGACAAGCCTTATGTCTCGGCCATACGCGACATCGTGCGGCGG
>ENA-ORSA01000308-ORSA01000308.1-human-gut-metagenome-genome-assembly--contig:-NODE-308-length-57318-cov-18.757994_pt1 | contig 57318 bp, 42 predicted proteins | sample MGYA00242179_ERZ509142 | MGnify/ENA primary metagenome ERZ509142 (study PRJEB26280, sample SAMEA2338659) | human gut metagenome | biome: human gut; feature: human-associated habitat; material: faeces... | reverse complement strand
GTGTTAAGCCTGTAGCTAGCGTTCATCCTGAGCCAGGATCAAACTCTACATTGTAAAATATCTTTTACTAGCAAATTCCTTGGTGCTAAGCCTTACTGGGCCGTCTAGGCCTTTCTAAGCCTTGGCGGAATATTGCTTATTGTTTGTATCTGTTTCAGAACGCTTCCGTATATCTTTAATGAATTAACGGTATGTATATTACCCAAATCTACACATTATAAATAATGTAAGACTTGCTTCTTGTACTACTTGTCTGTTTATGTAAATCTTTTCAAAGAACTCTTTCGTTTCGCTTCCCGAACACTACTTAATCTCGTTTTGCTTGAGGTTTCGTTCTCGAAAGCGGATGCAAAGGTATAACAAAAAGTCTTACCGTGCAAGAGTTTCGACGAAAAAGTTTCAAGAAAACTTGCATTTTCGGTTTAGAATTGACCAAAATCAAGGAAAAAGCACGTTTTCAAGCGCTTTTTCCTTGATTTTCTTTATTCAACCACAACTTCGTCAATAAAGAACCAGGCTGGATATCCAACACCATAATGCCATGTGGGGCATAGACCGATGGTCTTTACCGCCACGCGAATGTATCTTGCCTTGATAGGTTTGTCAAGACTTACGGTAGCAGGAACGAACTTCACGATGATGTCGCGGTCTTCAGCAAACTCATGATTGCCTATCAAAGTGTATGCCTTACCGTCCTCGCTGGCGTAATAAGTCACGCTCTTTGGCATCAGAATCCACGCTCCGAGCTGATGCAGGAAGTCGGTGCTGACCTTTTGAACAGTCTTCACCTCTCCCATATCCAGCGTAAAGTCGGCATCTTTGCCTTTCCATCCCACCCAACTCTCAACAAAAGTGGTGCCTCCATAGAGTCCGTCGGTGAGAGCCTTGTCGGCAATAGGCAGGTATTTTTCGTCTGGCGGCAGGTTCCAAATCACATTTGCACCAGCCGCCTTGTTCTTAGTATCAGTAGGAAGGAAACGCTGACGATAGAGTCGGCAATAGTCTTCCACATTATTATTACGTTCGTTGAGTGTCGTCACTCCGTACATGGCACAAGTATTCTGGAACGTATCGAGCGCCTTCTCAGTATACGCCTTGTCGCCACCATTCTCCGTGCGTGCAATCTCCAGTTCGCTATATCGCAGCGGCAGTCGTGCTATGCGAACATGCGCCAGCCTTGCCGAGTCGGCAGCCACAGCCTTCTCAGCCTCATCGAAGAGTTCGTTGTATGCCTTGCGGAGGTTGGCATTGAGCATACCTTTCTTATGAGTTATCGGCGAATCGTATATCCACAGCGGAATGCCCGACGACAGCAGCGCACCGGTAAGCATCTGCTGATACCTATATAAATATGTGGCAGCCGGACCATAATATCCCTTCATGAATGTCTTCATCAACGAGTCGGCATCCAATTCGGGATTCCACATCAGCTTACCTATTATATATGCTCTCATTTCGGAGAAGTCGGTGCCAAGCGAACCGTTCACCTGTTCGAAGAGCATTGTGGCATGATTGCGCTTGAAGAGCTGTATGTTCTTCTTCAGGATATGGAAGTTGGGGAACGGTGCCACCACATTGTCGAAATTGATGCCATAGTCCCACACGAAAATATTGTTGGATATCTTCGCCCAACCTTCCATTGCCTTCACGAAATCGCGTCCCGACTCGTTGTCGGTAAGTGGCACCTCGCGCTTGCAGTCGATGTCGCAAAGCATGATGTTGACGTTAGGCAGCGGCTTGACATGCTTTGGCGGGTGCATGGTGAACAGATAGGCAAGCGTTGAGATCTGCTTATCGGGAAACCGCTCAGCCAATCGATTGAGAAACCTGATGTAGCATCCAGCGGGCGACCCCTCATACTCGTTCACCTTCTTGCATTCGGGACATTGGCAATAAGTGTCGTTGCCGTCGTTCTGACTTACGGATATAGTGTTGCGTCCGGGATTGGCTTTGAAGATAGAGTCGATGCGATTGGCTACAATCTCGAAAATCTCAGGATTGGAGAGACACCACTGGCTATGATTGCCGGGGCGTCGTTCGCCGCTGATGAACGAATAGTATTCGGGATGCGCCTTACCATACACCGACGATGGCAGCAGTCGGTCGAACGTATGCACCCACATATCGTTGGCAAACACCTCACTGTGATCATGTAGTCTCATCCAGTCGCGGTAAGTGTTGTCGTTGTTTGAATAGCTGAAAGTCTGTCGGAAGCGGAATGCAGGACTTTCTGCCACGTGCATCTTAGGAATGCGTATGTCGGCAGAAGGAGTAAGCGTATAGAAGTCCTTCGCCAGATAGTCTACGCCAACAAACTTTTCAAGAAGCGTAGCCACGCCGTATATGGCACCCTTTCCGCCTGCCGACTTAATGGCGAGTGTGCCGTTCGAGCAGTCGATTACGTATCCGTCGTCAGTAGCCTCCATGGTCTTTTCGCCTATCACCACATCGTTCTTGGCAAGTTTGGTTGTGGCTATGATTTTAAGTTCGCCCCCTGACGTCTCGCGAACAAAGCGCTGCAGAAGCGTGGCAGCCTTGCGGTTGACGTCGTTATCCTCTACAAGCACTATGCGTCCCTGCTGTTTGCCCTTACTGACAAGGCAGACCTGTGCCATTGCCGCCATAGGTATCATAAGACATGCGATGAGCAGCGCTCTATTGAACATATTGATCATTGTTTTGTAGTAAGAAATTTTAGTAATAAGTTAGTTTTAAAATAATGTACGCACAAAGGTACATAGAAAGATGCAAATATCGCACAAGCAGTAAAATTTTATTACAAAATGAAATCTTATTCTAGAGATTTCGGAAGCGTCTTTTATCATATTTTGCAGCATCGGAACACCCCTACCCGGCTGTCAAGGCTATTCTGCATTACTAAAGTACCACTTCTGCATAGCAAAAGGACTACAATCAGAATGCAAATGAAGTCCTATTGCATTGCAAAAGGAGCCTTAATGACAGGCAAAAGGAGTACATTTTAAAGAAAAAGGAGTCTTTTTGAGCTTTGCGATTTTGCACAACAACACCCACAAACAGCATAACACACTGTATACAAGCACAATAACTGCTGCACGCTCAAAACTCGAAAATTTCGGGCCAAAGATTTCTTTGTGCGCTCAACTGGCAGTATTGAGCGATAAAAATGCAAATATTGTGCAGGAGCGGAGCTTCGGGTAGGAGGCTATGGCGTCCTCGCCTTAGCCTGCGAAGCAAATGGACGAGTGTTTACTATAATAAATCAAGTTTTATCAAAGATTCTTTTTGATTGTTTCATTTGCTTGCTCAGGGCATGGCGAGGACGCCATACCCTCCTACGATTAATACCTTCTAAAACCGTTGCATCACCACTAATTTTGGAAGAGCCAGTTTTTTCGTATAAAATACTTTGCCGTTTCACCTTTTTTGTATAATTTTGCGTACGAACCAAACAAGAAATTAGGGGTGCAGCATGGATTGTGCTGCTGAGATTATACCCGTAGAACCTGAAGCGGATAATGCCGCCGTAGGAAATATTTCTATCCTGTACAATCAACAAGTTGACAACAGTTGCATACAATTGCAGAGCGCATTTGCGGCAAACCCTTGCAACAGCCCCACACATATGAAACGACAATTATGCAATACAGATGTGCCCTTACTATAGCCGGAAGCGACAGCGTAGGAGGTGCCGGCATACAAGCCGACATCAAGACAATGTCGGCTTTGGGAGTGTATGCAGCCTCTGCCATCACAGCCGTGACCGTGCAGAACACCCAGGGAGTGTACGGCATTGAAGCAATCCGACCCGAAATAGCGGGCGGACAGATTAGTGCCGTAATGGACGATATACATCCGAGGGCTGTAAAAATAGGAATGGTGAACGATGCCGATACCATTCACGCCATTGCCGAGACATTGGGCAAATACAAAGGCGTGGCGGTTATCATCGACCCCGTTATGGTTTCGACAAGCGGATGCCGACTGATGCAGGAGGATGCTCTGCAAGTGTTTCGCACCGAACTGATGCCTTTGGCTTCGCTCCTGACGCCCAACGTGCCCGAAGCCGAAATCCTGTCGGGCATAAAGATTGAGACTGTTGACGACATGGATCGTGCTGCTGGCAAGATATGCCGCGAAGCTGGATGCGCCGTTCTGGTAAAGGGCGGACATCTCGACGGCAACACCAAGACCGACATTCTGTATGCCGACGGACAGCGGGTGGAGACATACGAGGCACAGACCGTAGAGACACGCAACACTCACGGAACGGGATGCACTCTGTCGTCCGCCATTACTGCCCATCTGGCTTTAGGCCATACGATGGCTGACGCCATAAGACTGGCAAAGACTTATTTATATAAGGCTCTTGAGGCTGGCAAGGACGTGGAGATAGGACGTGGACACGGGCCCGTAAACCACTTCTTCAATCCGCACCCATACTACACTAAATAAACAATACTGATGATACAATTCATAACTCATACCAACTCACGCTACGGTTATACCGACGGCGCACGCATGGCTCTGGAAGGCTGTTGCCGATGGATTCAACTACGCATGAAGGGTGCAACCGACGACGAGGTGCGACCTATTGCTCACGAAATACGCAAGCTGTGCACCGAATACAATGCCAAGTTCATTCTCGACGACCGTGTGAACCTGGTCATTGAGACTGGTGCCGACGGCGTGCATCTTGGCAAGAACGATATGCCTGTAGACGAAGCGCGACGCGTGCTCGGTACACATTATATAATAGGTGGCACCGCCAACACGTTCGACGACATACAGCGACTGGCCCGTCAGGGTGCCGACTACATAGGATGCGGCCCCTTCCGATTTACTACGACAAAGAAAAACCTCTCGCCTATTCTCGGACTTGAAGGCTATCAACGTATAGTAAAGCAAATGCACGATGCCAATATCAATCTGCCGATTGTGGCGATTGGCGGTATCAAGGCGGAAGACATTACTGCCATAATGCAGACGGGTGTGACGGGCATAGCCGTGAGTGGCGCTGTGCTGGATGCAGAGAATCCGGTGGAGGAAATGAAAAGGTTCGTCAAAAGTACAAAACCAAACCCATGAAGCCCTACCCCCGGCCCCTCCCCAGTAGGGAGGGGAGTGGTATGAAAGGCTAATCATGAGGATTCAATATAAAATAAAACGAGAATATAAAATTAAATAAAAACAAGCAAATAGAGCACATCTCTCCCCTCCCTACGGGGGAGGGGCTGGGGGTGGGGCTTCTTACTACATCATTATGAACAACAACATCAAATTCTCCTATCCTTCTTCAGAGAAGGTGTACATGAAGGGAGAAATCTACAAGGACCTGCGTGTAGGTATGCGCGTGGTTCATCAGAAACCTACAGTGAAGATTGTAGGCGGCGAGCGCATTGAGACACCCAACGCTCCCGTCTACATATACGACACAAGTGGTCCGTACAGCGACCCTAACATCGAGATCGACCTGAAGCGCGGACTGCCCCACTTGCGTCAGGCTTGGATCGACTCACGCAAGGAGGGCGATACACAGATGTCGCTTGCACGCCAGGGCGTGATAACGCAGGAGATGGAGTACGTAGCGATTCGTGAGAACATGAACTGCCGCGAACTTGGCATCGAGACCCGTATCACACCGGAGTTTGTACGCGACGAAGTGGCAGCAGGACGTGCCGTCATACCCGCAAACAAGAAGCACCCGGAGTCGGAACCGATGATTATCGGCACCAACTTCCTCGTGAAAATCAATACAAACATAGGCAACTCAGCCATCACTTCGGGCATTGACGAGGAGGTGGAGAAGGCCGTGTGGAGCTGCAAGTGGGGTGGCGACACTCTGATGGACCTCTCTACGGGCGACAACATACACGAGACACGCGAGTGGATTCTGCGCAACTGCCCCGTACCAGTAGGCACCGTGCCTATGTATCAGGCTTTTGAGAAGGTGAACGGCAAGGCAGAGGACCTGACATGGGAGGTATTCCGCGACACACTCATCGAGCAATGCGAGCAGGGCGTAGACTACTTCACCATCCACTGCGGCATCCGTCTGAAGAATATCAACCTCGCCGACACACGTCTGACGGGCATCGTGAGCCGTGGCGGCAGCATCATCTCAAAGTGGTGTAAGGTGCATCAGGAGGAGAGTTTCCTCTATGCTCACTTCGACGACATCTGCGACATCTGCGCCAAGTATGACGTTGCCATTTCGTTGGGCGACGGACTGCGCCCCGGTTCTACCTACGACGCCAACGACGCAGCACAGTTTGCCGAACTCGACACAATGGGCGAGCTGGTAGAACGTGCCTGGGCTAAGGGCGTACAGGCATTCATCGAGGGTCCGGGACACGTGCCAATGCACAAGATAAAGGAGAATATGGAGCGCCAGATAGAGAAGTGCCACGGTGCACCCTTCTACACACTTGGCCCGCTCGTAACCGACATTGCTCCTGCCTACGACCACATCACATCTGCCATCGGTGCCGCTATGATAGGATGGTACGGCACAGCCATGCTCTGCTACGTAACTCCTAAGGAACACCTGGCACTGCCCAATAAGGACGACGTGCGCACTGGCGTAGTGACATACAAGATTGCTGCCCATGCAGCCGACCTTGCCAAGGGTCATCCAGGTGCCACAATACGCGACAACGCTCTGTCGAAGGCACGCTACGACTTCCGCTGGAAGGACCAGTTCAACCTCTCGCTCGACCCAGAGCGCGCCGAGGAGTACTATCGCACAACCAACAAGGTGGACGCCAACTACTGCACCATGTGCGGACCTAACTTCTGCGCAGCACGTATCAGCCACACACTTTGCGACGAAACCAAGTAATAAAATCAACAATAAACAATATAAAGCAATGATTGAAACACAAGTATCAAAAGGTATTATCACTACCTATTTTGACAAACTCCAGAACAACCTCGACCTCGACGTCGCTATCGTTGGCGGCGGTCCGTCAGGTATCGTAGCAGCCTACTATCTTGCCAAGGCAGGACTGAAAGTAGCACAGTTCGACCGCAAGCTGTCGCCTGGTGGCGGTATGTGGGGTGGTGCAATGATGTTCAACCAGATTGTTATTCAGGAAGAGGCAATGGACATCGTTAACGACTTCGAAATCAACTACCATCCGTTTGAAGACGGACTCTACACCATCGACTCTGTAGAGAGCACATCATCGCTGCTGTATCACGCAGTACACGCCGGTGCAACCATCTTCAACTGCTACTCTGTAGAGGACGTAGTGTTCAAGGAAAACAAGGTGAGCGGTGTTGTAGTAAACTGGACTCCGGTATTGCGCGAGGGTCTGCACGTCGATCCGCTTAACATCATGGCCAAGTGCGTTATCGACGGTACAGGTCACGACTCAGAGATGTGCAAGGTTGTAGCACGCAAGAACGGCATCCGTCTTGAGACTACAACAGGCGGCGTTATCGGCGAGCGTTCACTCGACGTAGAGGAAGGCGAGCGTCAGGTAGTAGAGGGCACACGCGAGATTTATCCAGGTCTGTACGTTTGCGGTATGGCATCTTCAGCCGTAGCCGGCACTCCACGTATGGGACCAATCTTCGGCGGTATGCTCATGTCAGGCAAGAAGGTTGCCGAACTGATTATCGAGAAACTTAAGAAGTAGTTCTTTATATAGTTGAGAATTGAGAGGTGAAAGTTGAGAGTTATGATATGCTTTTCTATTTATGCATTATAAATAATGTTGATATATGTAATCATAACTCTAAACTTTCAACTCTCAACTATAAACTTATCATAACTCTCAACTCTCAACTTATCATAATTCTCAACTAATGAAAACCATCGCCATCACCCTACCCTCTTTTTTCACAGACGAAGCCTCAGCCATCAACCGTCTGTTTGAGAGCGGCATCGACCTGCTGCATCTTCGCAAGCCCGACTCTCAAGCTGAAGAATGCCGACAATTGCTTGAGACAGTAAACAAGCGATGGCTGCAACGTATCGTCGTACACGATCATTATGAATTGTGCAAGGAATTTCAGTTGCACGGCATCCATCTCAACCGCCGCAACAATACCGTTCCAGCCGACCATCATGGCAGTCTGTCGTGCTCATGCCACTCATTAGAGGAAGTAATAGAGCGCAAGCCTAAGATGGACTACGTATTCCTTAGTCCTATATACGACAGCATATCCAAGCAAGGCTACCATTCGGCATTCAGCGACGAAGTCCTGCGCCAAGCATCGGCACAAGGCATTATCGACCACAAAGTAGTGGCATTGGGAGGCGTCACACGCCAGCGTATTCCACAATTGGAGAAATACGGATTCGGTGGCGCAGCCATGTTGGGCGAAATGTGGAAAGACATTCCAGAACTTCATCAGAACTTTGCCACCACCATAACGGGGAAGTGATCAGACGGGAAGCGACCGTACTGCATATCATTCAGCACACCATATTTCTTTATACGGATATCCTTTGTTACGAATATATGGTCGATGCGCATCTTCATCTCGGCATTAAGGTTGAAGTTGTTGAACGTTCCTGTTGTGCCGTATGGCTTTTCTTTGGTCAGATGATAGGCATCGGCAAGCAATCCGTCTTTAAGAATCACCTGCATAGGCTCGTTCTCCTCCACAGCGTTATAGTCGCCAGTGGCAAACACGGGAAATCCGGAAGCTATTGATTTTATTTTCGTCATCAATAGTTTTGCAGACTCGCGACGCGCTACAACGCCTTGGTGGTCAAAGTGCGAATTGAATACGAAGAACACTTTTCCGTTCTTCTTGTCACGGAATTTTCCCCATGTGCATATACGGTTGCACACGGCATCCCATCCCAATCCGGGTCGGTCAGGAGTCTGCGAATACCAGAAGTCGCCATGTTCGAGCAAGTCGAAGCGCGACGGTTTGTAGAAGATGGCTGAATGTTCGCCACCTTCCTTGCCGTCATCACGGCCACGACCAATATACGCATAGGCATCAGTCTTTATGTCGTCAAGCATGTGCTTGAACGCTTCTTGAGTGCCGAAGATGTCGAAATCGTAAAACCTCACGAGGTCTTTCACCATTTCTTTTCGGTTAGGCCATGCGTTCACGCCGTCTTTAGGCGTATCCATACGCAGATTGAAAGTAGCGATTCTAAGCTCGCTTTTTCTTACATTCTTTTTCGACTTGTTTACTGTCTGATGTGCTTGTGCCACCATGCATGCGCATAGAATGGCTACCATAAATGTTAATATGCGTCTCATTGTATTTCCTCCTTATTATATATGTTTACTTTATTTGTCCCAATGTGGATTCTGTTTGATGTTCTTGTTGTGCAGAATTGCAGCGGCAGGTATGGGGTAATAGTATTGTCTGCCGTCGTCATACCATGTACGAGGGTCGGCATCCGACCATGTAAGGTAGCCCGAATCGGTTCCAGTTAGTCCCATCATCGAATTGCCACCAACAGCAACAGGCGTGCAGCTTGAAGGCAGACCGGTGGGTTTTGAGGTGCCGTCCTTATAGAATATAACGTCTGTAGTACCATCGTGGTCAAGGTCTATCTGCACATTCAGCTGCTTGACATACATACCAGTCCATCTTGCAGTCATCAGTTTGCCCTCCTTCCAGCGCTTTATGTCGTTGAATCGGAAACCCTCAAGCGCCAGCTCAACACTACGCTCGCGACGTATTTCCAAAATCACGGGGTCGTTGATGTCGCTATAGAAGTTGTCTTTCAGATAGTTGTCAACCTGTGTCGGCTTATGGTCCAGACCGCCTGTGATGCCCGCTCTGGCACGCAATGCACCGATTGTTTTCTTCCAATCATCGTCAGTAAGCGTTCCCAATTCGGCTTTAGCCTCAGCATAATTGAGCAACACCTCGGCATATCTGAACAACGGAATGGCATTGGTATTAAGCTGTCCACCGTCATACTTGGAGTCGTCGAGTGTGTACTTTATTGGCTGATAGCCCGTGAGCGAATATCCATTGAAGTTAGGGGCTGCAGGTTTGCCGTCGCGTTCATATCCCGGAGTACGTATGGTCTGCATCAGACGCTTGTCACGATTCTGACATTCGTCGTAAAAGTCCATCGTCTCATAACCCTGACGTGAGGTGAACGGCGTACCATCCGTGTTGAGGAATGTATTGATGAAGGGTCGTGTCATACTGAAACGCGGACCGTATGTGCCCGATGTCCACCACCAGTTGGCTGATCCCAACACAGCCTGGCTTTCATCGCAGCAGCTTGCCAGCATCACCTCTTGTGTAACGGGATTGTTGCTGGTGAATATTGTACGGAACGATTTCTCTGTTCCATCGCCGGTATACAGACTGTGTCCCGACTGTTCCATCACCACTTTTGCAGCCGAAGCAGCCTCCTCATACCATTTGTTGGCTGTAGATTGCAGTCCTAATTCGGTATGATACTTACGGAACGAAGCCTCGTAAAGGCAGATGCGCGATTTCAAGGCATAAGCCACCCACTTGGTTACCATTGAGCCAGTGGCATCGCTTGTGCGAGTAATGTTCTCGCAAGCATAGTTGATATCGTCGAGTACATGGTTCATAACGACATCGCGTGAGTCGCGTTCGGCATACAACTTGTCATCGGTGTTAGACAATACCTTGTCGGTCCAAGGCACATCGCCAAACCGCTGCACCTTGCCAAGATAGAAATAGGCGCGGAAGAAGCGTGCAAGACCTATATAGTTGTTGCGCACCTTGTCGCTAACCTTACCATTCGCGCAGTTCTCAATAAAATAGTTTATATTGCGCAGATCGGTCCAAGTCCATCCACTGCTTGTTTCGGCAGAGTAAGCTCCGTCACGCAAAAACGAATTGACGCTGGTAACGGCACCATAGTCGCACATCTCGTCTTGGCTGTAGCCGTTAGTTACCGATGGCAACATATTATAGAACGAATAGGAATAAGTCTCCAATCCACTCTCATTATTAAATATGGCATTCTTGTCAGCCGAAGCTTCAGGAGCCTCGTCGAGCGAGCATGATGCCAGACATATGGCAGCAGTCAATATTGTTGTTATTTTTATCGCTTTCATAATTTGTTTCTTTTTACATCCTGTTTTCTTTATATTGCGTAAAGTTGTTAGAACGTTACAGACAATCCGAAGGTCACGCTCTTCATTTGCGGGTAGCTGTTACCGTCACCCGAACCACCATTAGTAAGGTCGCGGTCAGAACCATTGATGTTTGTTACATCAAGATCGCGGGTGTGCTTGTATAACGGTGACCAACACCACAGATTCTCGGCAGATACATATACTCTTGCATTCTGCATAGCAAGACGGCTAATCCACGACTTTGGCAGATTATATCCAACCTGAAGATTCTTCAAGCGGATGTAAGCCACATTCTGCAGGTAACGTGTCTGCGGGGTGCTCTTCAAAGAATTGTTATAACCGCAGTAACGAGGCAGATAGGCATCAGGATTGTTCTCGGTCCAATAATTGCCTTCGTGCCATTTCGGCATATTATTATATGGTCGGTTGTACTGTCCCCAGAATATACATTCTGAACTTGGATACCAGTTCTGCTTGCCTACACCCTGGAAGAAAGCAGAGAAAAATATGCCGTTCCAATCAGCATTAAGATTCACACTGTAAATGTATCGTGGCAGACTGTTGCCTATCACCTTCTTGTCACCATGATCGCTAAGCGTGTTCTTGCCATAATCAATAACATGGTCGTCGTTGAGGTCTTTGAACTTAACATCACCAGGATACCATTTCTTATTGGATGACTTTATAAGCTTTTGAGATGCATGGCTGTCAATGTCGGCTTGATCGCGGAACAGGCCTTCGGTTACATATCCCCATATTTCACCTACAGTCTGACCCTCATAATAGTCGTCAAGGCTCTTGGTTGAGTTGTTGTAGCGGTCGATCTTTGAATAGTAGTCGGCCAATGTGGCCTTTACTTCATAGTTGAAAGGCTTACCTGCCAAGCGGAACTGGTCTTTCCATGCCAAGCTAATCTCCCATCCGTAGGTGCTCATATATGCATAGTTGCCTTTTGGCGAATTTGCGCCATACAGTTCGGGCAATGTCGGGCCTACAGTATACATGTTTTTGGTCTTGCGCACATAATAGTCGCCTGTGAATGTGAGACGATTGCGCAACATAGAGAAGTCGAGTCCGAAGTCGGTGGTTGTTGCCGTCTCCCATGTAAGTCCGTCTGGTATAGGCGACGGGGCACTAACATACTTGTGTTTGCCACCATTTATGATACGTCCGGAGGTATTGATGCCCATCAGTTCGAGATAGCTATAAGGCGATACGTTACCGTTGCCAAGCGAACCATACGAAGCACGCAGCTTGATTTCGGGGAAAAGGTCGCGGCTAACTTTCCAGAACGGTTCTTCTGTAATACGCCATCCTACCGATACAGATGGGAAGAAAGCCCACTGCTGGTTGTTAGGGAATTTAGACGAGCCATCGTATCTGCCGTTTGTTTCAATAAGATAGCGGTTGCAATAAGAATAGTTCAAGCGATAGAATCCACCCGCAATACGCCACTTTTGGTATCCACCCGAAGTGGTGATTGCATCGCCTAATGCCATATTAATATTCTCGGCATCGGGCGAAAGAAGTCCGTTGCGCGAGGTGCTTATGCCCTTATAGGTAGACTGTTCATAGTTGTAGCCCACCATAGCCTTTACATAGTGGTTATCATTAAATGTGTGTTCAAAGTCAGCATAAATATTTGTAGCCAGATAACCTGTCTTGCTCAATGTCTCTGTAAGGTCGTTATATTGACTGCTCAGCAATCGCGTCTGTCCCTCAATTGTGCTATATGGTACGGGAACACGACGTTGCGTTTTAGCATTATCGGTGTTGCGGAAGGTGAAGTCGCCCTTAACGTGCAGATTATCGTTGAGGAACGAGGCAGTGAATCCAACGGTGTTTGACAATACACGATTGTTGGTATCAATGCCGTTCTTACCATAAATAAAATCACCGACAGAATATGCAGCCGAATATGTAAGCGAGCCATCAGGATTAAATATAGGCTCTGTTGGGTGACCCTCATCAGAAATGTTGCGCCATATAGAACCACCCTCACCCACATTCATCGGGTTGTGATATTTCATATTGCTGAACTCCATGTTATTGTTTACCGTCAACCAGTCGAACACTTTAATAGAACCTTTGGCACGGAAGTTCAACATATCATATTTATCAGTATTGTAGCGGAACAATCCGTCGTAGCCATAATAGCGTCCAGATATGTAATAGTTCAGTTTACCGCTATTGCCCGAAACCGACAGATTGTGGTTCTGAGCAAATGTAGACTTCTTGTATAATGCATCATACCAGTCGGTATTGCCGAAATAGACATATTTGCCGTTGGCATCAACAGTTGTCTCATCATTCAAGCCCTGTTCCTTACGACGTTTGAATTCATCGAGCCATCCAGGCGAGAACTCCTGCGTCTTGTTAATGTTCTTTGGGTCAACAGAATAATCATTATAAGCATGGTACGCCTCGTAGAAATGAGTAGCGTAGGTGTAACCATCAGTTATAAAATCAGGCACTGTGACTGGGCTTTCTATTGAAACGCTACCAGAATAGGTTACTGAAGTATGCTCCTTCTGTGGATTCTTGGTTGTGATAAGTACAACGCCAAACGTTCCGCGGGCACCATATATGGCTGCCGAAGCGGCATCTTTCAGTACAGATACGCTGGCAATATCATCAGGATTCAACATTGCAGGATCGCCTTCCACACCATCTATCAACACAAGAGCATTGCCGCCCTGACCTATTGATGTAGTACCACGCACGTTGAAACTTGCCGATCGTGTAGGTTTGCCGTCAGTCAGCGTAATATTAAGGTTAGGAACAGCACCCTGCAAAGCCTGTGTAACATTCGATACCGAACGATTGTCAAACACTTCACTACCTACCTGGTCTACAGCACCTGTAAGATTGGCCTTCTTTTGTGTGCCGTAACCTACAACAACGACTTCATTAAGGGTCTTGTTGTCTTCAATCAATTTTATGTTGATACGTTCGCCATTAACCTTACACAGTTGCTTTTTAAAACCTATGTACGATACATTCAGAACGTCGTCGTCGCTGGCTTGTATACTGAAGTTGCCGTCAATATCAGTAACGGTGCCACCGCGACGTCCTTCAATATATACGTTTGCTCCAATAATGGGTTCTCCGTCAGAGTCTTTTACGGTACCCTTTACATTGTGACGAGGCTTGCTGTTCACAATACCAGGAACAACTTTTCCGTCACCTCCATCTTTTGCATAACCCATGGTTGGCAAGTTGCTGCATAAGCAAGCCATACCCACAAGTGCGATAGTGATTTTTTGATTACCTTTCATGAATACAATCTTTTTTGGTTTTGCTGATGCAAAGGTATAGCTCGCATGTTTCAACGCTTATACAAAGACACAATAATTATAATTCATTTTTGTTTCATTCGAATATAATGTTTAACTTTGTATGGCTAAAAAATTACACATATAATAATTATTTAGCCAGCTAAATTTATAACAAACGAATATGGAACAAACAGGATTGAAGAAATCATTCATACAACTACACTTGAGTGTAATGCTTGCAGGCTTTACAGGCTTATTCGGCAAACTCGTTACACTCAATGAGACAACTCTGACATGGTATCGACTCGTATTCACTACGATGATTCTGCTCGTATTTACAGGTCTGCCACGTATTGAATTCAAGAAATTTCTGAAAATAGCAGGTTGCGGCACATTGCTCGGTTTACATTGGATATTGTTCTATGCATCCATCAAAGCGAGTAATGTATCAATCGGTGTGGTTAGTTTCGCCAGCATCTGCTTCTTCACATCCATATTCGAGCCGATGATACTACGCAAGCGATTTTCGATTGTTGATATGCTATTGGCACTTATCACCATTGTAGGACTGGCGTGTATATTCTCGTTCGACACCCGTTATCGAACGGGTATCATCATCGGCGTGCTATCAGCTGCCGTATGCTCGCTATATGCCATAACCAATAAGACGGCATGCCAGGACATCAAGTCGCGCACGGCACTATTGTATCTGATGGTGGGCGGACTGATAGGCGTGAGCATCATCATACCGTTCTATCTGATGATTTATCCTTCGTCACAACCCATTATGGTAATACCCGAAGGCGACAACCTATGGTGGCTTCTGTGTCTGGCATTATTCTGCACAGCAGGTCTTTACCTATTGCAAATCATTGTGCTTAAGAAGCTCTCGGCATTTACCGTCAACCTCACCTACAATCTTGAACCGTGCTACACCATTCTCATAGCTTTCGCTGCATTTGGTGAGAGTCGTGAGCTGAACGTTTCATTCTATGTAGGCATTACAATGGTGATACTAAGCGTGGTATTGCAGAATCTTATGGCTTCAAGACGAAAAGAGAACACGAAGAAATAACCTTCTTATAACATTTCACAATAAAATATAATATGGTAGTATACATTATTTTAGGCATTGCTGCTGTAGTTATGGCAGTGGTTGGATATCTGTTTGGAAGCAAGAGCCAGACCGAAATAATAAAGACACTGACTTCCGAACGCGACGTACAGAAGGCTTATGCCGACAACTATAAAGCATCGCTCGAAACTGAAACCGAACGCAACAGACAGAAAGAGGCAGAACTCAAAGAATCGTTCGACCGACAGTTGGCTGACTTCAAGGATTCGTACGACAAGCAGATTACCGAGCTTAAGAACTCGCATGACAAGCAGATTGCAGAGCTGAAGGATTCGCACGACAAGCAACTTGCACAAACAAAAGACAATGCCGACAAGCAGATTGAGACGTTGAAGCAGATGAACAAGGAGCAGGTGGACAGCCAGCTACAACTCATACGCGAGCAGATGCAGACTACGTCGGAGGAAGTTCTGAAGCGCCGTCAGGAAGAACTGGGTGAGCGAAACAAGGAGCAGGTATCGAAGATTATCGACCCTCTGCAACAAAGTCTGAAGGATATGCAGGAGGCTTTCGACAAGTCGAAGGAGCAGCAGAGCGAAGCTCTAACCCGTCTTGACGAAACCATTAAGATTAATATGCAGAAGAGTGTGGCTTTGGGTGAGACCGCCGACCGACTGACCCGTGCACTAACCGGCGAGGTGAAGGTGCAAGGCAACTTCGGCGAGTTGAAACTTAAGCAACTGCTCGAAGACCTCGAGCTGAAGGAAGGCGAACAATTTGACACGCAGGAAACCCTGAAAGACAAGGCTGGAAAGACTGCCAAAGGCGACGACGGAAAGGGACTGATACCCGACTTCATACTACACTTCCCCAACAATCGCCACGTCGTTGTAGACTCAAAAATGTCGCTGACCGACTACGAGCGATACATGAACGCCGAGGACGGAACACCAGAGAAGAGCGAATATCTGAAGTCGCACATCGCAAGCGTAAGAGCCCAGGTGAAGCGACTGGCAAAGAAGGAATATACCAAGTATCTGCCAAGCGGATACAACAAGCTCAACTTCGCCATAATGTATGTGCCTATTGAGGGCGCACTAAATCTTGCATTGCTCAACGACAACACTCTGTGGCGCGAGGCTTACGACGAAGGAGTGATGATACTTGGTCCGCAAACCATGTACATGAACCTGCGCGTGCTGGAAATGATGTGGACCCAAGTGCGACAGCTCAAAAACCAGCAAGCCATGATTGATGCCGCCAACACCGTTATTGATCGTGTGCAAGACTTCGGCATGCGATTCGGAGACGTGGAGACAAGCATGAACGACACCATAAAGAAAATCGCTAAACTGAAAATAACAACCGCCGACAGTGGCGCAAGCATCATCACTGCCGCCCGCAACCTGCTTAAGGCAGGAGCAAAGGAAAACAAGAAAAAGAAGTCGCTTGCCGAAATGGACGATTCAATGTTTATTGAGGCAGATGCAACTCTTTGCTAAAAAATCTCCTGTAACCTGCCTTTATGTGCGAGAAAATCTGTAAGTTTGCAACATAATATCAATTTATCGGAAAATGACTTATACTATTGAAAAAGTAACAACGCTCATAGGAGCCCATCGCTTCGGCAATGCCGACGCCAACATAGGGTTTCTGCTAACAGACAGCCGCTCGTTGTGCTTCGCCGAGGAGACATTGTTCTTCGCCCTGAAGTCGGGACGTGGTGACGGTCATAATTATATTTCCGACCTCTACAGACGCGGAGTGCGCAACTTCGTGGTGGAACATGTGCCATTGGACTATGCCACTACCTATGCCGACGCCAACTTCCTGCGTGTGGAGAACTCGCTTGTAGCATTGCAACGACTTGCCGAACGCCACCGCGACGAATACAACATTCCAATCGTAGGCATCACTGGTTCAAACGGCAAGACCATTGTTAAGGAATGGCTCTACCAACTCCTGTCACCCGAAATCAACGTGACACGCTCGCCACGCAGCTACAACTCGCAGATTGGAGTGCCTCTGTCGGTATGGCTCCTAAACGAGCAGAGCCAGGTGGGAATATTCGAGGCTGGTATCAGCGAACCGGGAGAGATGCTCGCACTGCGCGACATCATACAGCCTGATATAGCCGTACTGACATTCATCGGTGATGCACATCAGAAGAATTTCGAATCGCTTGAAGAGAAGTGTCGTGAGAAAATTCTGCTCTTCCACGATGCCAAGACCATTGTATACTGCAAGGACGACACTCTTGTTGACAACGTAGTGAAGAGCTTCGACTATCGTGGCGACAACCTCGCATGGTCAATGAAAGACCCCAAGGCTGCTCTTTTCGTAAAGAAAGTGGAGAAGAAGGACTTCACATCTACTATACATTATATATATAATGGTGAAGAAAGCGAATACGATCTGCCGTTCATCGATGAGGCTTCAGTGCGCAACTCTGTAACAACTGCTGTCGTGGCACTGCACCTCGGACTCTCGCGCGAGCTTCTGGCAGAGCGCATGAAGAATCTGGAACCGATAGCTATGCGCCTGGAGGTGAAAGAAGGACAGCACGGATGCACGCTCATCAACGACTCGTACAACTCTGACATCAACTCGCTCGACATTGCTCTCGACTTCATGAACCGCCGCCCCGACCATAAGGGACGCAAGCGCACACTCATTCTGAGCGACATATACCAGACGGGCGAACCGCTTGAGCAACTCTACAAGGAGGTGTCGAAACTCAGCGTGCAGCGTGGTGTGAACAAGATTATAGGTATCGGTCCGCAGATTATGGATTATGCCGACATTATAAAGGTGCCCGAAAAGTTCTTCTTCCATGACGTTACATCGTTCATCCACAGCACTGTGTTTGAGACATTGCGCGACGAGGTGATTCTGATTAAGGGCGCACGCCGCTTCGGATTTGACAATATCACCGAACTGCTTGTGCAGAAGGTACACGAGACTATTCTCGAAGTGAACCTCTCGAACGTTGTCAAGAACCTCAACTTCTACCGCTCGTTCATGAAACCCGAGACCAAACTCGTGTGCATGATAAAGGCAGATGCCTACGGAGCCGGTGCAGTGGAGATAGCCAAGACTCTGCAAGACCACCGCGTAGATTATCTGGCTGTGGCAGTGGCAGATGAGGGCGTGACACTGCGCAAGAACGGTATCACATCGAACATAATGATTATGAACCCCGAAATGTCGGCGTTCAAGACCATGTTCGACTACGATCTTGAACCAGAAGTGTACTCGTTCCGACTGCTTGACGCTCTTGTGCGCGAGGCTCAGAAGAACGGCATCAACAACTTCCCCGTACACATCAAGCTCGATACGGGTATGCACCGCCTCGGTTTCGACCCATTGAAAGATATGCCTGAGCTTATCGACCGTCTGCAACATCAGTCGGCTTTGATACCACGCTCTGTATTCTCACACTTCGTAGGCAGCGACAGCGACTCGTTTGACGAGTTCTCAGCCCATCAGTTTGAATTGTTCGAGAAGGGCAGCAAGCAACTCTGCGCCGCATTCCCGCACAAGATACTGCGCCACATAGACAATTCGGCAGGCATAGAGCACTTCCCCGAACGCCAGCTTGACATGTGCCGACTCGGACTTGGACTCTACGGCTACGACTCACGCGACAATTCGATGATCAACAACGTGACTACGCTGAAGACCACAATACTACAGATACACGACATTCCTGCAAACGAAACAATCGGTTATAGCCGTCGTGGAACACTGACACGCGATTCACGCATTGCAGCAATACCTATTGGTTATGCCGACGGACTGAACCGCCACTTAGGCAATCGCCACTGCTACTGCCTCGTTAACGGCAAGAAGGCTGAATATGTAGGCAATATCTGCATGGATGTGGCAATGATAGACGTGACCGACATCGACTGCAAAGAAGGCGACCAGGTGATAATCTTCGGTGAAGAACTGCCCGTGACAGTATTGTCAGATACTATTGACACTATTCCATACGAAGTGCTGACCGGTATCAGCAACCGAGTCAAGAGAGTGTACTATCAGGACTAAAGTACTGAGCGTCGAAAACATAAAAATAAAAAACATCCAACAACAATACAACAACCGAAAGAACATTACGCAGTACAAACGTAAGCAGAACGACATTGTACTTGTTGTTAAATGAAAAGCGGTTGCATGCAGTCCCTTGCTGGGACTTCATGCAACCGCTTTCGCGTAAATATATATGAATTGAAAGTTTGTACTAATTGAAGTAGCAAATTACTTTGTAAGGAACATATTGTCGTTTACAACGAATGCCTGAGCAACTGAAACAACGCATGCCAATACTATCAAACTTATAATCATCATAATTCTGTTATCCTTTCTCTATTTTTTGTTGTTTATCACTGTGTTATCCTTCTCCCGTGTTTTTCTTAAATGTGTGTCTAGACGTTCTTCATGTGCAACTCTGCGAGAGAGTTACTTCATGGCGTTCATCTTGTTGTTTACAACTACTGCCTCAACTACGGCTGCGCAGCAAATTGCAAAGATAAATCCGAAAATCATCATAATACTAATCCTTTCTTTAATTTTGTTATCCTAATCCTTTTACCTATTATAGGCATAATGCCTATTGAAGTGAAGCCTTTTTGTAGCCCTTTCGTTTTTACATGTGCAAAGTTAATGCCTTTTGTGTTCGCGCACAAGCGTTTTAGCAATTAATTGCGCGCTTGTCTTATATTTATTGATGTGCGTCAACGGTTGTCGTAAATTTGCAATAAAATAGCAATTGTTTTGCCAAATTTGGCAGAAAACAGGCTCCAAAAACCATGACAGGCAGACAATAAAGATGTATTATAGCAACATAATATACGTATCATGGCAGCAGATTTAGAGCATTCAGATGGTCATTGTATTAAAGTTTTTAGTAATTTTGCCCTCTGTAAGCCCCCACAAATATAAATAACCAATAATAAACGACAAATAATGAAGGATGTACCTGTATTGCTGCTCACCGGTTATCTGGGCAGCGGAAAGACAACATTGGTAAACCGTATCCTCGCAAACGAGAAAGGAATCAAGTTTGCAGTTATCGTCAACGACATTGGCGAGGTGAATATTGATGCCGACCTGATACAGCAAGGCGGCGTTGTCAATCAGAACGATGACAGCCTTGTGGCTCTGCAGAACGGCTGCATCTGCTGCACGCTGAAGATGGACTTGGTAGAACAGCTCAACGACATTGTTGCCGAACAGCGTTTCGACTACATCGTCATCGAGGCAAGCGGAATATGCGAACCTGCACCTATAGCCCAGACCATCTGCTCAATACCTACATTAGGGCCGAAATACATCAAAAACGGTGTGCCACGCCTTGACAGTATAGTGACCGTAGTGGACGCTTTGCGTATGAAAGATGAGTTCGGTGGCGGCGACAATCTGCAGAAGCAGAACCTCGACGAAGACGATCTTGAGAACCTCGTAATACAGCAGATTGAGTTCTGCAACACCATATTGCTCAACAAGGCATCGGAGATTTCGCCCGAAGAGTACGCCCATCTTGTAGACATAGTGCGTGCATTGCAGCCCAAGGCGGAGATTATACCGTGCGATTACGGCAATGTAGACCTCGACTTGCTGCTCAACACCCATCGCTTCGACTTCGACGAAGTGGCTACATCGGCTGCATGGATTGACGAGATAGAGCACCATCACGGCGACGAACACATCGACGACGACGATGATGACGACGATGACGACCACGAACATCATCATCATGACCACGAGCACGAACATCATGACCACGAGCATGAGCATCATCACGACCACTGTCATTGTCATCACGGCCACGACCATGAGGGCGGTGAGGTTGAGGAATACGGCATCGGCACCTTCGTTTATTATGCCCGCCGACCGATGGACATGAACTTCTTCGACAACTTCGTTTGCAAGCTGTGGCCCAAGAACGTGATACGCTGCAAGGGATTGTGCTGGTTTAAGAACGAGCCTGACATGTGCTACATCTTTGAGCAGGCTGGTCGACAGATGGGACTGAAGAATGCAGGACAATGGTATGCCACAATGCCTGAGGACGAACTGCTCCCGCTGCTTGAGCGCGAAGAGGGATTACGACGCGACTGGGACGAGAAGTATGGCGACCGTATGCAGAAACTGGTGTTCATAGGACAGAAGATGGACAAGAAAGCCATTTGCGATGCGCTCGACATGTGCCTCACCGACTAATTACACCTTATTATATATATAACACAAAAGGGGTTCGGCAGAAATTTGCCGAACCCCTTTTGTGTATATAAAATTGCCGATTGACAACATTAAAGTTATCGATCAGCTCTATTAAAGTTGTCGTTGCACATTACTTTGTAGCCTTAGCCACCTGTGCCTTAGCCTTAGCCATAGCCTTGTCGAGCGCAGCCTGAGCCTTCTTCTGGGCAGCAGGAGTCTGAGCCTTCTTTACGTTGTCGTAGAGATTCCAGAGCTTGAACTTGGCAGTAGCGCTCTTCAGAGCCTTTGTGAAGGCAGCAGCCTCAGCCTCTGTCTGTGCTTCCTGCTCAGGAGTAGCATAAGCGTGCTTGTAGCCCTTCTGCTTGTTCCACAAACCACGTGTGAAGTCAGGGAATGTAACGGGAGCGCAGTCGTTGTCCATAGAGATAGCACCGAGCTCAGCGATGGCACACCACTCAGCCAAGTCATATACGTCCATATCGAGCGGCAAACCATTCTGCAGACAGTAGATGAGGCGAGCGCACATGATGAAGTCCATACCGCCGTGACCGCCAACTTCCTTGGCGAGCTTGCCGAACTTCTTCAAGATTGGGCTTTCGTACTTCTCCTCAAGAGCCTTGCGCTGTGCATCGGGCATGAAGCCGTGTGATGTGAGGTCGTCAACCTTAGGAGCGTTGCCGGTAGCGGCAAGCTGCTTAGCGTCGACAGCATATCCCTCAACAGGATACTTATTAGCGAAACCGCGGGTACCAGTGAGCTGATACAGACGGCTGTACGGCTGCGGATTCATCACGTCGTGCTGCAACTCGATAACCTTATGGTTAGCGGTGCGGATAAGAGTAGTAGTGTGGTCGCCGTTGCGGAAGTCGTTGCAGGGCTTGCCGGTCTTCTTCTCTACTAGCTCCTTGCCATGAACGCTCTTAGTATCCATAGCCACGAGAGTAGTCATGCGGTCGCCACGGTGAATGTCGAGAGCCTGAGCAACCGGGCCAAGGCCGTGAGTAGCGTAGATATCGCCACGGTTCTCGCGGTTGTACTTCAGACGCCAGCCGAGCTGTTCGGGATCAGATCCGTTTGGATTCTTCCAATAATAATCCCAGAAATCATCGAGATTGTGGATGTAAGCACCCTGAGCGCGCAGAATCTCGCCAAATACGCCAGCCTGAGCCATATTCAGAGTACGCATCTCGAACCAGTCGTAGCAGCAGTTTTCAAGAATCATACAGTTGAGCTGTTTCTGCTCAGCCAGGTCAACCAGTTCCCAGCACTCCTTGAGGTTCATTGCCGAAGGCACCTCATCTGCCACGTTCTTGCCGTTCTCGAGTGCACACTTAGCCACGATAGCATGATGCTCCCAGTCGGTAGCGATATAAACGAGGTCGATGTCGGGGCGCTTGCACAGCTCCTCATATCCCTTCTCGCCATAGTAAACGGCAGCCGGAGCCAATCCGTTCTTGCGCAGACGCTCGTTCTGCTTCTCTGCACGCTCCTTAACGAAGTCGCAAAGAGCAACTACTTCAACACCAGGGATAAGGCTGAAGTTCTCAACAGCACCAGGACCACGCATGCCAAGACCTACGAGACCGATGCGTACGGTCTTCATCTTAGGCAAAGCCAGACCCAGCACGTCTTTCTGTCCGGCAGGACGTTCGGGAGTTTCAATAACGATTTTACCCTTGTTCCAATGCCACTTGGTATTGGGCGAGAGCGACTGTGCATTTGCTGTCAGGCTTCCAAACGAGAGGAATGCAGCAAAAGCCAAACCAATAAATTTAAACTTTCTCATAAAATTGATGTTATTAGTAATATAGTTTTAGTAAGTTGCAAGTTATAAAAAGCAATGCAAAGGTACACCAAACTTTACAAAAAACGAAATAAAAAGAGTTCTTTTTCAATATTTTACTGTACATTTGCACGTATGAACGAAACTTATCTAAATACAGATTTAAGCCAAAAGCGCATTGCGGTGCTGCTTTCGGGCGGTGTCGACAGCTCGGTAGTGGTTTACGAGCTGGCGCGCAGAGGCTTACACCCCGACTGTTTCTATATTAAAATAGGTCCGGAGGAGAAGGAGGAATGGGACTGCACGTCGGAGGAAGACCTCGAAATGGCTACTTCCGTGGCACGCCGTTACGGATGCCGTCTGGAAGTGGTTGACTGTCATCGCGAGTATTGGGACCAAGTGACACGCTACACGATGGATAAGGTGCGTGCCGGATTGACACCCAACCCTGACGTGATGTGCAACCGGCTCATCAAGTTCGGAGCTTTCCATGAGAAGCGCGGACACGAATACGACCTCATTGCTACCGGTCATTACGCCCAGACCGAAGTGGACAGCGAGGGAAGGAAGTGGCTCGTAACGAGTCCCGACCCCGTCAAGGACCAGACTGATTTCCTTGCACAGATAGAGTCATGGCAGCTTCAGAAGGCGATATTCCCCATAGGCCATTACGAAAAGAACGAGGTGCGTGCCGTAGCCGAGCGCGAACATCTTATTAATGCCAAGCGCAAGGACTCGCAGGGCATCTGCTTCCTCGGTCAGATAAACTATAATGAATACATACGCCGATACTTGGGCGAGTGTCCAGGCGACGTTATCGAGATGGAAACGGGCAAACGCATAGGCGAACATCGCGGATTGTGGTTTCACACTATAGGCCAACGCAAGGGCTTGGGATTCGGTGGCGGACCGTGGTTTGTAATCAAAAAGGACGTAGAGCGCAACATTCTCTACGTGAGTCACGGCTACGACCCGCAGACTGCATACAAAAAAGATTTCCCCGTACACGACTTCCACTTCCTGACATGCGAAGTTCCGATGCACCGTGTGACGTTCAAGATACGCCATACGCCCGATTATCATCCTGCCACCATCGAACGATTGGACGACGGCCGACTGATGATTCACTCTGACGATGCCATTCATGGAGTGGCACCGGGACAGTTCTGCGTGGTGTATGACGAACATCACCACCGCTGCTACGGCTCGGGAGAGATTACGGTATAGACAGGTGAAGGTTTGAGAAGACAATAAAAGCAGGCAGAAAACCCAATAACTCAATATAAGAATGTGGGCAAGACTCACTAGCAGTACGCCCCGAAGGGGTAGAAGCACATAGCCCAGAGCAGCGCCCTGGGTAAAAGTATCGCAAATAACAATGCGCCCTGTAAGGGCAAAAGCGTTAGTTATCAATGCTTTTGCCCTTACAGGGCGTTTTGCTTTTATCTATCCGTACACCCAGGGCGCCGCCCTGGGCTATGTGCTTATTAGGCTTTCAGCCCGTATAATTGACATTACTAACATTGGGACTACAAACGTCGCACAAGTCTGAAAATTTAATAAATCAGCGTACCCGATATACACCAGTAGCTATTGCTACCGCCTTCGGGTGCTCCCTGCGGAATCTTTACGCACAAGGTGTGCTTGCCCGCCTTCAGATTACCCACATATATATATTCTGGATTGGTCATTGTGCCTGGGCACCAGTTGGAGCGGCTCAGGTCGGACGAGCTTTGTCCGTTTGAGAAATTGCCCGAGCAGGGGTTCCAGTTGCGGTAAGTGCCGCAGTCGTCGCGCCAAGGAATGAAGCTTATTACTTTCTGTCCGTCGACGTAGATGGTGTTCACCTTCTGGTTGAACTCGTCGCCGCCGCCCCATCCGCCGTGTCCGGTGGTGAGATAGAACAGACGTGCGTCCTTGACATCCTCCTTCAGTTCGAAGCTGACATTGAGCGAGTCGTCGAGCATGAATATAGGATAAGGCTGACCAGCCTGTTCCATATAGTTGACGGTATTGAACAGAGGCAGCGTCTTGGGCATGTCGCGTTCGCCCTCAGGATAGTACTTAAGCTTAAGACTCAGACGATGGCCCTTGGCATCCCAGTTGCCTATGTAGGCACCAATCCACACTTCGCCCTTGAGCTGCTCAGCCACGCTCGTCACCTCAGCCTTGTACAGTACTGAGTCTGCCCATGTCTGTCCGGGCACCTTATTATGATTGTACTTGCGCACGCCGAAGCCCGTGAAGAATCGCATCAGCTCAAGCGGAACGTCATAACCAGTTGTTGACACCAGACCATGATAGTCGGTCTGACCGCTCTTGAACGACGGCACGCTGTTGAGATTGCGCAGAGCGTCGAGGAACGACTGCTCCTTGCCGGTAGGAATCATGAAGATTGAGCCGGTACGGTCGTAGGCATCGCCGTCAGAATACTGTACAGCCTCAATGAATACCGAACGATCCTTGATGTTGTCGGGCAACTTCACCTTCTTCAGTACTATTGTTCCACCAGCTGCTGCATAAACCTTGCCCTCCTCGAGTGTCTCGGGCAGCTTGGCGCCATTGAAACAGATGGTCTGCTGATCGAACACCGGAACGCTGATGACGCCACTCTGGTTGATGGCATACGAGTAGTTGCTGTTGTCGAGATAGTGTCCCCATTCGGTTGGCAGAAGCGGCGACTTGTCCTTAAGTGCCTTTATGCCAACAGCCTCCTGCACAGAATCGCCGTTGCGCACTACGCGCAGTACGAGTCCGTCTGGCACGCCGCGCCACGTCTGCGGAGTTCCGCGGAAAGCCAGGTCGTTGGTATACCAAACGTCGATGGTATTGGAGTTGACTATCGTGCGCACCACCTTGCAGTTGAGTCCGAGATACTTCTCGGTCTTGACATCAGTAAATCCCTCGCCATACTCAAACGGGGCGTTGGTGTAGACCACCTCGTTGTTGGGCATGACGGCACGACGATAGCTCAATCGGCGGCTATAGTCGATGTAGGTATCCTGGCGCAATGTATTGGCTTTAGGCTCGACAACCTTGCCCTCGGGCGACAAATTCTGAAGCTTGACATGGTCGCCGCAGACCGACATCATTACACCTCCGGGGCGTGGCTTGCCCTTGTACACAGAGCGATAGGTTACGGTTATGCCAGTAGCCTTCTTCAGTTTCTTGGCATAGTTTTGTGCCTGGGCTGTGGCGAGAAAGCACAGTCCGACAACAAGAGTAAATAAAGTTCTTTTCATATTCTTGATAATTTGTATTTAATGGTTAGTCAGGTTTTGTGAGCACAAAGTTAGTATAAAATTTTGGAATTCAACGGCAAGAAGCCTAAAACATAACCTCTGAAACGGCACTCAAAAACGTCGGCTTTTCAAAAGGAGTCCTTTTGCATTGCAAATGGAGTCCTTTTACACAGCAAAACGAGTCCTTTTGGAGTGCAAAAGGACTCGTTTTGCAACCCAAAAGGACTACATTTGAAATAACGCTGAAATCAGGCGCAAACTCCACGGCAATAGTTTTGCAATCTTGCCGTTTCTGATTACCTTTGCAAGCAGGCTTTTACACCTGCAAATCGGCAGTAGGCACACGGCTCCACGCGAAGTCTCCGACAAGGTCTTTAGCCTCTACTGGACTGTCATCAGGCTGAAGTCCGGCTGCATGGGCAAGCTTACCGATTATCTCTTGACGACTGTAGTGCGCACGCAGCGACTCCATGTCCATACTGCGGTCGCGCTTTGACAGGCGCTGGCCGGCACTGTTGCACAGCAAAGGCAGATGGACGAATCGCGGAGGAACAAATCCCAGCTGCCGAGCCAGATATATCTGCTGTGGCGACGAGAGCAGAAGGTCGCGTCCACGCACAACCTCGTTGATGCCCATCAGCGCATCGTCCACTACGACTGCAAGCTGATAAGCCCACGCTCCGTCCTTGCGGCGCACGATGAAGTCGCCGCATTGTGTGGTGAGGTCGACGGTGTGCGTGCCGTAATGTCCGTCGCTGAACGTTACCAAGCCCTCGCCTTCGTCGGGTACCTTCATGCGAATGGCAGCCGGACCGGAATGAACACCAGGCGGCAGATTGCGGCATGTGCCTTTATACACTACCCTACCGTCGCTCTCGTGCGGTGCCTGCGTGGCCATGATGTCGGCTCGTGTGCAATAGCAAGGATAGGTCAGCCCGCGCTCGCGCAGCTGCTGGAGACAGCGCTCGTATATCGCGCCACGCTCACTCTGCCAGTATGGACCCTCGTCCCAGTCGAGTCCGAGCCAGTGAAGGTCGTCCATTATCAGTTCGGCATACTCGCGGTGCGAGCGCTGAGGGTCGATATCCTCTATGCGCAACAGCCATGTGCCGCCCTGCGACTTAGCCGAAAGCCACGACAGCAGAGCGCTGAACACGTTGCCCAGGTGCATGCGTCCCGTTGGCGACGGAGCGAAACGGCCCTTCACCTTCGGCTGCAAAGCTTCTGTATAATCAGTATTTTCAATCATCCGACAAATCTGTTTAAATAATGTATGTGCCATATCAGGGTCTGACACGGAGTGCAAAATTACTGCATTTTCCGCTAACAGAGACCCGACGGAGGCAATAATTCAACAATAATGACACTCGAACAATTCATCAACCAGTGGCAATCGTCCTCGCCGACGCTGCTTGTACACACAAGCGGATCGACCGGTAAGCCAAAACCAATGCTCGTAGAGAAACGCCGTATGGAAGCTTCGGCTCGCATCACGTGCCAGTTTCTCGGTCTCAAGCGGGGCGACACGGCTCTGCTATGCATGCCGCTCGACTATATTGCGGGCAAGATGATGGTGGTACGCGCCATCGTTTGGGGATTACGACTGATAGACATTCCGCCCTGCGGTCATCCGCTTGCGCAGATTGACACGCCTCCCGTATTCGCAGCCATGGTGCCTATGCAGGTGTTCAACAGCATGCAGGACGACGGCGAACGCCAGAAGCTGTGGCAAATCAGGCATCTCATCATTGGGGGCGGAGCCATAAGCGACGACATGGCAGCCCAACTGCGGCTTCATCCGGGCGCCGTATGGAGCACATACGGCATGACCGAGACGCTGTCGCACATCGCCCTGCGACGCCTGAGTGGTGCGCAAGCCAGCCAGTGGTATGAGCCTTTCGACGGAGTAAGTGTGACGACCAATGCCGAGGGATGTCTGGTGATAGACGCTCCAGCCGTATGCGCACAGCCGCTGACCACCAACGACATTGCCGAAATAGCTTCCGACGGACGACGCTTCAGAATACGCGGACGCAAGGACAACGTGATTTGCAGCGGTGGCATAAAGCTGCAGATTGAGGAAATGGAGGCAAAGCTGCGACCATACGTCAATGTGCCATTTCTCATCACCAAACGCGCCGACCCGAAATTCGGCGAGACGGTGGTGATGATAGCCCAAACCGACAACCTCGACGCACTCGAAACAATCTGCAAGGAAAGGCTCAACAAGTACGAGCAACCGCACGATTTCATAGCCGTAGACAGCATTCCAACCACCGAAACGGGCAAGCCAGCACGTGCCAAGGCTATGGAAATAGCCCAAACACGCTAATTATCCTATTATAAAATGCAAAAAACGAGCACCCTTTCAGAATTATTTAGTAAATTTGCACGTGTATTGTACCACAATACATGCCCTACATTACACCTTATTATATATATAAGGTGCTGACGAATGCGTGTGTATGGCCAACCAAATAAAAGAAAAAAACAAAAAAATAGATATAATACGAATATGAACGTTTTAGAACTTAGTGAACAAGAGATTGTAAGAAGACAGAGCCTGCAGGAACTGCGCAACTTGGGCATCGACCCATATCCAGCAGCCGAGTTCCCAACCAACGCCTACTCAGAGGATATCAAGAACGAATTCAAGGACGAGGACGAAAAGCGCGAGGTAGTCATTGCCGGACGTATGATGAGCCGTCGTGTAATGGGTAAGGCAAGCTTCGTGGAGCTTCAGGACTCAAAGGGCCGCATTCAGGTGTACATCACACGCGACGATATCTGCCCCGACGAGGACAAGACTCTGTACACTACAGTGTTCAAGCGTTTGATGGACATAGGCGACTTCATCGGTATCAAGGGCTATGTGTTCCGTACACAGACCGGCGAAATATCAGTACACGCACAGTCGCTCACCCTGCTCTCGAAGAGCTTGAAGCCGCTGCCTATCGTAAAGTATAAGGACGGAGTGGCTTACGACAAGTTCGACGACCCCGAGCTGCGTTTCCGTCAGCGCTACGTTGACCTCATCGTCAACGACGGTGTTAAGGACACATTCCTCCAGCGTGCCACCGTAGTGCGCACACTGCGCAAGGTGCTCGACGAGGCTGGATACACCGAGGTTGAGACTCCGACACTGCAGTCAATCGCAGGCGGTGCTTCGGCACGCCCGTTCATCACCCACTTCAACGCTCTCGACCAGGATATGTACATGCGTATCGCTACCGAGCTTTATCTGAAGCGTCTGATTGTAGGTGGTTTTGAGGGTGTGTACGAAATCGGCAAGAACTTCCGCAACGAGGGTATGGACCGCAACCACAACCCGGAGTTCACCTGTATGGAGCTGTACGTACAGTACAAGGACTACAACTGGATGATGTCGTTCACAGAGAAGCTTCTTGAGACCATCTGTATAGCCGTAAACGGCAAGCCAGAGCGCGAAATTGACGGCAACATCATATCATTCAAGGCACCTTATCGTCGTCTGCCTATCCTCGACGCTATCAAGGAGAAGACCGGATTCGACTGCAACGGCAAGACCGAGGAGGAAATCCGCGCATTCTGTCTGGAGAAGGGCATGGACGTAGACGAGACAATGGGCAAGGGCAAACTCATCGACGAACTCTTCGGCGAGTTCTGTGAGGGCACCTTCATACAGCCTACTTTCATCACCGACTACCCCGTTGAGATGTCGCCTCTGACAAAGATGCACCGCTCAAAGCCGGGCTTGACAGAGCGTTTCGAGCTTATGGTGAACGGCAAGGAGCTTGCCAACGCCTACTCTGAGCTTAACGACCCGATCGACCAGGAGGAGCGCTTCATCGACCAGATGAAGCTCGCCGACAAGGGCGACGACGAGGCTATGATCATCGACCAGGACTTCCTGCGCGCCCTTCAGTATGGTATGCCTCCTACATCGGGCATCGGCATCGGTATCGACCGCCTCGTGATGCTCATGACCGGCAAGACATTCATCCAGGAAGTACTCTTCTTCCCGCAGATGAAGCCCGAAAAGAAGATGCCACAGAGTACTATCAAGGAGTGGGCAGAGATTGGCGTTCCCGAGGACTGGGCTTACGTTCTGCGCAAAGCAGGCTTCAACCTCATCTCAGACATCCGCGAACAGAAGGCACAGGGCTTGCAGCAGAAGATTGGAGAAATCAATAAGAAGTACAAGCTAGGCTACGAACGCCCAAGCTTGGACGATATCCAAGCTTGGATTGACAAAAGCAATGTTTAATTATTAATGTTTAATGTTTAATTATGAGCGAAGCTGGTGATTTGCTCCAAACCAAAAGTATGGGATTGGCAATACGTATTGTCAATCCGTACAAATGGTTATTACAACCCAATGGACATTAAACATAAACAAAAGAACACAAGCAAAGAAACATTAAACATTAAACATTAATCATTAATCACTAAAGAGCGTGTACAATTGTGGAAAAATAGCTATTATTGGCGGCGGTAGCTGGGCTACTGCAATAGCCAAGATTGTGATAGGTCATACCCATCACATAGGTTGGTATATACGCCGTGACGACAGCATAGAGGAGTTCAAGCGCATCAGCCACAACCCGAATTATCTCACGAGTGTACACTTCAACACAGACGAGATATTCTTCTCGAGCGACATAAACCGCATCGTTGAGGCTTACGACACGCTTGTATTCGTGGTGCCGTCGCCATATCTGAAGAACCATCTCAAGAAACTCAAGACCCGACTGCGCGACAAATTCATCGTCACAGCCATCAAGGGACTCGTGCCCGACGACAACATTGCATGCTCCGAATTCTTCCACGAAGTGTACGATGTGCCCGACGAGAATCTCGCTTGCATCGGCGGACCGTCGCATGCAGAGGAGGTGGCACTCGAACGATTGTCGTACCTCACCGTGGGATGCGCCGACCAGGAGAAGGCGCAGGCCTTCTGCGAAGTGCTCGATTCTGAGTTTATCAAGACAAAGACCTCGTCCGACGTTATCGGCATCGAATACTCATCGGTGCTCAAGAACGTATATGCCATCGCATCAGGCATTTGCAGCGGACTGAAATATGGTGACAACTTCCAGGCGGTGCTCATATCGAACGCCGTTCAGGAAATGTCGCGATTCCTTACAGCCATAAATCCAATTGAACGCAGCGTATATGACTCGGTTTATCTGGGCGACTTGCTCGTGACCGGATACTCAAAGTTCTCGCGCAACCGCACCTTCGGAACAATGATAGGCAAAGGCTACAGCGTGAAGAGCGCACAGATAGAAATGGAAATGATAGCCGAGGGCTTCTTCGGAACCAAGTGTATGAAGGAGAAAAACCGCCACTACCATGTCAATATGCCAATCCTTGACGCCGTATATAATATATTGTACGAGCGCATAAGCCCACAGATAGAAATAAAATTGCTCACCGACTCATTCAGATAACGAACAGTAACAATTTGAATCTATGGGACAGAGAGACGAAAAAGACAAAATGAAAACACGCAAGGAAAAACTTGCGGGCTATTTCTATGATTTGTCTAAACTAATATTTACAGCTATGGTACTTGGAGGAATGTCTCCACTGTATACTGGAGACTTCAAGCCATATACCGTATACGTTGTTTTTGCAGGAATTATATTCACATATATTACTGCATTTTGTGCAAACCGAATTTTAAAGTATTGATAATATGGAAGGATTAGCTCTTATTTTCACTTTAGGCATAATAATTGTTGGTGGATTCCTGGCTTGGACCTACACCAAGAAAGGTGAGGAATGGCTGAAAAACCTCTAATATACAGGAAATTCAAATTATAAATAGTAAATATACAACAAAATGAAAAGTATCAGCTTAGACATTACAAAGGCTGCCCAATTCCTCTCTGAGGGCGCAGTCAAAGCTTATGAACCCCAAGTTATAGCCGCCCAGCAGGCATTGGAAAACGGCACCTGCCCTGGCAACGACTTCCTCGGATGGCTCCACCTTCCGACTTCAATCACACCTGAATTCATTGCCGAACTCCAGAGCGTTGCCAACACTCTTCGCGAGAAATGCGAGGTTGTTGTAGTTGCAGGCATTGGCGGTAGCTACCTTGGTGCTCGTGCCGTTATCGAGGCATTGAGCAACTCATTCGCTTGGCTCGTAGGCGACAAGAAGAATCCTACAGTCGTTTTCGCTGGTAACAATATCGGCGAGGATTATCTCGCTGAGCTCACTTCATATCTCAAGGACAAGAAGTTCGGTGTTATCAACATCTCTAAGTCAGGTACAACTACTGAGACTGCTCTCGCTTTCCGTCTTCTCAAGAAGCAGTGCGAAGACCAGCGCGGTAAGGAAGAGGCTAAGGATGTTATCGTTGCAATCACCGACGCTCATAAGGGTGCTGCACGTGCTGCCGCAACTAAGGAAGGCTACAAGACATTCGTCATTCCTGACAACGTAGGCGGTCGCTTCTCTGTGCTCACACCGGTTGGTTTGCTGCCTATCGCTGTTGCTGGATTCGACATCAAGGCTCTCGTTGGTGGTGCTGCCGATATGGAGAAGGCTACTGGCAAGGACGTTCCGTTCGACCAGAATCCTGCTGCTATCTACGCTGCTGTACGCAACGCTCTCTATGCAGAATCAGGCAAGAAGATTGAGATTCTTGTCAACTATCAGCCCAAACTCCACTACATGAGCGAGTGGTGGAAGCAGCTCTACGGTGAGTCAGAGGGTAAGGACGGCAAGGGTATCTTCCCTGCTTCTTGCGACTTCACTACCGATCTCCACTCTATGGGTCAGTGGATTCAGGAAGGCGAGCGCACTATCTTCGAGACAGTAATCAGCATTGAGACTCCTGAGCACACCTTATTCTTCCCGCACGACGAAGAGAATCTCGACGGACTCAACTTCCTTGAGGGCAAGCGTGTAGACGAGGTTAACAAGATGGCAGAGCTTGGCACACGTCTGGCTCACGTCGATGGCGGCGTACCTAACATCCGTCTCTCTGTACCGCAGCTCAACGAGTACTACCTCGGACAGATCATCTACTTCTTTGAGATTGCTTGCGGCATCAGCGGCAACATCCTCAGCGTTAACCCGTTCAACCAGCCTGGTGTTGAGGCATACAAGAAGAACATGTTCGCTCTGCTCAACAAGCCTGGCTATGAGGCTGAGAGCAAGGCTATTCAGGAGCGTCTTGCTGACGAGAAATAAGCACTATAATCTATAATGAAAAACGGACTGTGAAGAATGTAGCAGTCCGTTTTTTTTAGTGAAAAGGGAAAAGTGAAAAGGTAAAAATCCGATAGCTTTTAGGTAAAAATCCCTACCCTGCCCTTATTCAGCATAGGAAATAAGGCAAAAACAAAAGAACATAACCATTTAATATATGATTAAAGAAGCAATCCAACACTACAAACAGTCGCACGGCTATAGCCAGTTTTCGCCCCGCTGCGTGCTGTTCGACATGGACGGCGTGCTCTACAACTCTATGCCCAACCACGCTGTGGCATGGCACGAAGCAATGAAGCAGTTTGGCATCCACTTCACTGCCGACGACTCGTATGCTACAGAGGGAGCGCGTGGCGTTGACACCATTCGCAAATATGTGCTCGAACAGCAAGGCAAGGAGATTTCGGGCGAAGAAGCCCAGCGCATGTACGACGTGAAGACGGAGATATTCCATCATATGCCAATAGCTGAGATATTCCCCGGAGTTATCGACATCATGCAAAAGATAAAGTCGGCAGGAATGACTATAGGTGTAGTGACGGGCAGCGGTCAGCGTCCGCTCATCAAGCGTCTGCTCAACGACTTCGACGGATTTCTTACCGAAGACCACATCGTTACGGCCTACGACGTAGAGCGCGGCAAACCAAATCCCGACCCATACCTGATGGGACTGCGCAAGACAGGAAACAACAATCCGTGGCAAGGCATCGTAGTTGAGAATGCACCATTGGGCGTACGTGCCGGTTCGGCAGCCAACTGCTTCACCATCGGTATTAATAGCGGACCCCTACCCGACTCTGCCCTCGCAGACAATGGCGCCAACATAGTGTTGCAACAGATGACAGAACTGTGCAGCATATGGGACGAACTATTACAAAACATCGACTGATACACAACATCATTTTGCTAATAACACCCTCTAAATTAACATTTTGCGAGTGCAAAATGTTAATTTTTTATCCATACAACAAGGATGATATACAATATTTTTAGTAACTTTGCACCCCGAAAATTCTAAGGTCGTACCTATTAAATATGGCACGACCACTATATAGAGTGCTTGTCAAACCTCTTAAAAAACAAGAAATGCAAACAAACAAGAAACAGGTGAGCGTGCTGTTTATGCTTTTCAGCGTGCTCTTTTGCGTTTGTCTGATTACGGCAAACGTGCTCGAGACAAAGCAACTTTCAATGGGACTGTTCAGCATAACCGGCGGACTGATTGTGTTCCCAATCTCTTACATCATCAACGACTGCGTATGCGAAGTGTGGGGATACGGCAAGGCACGCCTGCTTATATGGCTCGGCTTCGCCATGAACTTCATCTTTGTGGCGTTCGGTGCGCTGTGCGACGCTCTGCCCGCAGCCCCTTACTGGCACAACGACGAGGGCTTTCACGCCATATTCGGACTGGCTCCACGCATAGCCATGGCGTCTTTCCTGGCTTTCCTCGTTGGTTCGTTTGTCAACGCATACGTCATGAGCCGCATGAAGATACAGTCGGGCGGACGCAACTTCTCCGCACGTGCCATCATGAGTACGGTCTACGGTGAGGCAGCCGACTCCATCATCTTCTTCCCACTGGCGCTTGGTGGCGTGGTGCCATTGAAAGAACTGCCCATACTAATCATCTCGCAAGTGATACTGAAGACTCTGTACGAGATACTGGTATTGCCCGTAACCATTCGTGTGGTTAAGGCTGCAAAGCGTCATGAGGGCGAAGATGCATACGACAACGGCATCAACTACAGCATCTGGAAAGTGTTCAGCCTGTAGCAGACGTTTCATCTCACAATACTATATATAACTCATCCGACATTCCGGGTAATTCAAACCATTGCGTTGTATTCCCAGAATGTCGGATGAGTTTTTTATTGTCATTAGTGTTAATTAACGTTTATGGGGGGGGTAAAAGAAAAATTCTGTATATTTTTGCAAACGAAAATTATACAAACAAACGATTTATTGACATTAAATTATTTCTATTATAAACTAATCAAAACAACCAAAGTATGGCAAAGAATCTAAAAGTAGGTATGCTTGTTTGCGCCTCACTGTTGGCGGCAAATGCAGCATACGCTGACAATTCTGCTACACAGGAAAGTTTGCGCATTGAGCAGCATACCAGCAAAATCAAAGGAACTATTGTCGACAGTAAGACCGGTGAGCCAATCATCGGTGCCAGCGTCAAGGTGAAGGGCACAAAACTCGCCACAATCACCGACATTGACGGCAACTTCGAACTGAACGCTCCCGAAGGAGCTCAACTACAGGTGTCGTATGTAGGCTACAAGAACGAGGAGTTTGAGGCTCGCAACGGCATGAAGATTGAAATCCATGAAGACTCAGAGTCGCTGGAAGAAATCGTAGTTGTGGGCTACGGCACACAGAAGAAGGAGAGCCTCACCGGTGCTATGGCAAATATCAAGGCCGATAAACTGAAAGACGTTACTTCTGCTACAGTTGAGAATATGCTCAACGGTAAGGTTTCGGGCGTATATGTAGCACCGGGTTCAGGACGTCCTGGTTCAACAGGTGCTATCGTAATCCGTGGTCAGACTTCTATCAACGGTGCAACAGCTCCATTGTGGGTTGTTGACGGTGTAATCGTGGGCAACTCTGCCGGCGACCTCAACCCTGACGATATCGAATCAATGACAGTACTCAAGGACGCTGCCTCTACCGCTATCTACGGTTCGGAGGGTGCCAACGGTGTTGTTGTTGTCACCACAAAGCAGGCTCGTCACGAGAAGATGACTATCACACTTTCTGCCAAGGCAGGTGCAAGCACACTCAGCCGTGGCAATATGGAGATGATGGACGGTGCCGAGTTCTACGACTACTACAAGTCGTTCCAGAATGTAGAGGCTGTGAACTTCCCACGCTGGAACGAAGACTTGCGCAACTCTAACTTCGACTGGTTCAAACTTGCCAAGAAGACTGGTTCTACTCAAGACTATAACGTGACTCTTAATGGCGGTAACGAGAAGATGCAGTCGATGTTCACCATGGGCTACTTCAAGGAAGAAGGTGCTGTGAAGGGCTACGACCTCAGCCGCTACAGCACACGTATCAAGGTGGTATACAAGCCTTACGAGTGGCTTACCATCAAGCCTAACCTCAGCGGATCGCGTACTACAGATACCGACCGTCAGTACAGTGTAGGCGCTATGTACTCTATGTTGCCATGGGATAATCCGTTTGATGAGAATGGTAATCCTGTACCAAACCAATACGAGGGATGGGTTAACTCTAAGGGTTCAAACTATCTCTATGACCTCTCGAAAGGCAACTACGGCTCAAGCTGCTCATACGACCTTGCAGGTGGATTCGACTTTGACATAAAGATTATGCCATGGCTCACATTCTCATCTGTAAACAACTACAGCTACTACAACAGCCAGTCGCATGGCTATACCGACCCGAAGTCGGTAGGTGGCGAAGGTGTTGACGGACGTATCACAGAATATAACTACAACACAACACGTCGCTATACCAACCAGTTGCTGCGCTTCCAGAAGTCATGGGGCAAGCACAACGTAAACGGTCTGTTGGCTTACGAATTCAACGACTGGGAAATGAAGTTTACCGACGTTTACGCTACTGGTTTTCTTTCAGGTTTTGAGGACTTCACAACAACATCAAAGCCCGAAAAGGCCAACGGCTATCGTCAGGCATGGGCTAAGCAGTCGTACTTCACACAGTGGCGCTACAACTACGACAACCGCTACTTCGGTGAGGTTTCTCTGCGTCGTGATGGTCGCTCTAACTTCGGTTCGAACAACCGCTACGGAAACTTCTTCTCATTCAGTGGTGCATGGAACATGAACAACGAGAGCTGGTTTAAGGCTCAATGGGTAGACATGCTCAAGCTGCGTGCATCATTTGGTTCGGTAGGTAACGTGCCCACATCACTCTATCCGTCGTATTCGCTCTACTCTGTAGGCGCTTCATACAACGAACAGTCGGGCGCACTCATCTCGCAGATAGGCAACAAGGACCTCACATGGGAGAAGACATTCACAACGGGTGTAGGCGTAGATGCTGCTTTCTTCCAGAATCGCCTTACAGCCACTCTCGACTTCTACGTTAAGAACACAAGCAACATTCTCTATCAGGTGCCTGTAACTGGTCTTGTAGGTGTGACATCTATCTGGAAGAACATCGGCAAGATGCGCAACACAGGTGTTGAGTTTACCATCGGTGGCGACATCATCCGCACAAAGGACCTCACATGGAACGTTACAGCTAACATCTCACACAACAGCAACGAACTGCGCGACCTCTACAAGCAGCGCGATGCCAATGGCAACTATGTTGTTAAGCCAGTGATTGTCAGCGACGGTACAACCATTGCTGGTACAGCACAGCGCATTCTTGAGATTGGCGAGCCAGTAGATACATATTACATGAAGGAATGGGCTGGTGTTAATCCTGAAGACGGAAAGCCACAGTGGTACACTAACGATGCCGACGGCAACAAGGTGATTACCGACAGCTACTCTAAGGCTTCTTACTACAAGTGTGGCAAGTCGTCGCCCGACGTTTACGGCAGCTTCAGCACATCGCTCTTCTATAAGAACTTCGATCTTCAAGCCAACTTCGGCTACTCGCTCGGTGGACAGATTTACAGCTACTTCCGTCAGGAGTACGACTCGGACGGTGCATACGCAGGCGACCGCAACCAGATGAAACTACAGAAAGGTTGGTCACGCTGGCAGAAGCCTGGCGACAAGGCTACCCATCCGCGCGCAATGTACAACAACCAGGACAAGGGCAACCTCGCCTCTTCACGTTATCTCGAAAGCTCAGACTATCTGAAGCTTCGCTCGCTGACACTTGGCTACAACTTCAATCTCAAGAAGTATGGCATCCAGACACTGCGCCTCTCTGTATCAGGCGAAAACCTCTTCTGCATCACCGACTACTCGGGTGTTGATCCTGAGCTTCCTGCCGACAGCAACGACAAGGGCGTGCTCAGCGTTACAAGCACTGGCGGTGTATCTGTATACCCAGCCGTACGCAAGTTTATGTTCGGTGTTAACTTAACTTTCTAAAAACCAGACTACAATGAAAATGAAAAAAAGTATATTGGCTCTCATGCTCGGAGCGACATTATTCGGTTCGTGCGACATAGAGCGTTTTCCGACCTACAACATGTCGGACGAACAGATAAAGAACGACCCGGCAGGCAATCTCGACGCATTGCTCAACGGTATGTACGCGCAGCTCAAGTCGTGGTCGGACCCAATGCACCGTTGCGGTGAATACGCTGGCGACAACATGGTGATTCGTGGCTCGTCAACCGATGCCTTCTTCGAATTCATCAGCTACTCGCGTACACCTAACAACTATCGTCTGCAGAGCTTCTGGGACTCTGGCTACAAGGCCATTGCACAGGCTTCAAACATTATACAGATGGTGTCTGAAGGTCAAGGAGCAGAAGTAGACAACGCTCTCGGCGAGTGCTACTATGTACGTGGTATGATGTACTTCTACCTCTGCCGTGCCTACGGCCGTCCATACTACCAGGCTCCATCTAAAAACCTCGGTGTGCCTCTCGTAAACGGTACACCCGACAACATTCTCGACCTTCAGCTCAGCGACCGTGCTACTGTAGAGAACACTTACAAGCAGGCTATTGACGACCTTAAGAAGGCAGAGCAGCTGCTCTCTGTAAACCGTGGTCCGGCTTACGCTTCTAAGGCTGCCGCACAGGCTATGCTCTCACGCGTTTACCTCTATATGAGCGGTACATATGAGAATCCTAACCGTGAGTATGCTCAGCTTGCTAAGGAATATTCTGATAAGGTTATAGGCAACTCCGACTACGAATTGCTTCCACGTGAGGACTTCATGCTTTACAACACTCTGCGTCCTGAGGACAACAAGGAGTCTATCTTCGTTGTTAAGCGTGTAGCTTCAGAGTTCTCTGGATGGGACCACTACTATGGTATCGGCGGTATGTACTCTAACATCGGCGGTATGGGCTGGGGCGAGATGTACGCCAGCCAGAAGTATATCGACCTGCTCAATGAGACCGGACGTAACGATTGGCGTCCTGCATCTAAGAAGATTGTAGACGCTCGAGCCAACTTCATCGAGCCTACTTACACTGCCGACAACAAAGAGGTATTCCGTTTCATATATGTAGGAAGCGACAACAACAAGCATTATGCTCAGTTTGACACAAAGCACACTGGCAACAAGATTACTTGTGTTGACAAAGAAGGCACGTCATACGACCTTACTGTGGTTGACGCTACAGCACAGTACTATACCATCAACTACGGTGGCAAAACCTATCAGGGTATGCTCGACAACTACATCACAGTAAACCGTGAGTATCCACAGTTCTACATCGTGAAGTGTTCGCGTGAGGGCGAGGACTCTCAACTCCACTCTCCTGTCATCAGCCGTTTGGGCGAGATCTATCTCAACCGTGCTGAGGCTCTTGCCAAGCTTGGCAACTATGCCGATGCCGAGAAAGACCTCAACAAGATTCGCGGACGTGCCATCGTGGGCGGCGAATATCCAGAAGGCACACTGAACGCTGAAAATGCATTCACCCTAATTGACAAGGAGCGCCAGCTTGAGTTGGCTTATCAAGCAGAGCGCAGCTACGACGTATTCCGCAACGGTCATGCTTTGACACGCGACTATCCAGGTCCTCACAACCAGCATGAGGTGGTTAAGGCTTCTGACTACCGTGTGACATACTACATCCCACAGAACGCTATCAACGCTTATCCGGGCACACTCACTCAGAATCCAACTGACGACAGTGGCGTAATCATGCAGTAAAGCAAACACGTAATGGAAACAAAAGTTGTTTGCTGAAACGACAAAAAACAACATAAATCAAGGCTGAAACTTCTCACGAGGTTTCAGCTTTTTTTTGTATATACTTGAACAAAAAAAGTAATACGTATTCATTGGCAAACGAAGACGTATTCATCGGCAAACGAAGACGTATTCATTTTTGAGGTAAATTGACAATAAAAATTCGTAAGGCAAGATATTCGTCAATATCCATAAATTTCTGTAACTTTGCACCAAACAAAATCAATTATAGATATGGCAGCAAACAATGAAAACCGACGCGACGAGGGTCTGCAGGCTCTCGGCGCAAAAACCAAATATCGTGACGACTACGCACCCGAAGTTCTCGAATCGTTCGTCAACAAGCATCAGGGTAATGACTATTGGGTAAGATTCAACTGCCCCGAATTCACATCATTGTGTCCCATCACCGGACAACCCGACTTTGCAGAGATACGCATCAGCTATGTGCCCGACGTACGAATGGTAGAGAGCAAGAGCTTGAAGCTTTATCTGTTCAGCTTCCGCAACCACGGCGACTTCCACGAGGACTGTGTCAACATCATCATGAAAGACCTCATAAAGCTGATGGACCCGAAATACATCGAAGTGACTGGCATTTTCACTCCGCGCGGAGGCATCAGCATCTGGCCGTACGCCAACTATGGCAAGCCCGGAACAAAATGGGAGAAACTGGCAGAAGAGCGTTTTGCCAAGCACGACATTTAAGAAAACAACGACTTAAAACACACAAATGGAAAATAAGAAGACATACACTTACGACGAAGCCTACAAGGCTTCACTCGAATACTTTGCCGGTGACGAACTGGCTGCGCGCGTATGGGTGAGCAAGTATGCCATGAAGGACAGCTTCGGCAACATCTACGAGCAATCGCCCGAAGACATGCACTGGCGACTGGCACGCGAAATAGCACGCATCGAAAACAAATATCCCAACCCGATGAGCGAGCGTGAGGTGTTCGACCTGCTCGACCACTTCCGCTACATCATTCCTGCCGGCAGTCCGATGACTGGCATCGGCAACGACCACCAGATTGCTTCGCTCAGCAACTGCTTCGTTATCGGCATCGAAGGCGACGGCGACTCATACGGAGCCATTATGCGTCTGGATGAAGAGCAGGTGCAGCTGATGAAGCGCCGTGGCGGAGTAGGCCACGACCTCTCGCAGATCCGTCCCAAAGGTTCGCCCGTTGCCAATTCGGCTCTTACCTCTACCGGACTCGTGCCGTTTATGGAACGCTACAGCAACTCTACACGCGAAGTGGCACAGGACGGCCGTCGTGGTGCGCTGATGTTGTCTGTCAGCATCAAGCACCCGGACAGTGAGGCTTTCATCGATGCCAAGATGACCGAGGGAAAGGTTACCGGTGCCAACGTGAGCGTTAAGATTGACGACCAGTTCATGCAGGCTGCCGTTGACGACAAGCCCTACACACAGCAGTTCCCGATAGATTCAGACAATCCTATCGTGAAGAAGGACATCTCAGCCAAGCAGCTTTGGGAGAAGATTGTACACAATGCTTGGAAGAGTGCCGAGCCGGGAGTACTGTTCTGGGACACCATTCTGCGCGAAAGTATTCCCGACTGCTATGCCGACCTCGGATTCCAAACCGTCAGCACCAACCCCTGTGGCGAGATACCTCTCTGTCCTTACGACTCGTGCCGACTGCTTGCCATCAACCTCTACGCATACATCAAGAATCCGTTTACACCCGAGGCAAGCTTCGACTTCGACCTCTTCAAGGAGCACGTGGCTAAGGCACAGCGCATCATGGACGACATTGTCGACCTTGAACTTGAGAAGATCGACCTCATCATGGACAAGATTAGCCACGACCCGCAATGCGACGACATCAAGCATGCCGAGTATCATCTGTGGGAGAAGATAAAGGACAAGAGTTCGAAGGGACGCCGCACCGGTGTGGGCATAACAGCCGAAGGCGACATGCTTGCAGCCATGGGACTGCGCTACGGCACCGAAGAGGCAACAGCATTCAGCGTCGACGTACACCGCACACTGGCTCTTACAGCCTATGCATCATCTGTACAGATGGCTAAAGAGCGCGGAGCGTTCGCCATATTCGACGCCGAACGCGAGAAGAACAATCCCTTCCTGCTGCGCATAAAGGATGCCGACCCTCAGCTCTACAGCGACATAATGACTTACGGACGTCGCAACATTGCGTGTCTCACCATAGCTCCTACGGGCACAACATCGCTCATGACACAGACCACAAGCGGTATCGAACCGGTATTCATGCCCGTATACAAGCGTCGCCGCAAGGTAAATCCCAACGATGCCGACGTACACGTAGACTTCGTAGACGAAGTGGGCGACTCGTTTGAGGAATACATCGTCTACCACAAGAAGTTCCTCGAATGGATGCGCATCAACGGCATCGACACCGAGAAGCGCTACACCCAGGAAGAGATTGACGAGATCGTGGCACGCTCACCTTATTATAAAGCCACAGCCAACGATGTCGACTGGCTTATGAAGGTGCGCATGCAGGGAGCCATACAGAAATGGGTGGACCACTCTATCAGCGTAACTGTCAACCTGCCAAACAACGTCGACGAAGCTCTGGTCAACCGTCTGTACGTAGAGGCATGGCGCTCGGGATGCAAGGGATGCACCATCTATCGCGACGGCTCACGTTCGGGCGTTATGATAGCAGTAAGCAAGAAGGACAAGAAGAAGAAGAGTGCCGCACAACCTGCCAACGACAAGGTGACAGCTCTTGCCAACGTGCTTGCCGTAACGGAGACACGTCCGCGCGAACTGGAGTGCGACGTGGTGCGATTCCAGAACAACCGCGAGAAGTGGGTGGCATTTGTCGGACTGCTCGACGGCTATCCTTACGAGATATTCACGGGTCTGCAGGACGACGAGGAGGGTATAGCTCTGCCCAAGACCGTCACCAAGGGACGCATCATCAAGCAGGTCAACGCAGACGGAACCAAGCGTTACGACTTCCAATTTGAAAACAAGCGTGGTTACAAGACCACCGTCGAGGGACTCTCTGAGAAGTTCAACCCCGAATACTGGAACTACGCCAAGCTCATCTCGGGCGTATTGCGCTATCGTATGCCTATCGACCACGTGATAAAACTTGTAGCATCGCTGCAGCTCAACGACCAGAGCATCAACACATGGAAGAACGGTGTGGAGCGAGCCTTGAAGAAATACATAGCCGACGGCACCGCTGCCAAGGGTCAGGTTTGTCCCGTATGCGGACAGGAAACGCTCGTTTATCAGGAGGGTTGCCTCATCTGCAAGAACTGCGGAGCCTCGCGCTGCGGATAACACAAAAAGGGACTGCTTGCAAAAGTAGTCCTTTTGCACTCCAAATGTAGTCCTTTTACACTCCAAATGTAGTCCTTTTGCACTCCAAAAGGGGTCCTTTTACAACTCAAAGGGAGTCCTTTTACAATGCAAAGAGGGTGTGTCAAAAGTTGAAGCAGCACGCCCCGAAAGGGCAGAAGCACATAGCCCAGGGTAACACCCTGAGTGATAATTCCCAAACAACCAAACGCCCTGCAAGGGCAAAAGCGTTAATAATCAATGCTTTTGCCCTCACAGGGCGTTTGGGTTACTATCTATCCGTACACCCAGGGAGGATGCCCTGGGCTATGAGCTTATTGGGCTTTCAGCCCGTATAATTGACTTTTGCACACCCTCTTTTTTATCACTCTATTTCAATTCACTCAAAACGAAGGCTATTGTATATGAAAACACTTACAAATTCCTTTATCCACATTAATAATATACGCCTGCACGCACGCCACGGAGTGCTGCCGCAGGAGCAGCTCACGGGCAACGACTATATAATAAATGTACGCGTAGGCTATGACATTTCGCGCGCAATGCAAACCGACGACGTAGCCGACACGCTCAACTACGCCGAGGTTTACAACATCATAAAGGAGGAGATGAGCACTCCATCAAAGCTCATAGAGCACGTGGCAGGACGCATAGCCGACCGACTGCTCGACCACTATGCCGACATCAACTCCATAATGCTGCGCATCACCAAATGCAATCCGCCAATGGGTGCCGACTGCGATGGCGCTGGCGTAGAAATCAACGTAACTCGCCCTAAATAGGACTTCTATTGTAATCAGAATTATCTTTACATATATAGGAGGAGAGTGAAAATACAATAACAACCGATTTAGGTGTCTTCGGTGGATAATGCCACTGCATAGTGTATAGACCCTTTATTGCAATATACACCGTTGTGTGGATATAATGGCCAATTGCCCAAATATGGCGATAGTGGTGCTAAATCTCATAAAAAAACATAGATTTAGCACCACTATCGCCACTTTTCCGTCTTTTTTCAGTATTTTTGCAAAAAATAGAATGAGTATGGAATATAGCAAAAACATAATAGGAAGGAAGCATGAGCAAGAAATATTGAACGCTTGTGTTGAAACACATAGGGCTGAGTTTGTCGCCATCTATGGACGTAGGCGCATTGGAAAGACTTTCCTTGTGAAACAATTTTTCCAAGATTCATTTGATTTCTATACAACAGGCATCTACAAAATATCGAAGGCTGAACAACTGAAAGACTGGCAGGAAAAACTACGAAGATATAGTGGGGTAAAAAGAACTCGCCCCAAAGACTGGTTTGAAGCTTTCTACCAACTTCAGGATTTTTTGGAGACCAAAGCAAAGCAAGAAAAAATCATTATCTTCATAGACGAATTGCCATGGTTAGACACCCCAAAGTCTAACTTCCTGCGTGCCCTTGAAATGTTCTGGAATAGTTGGGCTTCAACTCGTAATGGGCTGAAACTGATAGTATGCGGTAGTGCTACGACATGGATGACCAATAAGCTATTAGGGGATAAAGGTGGGTTGCACAATAGAGTGACTCGTCCTATCCGCTTGGCTCCTTTCTGTCTTGAAGAAACTGAGGAATATTTACAAAGCATTAATATAGAATGGGAACGCCAAGAGATATTAGATACCTATATGATATTGGGGGGAACACCATTTTATCTATCTCTATTGAATCCCGCTTACAGTCCTGCGCAAAACATTGACGAATTGTTCTTTGGGCAAGATCCGATATTAGCTTCAGAGTACGATTTTTTGTTCAGTTCTCTATTTAATGATGCCAATTTATATCGAAAAGTGGTAGAAACTTTGGCTATCAAACTGAAAGGAATGACTAGAGAAGAACTGGTACAAACAATGAAAACCAGCAACAACGGAAAGCTATCAGAAGTATTAGATAATCTCAAGAAATGTGACTTCTTACGTAGTTACCAAGCCTTTGGGAAAAAAGAAAAAGGAATGCTTTATCAGCTATCTGATATGTTTACGCTGTTCTACCTCCGATTTGTCAAGAACAACCATGGCTTGGATGAGCATGCATGGAGCAATATGCCTGAAGGGAAACGCAATGCATGGTCTGGTTATGCGTTTGAACAAGTCTGTATTTTACACATCAACCAAATAAAACATGCTTTGGGCATCAGTGGCATAGCTTGCAATGTATGTTCATGGACATACAAGAATGCAAACCAAGGAGCACAAATAGATTTAGTGATAGACAGAGGCGACAAATCCATAGATTTGTGCGAAATGAAATATAGCATCGGTCCATATGAACTGAAGAAAGACTATGTAGAATGGATGCGAGAACGTCGCAATCTTTTTCGTGATGTTACAGGAACGAACAAGACACTACGTCTCACCCTTGTTGCAGCAGGTGGCATTAAGCAGAACAAATATTCATCAAGCATCCAAGGTAAAGTTGTTCTAAGCGATTTATTTCTGTCCTAAGAACCTTATAAAAAGCCCAAAAGTGGCGATAGTGGTGCTAAATCTATGTTTTTTTATGAGATTTAGCGTCACTATCGCCACTTTTGGGTAATCTTAGGTGTCTTCGGTGAATAATGCCGCTGCATAGTGTATAGACCCTTTATTGCAAATACCCGAACTAAAGTAACGGGTGAACCGCTTCTTAATGTTGCGTATTTAGAAGTTCTGGCTTTCCCGCTTTAGTCGGAACTCTCGCAGCACATCACAACGCCGTGTGTAGTCGTCAATAGCGTTGGGATAGGCCTTGGCAAACATGTCAAGGTCGCTCAAAGCCATATATTGTGCCGACTTAGGATGCATCACCAGCAGCTCCTTATAGCCGTTGCTGGTATCGTACTCGACAGTTGCCCACGGCTCTACAGGCATGAAAGCCAGAGCATACAGAGAACGGTAGCGCAACCGAACGTCGTCCGACTGCTTGGCAACATTCAGATACTTCACCGTCTCGGCAGCAAAGTCCTTCTCCCACGAGCGTGCCGAATCCATTACGCTGTGATAGTAATGCGTCAGATACCAGCAGTCGCCATAGCACGAAGCCTGATAATAGCGCACGGCAAGGTCGTAAGCCATCTGCTGCTTGGCGCTGCCTTCACGTGCAAGACTGTATCGGCTTAGGCGGTCGGTCATGTCAATACAGAAGTCGAGCTTTGCGTTGCGGGTCACCTTCGCAGGCTCATAAGCCTCCTCCACCCTCTGCTTGCCAAACCAACGGGGCGTGTCGTAGTGGCGTTGCGAACTGTAAATGCTAATCATCTGAGTGGAAAGCAGCGACATACCGACCTTCTTCAGATAAGGAATGGCATCGGCAAAGCGCCCTTCAGCAATTAGTTTTGTGCCGATGAGATCGTTGAAGTAGTCGGCATCGTGGTAGGTGTTCTGCGTGCAGTAGGTCTCGAAAGCGTTGGTATGGGGCGTTGACAGATACTGATAATAGTCGGCAAGGCGGTCGGCTTTAAGACTGTCCATCTTGCTGAAATACTCGTTCCACGGACCATACGACACATTATTATTATATTTGCCTTCAGCATTCATCATGGCACACAGCGCCAGAGCCGTGTTGTCCATGCCCACCTTGCGGAATAGCGGTTCCAATCCACGATGCACCACGCGGTCCTTTACGTCGGCATAGTGATTGTCATAACCGCTTTCGGTGCCACCCTCTTCCTTTATCTTGGCATCAAGCCAATGGAATTCGGCAAGCAGATAGTCGGTATATTCGGCAGTCGGCTTGTTTGTACGGGTAGACACGAGCAGACGTATGGCACGTGCATTGTCGCGCATGCGTTCCGTTCCGTCAGCCTCAACAGCCTTGTCGGCTTCGGCTATGGCACGTTGGCTGTTGCCTATCAGATAGTCGACCATACTTGCAGCAGCCAGCCACAGGCTTGGCGACTTCACCTTGGCATTGGCAGCGGCATCGACGGCAAACTGCACGAACGCCATCGCCTCCTTGCGGTACACCTGTTTGGCATCAATAGTCTTAAACCATTCGGCATCATCAAATCCTGCCGCCTTCTGGTCTAGCGTCTCCTGCACATTGTTGACAAAGTCCTGTACAAGGAAATGCAGCGTTGTGGCGTTTGGATTTTGTGCGAATATGGTACGTATGCCTGCCAGGTTGCGGAAGTTGCGCATCACGGTCTTGATTGACTGCACGTCGCCCTGCTCGGCATAAATGTTGCAGGCACGTGTGCGCTGACCGCTCTTGAGCAAAGCCCGTGCATAGATGTTGCGCATGGCATTGCGCCACGGACTCTCGGCAAGGCGCGAAGCCGTAGAGTTCCATAATGCAATATTGGCATTGTTGTAGCCCAACATCATATTGGCACGCATTTGCAGCAGCACATACTGCGGTCGGAGCGCCGTGCCACGATAAGCCTTTGCAGCAGCCAGCACATTCTGAAATGACTTCTGCCGTTGTGCCATCTGCTGCTTCGTGGGATAGTTCCATGCATCTGCAGTATACGCCTCGCACGTCTTGAAGTAGCGGTTGAACAGCGTGAGATAAGCTATCATAGCCGTGTCGTTCTTCTTTCGGGCGGTGGACATAATCTCGTCACGGTTCCACTTGTAGAATCCTATGCCACAGGGACCGTCGTTGCCTGTGTAAGTCTGCCAATAACGGTCGATGTCATAGAGAAATGCGGGTCCGTCGGTGAGTGCGTTGTGGCGATAGACCGAGAACATATAACGGTTGTGCGTAGGTCCTTCGGAGACGCAAGCCGTTGAGTTGGTGAACGGCAGGGCTGCAATCAAACTACATATTAAGAATCTTTTCATAATCTTTGCGTTTAAATCGGTTGATGTTATTGTTGTTGAGATCAAAAAGTATTATCTCGTTGTTGGCATCAGGTCGGCGACTACCTATTACATTAACGGCTTCGATGATGTCGGCAGCCGACGGTTGGCGTACAGCGATAGAGTCGCTTGGCAGTATGGGATATTCGCCATCGTGATGGATGAAGCCCACAAACCTGCCTCCACGAAACAGTATGCGCCATGCGAATATGGGGTAAGCCGTGCTGAGCTTCAGCTTGTAGTCCTTCAGACGGGGCAGGTATGGGGCGGCATCGTGCATGTCGAGTATCGGCTTATGACATTCTATATCTGTTGCATCGCCCGTATTGTACATCATCAGCACGCCTCGATCGGCAGGCGGAGGTATCTGCGCAAGCTGATGCAGACGTATGGTTGACGAGAGTTTCAGGTGTCGGTTGTGGCACTCGCCGAGCATAGCCTGCATGAATTCGGCATACAGCAGACGTGTCGAGCGGGTCCAGTCGCAGTCAATCTGTATCTCCCTTACGTTATGCACGTCGTTGGTCTCGTTCATCTGCACCACACGCTTGACGATGAGCGCAGCCAATTGTTGGCGGTCTTGCCTTAGACATTCGGGCATGACGAATACCGTAGGCACAACGTCGATGCCCTGTGGCACACATGTAGCAAACTTCAACGTAGCATTAGGAACCGCCCTGCCACTCGCATCCGTCACCACATCAAAATAGCGTATGTACATTCGCGAGATGTCGTAACGACGAATGAATGCCGACTTTGTATAGTCAATATTCAGCGTTGTGCTCCAATAATATACCGAACGCACCGTTGTAGACATCGGTTTCGGCTTGCTGCACGACAACGTCAATCCCATCGACAACAGGAAACATACAACAGCCGAGCTTAACTTGATTGTCATTTTTTACGTTTGTCTATTTTACTTTATTATATTGCGAATTTACGCAAAATCAAAGACAAAGCAAAATATACTTACATGTTTTTGTCGGTTTCACGCAGTTATTAACGATTAATTCGCTAACTTTGCACCTAAAATTGTTGCAGTTCAGACATTTGGACCAACCAACCGCACCACATTTATGGCAAAGAAATTATTGCTCTTTATATTTCTCATTATATCGTTAGTATCGTCAGCAGCCGATGCCAACCGCAAATTCACGCTTTGCATCGACCCAGGACATGGAGGTAAGGACACAGGTGCACCCGGAAGCAAATCGGTAGAAAAGGACATCAACCTCAGCGTGGCACTCGCATTCGGACGCTATGTGGAGCGCAACTGTCCCGACGTGACGGTTGTATATACGCGCAAGACCGACGTGTTCATACCATTGTACGAGCGCGCCGAAATAGCCAATCGAAAGAAAGCCGACCTGTTCATATCGGTACACACCAACGCATTGAAGGGCAACCACAGCATGCGAGGATTCGAAACATACACCTTGGGCGACGGACGCTCGCACGCTAAAAAGGAAAACCTTGAGGTGGCAAAACGCGAGAACTCCGTAATCCTGCTTGAGAAAGACTATCAGCAGCACTACGTTGGATTCGATCCCAACTCGCCCGAGAGCAACATCATGTTCGAATTCATCCAGGACAAGAACCTGACACGAAGCATAGAGTTTGCCAAGATGCTGCAAACGCACGTGTGCCGCGCAGCCAACCGACCCAACAAGGGCGTGCATCAGCAGAACCTTGCCGTGCTTCGACTCACATCTATGCCAGCCTGTCTGATTGAGTTGGGCTACATCTCAACCCCCGAAGAGGAGCGCATGCTCAACGACAAGGCGCAGGTGGACAATATGGCACGTGGCATATACAACGCCTTCGTACAATACAAGAACAAGTACGACACACGCATGACGGTGCCTTACAAGACAATATCCGACCCCATATCCGAAACTCCCGAACCGGTACAGACCACCGGGACGGACAATACGGATATGCAGGCAAGCGCCGACAACCCCAATAAGGACAACGCTGACAACACAGCCAATCCCGAACGAAACCCGAAACCATCCCGAACAAACAATGCCGAGAAAAAGCCCGCAAAAACGCAGACTGTAGCCCGACCAACCGGAAGAATTGACAAGACACAGCCAGTATTCAAGGTGCAGATAATAGCTGCACAACGACAGCTGAAAGCAGGCGACCATAACTTCCGCGGACTTGAGGGATGCGAGTTCTATCAGGAGAACGGAATGGTGAAGTATACCTACGGAGCCTCAAACAACTACAACGAGATATACCGCTTGCGCAAGGCTATACTCGACAAGTTCCCCGGAGCATTCATCATAGCATTCAAGAACGGAGACAAGATGGATGTGAACCAGGCAATACGCGAATTCAAACAAAACAGAAACAAATAAACAATCAACAGAATATTATGAAAGGATTTACGAAAGAAGTGAAAATAGCACTCGTCGCTATCGTGGGAGTTATTATACTGTTCTTCGGAATGAATTTTCTGAAAGGGCTCAACATCTTCTCGTCAACCGACGACTACTACATAGAATTCAAAGACATAAGCGGACTGTCAACATCAAGCCCCATCTACGCTGACGGATTCAAAGTGGGTACAGTCAAGGATGTCATCTACGACTATGCGGGCGACAAACCTACTCGTGTGCTTGTAGGACTCGACAAGGCCATGCGTATTCCTGCCGGCTCTACAGCCGAAATCGAGAGCGACTTTATGGGCAACATCAAGGTCAACCTGCTGCTCGCCAACAATCCACGCGAACGTGTCATGCCAGGAAGCACTATCAAGGGCTACGTCAACGGCGGTGCTCTTGGCAAAGCAGCCGACATGATTCCGAATATAGAGAAAATGCTGCCAAAGCTCGACAGCATTCTCGGCAGCCTCAACACTCTGCTTGCCGACCCAGCCCTCGCACAGTCGCTGCACAACGTACAGACCATCACGGGCAATCTCACCACTTCTACCGCCGAACTCAACAAACTCATGGCTTCGCTCAACAAGGGCGTTCCGGTAATGATGGCCAAGGCAGACGGAGTGCTCGACAATACCCACAAGCTGACATCCAACCTCGCCGCTATCGACATACAGAATACAATGCGTCAGGTAGACCAGACTATTAATAATGTACAGGAACTTACCGCCAAGCTCAACAGCAACAACGGCACACTCGGATTGCTCATGAACGACCCCTCGCTCTACAACAATCTCAATTCAACCATGTGTAGCGCCGACTCGCTCCTGACCAACCTCAGACAGCACCCGAAGCGCTATGTACACTTCTCTCTGTTCGGAAAGAAGGACAAGTAAGCAATATAGATTTTGTATAAATAACGACAAGATAATGTTTCACGGCTTCAGACTCGCTCTGAAGCCGATTGTTTCAATATCTTAGCAAGATTGTAAACAATGTTTCACCAACAAGGCTTAAAAATCGCATAAACTACGTAACTATCAGAAAATCAACATTTTCACGCCAAAGACATGTTTATACGTCCCGTAATTTATTAAAAAAGCTAACTGTCGGTAAATAAAGCTGTTAACAAACTTTGGTTAAACAATAAAATGCAGAGTATTTGCTCACATCAAAAAAAATAAGTAATTTTGCAGACGGAATTTTAAGAATCAACTGTCGAAAGACATTTAAACATACGTACCACAGCCCATGAATTTAAGTCCTGACAAGCTTTGGGACAAGTGTCTCGCCCTTATACACGAGAACACTACCGAGCAACAATACAACGCATGGTTCAAAAGCATTGTCTTCGAATCCTTCAATGAGGAGTCGAAGACCGTGTTGATACGCGTACCGAGCCCGTTCGTGTACGAGTATCTGGAGGAGAACTATGTCGACTTGTTGCGCAAAGTGCTTACACGTATGTTTGGAGAAAACGTTCAGCTTTCTTATCGTATCGTGACCGACAGCGAGAACAAGAAGACGCAGGTGGTGGAAGGCGACGAGCCTACCAACGAGAATATGCGACCCAAGACACGCACCAATGCCAACGAGTCGCCCAACTTTCTCGATGCATCACCATTGCAGGATATTGACTCGCAGCTGAACCCTCACCTCACCTTCCGCAACTATATCGAAGGCAACAGCAACAAGTTGCCACGCGCCATAGGTCAGACCATAGCCGAGCATCCGCAGAACATGCAGTTCAACCCGTTCTTCGTATTCGGTCCTTCGGGATGTGGCAAGACCCACCTTATTAATGCTATAGGCGTCGAAGCCAAGCGCATCTATCCAGAAAAGTGTGTGCTCTACATCAGCGCCCGATTGTTTGAGGTGCAATACACCAATGCCGTGCTGCGCAACACTATCAACGACTTCATCAACTTCTATCAGACCATCGACGTTCTGATTGTTGACGACATACAGGAGTGGGAAGACAAGAAGGGTACACAGAACACCTTCTTCCACATCTTCAACCACCTCTTCCGCACAGGCAAGCGCATCATCCTTGCCAGCGACCGTCCACCGGTAGAACTGAAGGGAATGAACGAGCGACTCATCACACGATTCTCATGCGGACTCATCGCCGAGCTTGAGAAGCCTAACGTGCAGTTGTGTGTTGACATTCTGCAAAGCAAGATACGCCACGACGGCCTGAACATTCCTGAGGATGTGGTGAAGTTCATCGCTTCGACAGCCAACGGAAGCGTGCGCGACCTGCAAGGCGTAATCAATTCGCTCATGGCTTACAGCGTAGTGTACAACTGCAACGTTGACATGCAGCTCGCCCAGCGCGTAATCAAGCGCTCGGTCAAGGTAGAGGACAATCCGCTTACAGTAGACGACATCATCGAAAGCGTTTGCCAGCACTACAACGTTACACCTGCCAACATCAACAGCCGCAGCCGAAAGAAGGATTACGTTATGGCACGCCAGGTGTCAATATATCTGGCACAGAAATACACCAAGATGCCGGCAAGCCGAATCGGACGACTAGTTGGAGGACGCGACCACTCTACTGTGATATACAGTTGCAATCAGGTGGAGCAACGCATCAAGATAGACAAGAAATTCTCAAGTGAAATTACGAGTATAGAGAACTCGTTCAAACTGAAAAACTGACAACACTTGCCACTCATCCAATAGATACTGGCGGCAAGTAGTTGTCGGTTTTTTTTGTTTTGAGAGTGTCAGAAGTCTACACTCTCACTTCTTTTCGGCTGCAAACCTCTCTTCTTTGAAGTACTTCATTATAGGCTTCATAAACGGTGTGAGGTGTACATCTTGCGGCACATTATGATAGTCAAGACGTGTAATGCTTTGCGAAACATACAACCGATGCTTGGCACGCGACAAGGCTACGTAGAACTTGCGTGCGTCCTCAGCCAATTGGCGAGGATTGTTACGACTGTAATAATTGGGCATACGACCGTCGACGGCATCAAATATTATTACATTGTCAAACTCCAGTCCCTTCGCCTTGTGTATTGTCGTGACGAAAATGCGCTCCTTCATATTGTCGCTACCACACAAGTCGGCCTCCTTCAACGTGCTTATCTCCATTGTATGATTGCAAAGCTGTTCGTACAACGAGGGTTCGCTACTTACGTCTATCATGTCGCCCGAAAGATAAGATTCCACAAAACGCAATCCGTCTATCTCCTGTATCATTCCCTCAGAAAGCAGATAGTCGTAGAAGCGTATTAGTTCCATTACCAAAGCAGGCTTGACTTCATCCGATTGGATATACATTCTGCCAAGTGCCGAAACGTACATTTGCTTATAGTTACGGCGCAATGTCTCCACACGCTGGCGCACACGGCTGTCGTTAAGGAAATCATGCTGCTGCTCAACCCTGTCTTCCGAGAGCTTGTAGCAATGCACCACAACACTACGTGTAGCATTGACATCATCGTCGGCAAGATGCGAGTTAGAACCCTCAAGGTGCAACACCTCAAGCAAATATTTCAGTTTGTGCTCCTTCAGTTCGGGATGCAGCAGACGCACGAGTCGCAACGAGTCGAGATACTCCGTGTGCGAATGATGCAGATTAAGGTCGGGCGTATAACGACGCAGATTGAAGTCAAGTATGTTATAGTCGTAATCGGCATTGTGTCCGAGCAGTGTACATCCGTCGGCATAAGCCATAAACTGGCGTAATGCTTCCTCGTGAGTCAGTAAGTCATGGTGCTTGCGCTCCTCAACAATAGGATTAACGATGTCGCCAAGCATAGCCGGTATCTCACGCTCGGTCTCGATATATACCGTAAACTCCGACCCTTTCACCACCTCACCGTTCCTCATCTTCACAGCTGCTATCTGCAGAATGTCGTCCTCAAACACGTTCAGTCCAGTCGTCTCGGTATCAAACACCACTATCGTGTCATTGGCGTAGCTATCGACAAATCGCATAAGATAGGTAGAATCATCGTTGCGCAACAGGTCAGACGGCAATATGGCACGGTCGAACAAGTCACGCACAAACTTACGTGCAGCAGCATTGCTCTCGTAGACACGCACTCCCTTCATCAATCTTGCCCACGACATAAAGCTGAACTCATTGTTGAGCACACCAAGATGAGCCAACAGAAGCTTCACATCGGGCTGTGAGAAGAGGTCGGTACCCGAAACCTTGAAATGTCCGATACCACAACGTGTCAGCTCCTGACTTATATCCTCAGCATCGCGGTTGGCATTAACCACAAAGGCCGTAGTAGATTGCGGGAACGTACGGTTCAAATTGTCGGCAAACTGTACGCAGTCGCGCACCTCCTGATCATAATCCTCGCTACATAGAATCTTCAGTTCGTTGCCCATAAGCACCTCATTGCTACTCTTGCCGGCATCAGGCAAAAGCGCACTATCTATACGAAGCACTTCAGCGGCATAAGTATTGAATATGTCGAGCAGATAGCGAGGCGAACGATGGTTTACCGACAGATGATGCAACTGGCATGCAGGCTTCGACTTAATGGCTGAAAGCGTATCGAGCTTGGCTCCCATAAACGAGAATATAGCCTGCTGCTCGTCGCCGAGAAACATCACCGTACGGAATGGACGCGCCGTAAGCATCTTGATTATAGCCATCTGCAATGGGTTGATATCCTGCACCTCGTCCACCTGTATCCACGGATAGCGCTTATACAGCTTCTGCTCCTTGTCGGCAGCAAGGGCATCATACGTCATCATAAGCAAATCATGGAAGTCAAGCAGTCGGTTGGCACGCTTATACTGACGGTATTGTTGCGCAAGCGACATCTTCTGCAAGAGCTTGAATATAGCCTGACGGTCGCCATAGTCGCACGTGTCCGACTGGGTAAGGTCGCGATACTGCTCCACATTATTATATATATCAGTCATCGCAGCCGCGTCAAACGGCTTGCCCATAACACTACAGATACGCCGCATAGCAGCAATGTCCGTAGGACTGATGCAGTCGGGATGCACACGCAACTCCTTAGGATGCCCGTGACTAATCTGGTGCATCATGCTCTCCAGGTGGAATATCTCACTATACGAGCGTCGACGATTGTAGTTGGAAAGCACCATATACTCGTCCTCACCAAGATAGCGCGCAAGGATAGACACAGCATCATCCTCGTCGATAACACTCGACTCGGCAGGCACGAGTCCCTCTGCAAACAAAAACTTCGAGCAGAACCTATGCACATTACCTACAAACACATCTCTCACATCATCATCCGTAATGTTCTGCGAAATGCGTTCAATCATGCCGCGTGCAGCACGATTGGTAAATGTAAGACACAACATATCCTTATACGCCACACCCTCCGAGTCGTGGGCATAGCGTATGCGTTCGGTCAATATCTGCGTCTTGCCACATCCCGGAGGCGCAAGCACAAGATGAAATCCACCCTGGGCCTCAATCACCTCCTGCTGACAAGGGTCGGGAGTAAATCTGCTAACAGTTTGCGTATTTTCTGATGCCATAAACAGCTGCTATAAAAGTAATTTGAATAAAGGCGATTGTTACACCAACCGCTTTAACTATGTTAACGCTAAAAATCGCTTGATATTGCCAAGAACAATAAAAGAACTTGCGCTGACACAAACAAAGGATATAGCCATTTTAAGTATATAAGATACTCACTATAGCATATATTCGCATCAGACATCATTAAGCAGTCTATAATCTTTTCCACATCAAATACTTTTTATATATTTGTGGTGTATTAATTAAATCGTCTGCTATTATGGAATTCTTTTTTATTTGGATCTTAGTTGTTGTTCTGGTCGCCTGCGCTAATGGTAGAGGCAAATAGTTTCGTGTATTTTATATAACAATATAAAGGTGCTACTTTTGGTTTCACAACCATTAGTAGCATTTTTATTATGGCAACAACTCAACAATTCGAAAGGATATTTACAAAGTAAAAAACTTTCTCTATCATAAATGAGTAAATTATATGTGACAAAAAACAACAGGCGTTATGAGCGCAAACGTGACAAGATTACAATAAGCTTGACGCACGCTCCCAGTACCGTTTTCAGTACCACCCAACTGGTACTGGAGTTTCATATAGGTGGTACTGGAGTTTCACTTATGTGGTA